>JRHI01001677.1_pt1 | contig 17620 bp, 21 predicted proteins | sample 215371 | NCBI WGS metagenome assembly JRHI01 (sample SAMN02929681, study PRJNA255918) | sediment metagenome | biome: cave system; feature: Ice Cave; material: Sediment; isolation source: sediment from deep within a dark volcanic ice cave with no known source of... ...
GCAGGATGGCGTCGAGGTCCACGCCAAGCTCCGACCGCTCAGCACCGGCAAGCTTGGCCTCCGGGCCCACCCTTAGCAGGACCTTCGGGCTGCGACTTTCGGTTCCGCGCGGCCTATACTTTGAGTTCGTGCCAGGTGATGAGCGCGCGAGCCTGAGGGCCTTGATCCTGGCCACGCTTGCTTTCCTCGTCTGCTTCTATGCCTGGGCGCTCTACGGACCTCTCTCCCCTTCTATCCAGCTCGACCTCCACCTCTCCGAGGTCCAACTCGGGTGGCTGGTGGCCATCCCGGTCGTGCTCGGATCGGTGATGCGAATCCCGATGGGCGTCCTGACCGATCGCTATGGCGCCCGCACGACCTTCCCCCTGCTCATGGGCTTCACCGCGCTGACGCTGGCGGCGATCGCGATCTGGCATGACTCCTTTGCCGGCCTGGTTGTACTCGGCTTCCTGCTCGGCTTCGCCGGCTCCTCCTTCGCCGTCGGCATTCCCTACGTCAGCCGCTGGTACGCGAAGGAGCGACAGGGATTCGCACTCGGCGTCTACGGCATGGGTATGGGCGGCACAGTGCTGACCGCGCTGACAGCCCCGACAATCGCGCAGGTATGGGGCCTATCCGCGCCATTCATCGTTGGAGCCGTCCTCGTGCTGGCAGTCGGAGCCGGCTTCTGGCTGCTCGCGCAGGAGCCACCGACGCCTCGCCCTGCGTTGGCGAGCCTGGCGGCGCCCTTTCGGGTCTTCGCATCGGAAACCCGGGCCTGGGCTCTGACGGTCTTCTACTTCCTCGCCTTCGGCGGCTTCGTGGCCATGTTCCTGTACCTCCCGAAGCTCCTGGTCAGCGTCCACCACCTGAGCAAGGCCGACACCGGCGTCAGAGCCGCCGGCTTCGCCCTCTTGGCGGTGTTGGCACGTCCTCTGGGTGGCTATTTCGCCGATCGTTACGGAGCCCGTCAGGTTCTTATCGTCAGCTTCGCGGGCACGGTGGTCTGCGCCCTCGGGCTCACCTTCGGCTACCAGAACATGGTCGCGCTGACGCTCTGCTGCCTATCGATGGCGGTCATGTTCGGCCTCGGCACGGGCGCCGTGTTCAAGCTGGTGGCGGCCGAGTTCCCGGACCAGGTCGGTGCCGTGACGGGCGTCGTCGGCGCCGCCGGCGGACTCGGCGGATTCTTCCCGCCGTTGGTCATGGCCTCGGTGAGGTCGATCACCGGCAGCTACACCCTGGGCTTCGCGCTCCTGGCGCTGACCGCCGCGGCATGCCTAGTGCTGGTGTGGAATCTCGGCCGGCGGCCAGATGCTAGGCGGAGGGGCGCGACCGGGCCGCACGCATCGCGGTCAGGCTGAGGCCAGCCGCTCCGCCACGCGGGCCAGGAAGTCTCGTACCGACGCCTCGGCGATGTGATGCAGGAGCGCGCGGTCCGCGGCCCGGCCCAGCCGGCCGCCGGGCGGCACGTAGCCGGCATCGAAGCGTAGGCGCGATCCCGAGGGCTGGCGGCGTTCCAACCGCAGATGCCCGTCCAACTCGGGGTAGAGCGCGGAGTGGCGGGCGGCCTTCCAGCGGACGTGGACCGTCACTCCATAAGCAAAGCGCTGCACAGACCCGACGCGGACCTCGATCCGCCGCCGGACCCGGCTACCGGCCTGCTCGTAGGCGAGCTCGCAAATGCCCATTTCCCCTTCCCTGCGGAAGCCGGGCAGCCACCTGTCCGGCCCGGCTCGCAGCGCGGATTCGAGCTCCTCATAGGGACGGTCGATCACTCGCTCCAGGTGGAGCTCCAATCGCTCCGCCACCGTCAGGCCTCCGCCCTGGCCCGGCCCGGCCAGCCGGGAGCGAACCAGGAGATGACCATCCAGCCCGCAACCAGGCCCCACGCGACGACCGCCAGCCATACCTCAACCCCTGCGATCGCCGGCAGCAGCGGGAGCTCCGCCGCCCGTCCGTAAGCATCGGTTGCCACAGCGTACATGGCGAGCGGGAACACCATGCTCCACAGGTTCTGCTCATAGGCCGGTTGGACCAGCCTCCGGTACCGCCACACGGTCAGCAGGATCAGGAACGGAAACCACCAGGTCCCGAAGGCCCAGAGGAAGAGCGTGAGGCCTTCGACGCTGACGCGTGAGGCGGCCAGCGAGGGCAGATCTGGCGGCAGCAGGAGCAGCTGGGCCCCCGCCAGCACGGTGATTGCGGTGGCGCCCATGCTGACCCAGTAGGGCGGCGACGCCTGCACCGGGTCGAGCGGCGACAGCACCAGGCGGGCCAGGATCATCCCCATCAGGAGCAGGTAGAGCACAACTCCGAACGCCCAGAGTGAAACCGCGGCGAGAGCCGCCACCCGCGGCGGCAGGCCGAGGTCGGTGCCCATGATCGAAAGCGCGATCGAGACCGACTGCGTCGCCACCACCCACATCAGCCAGGTCCCTGTCACCGCGGCCGCGGGCTCCGGCTTACGCCCGGCGAGCACAACCCGCGCCAGGATGCCGTAGGCGAGGAGCACCCAAACCGCGGCGCCAATCACCGCCAGCGCCAGCCCCGGGAAGGTGATACCGGACCAGAACAACCGCACCCCCAGGACGTTGGAACCGGCGACGAAGGTGAAAAAGCCGAACGCCCGCTCGGCCCGCGCCGTGTCGGCCCAGAACTCGGCTCGAAAGCGCAGCCAGCGGACGGCGAAGAGCAGGCAGAGCACGGCATAGCCAGTGGCGGCCATGGCCAGCAGCAGGATCGAGAACCCGGCGGCGCCATAGCGGAGCTCGGCGCTGGAGAGGACCCCGGTCGCCATCACGAAGGCGAACGACCCCGGGTGGAGGTCGCGGATCCAATCCCGGAACCGGCCGCGCTCCCCCATCGCTCGGAGCTCGGCACCCTCAGCGGACGCGAGCGACGCCGCCATCGGGTTCCGGCTTCACCTCCAGCACGAGCGCCTGCCCGCAGTTCCTACAGGCAACGTCGACCGCGATCGAGTCGACCCGCTGCTCATGCACGCTCAAGCGGGGATCGGAGAGCAGCCGCCGGCAGCCCAGGCAGCGCTCGTCGGCCAGCTGGCCGGCCACCACCCGCAGCAGCAGGTCGACGCCGGTCGAACTCATCGCCGGGCGGCCGCGTAACGACTGCGGTAGAGGATGTAGGGCCGGCCCAGGTACTGGAAGGGCAGGCTCCACGCGTGCACCAGGCGGCTGAAGGGCCAGAGCGCGAAGAGCAGCCAGGCCGACGTCGCGTGGAGCTGGTAGACGAGCGGCGCGGTGGCCATGAGGTCCGGCCTCGGGTTGAGCAGGAAGATGCCGCGGAACCAGTCGGCGACTGTGTGCCGGTAGTCGTAGCCGCCGTGGATCGTGTTGAACCAGATCGTGTCGATCAGGCCGAGGCCGATGATCACGACAAGCAGCGCGTAGACGGCGAGGTCGACGTATGTGGTCGTGACCCGGATCCGCGGAAAAGCGAGCCGGCGCCAGACCAGGATGACCAGACCACTTCCACAGACGAGGCCGGCGACCGTGCCGGCGCCGGCTGAGACGAGGTGGTAGGCGGCCTCTGTGATGCCGACCGCCGCTGTCCAGCTGGCCGGGATCAGGATCCCCATCACGTGCCCGCCGATCGCAGCCAGCGCGCCCCAGTGGAACAGGTTCGAGCCCCATGCCAGCCAGCCGCTCTCCAGCATCTGGGTTGAGCGCGTGGTCCAGCCGAACTTGTCGTGGCGGTAGCGCCAGACGTGGCCGATGCCGAATGTGACGATCGCCAGGTATGGCAGGGCTATCCAGACCAGGAGCGAGAAGCCGGTCACGGCCGGAGGCCCACAAGCTCGACCGGAGGGCCCTGCTCAAGAAGCCGCCCGACCGCTTCGAGCCCGGCCGGGCCCAGCCTGGGCAGGCCGGCGCAGATGCCGTCGAGCAGGTGGCTGTAGGGGCTCGCGAGCTCGGAGAGGTGGAGCCGCAGCAGCTCAAGTGCATGGCGATGCTGAGCCAGCAGCCGCCTTCCCATACCGTTCGGAGCCAGCTCGGCAAACTCGAGCATGACGGGCAGGTAGTCAGGCAGCTCCCGGCCCTCCAGCTCGAGACCGGCGGCCGCATACAGGCGCTTCAGCCGGAGCAGCGCCTGCCCGCGCTTGCGGGTGTCGCCTTCGCCGTAGAAGGTGAGGTAGAGGCTCGAGCGCTTCTGGAGGTCGAAGGTCTCCACGTAGCGCTGCTGGAGCTCGATCGCGGATCCGATGAAGGATCGGAGGAAGTCCTCGAGCGCCGTCCGTTCCGCAGATCGGGGCACCGCCTCGATCGCCGCTTGCAGCTCGGCCCGCGCCGCCAGCAGCTCCTCGCTCGGGTACTGGAGCAGGAGAGAGAAGAGCTTGTAAGGCGGCAAAGGCCTCGTCGGCCGCAGCCTCATCAGGTATCGCCCGTCTGCACTACCGGCAGCTGCCGGCCGAGCATGAAGTTCTCGTTGAGGCTGCGAGCCGGGCGTGGTAGCGCGCCGCAGTTCCCGGGTCCGCCCTCGAAGTCCAGGCCGCAGGCCCCCTGCTGTTCGAGCAACCGCTGGCCGAGCTCGGTGTGCGCTTGTGGGATCACGTATCGGTCCTCGTACTTGGCGATCGCGAGCAGCCGGTACATCAGCTCCAGGTCGCCCTCCTTGAGCCCCACCGAGGGCGCGAGCTCGCTGTCGAGCTCCCCCAGTACCTCCTTCTTTCGCATGTACGCGCGCATCGCTGCCAGCCGGCGCAGCACGTCCCGGATGCGGTCGGCGTCGCCGGCTGTGAGCAGGTTAGCGAGGTATTCGACCGGGATCCGCATCATCTCGATCGCCGGGAAGACCTGGTCGGGGTCGGCCTCGTAGCCGTCGCCCTCGAGCGCATTGACGACCGGGGAGAGCGGCGGCACGTACCAGACCATGGGCAGGGTCCGGTACTCAGGATGCAGCGGCAGCGCAACCCGGTACTTGATCGCCAGCGCGTAGACGGGAGAGCGGCGTGCGGACTGGAGCCAATCGTCGGGTATGCCGTCCAGTCGAGCCTGCCGCTGCACCCCTCGGTCGTCGGGGTCCAAGAAGAGCCCGAGCTGCGCGTCGAGCAGCGACTTCTCGTCGCGGGTGGAGGCCGCCTCCAATACCCGGTCCGCGTCGTAGAGCAGCAGCCCGAGGTAGCGGATGCGGCCTACGCAGGTCTCCGAGCAGATGGTGGGCAGCCCGGCCTCGATGCGCGGGTAGCAGAGCGTGCACTTCTCAGCCTTGCCGGTGCGGTGGTTGAAGTACACCTTCTTGTAGGGACAGCCGCTGACGCAGAAGCGCCAGCCACGGCACTTCTCCTGGTCGACGAGCACGATACCGTCCTCGTTGCGCTTGTACATGGCGCCGGACGGGCAGGAGGCGACGCAGGAGGGATTGAGGCAGTGCTCGCAGATGCGTGGCAGATAGAACATGAAGGCCTGCTCGTAGGCGAGCTTCACGTGCTCCTGGATTCCCTTCAGGTCCGGGTCCTCGGGCGCCGTCTCCGGAGCCCCGGCCAGGTCGTCGTCCCAGTTCGGGCCCCACTTGACGCTCAGGTTGCGGCCCGTGATCTGGCTCTTCGGGCGGGCCACGGGATCACGCTCTGAGAGCGGCGCCGTGATCAGGTGCTCGTAGTCATAGGTCCACGGCTCGTAGAAGTCGTCAAGGGTGGGCAGGTTCGGGTTCCAGAAGATCTTGATCAGCTTGGACAGCTGGCCCCCGGCCTTCAGCCGCAGCCGCCCGTGCTTGTCGAGCTCCCAGCCGCCGCGCCAGTGCTCGTTGTCCTCCCAGCGCCTCGGGTAGCCGAGACCGGGCTTGGTCTCGACATTGTTGAACCAGACGTACTCGGTGCCCGGTCGGTTGGTCCAGACCTGCTTGCAGGTAACGCTGCAGGTGTGGCAGCCGATGCACTTGTCGAGGTTCATGACCATCGCGACCTGGGCCTTGACGCGCATCTAGAATACGACCTCTGACTGCCGCTTGCGGATCACGGTGATCTCGTCGCGCTGCGTCCCACAGGGTCCGTGGTAGTTGAAGCCGTACGAGAGCTGCGCGTAGCCACCGATCAGGTGGGTCGGCTTGAAGACGATCCGGGTCAGCGAATTGTCCACCCCGCCGCGGTTGCCGTGCAGCTCGGTGAGCGGCACGTTCAGATGGCGGTCCTTGGCGTGGTACATGAGGCAGGTCCCCTGGGGTAGACGATGGGTGACCGTCGCCCTGCAGGCGATCACCCCGTTGCGGTTGTAGGCCTCGATCCAGTCGTTGTCCTTAACACCGATTGCCTCTGCGTCCTGGGGCGAGATCCAGATCACCGGTCCGCCCCGGAAGAGGGTCAGCATGTGCAGGTTGTCCTGGTATTCGGAGTGGATCGACCACTTCGAGTGGGGGGTCAGGTAGCGGAGCGTGACCTCGGCCCGGCCCGGCTCGTGGATTCCCTGCTCGCCGTAGTGGCGCCGGTAGCTGAGCGGCGGACGGTAGGTGGGGAGCGCGTCTCCGAGCTCCTGCATCCACTGGTGGTCGAGGTAGAGGTGCTGGCGGCCGCTCAGCGTGTGCCAGGGCTTGAGCTTCTCGACGTTGATGGTGAAGGGCGCATAGCGGCGGTCGTGCTCCTCGATGCCCGACCACTCCGCCGAGGTGATCACGTTCCGCGGCTGGACCTGGGTGTCCTGAAAGCTGATGCGGTCACCCGAACGTGATTCCGCCAGATCGGTCAGCTGGAGGCCTGTCCGTGCTTCCAGCGAGCGCAGCCCCTCGACGGCGAGGCGGCCGTTGGTGGTACCGGAAAGGGCGAGGATGACCTCGCAGGCCTGCTGCGCGGTGCTGATCGCAGGCCGGCCGGCGGCGGCGCCGCCGGTCACCCGGCCATGCTTCTTGGCCAGGTACTCGATCTCCTCCAGCGGCTTCCAGGACACGCCCTTGGTCGCGCTCCCGAGCTGCTCCAGCAACGGACCCAGGGCGGTCATCTTGTCCGCCACCGCGGCGTAGTCGCGCTCGACAACGATCAGCTTGGGCATCGTCTTGCCTGGGATGGGGTCGCATTCGCCCGCCTTCCAATCGCGGACCTCCCCCAGCGGCTGGGCGATCTCGTCGGGCGTGTCGTGAAGGAGAGGCGCGGCGATCAGGTCCTTGCGCGTGCCCAGGTGCTCGGCCGCCAGATCCGAGAAGGCGCGGGCGATCAGGTTGAATGCCTCCCAGTCCGTCTTCGCCTCCCAGGGCGGCGGCACCGCCTGGTTGAAGGAGTGCACGAACGCGTGCATGTCGGTCGACGAGAGGTCGTATTTCTCGTACCAGGTCGCCGCCGGCAAGACGACGTCGGAGAAGAGGGCGTTGCTGGTCATGCGGAAGTCGATAGTGGTCAGGAGGTCGACCTTGCCGATGGGTGCCTCATCCCGCCAGACGACTTCTTGCGGGCGCAGCTCGGGTGGTGACTCCTCCGCCCGCACCGTCGGGTCGCTGGTCCCCAGCAGGTGCTTCAAGAAATACTCGTGACCTTTCCCGGACGAGCCGAGCACATTGGCCCGCCAGACGGTCCAGACTCGCGGCCAGTTCTCAGGAGCGTCGGGATCCTCGGCAGCGAAGTGCAGTGTGCCTGCCTTGAGCTCCTCGACCACCTTCTCTGGACCTGCCTCTCCCAGCTCGAGCGGGTTGCGGTCGAAGCTTGGGAACGACGGCAGCCAGCCCAGCCTAGCGGCGAGCGCGTTGCAGTCGGCCATGTGGCGGCCCTTGAACAGGCCGCGCCCGAGTGGACTGGCCAGCTCCTCCGCGGTGAAGCCGTCATAGCGCCACTGGTCGGTGGCCAGGTACCAGTAGGGCGTACCCGCCTGCTGTCGGGGCGGGCGGGTCCAGTCGAGTGCGAAGGCGAGCGTCTGCCAGCCGGTCAGCGGCCGCACCTTCTCCTGCCCCACATAGTGCGCCCAGCCACCGCCGTTGACGCCCACGCAGCCGCACAGGATCAGCATCGAAAGGAAGGTACGGTAGGTCTGGTCGGAGTGGAACCAGTGGTTGGTGCCGGCGCCCATGCAGATCATCGATCGGCCGCGGGTCTGCTCGGCGTTGCGGGCGAACTCGCGCGCGATTCTGGCCGCCAACCCGGCCTCGACCGAGGTGATCGGCTCCTGCCAGGCAGGTGTGTAAGGCGCTGGATCGTCGTAGCCCTGCGGCCAGTCGCCGGGCAGGCCCTCACGGCCGACGCCGTACTGGGCCAGCACGAGGTCGAAGACGGTCGTCACCAGCTGCCCGCCGACCTGCACTGCTGGGACACCTCGGCGGTGGGCCGTCCCGCCCTCGGTCGGGCCTTCGTCGAAGCGAGGGAGGTCGACGGCGACCAGCTGATCGTGGCTGCCGAGCAGCGTGAGCGCCGGGTCGAGATCGCCCAGCTCGAGATTCCAGCGGCCCATCTCCTGGCCGTAGCGGAAGCCGACCGCCCCGTTTGGAATGGCCGGCTTGCCGGTCTTAGCGTCGAAGACGGCGGTCTTCCAGTCCGCGTTCTCGAGCTGCTGGCCGAGGTCGGAGGCGCGCAGGAAGCGGTCAGGCACGTAGGCGTCGTCGTGCTTGCGCAGCGTCACCAGCAGAGGCAGGTCCGTGAAGCGCCTTGCGTAGTCCTGGAAGTAATCCACCTGGCGCTCGACGTAGAACTCCTTCAGGATCACATGCCCCATCGCCATGCCCAGGGCGGCGTCGGTGCCCGGCTGGGCCGGCAGCCAATGGTCGGCGAACTTGGTGTGGTCGGAGTAGTCCGGCGAGACCACCACCACCTTCTGCCCGTGGTAGCGCGCCTCGGTCATGAAATGGGCGTCGGGCGTGCGGGTGATGGGCAGGTTGGTGCCCCAGACGATCAGGTACTTGGCGTTGTACCAGTCGGCCGACTCAGGGACGTCGGTCTGGTCGCCGAAGGTCTGCGGGGAGGCCGGCGGCAGGTCGGCGTACCAGTCGTAGAAGCTGAGGATGACTCCCCCGATCAGCGAGAAGAAGCGGGTGCCGGCGGCGTAGGAGACCATCGACATGGCCGGGATCGGCGAGAAGGCGACCACCCGGTCCGGGCCGTAGCGCTTGATGGTGTGGATGTGGGCGGCGGCGATCATCTCCGTCGCGTCGCCCCAACTCGCCCGGATGAAGCCTCCTTTGCCACGCTGGGAGGTGTAGGTCCGTCTCCGCTCCGGGTCGTCGACGATGGCCGCCCAGGCCTCGACCGGGTCCCGGCCGGCCGCTCGCTCCCGCCGGTACATCTCGAGCAGGCTGCCGCGGACGTACGGATACTTCACCCGCAGGGGCGAGTACGTGTACCAGGAGAAGGAGGCCCCACGCGGGCAGCCACGCGGCTCGTGGTCGGGCATGTCCGGGCCGGTCGAGGGGTAGTCGACGGCCTGCGACTCCCAGGTGATGATGCCGTCCTTCACGTAGACGTTCCAGGAGCAGGAGCCGGTGCAGTTGACCCCATGCGTGGAGCGAACGACCTTGTCGTGCTGCCAGCGATCCCGATAGAAGCTCTCCCAGTCGCGATCCTTGGCGACCAGCTGACTCCAGCCCTCGGCCGAGACCTTGCCCTGCCGGAAGAACTGGTGAACGTCGAGGAGCGGGTTTGAGCGGCGTGAGCGTTCCCTCACGCCGGCCGGCCGTTGATCAATCGAAGCAAAGCTCAATGTGGAGCCTCCGGAGCAGCCCTGCGCTCCAATTCCTGTGCGGTCAGCTCAGAATTCTGAGCCAACGTAAGCTTGAATGCCACCCGAACATAAGACCATAGGACCCGGCGATTCCAAGTCTTCGACCTGGGGAGGAAGGCGGGTCTCAGCCGGCAGACGCTGGCTGCCTGGAGACGCGGGAGGCAGTCAGTGCCCATGGCCGCCTTCCTGGCCGCCGCCGACCTGGCGAGGCTCCGGCCACCCGTGATCTTCGCCCTCAGCGCCGAGGACTTTGACGAAGGGGCGATCCCGGCCGCCTTCAGAACCCACGCGAGCCGTGACGATCCGCCGGCGTCGACCAGACGTTGGCCGAACGCCTCTCGAAGCCCACCTAGGTCACAGCGAGGCGACTCGGTCGTCATGGCTGTTCACCGACCGCCGGGTCAGTTACCAGGACGCGGACCAGCCTCGAGATCAGGTCCGGCTCGGCGGGCCGCGACTCCCGGGCCGAGTACCACTCGGCGCAGCGGGCGCCGAAGCTGGGCGGGAGGTTCTCGGCCTGGCAGGCGCTCTGCTCCTCTACGCGATCCGCGCGATCCGCACCCGCCATGCTTCGGGGCCCTCCTCCAGGTAGTCCCAGCTGAAGTGGCCCGGCTCGGTGGCTTCGAGCTGGTAGTAGAGCGGCTTGGGATCGTGGTCGTTGATCAGCGTGATCGCTGCACCTCGACCCAGCTCCTCGAGCCTGCCGAAGATCAGCTGGTGCCGCCGGGGTGGCGGCAGAGCGCGCACGTCGAGCACATCACCGCCGACGGGCTCCAGCTCTGTGAACTCGATCTCGCCGACTTCGTACTCGGTTTGAGAGCCGAGATGGCGGCCGATGAAGCAGCGCTCGCGTGCATTGCGAGCGGCTGCCTCGTACTCGCCTTCCCGGCCGACCTCGCTGCCCAGGAAGGTGGGGTTGACGACGATCCGCGAGACCCGGGCCTGGAGGCTCGGGTAGTCGGAGACTTCGCCGTCGATGCGAACCCTGATCTCCTCCACTGGCAGACGGGAGGCCTCTAGGATCCCGGCCAGCGTCGCCGTGTAGCAGGAGCCGACCGCCGACAGCAGCAGCTCCTCGGGGTTGGTGCCGAGTCCGAGACCGCCCATGGAGGCCGGCACTGAGAATGCGAACCGCTCGCTGCCGGCCTCGGCCTGACCGGTGCCTTGGCGGCCGCCCGACCAGCTGAGCCGGCTCTGGAAGGAAAGCTCTGCCATCTCCTACCTCCTCACCTTCTGGAAGTAATCGGCGTTGATCTGGATGAACTGCTGCCATTCGGCCGGCACCTCGTCCTCGGGGTAGATGGCGTCGACCGGGCAGGGATCCACACAGGCACCGCAATCGATGCATTCGTCGGGATCGATGTAATACATGTCTGCCGCGTCGTCGGTGTGGATGCAGTCGACGGGGCAGACTTCGACGCAGGACGCGTCCTTGACGCCGATGCAGGGCTGGGTGATCACGTAAGCCATGGCTAGGCCTCCTCCTGGTGGTGGTGACCGTGGCCTCCGCCGGACAGCCGCTCGTGGAGCTCGCGGCGCTCGGCCGCCGAGAGACGGTTCAAGAGCGGGACGTAGGCCTCGTTCTCCTTGCTGAAGTGGACCTTGAGCAGGGTCTGCAGGCCGTAGAGCAGGCGGCGAGCCCGCTCGCGGTCAGCCTCCGCGATCGGACCGGAGGTCAGGCTGCCGAGGGATTCGACCATCTCGCCGATGAAGCGGTGGTCAATCGACATCGTCCTGGTCGCGCCGCCGGTGGCGCGCAGGATCTTCTCCACCGCCGGGTAGACCGAGCGCTCCTCCTCGGCCGCATGGGGCAGCAGGCCGTCGCGAAGGAATTCCAGGATCTCGGCCAGACTTGCTCGGAGCTCGCCCTCAGGCAGCGTCGCGGAGCCGGCAGCGAGACCTCCCAGGTGCTCCAGGTGGGGGAAGAGGCCCCCGTGCTCCTCCAGGATGAGCGCCGCGACGTCAGGAGCGGCCTCCTCTGCCGGCCAAGCGACGTCGGCGTGCGAGTGATCCTTCGCCCCTGGCGGCGGGCTGACCACGTTGATCGCCACCAGGCGACCGCCGATCGCGCGCAGCCCCCGCAGCTCACCTGCCCGCACGACGACCACGTCGCCCGCCCGCACTTGGCGGACGGTCTCACCCGCCATGGCCTGGCCGATGCCCTCGACGACGGTCATCACGAGGTCGAGTGGCGGCGCGTGGGGCGGGATCTGCTGGCCGTCCTCAAGCGTGACCCGGACGGCTCGCAAGCGCTCGGTCTCAACCAGGGTTTGCCGTTCGAAAGTCTGGGCGACCGCCATCTCAGCCCACCTCCGGCCGGAAGACCACGCGGTACTCGCCCTTGCCAAGGGACTCCGTCTCGTGCCCGTAGCCCCTGGCGGCGAGCACCTGGTAGAGCGGGATCGGTTCGAGGGGCGCGAAAAGCTCGAACTCCTCGCCGTCCTCGAGCCCCGCGACCACGCCCATGATCGCGTCGAAGGGCTCCTTACCCTCGGCCATCATCGGCCGTACATCAAGAGTTGCCATCTCAGAGACCTCCTTCACATCCAGCCGAGCTCGTGCTTGCCGCGCTCGGTCATCATTTCCGGCTCCCAGCGCGGCTCCCAGACCAGGTCGACAGCGACCTTGGCGACGCCAGGGATCAACGCCAGCGAACGCTCGACCGCGTCCGGCATGCTGTCGCTCATCGGGCAGCCGGGCGTGGTCAGGGTCATGACCACCCTGACCTCGCCGCCCGCGACCTCGACCTTGTAGACGAGCCCGAGGTCGACGAGGTTGACACCGAGCTCGGGGTCATAGAGGTTGCCGAGCTGCTCCCAGACCTCGGCCGCGACCAGGTCGTCGGGCATCCACAGCGCCGATTCGTTCATCCCGTCACCTCCTCAGGAACCAGAGCCCGCTCTTGGCCGACACCGCGAGCGGCAGAGCCAGCCGCGCGGCCGTCAGCGCGAAGAGGAGCGCGCCCCCCGCGTAGACGATTCCGCCGCCTCGGACCAGCGCTGCCTGAGCCGCCAGGAGGCCGGCCAGCACCGAGGCGAAGCCGAGGGGCAGAAGCGCGAAGGAACTCCAAGCGAGCCGCTCATCGACCAGCTCTCGAAGCAGAGGCACCGGCCGCTGCCCGGCGGTGCCGCTGAAGCGGTGCAGCCAGCTGAGGAAGGGCAGGATCTTGTAGGACTTGCCCACGATTGCGAAGCCGAACCAGCCCGCCAGCGCTGCGTAGCCATAGGCGATGACCCAGTTGCGGTTGGGAGCCTCTCCCGCCGCCAGCACTACCCCAACGCCGGCCGCAACCAGGAGTGATGCCAGCGAGGCGAAGGCGTGCCACTGCTCGATGCTCAGCTTTCGCCGCCGCCGTGTACGCAGCAGGAGAAGTAGGTCGAGGACGTGGAGGACGGCGGAGAGGGCGAGCACGGTCGCGAAGGCGAGCACCAAGCGCGTTGCGGGCGCGAAGAGCAGGCTCAGCGCGAGCCCGAGCAGGCCCAGGTTCCAGATCCCGAGGTTGGCGTAGGTGAGCCGGCGTCCGTGGCCGTGGGCGAGCGAGAAGAGCTCGGTCAGCTTGTAGGAGACGCCCATCAAGGTCAGCCCCAGCCAGCCGGCCAGCCCGAGATGGACGTGGACGGCCAGCATCGGATCGCTGACCTCAAACCAGCCGAAGTGCCAGTTGAGGGCGTAGACGAAGCCGAATCCGATGGTGGCGACGAGCCAGGCCAGGGCGGCCAGCACATAGAAGGCCATCGGGTGCCAGTCCCTCACCGTGGGGTAGCTCCGGAGCATCTGGGCGGCGAAGTGGACGATGCCTCCCACGGTCAGCGAGCCGAAGAGCGCCACGCCAGGCGTCCAGTCGAAGTAGAAGCTGGGCACGAAGCCCGCGATCCCGGACGCCAGCACCCAGTAGTTCCAGCGCCCGAGCCGGGGCGAGCGAACGGTCGCCTGGAGGGCGACCGGGAAGAGCTGGTAGAGGGCCCCGAACATGGTCATCGTGATCCAGCCCAGCACGGCCAGGTGGGTGAGCGCGAACACCTTGGGGTCGTCGTTCGTGCGAACCAGCTCCGGCGCCAGCAGGGGAACCCCGAACGCGAACGCCAGGAACCCGAGCAGGCCCGTCGCCAGGTAGCGGCCGGGCAGGTCGGCGCCGGGTGACCGCTTCGGCTTGATCGTGCTCATGAGCGCTTCCACTTATTCACCATATTGGCCGTTTTCACGATGACTATCGTAGAATAGCACCGTGTCCATCGACTCGGCGCTGCGGACGCACAAAGCCCTGGGCGACGTCAGCCGCTTCCGGATCCTCGAGGAGCTGCGGAGCCGGGGACCCCTCGACTCGCGCCAGCTGGGCGAGGCCGTCGGGCTCCATCCCAACACCGTTCGGTCACACGCCGAAAAGCTGATCGAGGCCGGCCTGTTCCGGAGCTCGACGCTGTCCGGCACGCGCGGGCGCCCCCGCGTCATGCATGAGGCGGCCGTGGACGCCGAGCCCGTACAGCAGAGCGGCTACCGCTTCTTGGCCCAGATCCTGGCCGGCTCCCTGGCCAGCCTCGAGGAGCCGAAGATTGTGGCCGAGAGCGCCGGCCGGGCCTGGGGCAGCTACCTGGCCGAGAAGCCGGAGCCGTTCGCCAAGGTCAGCGCCGAGGAGGCGACCGCAAAGGTGGTCGATTTCTTCAAGGAGCTCGGGTTCATGCCCGAGGCGGCCGCCGACTCGACAGGCCGGAAGATCCTGCTCCACCGCTGTCCCTTTCGTGAGGTGGCGCAGACCAACCAGGAGGTCGTCTGCACCGTCCACCTGGGGATGCTGAGGGGAGCGCTGGCCGAGCTGGGGGCACCGCTTGAGGCGACCCGCCTGGAGCCGTTCGTGGAGCCGACGCTGTGCGTCGCCCATCTCGCGCAGTCGCAATCGCAGCGCCGGGGATGACTCCCGGGCTGGCCACGGCCACGACCCGGGACGCGCTCGACCTTGGGGCCTGGCTGATTCGCCCGGCTCAGCAGCTCCTCGAGGACGTGGCCGCGCTTCGCGCTCGGGGAATCACGCCTGACGGGGGCACGGCGCAAATGCTGCTCGATCGTCTGCTGGAGCAGACGATCCCCGCCCTGGAGGCGCAGGCGGAGGTGCTGCCTCCCATCCTCGAGCAGGTGGGAGCGCCGGTTGAGATCGCCACGGCCCTGGCTGCCGGAAGATCGCAGCTGGGCCTGGTGGCAGAGCAGCTCTCGAGGCTTGTCGATTCGCGTCGGTCGACGGGCGAACGAGCGCTGCGGCCGATCCTGACCACGCTCGCAAAGAGCCTCGATGAGCTTGCCGCCGTGCAGCGGCGAGCCGCCGTCGCGCTGGCTCAATCGCCAGAGCGATCCGAGATCGTGAACTGCCTTGAAGCTTCGGAAGCGCATGCACGCGAGCGGCTGCTGTTCGTCAGCCCGCCGGCCTACCAGCCGACGGAGGCGCACGTCTTGAGGCACAATCCGCGCCCGCCGCGGGTGCTGCATCTGAATGAGGTAAGGGATCCCTCCGGGAAGAAGGACGCACCGAACCGCCTGAGCGCGAGCTGAGGCTGGTTGGTACTCCGGATGTGAGAATCAGGTCATGACTGACGATGCCCAGAGCGGAGAGCGGCCGGCCGTCCGCCTCTCCCGACCGGTCATCGAGGTGGACGTCCATGCCGAACTGGCGGAGATGAGGGGCGGCGCCGCGTATCAGGCCTCCGACCACACCGCCAAGACGCTCGTCAAAGCGGCGGGCCTTGACGTCGTGCTGCTCGCCCTCAAGGCGGGCGGACAGGTCCAGGAGCATCGGTCCTACGTGCCAATCCTGGTCCAGGCCCTTGAGGGGGACGTCCGGCTCTGGGTCGAGGATCGCGAGTTCGAGTTCATCCCCGGCCGCCTCCTCGCGGTCGGCGCCAATCTACCGCACCGCCTCGCCGCCGAGACCGAGGCTGGCGTCCTGCTCACGCTCGGCTGAGTCTCCGACCTCTGGTCGGGTTCAGAAGACGCCCTGGAGGCTGGACCCCTCTCCCTTGAGGAACGCCCGCAGTCGATCCAAGGGGACGATGCCCAGGCAGCGCTCGCCATCGTCGCGAATGATCGCGGGGACCCCGATCCCAAGCTCTTCCCAGTCGCGCTGCCATGTGGTCGGCTTCGGTTCAACGTGCCCGCCTGCCACCTCGTCGACCACCACCGGCGAGGAGATGTCGCGTCCGTCGACCCAGAGTGCTCGATAGATTCCGTGCAGGAAGCCGGGGCGGCGCTCATCCGGCAAGGCGGCGAACACATGCGAGGCAAGTGCGGAGTTGGGCAAGCCCGGTGGAGCATGCAGCTCGACCTCGGGCGCCGCATCGCGAACCTCCGCGAGCTCCCGAGGATCCGTCTCGCCCGCCATCGGGATCGGAGCATCCGGCGCGTGCTCGACGAATCGCCAGTCCAGCCGGTCCTCGAACCCTCGCAGCCGCTCGCTCATCGCGTAGCTGTAGGGGCAGCTGAAGTCCACGTAGATCAGCATCGAGCGGCTCTCCGCCTGTGATTATGCCAAGGCCGAACCCGGCCAGAGCCGGGACGCAACCCGAGCTCGGGTGCTAGGAACGGCGACCTCATTGCGCTTGGGGTATCACCGGTTCCGGCTCCGGCTGCGGCCGGTGACGCACAACGCTTACAAGAGTGGTCGAGGCGGCGATGGTCAACGCGACCGAGGCCAGGACTGCTGAATGGAGCGCCGCCGAAATCATGCCTGCGCCCGCTGGCCAGCGAAGCGAGTCCAAAGCTGAACTCACCGATCTGACCCAAACCAATGGCCAGCTGTCGTACCGCACCCGGAGGCGAGACAGCCACGCGACGACCGGCACCACGACGACCTTGCCGGCGACAACCAGGCCGATGAGGATCCCGACCCAGGGCAGCGCCGCCGGCAGCTCTCACGGGTCGATCAGAGCGCCGATGCTGACGAAGAAGAGCACCGCGAACACGTAAAGCACTGGCAGCAGAGGTTGTCCCGTAGTTCGTAGAAATTGAGGAGCGGTCCTCCACCCCCCGTGCCGTGTGGTACGGAAGGGGGCGATCAAACCAAGGAGGAACCGCCCATGGCAACCATATCGCGGCCCAGCGTCATCCACGTCGCCCCGGAGCAGCCTCCGATCCCGCTCCCCGAGCGGATCAAGATCGCCCTCGGTGCGCTCGGTGAGAGCGCTCGCGAGGGCCTGCTCGCCTTCTGCGTCGGGGTTGGCCTGTCCGTAGTCCACGAGATCTTCGAAGAGTAGATCACCGAGCTGGTGGGCCCGCGCGGCAAGCACGACGCCCAGCGGCGCGGCTACCGCCACGGCCAGGAGGACCGGCGGCGGACCCTGGGGGGACGTCGAGTCGGGGTCACGAAGCCTCGGGCCAGGACCAAGGCGGCCGAGGACGTGGAGCTGGAGAGCTATCGCTTCTTCGCCAGCCGAGACTTGCTCACCCAGGCCGCCTTGGACCGAATGTTGAACGGGCTGGCCACCCGCCGCTACCGGGCCGGCCTGGAGTCGGTCGGGAAACAGGTGGGGGCGAAGGCGACCGCGCGCTCCTGGATCTCGCGTCGGTTCGTGGCCGGCACCACCCGGAAGCTGCGTGAGTTGATGGGACGCGATCTCAGGGAACTCGACCTGCTGGCGATCTTCATCGACGGCATCGAGACCGCCGAGCACACGATCGTGGCCGCCCTGGGCATCGATGCCGACGGCCGCAAGCATCCGCTCGGACTCTGGGAAGGCAGCACCGAGAACAAGACCGTCTGCCAGGCGCTGCTCAACAACCTGGTCGAGCGAGGCCTGGATCCCGAGCGGCCGCTCCTGGCCGTGATCGACGGTGGCAAGGCGATCCGCGCGGCTCTCAAGGCCACCTTCGGGGAGCGGGTCCTGATCGCCAGGTGCCGAACGCACAAGCGTCGAAATGTGCTCGACCACCTGCCCGAAGACCAACGCACCTTCATCGGCCGGAAGCTCGGCTTAACCTGTCCTCTCCCCGAGTAGACGCGACACCCGGAGGTCGCG
>JRHI01001678.1_pt1 | contig 17615 bp, 19 predicted proteins | sample 215371 | NCBI WGS metagenome assembly JRHI01 (sample SAMN02929681, study PRJNA255918) | sediment metagenome | biome: cave system; feature: Ice Cave; material: Sediment; isolation source: sediment from deep within a dark volcanic ice cave with no known source of... ...
GTCTCGCCGTCTGCCGGGCGGTGCTCCACGACCCGGAGCTGCTGCTGCTCGACGAGCCGCGGGCGAACCTCGATCCGCTCGCCGGCGAGCTGGTCGAGCCGCTGATCGGACGGGCGTCCGGCCGGACCCGCGTGATCGCGAGCCACGACCCGGGCGGGGGCCTCGCCGAGGCCGATTTCGTGCTCGGCTTGTACGGTGGGCGCCCGCGCCTTTACGCCGCTGCCGGCTCGCTCGACGTCGAGCGGGTCACGGAGCTTTACCGGTGACCGCCGGGCCTCCGCGCGAACGCCCGAGCGAGCCATCGAGCGGGCCCCCGAGCGCGCCGTCGACATTGGTGGCGGTCGGCGCGCTCCTGCGCAAGGAGCTGCGGGTCGAGCTGCGGACGTTCGAGTCGGTGCCGGCGATGTCGCTGTTCACGCTGACGACGTTCGTGCTCTTCCACTTCGGCCTCAACCGGGGGTCGGTCGACGGCGACCTGGCGAGCGGGATCCTCTGGGTGACGCTGCTGTTCGCGGCGATCCTCGCGATCAACCGCCTGTTCGTCGCCGACGAGGACCAGGGCGGGTTCGACGGCTTCCTGCTCGCCCCGGTCGACCGCAGCGCGCTGCTGATCGCCAAGGCCGCGACCCTGTTTGCCTACCTCGTCGCGCTCGAGCTCGTGGCGGTCCCGGCCTTCGGCCTGCTCCTGCTCGGCCCGTCGCTCGGCCCGGCGCTGCCGGGGCTGGCGGGCGTGCTGGCCCTGGCTGACGTCGGCATTGCCGCGGTCGGCACGTTGGTGTCGGCGATCGCCGTGCGCTCGCGCACGCGCGACCTGCTCGGGCCCCTGCTCGGCCTGCCGCTGCTCGTCCCGGTGATCATCGGCGGCTCGCGCGCGAGCGCTCCGCTGCTGGCCGCCGGGCATCCCGGCGCGGTCCCACTGCGCTGGCTGAGCACCCTTGGCCTCTATGATCTCGTGTTCGGCCTGCTCGTCTACGCCGTCTTCGACTTCCTGCTGGAGGACTGAACCCGCCATGTACGGCAAGGGCCTGCGCCCTCTATCGATCGCCACTGCCGTCGTCCTGACGGGGGCGCTCACGCTCGCCTTCTTCTACGCGCCGATGGACGCCGACCAGGGATTCGTGCAGAAGATCTTCTATGTCCATGTCCCGCTGGCGATCGTCGCCCTGTGCGGTTTCGTCGCCGGGGGGCTGATGGCGATCGCCCACCTGCGCACCCGCGACGCCCGCTGGGACATGCGCTCGTATGTGGCCATCCACCTCTCGATCATCCTCGGGGTGGCCGTCCTGGTGACCGGGTCGATCTGGGCCCGGGCGGCGTGGGGCCACTGGTGGGTCTGGGACGAGCCGACGCTCGTCTCCTTCCTGATCGTGTTTCTGCTCTACGCCACGTATCAGCCGCTGCGCTTCTCGATCGAGGATCGCGAGCGCCAGGCGCGCTACGCGTCGGTCTTCGCGATCACCGCCGGGGCGTTCGTGCCGCTCAACTTCATCGCCGTCAGGCTGGCGCAGGCGTACACCCATCCGCGCGTGCTGGGCAACATCGGCCACAACCTGCCCGGCCCGGTCCGCCTGACGTTCTATCTCTCGCTGCTCGGCATGACGCTGCTCTTCGTCACGCTGTGGAAGTACGAGATGACCTCCAAGCACGCCTCGGCCCAGCTGCGTCGCCTGAAGCGCCTGCTCGGCGGGGACGAAGGCCCGCGCGGACGCAGCGCAGCGCCGTAGACGGCTCGCCGCGATGTCCAACATCCCCTCCAACGATGGCTACGTCGCCGCTGCCTATCTGGTCTTCTTCGCCCTGGTGCTGATCTACCTGGCGATCATGGCGACGAAGCTGAGCCGGATCGAGCGCGACCTGGGCGAGCTGACCGAGCTCGCGCTGCGCGAGTCCTCGACCGAGGAGTCGGCCCCATGAGCGAGCTGCTGGCGCTCGGCGTATCGCATAAGACGGCCCCGGTGGCGCTGCGCGAGCGGGTGGCGCTCGGCGGCACCGACACGGCGGACTTCCTCCGCGCGGCGACCGCCAACCCGGAGGTTCACGAGGCGGTCGCGATCTCGACCTGCAACCGGACCGAGTTCTACCTCGTCGTCGGCGACCCGGTCGCGGCCGAGAGCAGCGTGCTCGCCCTGCTCGCCCGGCGGGCCGAGATCCGCCCGACCGAGCTGGCCGAGGTGATCTACTCGCCGCGCAACTGCGACGCCGCGCGCCAGCTCTACCGGGTGACCTCGGGCCTCGAGTCGATGATCATCGGCGAGCACGAGGTGCAGGGCCAGGTCCGCCGCGCCTACGACACGGCGGCGGCGGCGGGGACGACGGGGCCGCTGATGAGCCGGCTGTTCAGCGCGGCGCTCCTGACCGGCAAGCGCGTGCGCAACGAGACGCAGATCGGGCGCACCCACGTCAGCATCTCCTCGGTCGCGGTGCAGCTTGCCCACGACCTGCTCGGCGAACTGGCCGGTCGGCCGGTGGTGATCATCGGCGCGGGCGAGACGAGTGAGCTGACGGCGCGGGCGCTCTCGGAGCGGGGGGTGACGACGATCTTCGTCGCCAACCGCAACCCCGATCGGGCCCGTTCGCTGGCGGACCGCTTCGGCGGTCACGTGATCGACATGCACCATCTGCCGAGCCAGCTCGAGGCGGCCGACATCGTTCTCTCCTCGACCTCCTCGCCCGAACCGATCCTGCTCCAGGAGGAGCTCGAACAGGTGATGCGCGACCGCCCCGACCGCCCGCTCCTCTTGATCGACATCGCGGTACCGCGCGACATCGACTCGGCGTGCGGCGATCTTGACGGCGTCACCCTCTGCGACGTCGATGACCTCCAAGCGGTGGTCGCGCGGAACATCACCACGCGCGAGGGCGACGTGCCGCTGGCCGAGCAGATCGTCGAGCAGGAGATCCAGCGGTTCGCCGTCTGGCTCGGGCAGCGCGACGTCCGCCCGACGGTCGCGGCGCTGCGCCAGCGCGGCAACCAGATCATCGACTCGGTGCTCGCGGAGAACTCCGAGCGCTGGGAGTCGGCATCAGCAGCCGATCTCGTTCGGGTCGAGGCGATGGCGCGGGCGGTGATGAGTCGGCTCCTGCATGAGCCGACGATCCGTCTCAAGCAACTCGACCCGCAGCGCAGCCACGGCAGCGTGAAGCTCGTGCGCGAGCTGTTCGGACTCGGCGCCGGCGAGGCCGGCGAGGCCGCGGCCGAGAACGTGCACGCGCTGCCGCGCCGCGAGCGCGCGTGAGGGCACCCGGCGCGCTGCGGCTGGGCAGCCGCTCGAGCCCCCTCGCCCTGGCGCAGGCGCGCGCCGTGGCGGCCGCGGTCGGCGCGACCCACGCGGTCGAGATCGTCACCGGCGTCGACCGGCCGGTGGTCGGCGCGGACGACAAGAGCCGCTGGGTTGCCGGAATCGAGCAGGCGCTGCTCGACGGGGAGATCGACTTCGCGGTCCATTCGGCGAAGGACGTTCCCGTCGACATGCCGACTGGGCTCGTGCTGATCGGCTCCCCCGTGCGGGCCGATTCGCGCGATGCGTTGTGCGGCGCCGCCGGCCTCGCCGACCTGCCGGCTGGGGCGCGCGTCGGGACGAGCAGCCTGCGGCGCACGGCGCAGCTGCGGGCGCTGCGGCCGGACCTCGAGGTCTGTGAGCTCCACGGCAACGTCGACACGCGCATGCGCCGGCTCGCGGCCGGAGACTTCGACGCGATCGTAATCGCGATGGCCGGGCTCGAACGCCTCGGGCTCGAGGGCGGCACGCCACTCGACGAGCTCGTCCCGGCGCCCGGACAGGGCACGCTGGCGCTCGAGGCGCGGGCCGACCACCCTGGGGCGCTGGCGGCGATCGCGTCGCTGCGCGACGCCGCCGCCGAGGCGTCGCTCGCGGCTGAGCGGGCGCTGGTCGCCGAGCTCGGCGCCGGCTGCCACACCCCGCTCGGCGCCCACGCGCGGGCGTGCGACGGGGGTCTCGAACTGCGCGCGTTCGTCGGCTTCCCCGACGGCTCGGCCTGGATCCGCGACGAGCTGATCGGCGCGGATCCGCACGCGCTCGGCCGCGAGCTCGCGCACCGGCTCTTGAGCGCGGGCGCCCGGGAGATGCTCTAGTGCCCGGCCGCGTCTGCTTCGTCGGCGCCGGGCCGGGCGATCCGGGCCTGATGACCGCGCGGTCGCTCGAGCTGATCGCGACGGCCGACGTGATCCTCTACGACCGCCTGATCCCCGCCGGGGCGCTGTCGGGGGCCCGGGCCGACGCCGAGCTGCGCTACGTGGGCAAGGAGGGCGGGGGGTCCTCGGTGCCACAGGAGGAGATCATGGAGCTGCTCCTGGCGCGGGCGGCCGCCGGGTCGCTGGTAGTCAGGCTGAAGGGTGGCGATCCGTTCGTCTTCGGGCGCGGTGGCGAGGAGGCGCAGGTCGTGCGGGCGGCCGGGATCGCGTTCGAGGTCGTGCCGGGAATCACGGCGGCGGTCGCCGCGACGGCTTACGCCGGGATTCCGGTGACCCACCGCGACCACGCGAGCGCGGTTGCGCTCGTCACGGCGCACGAGGACCCGGCGAAGGGCGAGAGCGCACTCGACTGGGCGGCGCTGGCGGCGTTCCCGGGAACGCTCGTCTTCTACATGGGCGTGCGGCAGCTGAGCGCGATCACGGAGCGGCTGATCGACGGCGGCCGCTCGCCGCAGGAGCCGGCGGCGATTGTCGAACGCGGGACGCTGCCCGGCCAGCGCGTCGTCCACGGCCACCTCGGGACGATCGCCGAGCTCGCCGTTGAGCGGGAGGTGCGCGCGCCGGCGATCACGGTGATCGGGTCGGTGGCCGCGCTGGGAGCGGAGCTCGCCTGGGTGGCACCCTCTGGGGCACACCCTCTGGGGAACACGCAGGCCGGTGCGGCGGACGGCGGACCGCTGCGCGGGCGCACGGTGGCCGTGACGCGGGCACGGGCGCAGTCGAGCGGGCTGGCCGAGCGGTTGCGCGACCTCGGCGCCACGGTGATCGAGGCGCCGGCGATCCGCGTCGTCGCGCGCGCGGTGGAGCTGCCGCCGCTCAGCAACTTCGACCTCGTCTGCCTGACGAGTCCGAACGGGGCGTCGATCCTGCTCGACCGGATGGCCGAGCGGGGCGAGGACGCGCGGGCGCTTGCCGGCGCGACGGTGGCGGCGATCGGGCCGGGCACGGCGCGGGCCCTGGCCGAGCGCGGGATCAGGGCGGACATCGTTCCCGAGCGGTTCGTCGCCGAGGCGCTGGCCGAGTCGCTCGAGGGCTTCATGATCCGGCGGGCGTTGATCGCCCGGGCGGCGCAGGCGCGCGACGTCCTCCCGGATGCACTGCGCGCGAGGGGCATCGAGGTCGAGGTGGTCGCGCTCTACGACACGCTCGCCCAGCCGCTGTCGCCCGAGGAGCTCGAGGCGGCGAAGGCCGCCGACTACATCACGTTCACCTCGGCGTCGACGGTGCGGTTCTTCCTCGAGGTGGGCGAGCTCGGACCGCAGACGCGGATCGTCTCGATCGGCCCGGTGACAAGCGCGGCGTTGCGCGAACACGGACGCGAGCCCCATCTGGAGGCCGCCCGCTCCGACATCGACGGGCTGATCGAGGCGCTCACCGCCGATGCTGCGGGCTGACGCCGGCGCATCGCGCTAGCTTGCTAGCGGTGGGTGTCATCAGTTTCCTGTCGGATTACGGCTACAGCGACGAGTTCGTCGGCGTCTGTCACGGCGTACTGGCGATCTGGTGCCCGCAGGCACAGGTGATCGACATCACCCACGGCATCGCGCGCCACGACATCCGCGCGGGCGCCGTCGCGCTGCGCGGGGCGGTCGCCTACATGCCGCCGGGCGTGCACCTCGCCGTCGTGGATCCCGACGTCGGGGAGTCGCGGCGGGCGGTCGCGCTGCGCAGCGCGGCGCGTAACCATCTGCTCGTCGGACCCGACAACGGCCTGCTCGTCCTGGCGGCCGACCGCCTGGGTGGCGTGGTCGAAGCGGTCGATATCGGCGAGTCGCCGCACCGCCTCGAGCCGGTCTGCGCGACCTTCCACGGGCGCGACATCTTCGCTCCGGTCGCCGCCGCGCTGGCTGGGGGCGCTGCGCTCGACACCGTCGGGGAGCCGTTCGACCCGGGCGAGCTCGTCCGGCTCGAGCTGCCGCGCAGCCGGGTCGTGGACGGGACGCTGATCGCGGAGGTCCGGTCGATCGATCATTTCGGCAACAGCCAGCTGAACGTCGACCATGACGAGCTGTGCGCGTTCGGCCTGCGGATCGGGGCGGCCGTCGAGCTCGAGGGCGCCGGCGGCTGTTTCGCGGCGCGCCACCTGAACGCTTTCGGCGCGGCCGCCGTCGATGAGCTGCTGCTTTACGAGGACGCGCAGCAGCAGCTCGCGGTTGCGGTCAACCGCGGCTCGGCCGCGGGGCGGCTCGGGCTCAGCCAGGACTCGGAAGTCCGCATCCGGTTGCGATGAGCTTGGGCGGGCCGGCGCGGCGCGGCCTGGGGGCGCCGCATCTGCACCTGCGCCGGACTGACTCGACGAACGACCGCGCCCGGATCCTGGCGCTCGATGGTGCGCCGCACGGGACGCTGGTGAGCGCTGACGCGCAGAGCGCAGGGCGCGGGCGCCAGGGTCGCCGGTGGAGCGCGCCGGACGGGACGGCGCTGTTGATGAGTCTCGTCCTGCGCGGACCGCCGCGCCTCTTGTCGCTCGCCGCGGCCGTCGCGGTGGCCGAGGTCGCCGGGTCGGGCGCGCTGATCAAATGGCCCAACGACGTGCTTCTCGACGGGCGCAAGGTGGCGGGGATACTCATCGAGGGGCGCCCGCAGGAGGATTGGTTGGTGCTGGGGATCGGGCTGAACGTGGCGGTCGATCTCGGGCAGCTGCCCGGTGACGTGCGCGCGCGGGCTGGGACGCTGGGGCGCGGCGCGGCTGAGATCGGGGCGATCCGCGAGCAGCTGCTCGACCGCCTCGACGCCTGGCTCGCGGCGAGCCCGGCGGCGGTGCTCGACGCCTGGCGCGGGCGCGACGCGCTGCTCGGGCGGGAGGTCGCGTGGGCGCACGGTCGCGGGCAGGCCTGCGGGATCGACGGCGAGGGGCGCCTCGTCGTGGCGCTGGCGCACGGGGGACGGGCCGAGCTGTGCTCAGGTGAGGTGCACCTGGCCGGTTGAGCGGCGTCTCGCCCCGGCGTGCGCGACGCCCTGCTAGCAGCAGCTGCTTGTCGGCCCCGGGGGCGGTGCTGCGACCGTCGCGACGCAGTCGAAGAGCCCGTGATGCACCGATCGAGCGCCGTGGACCTGAAAATGAGGCGCGTAGCGGGTGGCGCTGAGCATCGCGGCGGTGTTCGCGCAGACGAGCGCCGGGTGCCCCTTCTCGAAGCGGTGGTGGTCGTCCAGCGCGAAGGCGTGCGGCTGCCCGGCGAGCGTGCCGCGGTAGACGGCGACCTGACCGTAGTCCTCGCAGCGATCCTCGAGGTCGAGCTTGAACGCCCGCACCGTGCGCGAGGTGAAGGAGATGTGCCCGGCGCGGGCTGCGATCTGCGGATCCTCGATCGAGATCGGGGTCGTCGAGCAGGTCCGGGCGTCGGCACAGCCGACCGCGGCGAGCTGGCGGCGGAGGTCCTCGACGTAGAGCGCCCCGCCGAGGCATTCGCCGAGCAGGATCGGGTCGTTCGCCAGCTCGGTCGGGACACGGCGATCGGCGAACACGTCGGAGAAGTAGAGCTCGCCACCGGGGCGCAGGACACGCCAGATCTCGGCGAACACGCGCGGCTTGTCGGGCGAGAGGTTGAGCACGCAGTTGGACACGACGACGTCGACGGAGGCGTCGGCGATCCCGGCACCGGACAGGTCCTCGATGTAGCCGTCGACGAACTCGACGTTCGACTCGCCATGGCCGAACGCCGCGGCGTGGTGGGCGCGGTGGCGCCTGGCGACCTCGAGCTGCTCCGGCGTCATGTCGAGGCCGATCACGCGCCCCTTGGGACCGACGTGACTCGAGAGGACGTAGCAGTCGCGGCCGGAGCCGCAGCCGAGGTCGAGCACGGTTGCGCCGTCGAGCGCGGGCGGCAGCGGCGTGCCGCAGCCGTAGAAGCGCTCGAGCACCTCGGGATGGATCAGCTCGAGGATCGCCGCGACGTCGGGTGGCGGTCGCTGCGCCGCGCAGCAGGCGCTCGTCTTGAGGTCGGCGGTCGACTTCAACACGCTGCCGTAGTAGTCGCGTACCGCCGCGATCGTGTCGGTCTCGCTCACGGGGCAGCTCAGTCCTCGGCAGGCGCCTTGGCGGCTGCGGCACGCCGCCGCCGTACTGGTTTGACCGCCGTTGCCACCGGCTCGGCCACCGGCTCGGCCGGCGCCGCCGCCCGCCGCCGCCGCGTCGGCTTTGGAGCCGGCTCGGCCGGTGGCTCTGCAGGAACGCTGCGGCCGCGTCGGACTGTCGGGGGCGCAGCGGTGGTCGCGGGCTCGGCCTGCGCCGCGACGGGAGTAGCTGTGGTTCGCCGCTGTCGGCTGGGCCTGGCCGACGAGCGCTCCGGCGCGGTGGCCGGCTCGGCGTCGGGCGCCGGCCGCGGGCTCGGGGCGAGCGGGGGCAGGGGGCTCGGGGCGAGCGGTGGCGTGGTCGCGCCGCGCCGGGCTCGGCCCACCGGCTGCAACTGGGGTTCCTGGCGCTCGTCTCGCGGCTCCTGGCGCGGCGTCTGGCGCTGAGCCTGCTCGGCGTTGCGTCTGGCGGTCGCTCCGTTCATCGGGATCTGCTGCTCCTGCGCGCCATTCGGTCCACCGCGGCGCCGCCGGCGCTTGCCGCGCCCGCGCCGCTTGGGGAAGTTGCGCATCAGCTCGCGGGCGAGCGCCGGCGGCTTGCGCGCCATGCGGGTGCGCGCTCCGCGCAGGATCTCCTCGGCCTCGGGCGAGTGTGCGAGAGCCGCGGCCAGGAGCGCCGCCGCGAGCCGGCGGTCCTGCTTGCGCGAGGCCTGGACGAGTCGCCGAGCGTTGCGGGCGTGTGCGGCGCCCGAGGAGTTGACGAGCAGCCCGAGCAGCCGCTTGGTCTCGGGCCACCGCTGGACGGCGTACTCCTCGTGCACGTCGCGCGTGTACTCGGCCATCCGCCAGATCCAGGCGTTCGCCTGGTCGCGCCGGCCGATCCGCTTGTCGACCATCGCCTGGAGCATGATCTTCGACCCTTCGCGCCGCTCCTCGCGCGTCCACCCGCCCATCATGTCGATCGCCGTGTCGAACGCCTCCGCATCGCGGATCGCGGCGATCTCGGCGAGCGCCTTGAGCCGGAGCTGGGGGTTCGTGTTGCGCTGGACGGCGGTCGAGAGGAAGCGCCGGCGGAGCTCGCCGGTGCGGTCGAAGTGGAGCATCGCCCGGGCGCGGCGCCAGCCGTGCGGCTGGACACGGGCGCCGGCGAGCGCTGCCCAGACGTGCTGCTCGCCGTAGTCGAGGTGCTCGACCGCGATCCGCCAGAGCTCGCGCTCGAAGACCTCGGCCCGGCGGTCGGGATCGGAGCACACCGGCAGCACGCGCCGTTCGACCCGCACCCTGCGGCCGCGGCCGCGTCGGACCGGTCCGACGACGATCGCCCCGCCCCGGTAGACGTCGCGGTCGAGCAGCGAGTGGAGCGTGACCACCGGGTCGTCGTGCTTGGTCGCCGGGTGGACGAAGTCGACGACCAGCCCAGCTTCCTTGCCGGGGTGGCGGCGCGTGACGCGACCGACCCGCTGCTGGTAGATCCGCTTCGAGGCGGTCGGCGCGAGGTGGATGCAGACCGTCGCACGTGGGCTGTTCCAGCCCTCGGCAAGGAGCTGGGCGTTGATCAGGACGTCGATGTCGCCGCGCTCGTAGCGGGCGAGGATCGAAGCGAGCTCGCGCTTCTTCGTCTCCCCGGAGACGGCCATCGCCTTCAGTCCGGCGGCGCGGAACGCCTCGGCCAGGTTGTAGGCGTGACGGACGCCGGCGGCGTAGACAACGCCGGGCACGCCGTTGAAGCGAGTCTTGTAGAGGTCGGCCATGGCGACGTTGAACGGCTGCTGGTCGAGCAGTTCGGCCAGCATCTCCTGGTCGAACTCGGTGTCGATCTCGCCGCGGCGCAGCGGCACCTTTGCGATCGTCCGGACTCCCGTCCCCGGCGGGATGCGCACGCAGCGCAGGGGTGAGATGACGCCGCGGCGGGCGGCCTGGCCAAGGTCGAAGCGCGAGGTCTGGGTCGGGAAGAGGTCGGCGACGTGGCGGGCGATCAGCGCGCCGGTCGCGGTCATGCCGACGAAGATCGGTCCGGTCCAGGCACGTATCGCCGCACTCGTCTTCTCGCCGAGCGCGGTGTGCGCCTCATCGCAGATGACGATCGTGTAGGCGCCCGAGATGTTGCCGGCGTTGCGCACGAACCACTGGTAGGTCTCGACGGTGACCGGGCCGTCGGCCCGGTCCTGGTCGCCGAGCAGTGCGGGGCAGATCCGCTTCTTGTAGCCGCGGTCCTTCAGCTCGCCGTGGAACTGGTCGACCAGGTTGCGTCGGTGAGTGAGGATCAGCACGCCGCCCGTGCGTGACGCCTCGACGAAACCGAGCGCCGCGACCGTCTTGCCGGCGCCGGTCGCGTGCTCGAACCAGAAGCGCTTGGCGGCGTTCGGGTCCTCCTCCTGCTCTGGCAGCTGAGCCTCGCCGTCCTGGCCGGACTCGTCCTCCTCGTCCCAGTCATCGGGCGGCGCCGCGAGCTCTGCCCGGTCGAGCTCGGCCTCGAGCTCGGCGGCGACGTCGTCGTCCTCTTCGTCGTCCTCGTCGTCGTCGTCCTCCTCGTCGGGCCCCGATCGGGCGAACTCGTCGTCCTCCTCGTCGTCGTCGTCCTCCTCCTCGTCCTCTTCATCCTCCTCCGCCTCGGAGCCGGCGAGGTCGTCGTCATCGAGGCCGCCCTCCTCCTCGTCCTCCTCGACCCCGAGGATCGAAGCCGCCGCGAGGACGTCGATCGTCGCCCTGCCGTTCCCGTTCGCGCCCGAGCGCTGCGCCTCGGCCAGCAGCGCGGTCAGCGTGCCGGAGAGCGCGTCGACCTGGTGGGCTGAGAGGACCGTCCCGTCGACGAGTTTCGGCTCGTCGTCCGAGAGCACCCGCTCGAGCCCGAGCAGCAGCGAGAACTCCTGGCGCCAGGCCGGCGACGGCTCGGTGCGGTCCTGCTCGAGCTCGGCGAGCGCCCCGTCGAGGGCGCGTCGGCGCGGGGTGCCGGGGGCGAACGCGACGGACGGATCCTCGCCCTCGTGGAGGAAGGGCTCGCACGTGAGGCCCTCGGCACGCGAGATGTCGACGGTGGTTGGAAGGGCTGCAGTGGCCACTGGGATGGGATCAGCCATGGAGGCTCTGGACTTCGAGGAGGTGGAGTCGCAGGCGACGCGCTGCGCGACTCAGGTACACCGGCTTCGCTGTTAGCGCTGAGCGCGCCCCAGAGGCGTGCTCGCGCTGCGTACATAAGGATACCGCAACCTAGCCATTTGCCAAACTGGAGCGGTGGGACGCTCCAGCGATATCAGGACGCGCATCGCCGGTGCCAGTGCCGCGCTGCTCCTCGCGACCTCGCTCGCGGCGTGCGGGACCACCACGCGCAACGCCGCTCCAGCGCCCCAGCAGGTCGCCGCGGCGTTCGCCGGCTCGCCGCCCGCGCTGGCTGCTCTGCATGCACAGGCCAACGAGGTCCTGCCAGCGACCGCCGCTCAATTCAGGGCCCGGCTGAGCGGATTGCGCGGCAATCCGGTGATCCTCAACATCTGGGGTTCCTGGTGCGGGCCCTGCCGCGCTGAGTTCCCGATCTTCCAGCAGGCTGCGGTCAGCCTCGGGCGCCGGGTCGGCTTCCTCGGCCTCGACGTCGCCGACAACGCCGGCGACGCCCGCACGTTCCTGCGCAGCTTCCCGGTCACCTATCCGAGCTACGCGGATCCCGGGGCCCACACCGCATTCGCGCTCCACGCCGGCGCATTCTTCCCGACGACGCAGTTCTACGACGCCGCCGGCAAGCTCGCCTACACCCACGCGGGCCCCTACCGGACGGTCAAGCAGCTCGTCGCCGACGTGCACAGCTACGTCGGGGCCTAGCTAGTGGCCCGTCCTTACAGGACGAACCACTAATGCCCGAGGTGCGGGTCGATCCGCTTTCGGGCCGGCGGGTGATCCTGCCCGCGCCGCCGAGCGAGCCGTCGCGGGAGGCTCTGCACGTCGAACCGGCGGCGCCGATCGATCCCGCGAGCGACCGCTTCGCCCCGGGCAACGAGCAGCTCACGCCGGCGGAGCTCTACGCCGTGCGCCCGGGCGGCGGCGCGCCGGACAGCCCGGGCTGGACGGTGCGGGTGCTGCCCGGCGACCCGGCCGCGCTCGACCCGGACTCGGCCGCTCCGGACGCCGAGGGGCAGTCCGGTCTCTACACGGCGATCTCGGCGACCGGCGCCCACGAGGTGATCGTCAACACCGCGCGCTGCGTCAGCTGCCTCGCCGAGCTCGAGCAGGCGGAGCTCGCGGGCGCGCTGGAGGCATGGCGCGAGCGGATGCTGACCCACGCGGACGCGGCCTGCCGGCATCTGACCGTCGACGAGCGCCGCGGCGGCGCCACGGCCCATACCCACGCCGAGCTCTACGCGTTCGACTTCGTTCCGGCGGCGATCGCCCGCGAGCGCGAGCGCTTCGGCGCCTACGCCAGCCGGACGATGGGGCAGAACCTCCAGGCGGACCTCGTCCAGGAGGAGGTCCGCCGCCGGGTGCGCGTCGTCGCGATCGATGACGACGCCGTGCTGATCGCGCCGTACGCCTCGGTCGCGCCCTATCAGCTGATGCTCGCGCCGCGGCGCGAGCGGGCCCGTTTCGAGGACCCAGGTCCGACCGGCGCGGCTCTGCTCCATGACGGGCTGCGCCGGCTCGCACGGCTGTTCGGTACCAGTCCGCCGCTGAGCCTCTGGGTGCGCACCGCGCCGCAGGGCGCCGATCATTTCTGCTGGCGGATTGACATCCTGCCGCGCCTCACCGCCCCGGCCGGCCTCGAGCTCGGGACCGGCGTCCAGCGGAACGCCGTTGCGCCCGAGTGGGCCGCGGGCGAGCTGCGCGAGGCGTGACCGCCGCCGCGTGATCGCGGTCGCGCTCACCGTGGTCCTGGCCGCCTCTGCCGGCATCGCGCTGCGCCGCCGCTGGGCCGGCGCGGACCGTCTCGCCCGTGCGGCCCTGACAGTGATGCTCTACGGGCTCTTCCCGGTGGTCACGTTCGCCAACGTCGCGCACCTGCGCCTGAGCGCGCAGATCGGCGTCGGGCTCGCTCTGGCCTACGCGACGCTCGCCGCGACGGGGCTGCTCGGCTGGTTGATCGGCGCGCGCGTCCTGCGCCTCGAGCGCGCACAGACCGGCGCGCTGATCTGCGCCGGCCTGCTGGCAAACACCGGCTACCTCGGGCTGCCGCTGACCGCGGCGCTGCTCGGCACCGGCCAGCTCCCCTCGGCCGTGCTCTACGACCAGCTCGTGTCGAGCCCGACGCTGCTGATCGCCGGCTTCGGTGTCGGAGCGGTCTTCGGAACCCGGGCGGGCGAGGGGACCGGTCAGCGCGTGCGGGCATTCGCCGCCCGCAATCCGCCGCTGCTGGCGCTCATCGGCGGCCTGATCGGCGGCCCAACGGTGGCTCCCGACTGGCTGCTCGGGGTCTCCCACGCGCTGGTGCTAGCGCTGCTGCCGGTCGGCTTCCTCGTGGTCGGCATCAACCTCGCCGCCCATGCCGGCCCGGAGCGCGGTGCCGGTCGCGGGCTGGCCGCGGCGCTCGGGCTGCGGCTCCTGTTCGCCCCGCTGCTGCTAGCGACGCTCGCGCGCGCGACGCTCGGCATCCCCGACGCATACCGCCTCCAGTCGGCGATGCCGACCGGGGTCAACTCGCTGGTCGTCGCTCACGCCTACGGACTCGACTTGCCGCTGGCGGCGGCGGCGATCGGTTGGAGCACCGCGCTCGCCCTGCTCGGCGCGCTCATCGCCGGTGTCGTGCTCTGATGCGCGCGGTGGTGCAGCGCGTCTCGCGGGCCAGCGTGGCGGTCGACGGCCGGCTCGTCGCGCGGATCGGGCCGGGACTCGTCGTGCTGCTGGGCGTCGGCCGCGACGACACCCTGGAGCGGGCGCACCGGCTGGCCGAGAAGGTCCGCCGGCTGCGGATCTTCGAGGATGCTGACGGGCGGATGAACGCGCCGCTCGGCGCGCGCGAGGTGCTCTGCGTAAGCCAGTTCACGCTGCTCGGCGATACGGGGCGCGGGAACCGGCCGAGCTACGCGGCGGCGGCTCCGGCGGAGCTCGCCGAGCCGCTCTACTCCGCCTTCTGCGATGTCATCGGCGCGGCGCAGGGCGTCTTCGGGGCGCGGATGGCGGTCGAGCTGGTCAACGACGGTCCGGTCACGCTGCTCCTCGAAGGCTGAGGGGTAAGCTCCGAGCCGATGCCGCCCGCCAGCCGCCTGTTGCCCCGTTATGCCGCCGAGCCGCCGCACGACGCCTTCCCGTCCGGCCGCTGGGCCGATCAGCTCAACGCGAAGTTCCTCGAGGCGTCGCAGGCGATCGCCGATGACTCGGGGACCCCCGGGGAGGTCGTCTTCTACCCCGATCGCAGCTGGCACGGGCGGACCTACATCCCCGTCAGCGCACAGACGGCGACCGGGATGGAGATCTACGGCTACGTCGCCTACGTGAACGACGGAGCGGACCCTTCCGAGTTCGTCACGCAGGTCGACTTCACGCAGGAGACAGCAGAGCGGAACCCTGACTGGCAGCTCGACCTGAGCGACGAGGTGATCGGCAGCTGGCGCGGTCACGGCGGGAAGGTCGCGGCGATGACCCTCGTCTGGGGTCGGTCGCTCGTGCGGGGCGGGACGCTCGCGACCGCGCTGCTCGGCGGCCTCGAGGTCGACCAGTGCGCGATCGCCGAGGATCGTTTTACGTTGCTTGCGCCCGACGACTTCGGCGGCGAGCTGCTCGAGGTGCGTCTCTACTCGGCGGCCGGCGACGAGCTTGCGCGCGAGTCGCTCTACGAGTAGTGGACGCGCCCGCCCCGGTTGATGCGGCGATCCGCGCGCGCCGCACGCACAAGGTCTACGGCGCCGAGCCGGTCGGCCGCGACACGCTCGATGAGCTCTTCGAGCTCGCCCGTTGGGCGCCCAACCACCACCTCACCGAGCCATGGCGCTTCCGCGTCCTCGGCCCGGTCGCGCTGGGGGCGTTGAAGGCGGCGGCGGGTCCAGCCGAGGCCGGCAAGCTCGCGCGCGCGCCGACGCTCGTCGCGGCCAGCGTGACGCAGGAGGGGGACGAGAACCAACGCCAGGAAGACCTCTGCGCCGGAGCGTGCGCGGTATACATCGTGCTGTTAGCCGCCGAAGCCCGCGGCCTGGCGAGTTACTGGCGCACGCCGGCGGTGCTGCGCACGACCGACGGCCGGGCTGCGATCGGGATCGCCACCGGCGAGTTGACGCTCGGACTGATTCACCTCGGCCGGCCGCGCCAGACGCGCCAGCCGCCACCGCGCAAGGAGTCGAGCGTCGTGGTCGACTACCTCGACTGAGGCTGCTGTGAAGCTCGAGGGGATCGAGGCCGGCGACGTCGTGCAGGTCGACGTGCACGGCCGGCGCTTCTTCGCGATCGTCAGCGGCCCGGCGCCGGATGGCCTGGTGATCCAGCCGATCGAACGGGGCGTCAACCGCTTCTCCTGCCGCTCGCGACAGGTGGTTGGTCACTGGGCCAAGCGCGGGCGCCCGCAACCGGTGCTCGGGCGCCGCGAACCGTCCCCCCACCAGCTCGAGCTGGACATCAACCCGTGAGCCGCGCTCCGGCGCCCGCGACGTGGAGCCAACCGAGACCCCCGCCGAGCGCTTGCTGTTGAATGGTTGGTGATGCGACTGCGCCGCGGACGCGCGCTTCCGGCCCGCACGCTCGTCGTCGCGGTGATGCTCTGCGCGCTCGCGGCCGGTCCGACCGCGGCGCGGGCGGCGCCCGTCACGACTCGCCAGGCCGGCCTGCTGCCCGGCCTGCTGTCGGGGCTCGCCGGCCAGGCGACGCCGCCGCCGCCCTCGGCCCCCCCGGGCCCGCCCGCACCGGCGCCGTGCGCGGCGGGGACGACCAGCTCCGACACGCCGCTGATGCTTTCAAGCGGCGGCCTTGCGCGCACCGCGGTCCTCCACCTGCCGCCGTCGGTGCCGGGCAAGCCGCTGGCGTTGATCGTCGCCTTCCACGGGTACGGGAGCAACGGGGTTCAGTTCGCCGCAGACAGCGGGCTCTCGACGCTTGGCGACACTGACGGCTTCGCGGTCGTCTACCCGAGCGCGCTCGGGCATCAGTGGGCGATCTCGGGGCGCGAGCGCGACGTCGGCTTCATCGCCGATCTGCTCGACCGGGTCGAGCAGATCGCGTGCATCGACACGCGGCGCGTCTACGCGACGGGCCTGTCGATCGGCGCTGGCATGGCCGCGCGGATCGGCTGCGAGCTCAGCGCGCGGATCGCCGGCCTGGTGCTCGTGTCAGGCGGATACCGGTCGCTTGGGGCCTGCAAAACAGATCGGCCGGTTTCGGTGCTCGAGATCCACGGAACCTCTGACAAGACGGTGCCCTACCACGGCCGGGGGCCCGGTGAGGATGGCGCGGTGCTCCCTTTCATCGCTTCGTGGGCGAGCCGCGACCGCTGCAACCAGCGGCCGGCGAAGCGCATGGCTGCGGTCCACGCGGTGCTCTACCACTGGAGCGGATGCGCGTCCGGGGCGGTCGTAGAGCACCTGCGCCTTTACGGCAGCGGGCACGGCCTGCCCAACGCCGATGGCCCCCAGATCAGCGCTGGCTACCGGGGCCGGATCTCGGGCGTGCGCAACATCTGGCACTTTCTCGCCGCGCGTAAGCTCGGCGATCCGTTCAGCTAGGGGCCGCGGTGCGGTCATCGGGCAGCGCCAGACGCAGCTTCTCCAGCGCGAGGCGTGTGCGGCCCTTGATCGTCCCGAGCGGGAGCCCGAGGCGCTGGGTCATCTCGGCCTGCGTCAGACCGACGAAGTAGGCGAGCTCGATCACCTCGCGTTGCTCGGACGGCAGGCGCGCGAGCAGGACGGCCAGCTCGCGGCGCTCGTCGGCCGCCAGCACCTCGTCCTCGGTCGAGTCGGGCGCGACGACGAGCTCGAACAGGCCCTCGCCGCGCAGCACGATGTCGCGATTGCGGCGTTGGAGGTCGATCGCTCCGTTGCGCACGATGCGCAACAGCCACCATTTGAGCCTGCCCCGGCCGGGCCGGTAAAGGCTGCGGTTGCGCCAGAGGTTCGTGAACGCCTCCTGTGTCGCGTCGGCGGCCAGCCCGCGGTCGTCGAGGATCCTCAGCGCGAGCCAGAACACCGCGTTGCGGTGACGCTCGTAGAGCGCCTCGAACGCCTGGGGGTCATCCTCCTGTACGCGGCTCATCAGCGTCTCGTCAGAGGACGCCAGCTCGGTCATCTCTCGCTCCCTCTGCTGCCTCTGTGCGCCGTAGGGTAGTGGTCGCGGCGCAGCCTCCTACCCAGGGCCGCCACCCCGACGTTTTGGGGCGCCGGCCGGCGGGCACCTTTCGACCATGAACCCAAGCGCTACGACCAACGTTCCGCAGACGCGCCTGCGCGGGGCGGTCGCCATGCCGCAGCTCGGCTTCGGCGTCTTCCAAGTG
>JRHI01001679.1_pt1 | contig 17607 bp, 11 predicted proteins | sample 215371 | NCBI WGS metagenome assembly JRHI01 (sample SAMN02929681, study PRJNA255918) | sediment metagenome | biome: cave system; feature: Ice Cave; material: Sediment; isolation source: sediment from deep within a dark volcanic ice cave with no known source of... ...
CGTCCACTCCGTCTGAAGCCGGGGCGATTGCCACGCGCCTGGGCGGCGCCGTGGTCGTCGTCAAGGCGCAGATCCACGCGGGCGGCCGCGGCAAGGGGGGGGGCGTCAAACTTGCCAGGAGCGCCGACGAAGCGGTGACGCTCGCCCGCGGCATGATCGGCATGACCCTCGTCACGCACCAGACCGGCCCCGAAGGGCGGGTGGTCGGCCGCGTGCTGATCGAAGAGGGGCTGCAGATGACGCGCGAGCTGTATCTGAGCATCGTGCTCGATCGCGCGGCCGGCAAGCCGGTCATCATGGCGAGCGCCGCCGGCGGCATGGACATCGAAGAGGTCGCCGCGAAGACGCCGGACAAGATCGTCCGCGTGTACGTGGAGCCGGGCGTCGGCATCGTGCCGTTCGAAGCCCGGCAGCTCGGGTTCGGCATCGGCCTCGACGGCGCGCAGGTGAACAAGTTCGTCAAGGTCGTGTCGTCGCTCTACGACGCGTACCTCGCAACCGATTGCTCGCTCCTCGAAATCAACCCGCTCGTCGTCACGGCAGGCGGCGAACTGCTCGCGCTCGACGCGAAGATGACCTTCGACGACAACGCGCTCTACCGTCACGCCGACATCAAGGAGCTGCGCGACCTCGGGGAAGAAGATCCGCTCGAGATCGAGGCGTCCCGGTTCAGCCTCAACTACATCCACCTCGACGGTAACATCGGCTGCATGGTCAACGGCGCCGGCCTCGCGATGGCGACGATGGACATCATCAAGCTGGCGGGCGGGGAGCCGGCCAACTTCCTGGACGTCGGCGGCGGCGCCAACGCCGAGCAGATCCGGAACGCGTTCAAGATCCTGATGTCCGACAAGAACGTGAAGGCGGTCCTCATCAACATCTTCGGCGGCATCCTGCGCTGCGATGTCCTCGCGCAGGGCGTCATCGCGGCGGTGAAGGAGCTCGGCGTGCCGGTGCCGATCGTGATCCGCATGGAGGGCACCAACGTCGACGAGGGCAAGCGGCTGCTGCGCGAGAGCGGGATGAAGCTGACGACCGCCGACAGCATGGACGAGGCAGCGAAAAGGGTCGTCGAACTCGCAGGCTGATCAAATGCAACCACGAAAGCACGAAGACACGAAGACGCACGAAGAAGAGCAACAAAAAGACGAATAGTTTTCTTCGTGTTGTTCTTCGTGCTTTCGTGTCTTCGTGGTTGCATTCAAAACACTTATGTCAATCCTCATCGATAAGCAGACACGCCTGATCGTCCAGGGACTCACCGGCCGCGAAGGTACGTTCCACGCGAAGCAGGCCGCGGCCTACGGCACGACCGTCGTCGGCGGCGTCACCCCCGGCAAGGGTGGCACGACGCACGAGGGCTGGCCCGTGTTCGACACCGTCCAGGACGCCGTGAAGGAAACCGGCGCCAACGCGTCGGTGATCTTCGTGCCGCCGCCCTTCGCGGCCGACGCGGTCATGGAAGCGGCCGACGCCGGCCTCGCGCTCGTTGTCTGCATCACGGAAGGCATTCCGACGCTCGACATGATGCGCGCGATGACGTTCCTCAAGGAACACGCGTCGACTCGACTGGTGGGACCCAACTGTCCCGGGCTCATCTCGCCAGGCAAGGCGAAGGCGGGCATCATCCCCGGCAACATCTGCAAGGAAGGGCGCATCGGCATCGTGTCGAAGAGCGGCACCCTCACCTACGAAGCGATCCACCAGCTCACGCGGCTGGGGATGGGACAGAGCACCTGCATCGGCATCGGCGGCGATCCGCTGATCGGTACGTCGCACATCGACGCCTTGAAGCTGTTTGGCGAGGATCCCGACACCGACGCGGTCATCATGATCGGCGAAATCGGCGGCAACGCCGAGGAAGACGCGGCCGCCTGGATCAAGGGGCACTTCAGGAAGCCGGTGGTCGGCTTCATCGCGGGCCAGACGGCGCCTCCTGGGCGGCGCATGGGCCATGCGGGCGCGATCATCGCCGGCGGCAAAGGGACGGCGGCCGAGAAGATGGCCGCGCTCACCGCCGCGGGGGTGCACGTCGTGAAGAGCCCCGCCGACATGGGACAGGCCATCAAAGAGCTGCTGTAGTGCGACGTGCGAGACGGCGGGCGTGGCCTTCGCGTCGGGCGAGTTCGGTCGGCGCGCTTCCGTTGGGCTGTGGGCGCACGGCCTCCTCGAGCTGTGTCATCGCCTCCTGAAACCCGGAAGAAGCGCAGCGCTACGCGGTCGAGCCGGCGCTCGCCTCGGATGCCGCCGCGATTCTCGCGATTGCGCGACGCCACGAAGGACCGCAGGGCCTGAAGGCACTCGACGCGTGGTGGCAGCGGGCGGCGCGGTCGTTTTCCGTCGTCCGCCGCGCCGATGGCGCGGTGACCGGCTTCTACTGCATGGCGCCGCCCGACGCGGTGGACGCGCACATCCTGCGCGCCGATCCGATCGCGGAAGCGTGGGTCAATTACGTGCGCAGCGATCCGGTGGCACGCGATCAGAAAGTGCTGTTCATTCGACGGTGGCTTGGCGACGAGGACGGCGAATTGCCGTCGCCGGTGCAGGCGGCGTGCTGGCTCGACATCAAGCGCGCGTACGTCGCGCTTCGGCCGTCGCTGCGCCGCATCGTGACGACCGTACGCGCGCTGCCGACCTGGGCTCCGATCGTCACGCAGCTCGGTTTCCGTCCACTCGGCGTCGTCGTCGATCTTGACGGCGCCGCGAACTACACCGCGGTCCTCGATTTCGGTCCCGGCTCGGTCGACGGCTGGCTGACCGGTCTGGTGGGCGCCGAGCTCGGCGTCAGCGAAGCCGCCACCCTCGACGAAACATCGCGCGAGTTCGTGGCCGACGGGCGGCGTGTCGCGCTGTCGCCACGCGAGTTCGAGGTACTCCGGTATCTGTGGGATCGCGAGGCCACGGTCGTCACGCGCGCGGCGCTGCTCGAGGACGTCTGGGAGCCCGACTACGACGGCGGCAGCAACGTCGTCGACGTCGTGATGCGCGGGCTGCGGCTCAAGCTCGGCGATCGCGCGGACATGATCGAGACGCTGCGCGGCGCCGGCTACCGCCTGCGCCGCGCGTAGCAGGCGCCGTACGTCGCGTTGGAAGAGCCCTCGGGATCGAGCGGGTGCCGCGAGCCGGTCCAGCACGAGCAGCCCGTCGTCCCGGCTGTTCTCGATCACCAGACGCAGCCACGCCAGGTACAGCCCCGCGCGGTTGTCGAGGGTGTGTTGCTCGCGCCAACGAAGCCCCGCGAGCGCTTCGTCGCGCCGGCCGAGCGAGACGAGCGCGAGCACGGGCATGTAGCCGATGTCGCCCTACGTTCGGATCCGCTGGATCTTCGGCAACAGGATGATGCGCGGAAGCATCACCGGTGGGAATGGCTGTGCCGCGTGTTCCTAGCGCGGCACCACGAAGGGCATTTCGTTCGAACGTGGGCTGCCGCCGCACGGGTTGGTGGCCACAACCCGCGCCGAGCCGCTCGGGACTGTCGGTTCCCACACCAAACTGGTGCCGGTCCCGTTCACCGAGATGCTGGAGACTCCGCCGCTGGCTGGCAGAATCTCAACCCAATAGTTATCCACCACCGTGGACAAAGGCAGCCAACTGAACGTCATCACGCCGTTCGTCATCGACGGCGGCAGAAATACCGGCGCGCTCGGCGGCGCTGCGCAGCGGCCCGGATTCACCGACACGGCTACCTCGTTTGACTCCGCACCGATCGTCCCGCCGGTGAAGGCGTGCACCCGGGTGAAGTACACGCCGGCATCGACGCCGCGCGCCGTGAACGTTGGCGTGACCGCCGGCAGGATGGCCAAGTTGCGCTGGCCCGCGGCCGTCCCGACTTCTACCTCGTATAACGTCGGCGCGGCTCCGAAGGCAGGCGCCTGCCACTGCAACGTGACGTCGTTGCCGTTGATCGATGCCCGCAGTCCGCTCGGCGGACCGCTGGCTGACGCGGACCCGGACGCTGCGACGCTGACCTCATCAGACGCCGCGCTGACGCCGTCGGTGAACACTGAGTACACCCGGAAATAGTACGTGCCGGGTGGCACCATCGGGATCGTAAAGCTCGGCGTCGCGTCCGGAGTGACGACCACCGGCAGGTCCGTTCCGCCGGACGTCGTACCGCCCGCGATCGCGTACCGCGGCGGTTGGATGCCGTCGACGGGCGGGCGCCACGTCAACACGATCCCGCTGCCGCTGGAAGTAGCTGTGACGTTGGACGCCTGTCTCGGCGACGGGGCCGGCGTGGCCGGTAGGGCGATCGTCAAGACGAATGCCGTCCCGGCATTTTGATAGCCGTCGTCGACCACCACTTGCACGACCGTAGCCCCGGTGCGGGTCGGCGGAGCGGTGATGGTCAACGTCCACGACCCACCGCTCCCGTGTTTCAGTCGCAGGGCCGACGCCGGCAGCAGCACTGGGTCGTACGCGCTTGCGCCGACCACGAGGTACTGCGCATAAGTCCAGTCCATGTATCCGGTTGCGGGCCGCCTGGGTCCGTTCGAGATCAGCAGTTTTGGCGTCATGGTCGCGCTCGGCGCGCTCGTGGGCCTGTGGCTTTTCCGCCGCGAGCTCGAGCGGACGCACCTGAGGACTGACGCACTCGACGCGGCGGCAATCGGCGTTGTGGCCGGGCTGATCGGCGCGAAACTGCTGTACGTCGCAGAGCATTCCGGCGAGGAGGCGTTGCGGGCGCTGTTGTTCGCGCGCGCCGGCTTGAGCTGGTACGGCGGCTTCGGCGGGGGCATCGCCGCAGGCCTGCTCACGATCGTGGCCAAGCGACTTCCGGTCGTGCCGGTGCTCGCCGCCGCGGCCCCCGCGCTGGCGGTCGGCCACGCGATCGGCCGGATCGGCTGCTTCCTGGTCGGCGACGACTACGGCCGGCCGACCAGCCTGCCATGGGGCGTGGCGTTCCCGGAAGGCGCGCCCCCGACGCTCGATCGCGTGCATCCGACGCAGTTGTACGAAGCGGCGGTCCTGATGCTGTTCGCGTGGCTCTTGATTGGCTGGCGGCGCGATGGCGTGGCCGATCGACAGCTGCTCGGGCGCTATCTGGCGGTCGTGGGTGTGACACGATTCCTGGTCGAGCTCGTGCGCGTCAACGTGCGCGTGGCGTTGGGCCTGACCGTCGCGCAGTGGGCGTCTCTCATCGTCGTGGCCGCGGGCGTGGTCCTGTTGGTTCTCCCGATACGGCGACCGCCCTCGGCGACACGTCGCGCGCGTGCGCACGCCTGACGTCGCCGGCGCGCCTCGCCCTCCTTCATCTGCCGCCCGTTGAGCTAGACCAGTCCGCGATGCCGCCTACAAACAAATATTGTCCAACGGTGTAATATTTGTTACGTGAATAGTCCACGGTGGCTGCTGCTCGCGCATCAGCTGCCGACTCGGTCGTCGAACGCGCGCGTGAAGACGTGGCGCCGTCTCCAGCAGATCGGCGCGGTCCCAGCGAGAAACTCGGTGTACGTGCTGCCCAACAGCGAGCAGTGTCGCGAGGATTTCGAATGGATTCGGAGCGAGATTGCGGCGCTCGGTGGAGAGGCGACCGTGTTCGTGGCCGAGGCGCTCAGCCCCGGCGGAGAGGATCTCGTCGCGGCCTTTCAGCGCGTCCGTGACGCGGATTACCGAACATTGAAGCGCGATGCCGATCGGGTGCTGTCAGCCGCCCGAGCGAAACGCCGTAACCCCGCCGCCAATCGGGACGAATGGGGGCGCGGCGTCCGCCGCCTGCGGGAGCGCTTCCACGAGATTGAACGCATCGATTTCTTCCACGCCCCCGCGGGTCAGGACGCGGCGGCGTCGATCGGTGCGCTGGAGCGTTTCGCCGTCGCCGCCAAAAAGCCGGTCGCCGTCCATCCGCCCGTGCTGGCACCGACGGCCTTCCGAAAGCGACGATGGGTCACCCGTCCCCGTCCTGGGGTCGATCGGATGGCATCGGCCTGGCTGATTCGCCGGTTCATCGATCCCAAGGCGATCTTCGGTTTTGTCGAACGGCCGGCTGATTCGGATGTGCCGTTCGACATGTACACCGGTGAGTTCAGTCACCAGGGCACGTCGTGCACGTTCGAGACGCTCGCTCAGCGGTTCAGCATCGCCGACCCTGCGGTCGCGCTCATCGGGCACATCGTCCATGACCTCGACATGAAGGAAAAGCGGTATGCGCCACCGGAAGCGCCGGCTGTGGATCGGATGGTGGACGGTCTTCGCGCGCTGTACGCAGACGACGACACACTATTGGAGCGCGGCATGGATATGTTCGAAGCGCTCGCGCGGTCCTTCGCAGAGACAGAATCGGCGACGGACCGTACGCTGGCCGCTCGCAAACCCAGAAATGGACGGCGGTATCGAGCGTCCGATCGACGAACTTGGTAAGGATGAACAACTCCCGTCGGAGCCTAGGAGAATCTCATGAAACGTGTTGCTGTTCTGTGTGCGGTCCTCTCGCTGACATCATTCGCCTCACGGGCGCGCGCCCAGGAGATCCCGGCGGTCTATAAACCGGTGCTCGATACACTCGGTAAGACCGGCGACTTCAAGGACAACGTCCTCAAAGTCAACATTCCGCGGAACGATTTATCGATCACCGTTGCCAACGTCAAAACGCCCACGCCGTTCGGGTTCGGCGGGTGGGTGGCGATGACCAAAGGCGCCGGCGGCATGGACGTGATGATGGGCGATCTCGTGCTGACGCAGGACGAGGTCAACCCGGTCATGTCCGCGCTTCTCGACAATGGCCTCGAGGCGACGGCGCTGCACAACCATTTCTTCTGGGACGAGCCGCGCATGTTCTACATGCACGTGCACGGCCACGGCAGTCCGGCGGACCTCGCGCGGAAAGTGAAGCCGGCGATCGACCTCATTGGCAAAGGGACGAGCCGGCCAGCGGCGACGCCTGCGGCCGCACCCTCCGCCGCGCCGGCGATCGACACGGCGAAGATCGCGCAGATTGCGGGACACCAGGGCGAGCAGACCGGCGCGGTCTACAAGATCACGGTCGGGCGCGACGATTTGAAGCTGACCGAGATGGGCGCGCCGATCAACGCACGCATGGGCCTCAACACCTGGGCGGCCTTCGTCGGCACGAACGACAACGCCGCGGTGGCCGGCGACGTGGCCATGCTGGCGAGCGAAGTCACGCCGGTGCTCAAGGCGCTTCGTCAGAACGGCATCGACGTCGTCGCCATTCATCACCATATGACCGGCACGAACCCCACGATCTACTTCCTGCACTACTGGGGCACCGGCCCAGCCGAGAAACTCGCGACCGCGTTCAAGGCGGCGCTCGGGGAGCTCGGAAAGACCGCGAAGCCTTCGGCCGCGAAGCGCTGAGGAAGAGCATGTTTCGTCCGAGCAGGAGGATCGTGATGCGCGAGCGCTCAGTCAGTCGTCACGTGTGGTGGATCGGGATCGCGCTGATCGGCTGCGTGTTCATCCCCACGTATTCGGCGGCCCAGAGTCCTGCGACGGGTCCGCTCTCGCTGCACGATGCGATTCAGCGCGCGCTCGAGAACTATCCGGCGATCCGGGAGAGTCGCGCGCGGGCGCAGGCGGCCGAGGAAGGGGTCGGCGTCGCTCGGACCGCCTACCTGCCGCGACTCGACATGATCTGGCAGGTGAACCGGGCGACGACGAACAACGTCTTCGGCCTCCTCCTGCCGCAATCGGTCGTCCCGTCCATCTCCGGTCCAGTGCTTGGCACGCGCTCACTCGGCGACAGCGTGTGGGGCAGCGCGGCCGGCGTGCTGCTGTCGTGGGACGCCGTCGACTTCGGGCAGCGCAAAGCCGGCGTCGGCGTCGCCCAGGCCCAGACGTCGCTGGCAAGAAGCCGGACCGCCCTCACTGAGCTGGACGTGGCCGCCGCCGCCGCCGATGCGTTCCTCACCGTGCTGGCGGCCGACGAATCGGTTCGTGCGGCGCGTGCGAACGTGGATCGGTTGGGAGTGTTCGGCAACAACGTCCGGACGCTGGTGCAGAATCAGCTTCGTCCTGGCGCGGACCAGTCCCGCTCCGATGCTGAGTTGGCGGTCGCGAACAATCAACTCAGTCAGGCGATTCAGATCGCCGAGGTCGCCCGGGCGACGCTGGCCGATGCGATCGGTGCGGCCGGCACGTCGTTCGAGGTGGCGTCGGGATCGCTGGCCGCGGTTCCGCAGTTCACCATCGAGCCGGCCGATCTGACCACACACCCAGCCGCGCGCGCGGGACAGGCCGCCGTCGACGTGGCGCGTGCGCGCCAGCGTGCGCTCGATCGGGCGTACTACCCCCAGATCACATTCCAGTCAGCCTTTTCGGGACGGGGAACCGGCGCCGACGTGCCAGGGGTGCCGTCGTTCGGGAATGGCCTGTGGCTGCAGGTGCCGAACTGGGCCGTCGGCGGCTCGGTGACGTTTCCGGCGTTCGACATCTTTGCGATCAACGCCCGCAAGCGGGTCGAAGTACAGAACGCCGCGGCGGAACGCGCGCAATACGAACGGACGCTGCAAGGGTTGGCGACACAGGAGGCCAAGGCGCGCGCGATCATGAAGGCGGCGACGGCCATCGCGAAGAATACGCCGATCGAGCGTCAGGCGGCGACGGCGGGCGAGAGCCAGGCGCGCGCTCGGTATCAAAACGGACTCGCGAGCGTGACCGAGGTGGCGGAGGCGCAGCGCTTGCTCGCGCAGGCCGAAGCGGATGACGCGGTGGCGCGGCTCGGCGTGTGGCGCGCGTTGCTCGCGACGGCGCAGGCGCACGGCGATCTGGCGCCGTTTCTCGACAAACTTCGACCGTGACTGGAATGTCCGCGTTCGCAGCAGCAGACCTCCGGCGGTCCAGGGGAGACAGCGCATGTGGTTAGTGTTCACGGCCATGCGACGGCCGATCACGATTATGGTGGCCGTGCTGGCTGTTGCCCTGACCTCGGTCATGGCCGTCCGGCAGATGAAGGTCGACATCTTCCCGAAGCTCGGCGCCCCCGCGATCTACGTGGCACAGCCGTATGGCGGCATGGATCCCTCCCAGATGGAGGGCTACCTGACGTACTACTACGAGTACCACTTCCTCTATATCACCGGCATCGAGCACGTCGAATCCAAGAACATCCAGGGCGTCTCGTTGATGAAGCTCGTCTTTCATCCCGATACCGACATGAGCCAGGCGATGGGCGAGGTCGTCGGCTATGTGAATCGCGCGCGCGCGTTCATGCCGCCGGGCGCCGTGCCGCCGTTCATCACGCGATTCGACGCCGGCAGCGTGCCGGTGGCGCAACTGGTATTTTCGAGCCCGACGCGCAGCGTGCCTGAGATGCAGGACATCGCGCTCAACCGCGTCCGGCCGTTGTTTGCCACGCTGCCAGGCGTTTCGGCCCCGCCGCCCTTCGGCGGGAGCCAACGGACGATCGTGGTGCGAGTGGATCCAGACAAGCTGAGGCAGTACGGCCTGTCGCCAGACGAAGTCGTGTTCGCGGTCAGCCGGGCCAGTACTGTGCTGCCGTCCGGCAACGTGCGAACGGGCGATCTGATCCGGATCGCATCGACGAACGCGACGCTCGGCGGCAACATCCAGGAATTGCTGGATGCGCCGCTCAAGATGGGCACCGGCCCAACGGTGTATCTGAGGGATGTGGGCACGATCACCGATACAGCTGACATCGTCGTCGGCATTGCCCATGTCGATGGCAAACGCACGGTCTACATTCCAGTGACCAAGCGAGCCGACGCGTCGACCCTCGATGTGATCCGAAGCGTCCGGGCGGCCCTACCGGCGATGCGAAACGTGGCGCCCGAGGACGTCAAGATCGATCTCGTCTTCGACCAGTCGCGGTACGTCGTCGGGGCGCTGAATGGCCTGATCGGTGAGGCTCTTCTCGGAGCATTTCTGACGGGATTGATGGTCCTGATCTTCTTGCGCGATCTTCGCAGCTCCCTGATCGTCGTCATCACCATTCCGTTCTCGATCCTGTCCGCCGTGGTCTGTTTGTGGGCCACCGGGCAAACCATCAACATCATGACGTTGGGTGGGCTCGCACTTGCCGTGGGCGTGCTCGTCGACGAGGCGACGGTTGAAATCGAGAACATCCACACGCACCTGTCGGGCGGCATGTCGAAGGCACGATCGGTGATTGAGGCATGTCAGAAGACCATCACCGCGCGGATGCTGTCGATGCTCTGCGTCCTGGCGGTCTTCATCCCCTCCTTGTTCATGTCCGGCGTCGGCCGCCAGCTCTTCGTGCCCCTCTCGCTCGCCGTCGGCTTCGCGATGATTTCGTCGTACCTGCTCTCGAGCACACTGGTGCCGGTGTTAGCGACCTGGATGTTGCGGACCGGGCACAAAGAGGACAGTGGCTACTTCGAGAGGCTCCGGTCCGGGTATCGCCGACGCCTCGACTCAGCGCTTGGACTGCGATGGCTGTTGCTGGGTGTCTACGGCCTGCTGACCATCGGCCTGATCGCCCTTCTGTACCCGAGGATGGGGACCGAAATTTTTCCGACGGTCGAAACAAAGCAACTCCAGATCCGCTTGCGGGCACCCACAGGGACGCGGCTCGAACGGACCGAACTGCTCGAAATGAAGGCGATGGACGTCATCAGGAACGGCGTCGGGATGAACAACGTGGAGATCACGACCGGATTCATCGGCGTACAAACGCCGAACTATCCGATCAATACGATTTACCTGTTTGCGAGTGGTCAGCACGAGGCGGTACTTGGTATATCGCTGAAGCCTGGCGCGCCGCCCGTGACCGAGGCGCTCAAGGAGCGACTGCGGGCCGACCTGAAAAAGGCACTCCCCAATGTCGCGGTGTCGTTCGAGGCCGCCGACATCATCAGTCAGGTCATGAGCTTCGGCTCACCCACGCCCATCGAGGTCGCCGTGCAAGGGCCGGCGTTGCCGGCCACGCGCGCCTTCGCGGAGAAAGTCAGAGTCGAGCTCGCGAAGATCGATGCGTTGCGCGACCTGCAGACGGCGCAACCGCTGGACTATCCTTCCCTCCAGATCCAGATCAACCGCGACCGCGCGGGTCAGTTCGGTGTGACCGCTGCCGACGTGGGCCGGTCGCTCGCGACGGCGACGTCGTCGAGTCGGTACACCGATCTGAATTTCTGGCGGGACCCCGGAAGCGGCAACGGGTTCCAGATCCAGGTCGAGATTCCGCAAGCGAAGATGGCATCGATTGAGGACGTCATGGACCTGCCTGTCGTCGCGCGCAGCAGTGCCAGCACGGCTCGGCCGTTGGTGTCAGATGTTGCGACCGTCGACTATGGCACCACGCCTGGTGAGGTCGATCGCTACAACATGCAGCGCGTCGTCAGCTTCACCGCGAATGTTCACGGTAAGCCGCTCGGTAAGGTGCTGCCGGAGATCCGGCAGGCGATCGCGCGCGCGGGGGCGGCGCCACGCGGGATCACGGTCAACAACCGCGGACAGGTCCCGGCTTTTGATGAGACACTCGGCGGGTTGCGAACCGGTCTTCTCATGTCGATCCTCGTCATCTTCCTCCTGCTCGCCGCCAACTTCCAGTCGCTGCGACTCGCGTTGGCCGTCATCTCGCCTGTGCCGGCAGTGATCTGCGGCGTGCTGTTGATGCTGCTCCTTACCGGGACGACGCTGAACGTGCAGTCGTTCATGGGGGCGATCATGGCCATCGGCATCTCGGTCGCGAACGCGATTCTTCTGGTGACGTTTGCCGAGAACGTCCGGCGCGAGGGCGCATCCGTTCACGATGCGGCGCTGGAGGGTGGCAGCGGTCGCTTGCGCGCCATTCTCATGACGGCCACGGCGATGATCGCCGGGATGATCCCGCTGGCGCTCGGCTCAGGCGAGCGCGCGCAGACCGCACCGCTGGGCCGCGCGGTGATCGGCGGTCTGTTCCTCGCCACCCTCGCGACGCTGATTGTCCTTCCGGCGATGTACACCCTTGTGCAGGCGCGAGTCAAAACGCTTTCCCCCACTTTGGATCCGACTGATCCCGCGAGCTCTCAATATGACCCACGCACATAGACTTTCGATCGCGTCGACGCTGGTGTTGTTCGCGGCAACCGCAGGTGCGCAGTCGCCTGCACCGGCGCCCACGCCTGCGCCGGTAGAGGTCGTCCGCGTCACTTCCAAGGCGGTGGATCGCCTAGTGAAGCTGCCGGGCGAATTTCAACCGTACTTGGCCGTGCCGATTTACGCGAAGCTTTCAGGATTCGTGAAGCGCGTCGCCGTCGATCGGGGCAGCACGGTCAAGCAGGGACAGGTGCTCGTCACTCTGGAAGCGCCTGAGATGTTGTCGCAAGTCGCGGAAGCGCAGTCCAAGGCACAGGCCGTGAGCCTGCAGAAGGCGGAGGCGGAGGCGAAATTGGCCTCGGCGCAGACCACCTACGACCGCCTCAAGGCTGCCTCGGCCACGCCAGGCGTCGTCGCAGAGAACGACGTGAACGTGGCGCAGAAAACCGCCGAGGCGGCGCAAGCGCTCGTCCGCTCGTACGAGGACTCCATCAAAGCCGCGCAAGCGCAGGTCCAATCGGTGAAGGACCTCCAGCAGTATCTGACCCTTAAGGCGCCATTCGACGGCGTCATCACCGAGCGCAACGTGCATCCGGGTGCGCTGGTGGGCCCAGGAACTGGTGCGACGCCGCTGCTGAAGCTGCACCAGGTGTCGCGCCTGCGGCTTGTCGTCGCCGTACCTGAAGCGCTGGTCGGCGCGATGGTGAAGGGTGCCCGAGTCGCCTTTACCGTGCCGGCCTACCCCGGAGAGACGTTCTACGGCGTGCTGAACCTCGTCGCCCACGATCTCGATGAAAAGACCCGGAGCATGCCCGCGGAGCTGGATGTGAAAAACGCCGACCTGCGGCTTGGTGCGGGGATGTATCCCGAAGTTCAGTGGCCCGTCCGTCGGCCGCAGCCATCGCTGCTGGTCTCTCCCACGAGCATCGTGACGACGACGGAGCGGACGTTCGTGATCCGGGTGAAGAACGGCGTGGCCGAGTGGGTCAACGTCGGCCGTGGCGCGCGGGTGGGCGATCTGATCGAGGTCTTTGGCGCCCTGAAGGAAGGCGACACGATCGTCCGCCGAGGCACCGACGAGATTCGTGAAGGCGCGAAGGTCGCCGTGCAGGCGCCGAAGCCGAGCTAGCGCGGAACGACCCATTCGAGAGCGTGACCGCCGCCGGACGAAAGAGGCACCCGATGCGTGTGTTCGTATCCGCTGTCGTCGTGGCGCTCGTGGCGGGTGGGCCGCCGTCTGCGCAGCAGCCATTGGCGCTCGTCGGTTCGATCGCGCTTCCAGGCGTCGAGGGGCGCATCGACCACCTGGCGTTCGATGGAACTGGCCAGCGTCTGTTTGTCGCAGCACTCGGCAACAACACGGTCGAGGTGGTCGACACCCGCGCCGGCAGCCATTCGAAGAGCTTGCGCGGCTTCAGAGAGCCGCAGGGGATCGCCGTTGTGCCTGACGCCACGCTGATCGCTGTTGCGAACGGCCAGGGCGAAGGCCTCCAGTTGTTGAATCCCGACAGTGAAGGGTCCCGGCGGATGGTTCGACTCGGTGACGACTCGGATAACGTGCGGTACGACGCGGCCGGGAAGCGGCTCTACGTCGGGTTTGGAAGCGGTGCGCTCGCGGCTGTCAGCCCAGCCGATGCGAGAGTGTGGGGCTCTGCGAAGCTGGCCGGCCATCCCGAAGCATTTCAACTCGAACGACGGGGCCCCCGCATCTTCGTCAACGTGCCGACGGCCGATCACATTGCCGTGGTCGACCGTGCCGCGATGAAGGTCGTTGCCACATGGCCGGTGGCCGGCGCGAAGGCGAACTTCCCGATGGCGCTCGATGAGGCCAACCATCGAATGTTTGTCGGGTGCCGCCGTCCGGCGAAAGTGCTCGTGTTCGACACGGTCAGCGGCCGGGAAATCGGCTCGTTCGATATCGTCGGCGACACGGACGACCTCTTTTACGACGCCTCACGGAAGCGGCTGTACGTCAGTGGCGGCGAAGGATACGTCGACGTGTTTCAGAGTGAGGACACGAACCCGATCGTACGCATCGCCCGCGTTGCGACGGCGGCCGGTGCTCGCACGTCGCTGTTCGTGCCCGAACTGAACCGGCTGTACCTCGCCGTTCCGCATCGGGGACGCCAGAAGGCGGAAATTCGGATCTACGAGGCACACTGACACCGCCGGTCCCGCTGCGTCCGGAAACAGCTGGCGACCGGTTGACGCGGCGCTCAAAAGCGCACGCCAAACGTCACGTCGACACGCCGCGCGGTCATCCGGTAGTACTGCGCATCGCCGAGTTCGCTTTCGGAGATGGGGTTGCGCCGATCGCCTAGATTGCGCCCGTCGAGTCGAAGCTCGTAGCGGTCGCGGCGATAGCCGGCGCCCGCGTCCACGGTCGCGAAGCCACCCGCCAGCGCCGTATTCCGCTTGTTCAAGAAGCGATCGCCCACGTACTTGACAATGACGTCTCCAACAACGCCTGAATTCGGCGCAACGATGATGCCACCTGAGAACAGGTGTCGCGCCGACATTTCGAAGCGTTTGCCGGCGAGCTGAGTGTTCGTGTTGCCGAAGGCCTGGACGAAGTCGACGAACGTTCCGTCGTGGAAGCTGTAGGTGGCCCTGCCAGACACGTGATTCGGGCCCCGCGCGTCGGCCGCGACTTCAAAGCCCTGGAAACGTGTGGAGCCGGCGTTCTGCAGCGACGGGAGACCACTGAGGACCGTGGACGTTACGAGGTTCTGGAAGTCCATGCGGAATCCCGATGCTTCGAAGTCGAGGCGGCCCTCGGCCGTCCGTATTTTCACGCCGCCTTCGTAACTGCGCGCGGTCTCCGGCTGAAGCACGCCCTCCTGTTCGGCGAGCGAAAAATCGAACGCCGCGGGCTTGAACGTATCGCGGTAGTTGCCGAAAAGCTTGATGTGATCGGCACCGTGCTGCCATACGCCGACGATCGCCCCGACGCTGCCGGCGGGCCGCACGTGCCTCGTCGACGCGCCCTCGCCGCGCCGCTCGACGGTTCCGTTGATGCGGACGCCCGCCGACACGTGCAGGCGCGCGGCCGGGGTCCATTCGGCGGAGACATACGCACCGAGGAATTGCCGGCGGCTTTCGGAATCGCGGTTGAACGTTGTGGGTTCAGTGACCGCCGGCGCGCTCGTTGCGGCCAGGGGCGCCGTATAGGTGAACGCCGCGCCGCGGCCTTCACCGTTGCCGAACAGATAATCTCCACCGGCAATTACCTGCACGTGTGACCGTGCGGGCCAGGTGAGGTGCGCGTCCGCGTACAGGTCGCTGACGTCGATGTCCTCGCGGAAGCCCGTGGCGTTGTTCGGCGTGTTCGACACGTCGGTGAGGAAGCCGCGGAAGATCCGCTGGCCCGAGTGCGAATAGGAGCCCGTCAGATTCCAACGCGCCGCGTTCATGACCGGCCGCTCGGCGCCGAATGCGACGCTCATTCGGGCGTCGTCGAGGAACGCGTTCGCGGGATTGTAATTCGCGTCGAGGGGCGTGGCCGTCGAGAGCGCCGCGCCCTGCCGCACGTGCGGACTTGCCGGGTTCTGCGTGAGCCAGTTGAGGTCGGCAGTGAGCCAAAGCTTGCGAGCGGCGGTCGTGGTCCCGCCACGGTAATTCGCATGGCCGCGCGCGAACGAGGTTCGATCGTCCTTGAAGCCCAGGCGCTCGGCGTTGGCGCTCACGCGCGACTTCCAGGCGCCCGCCGACGGAATGGCGAGGTCGACGGCGGCCTCTCCGCTTGTGAACGTTCCGCCGCGAAGCGAGGCATAACTATGATCGGCTACGCCGGCTTTGTGCACGACGTGAATGACGCCGACGAATGACGTCGCGCCGTACGTCACCGGCGCCGATCCGCGCAGGACTTCAATCCGCTCGACGTCGTGCAGGTTCAACGTCGCCAGCGCCGGGTTGAATGCGCCACCCCACGGAATGTCGTCGACGACGAGCAGAAAAGCGTCGAGCTCGCGCAGGCCCCAGAATTCCGGCACCGCTCCGGCCGGCCCGGCATCGCCGCCAGGTCCGACTTCGATGCCCGCGGCCAGCGAGAGCGCATCGCGGATCGTCATCGCACCCATCGCACGGAGGGTGTCTCCGTCGATGACCTCGATCGAGGCGGGAACATCGTGCGGCGCTTCCGGCAGGCGGGTGGCGACCACCTCGACCTGTTCCCTCACAACCGGCAACTGCTGTGGCGCGGGAGAACTGCCCGCGGTCTGCGCCCGCGCGATTGCGACGAACGACCCGTCCGTGGCGCAGGCGACCAACATCACCGTCACCCATCGTGTCGACACCAGAAGACCTCCCTGACAAGGCCCGACCGTACCGTGTGGTGCTGACTACTACCAGAGTCAGTTTCGGCGCCCCGCGGCTGCAGCCGGCCGGGCGGTCGCACCGCCATGCCAGCGAGTGCACACGCGCAGGCCGGCGAATCGGATAAACTGCGCGGACATTCACCATGTCCGGCTGCTCGTTCCTTCTGCTTCTGACCGTCGCCCAGTTCGGGCAGAGCGACACCGGCGAGTTGCGGCTCACCGTGAGCGACCCGTCAGGCCTTCGAATCAGAAGCACGGTGGAGTTGGTCAGTGAGGCGAACCAGATTCGACGGAGCGTGGAGACCGATCCGCAGGGCGCACTGGTCGAGAAACGCTTGCCGTTTGGAATTTACCACGTCGGGGTGCAGCGCGACGGGTTCGCGACGTTTTCGGCGCTGATCGAGATCCGCTCGGAAATTCCCACGGACTATCACGTCACCCTCGGCCTCGCACCGCTTCAGACACAGGTCACCGTCGGCGTGGAACAGACCCTGATCGATCTGCATCGGACGAGCACGACGAGCCGCCTTGGCGAGGAGACGCTGCGGCACCGGCTGACGGCGCTGCCCGGACGCTCGCTTCCGGAACTCGTGAATACGCAGCCAGGATGGCTGATGGAAGCCAACGGCATCCTGCATCCGCGCGGGTCGGAGTACCAAGTCCAATACGTCGTCGACGGACTTCCGTTCACCGACAATCGTTCGCCGTCCTTTGCACCGGAGATTGAGGCGGATGAGGCGCGGTCCATGAACGTTCTGACGGCCGGGTATCCGGCCGAGTACGGCCGGAAGCTCGGAGGCATCGTTGAAGTGGTGACCGCGGGAGACGCGCGCCGCGGCTTTCACGGCAACCTTGTGGCGTCTGCCGGCAGCTTCGGCACGGCCAGCGGCTACGGGATGGGCCAGTACGGATGGGGGCGCAACACGCTGAGCGCCAGCGCGAATCTGGCGCGCACGGATCGGTACCTCGATCCCCCCGTTGAGGAAAACGACACGAACAGCGGCACGGGCCGGAATGTCGCGGTTCATTTCGAACGGGCGCTCACGGACGCGGATCGTTTCGGCGCGATCGCCCGCCGCGCCCAATCGAACTTCCTCGTGCCGAACGAGCGCCTACAACAGGAGGCGGGGCAGCGGCAGGATCGCGCCAGCGTGGAGACAATTGGACAGGTGTCGTATCAGCACATCTTCTCGGCGAACGTGTTGGCGGACGTGCGAGGCATGGCGCGCGATCTCTCGGCGGCATTGTCCTCGAATGCCTCGGCCACGCCGATTGCGGCGCAGCAGGATCGGGGATTTCGCGAGCTGTACCTGAAAGGGACGGTTTCCGCCCACGC
>JRHI01001680.1_pt1 | contig 17595 bp, 21 predicted proteins | sample 215371 | NCBI WGS metagenome assembly JRHI01 (sample SAMN02929681, study PRJNA255918) | sediment metagenome | biome: cave system; feature: Ice Cave; material: Sediment; isolation source: sediment from deep within a dark volcanic ice cave with no known source of... ...
CCGTTTCAGCCCGAAGTGGGGCCAGGTAACGTTGCCGAACCTACCGATCGGGTCATCTCACTCGCCGACACCGACGCGCGACCGATCCGACGCGGCAAGCCTCAGCGCCCCACAGAGTTCGGCTACAAGGTGTCCATCGCCGACACCCCCGAAGGCTTCGTGGTCTCCCACCAGGTGTACATCGGTAATCCCGCCGACACCGACACTCTTGGTCCGGCACTCGACGGTGCCCAGGCGACGGGGATGCGAGTGCGGACGGTCCTGGCTGATCGCGCCTACGGCAATGAAGTCGCCGACGGGATCCTGGCCAGCCATGGCATCAGCGACAAGGTGGTCCCAAGAGTCGGAGCGCCGGCGCCGGTGGAACGAACGCGGGCATGGAGACGCCGGTACCGATTCAGAGCCGGAGCCGAGGGACGGATCAGCCACCTCAAGCGGCGCCACGGGTTCTCCCGGACCCGGCTCAAGGGGCACGCCGGAGCCACGATTTGGGCGGGGTACGGAGTTCTGGCCCACAACCTGGACCGGATGGTGGCCCTGAGCTGACCCGGGAGGGAGGAAGGGCCACCGGACGAGGTCCTTCATGAGCTGGTCGGCGACGCCGACTCTCATATCTCGGCTCGATACCCCGCACCGGGCCCGATTCGATACTCAGAACTGGCCCCACCCAGCGCCACAAAGTTTTTCAGGTGGAAGTAGGCTAGGGAGCGCCCACTGCGATGGGGAGGCCGGCGAGACGCCACTCGGGCATGCCCTGGTCGAGGCGTCGTGCTCTGTATCCCTTGGCCTTCAGACGTTCGACGGCCTGCGGAGCGAGTACGCAGTACGGACCGCGGCAGTAGGCGACGATCTCGGCTCCTTTCGGGATTCGGGCAAGGGCGGCATCGAGCTGGTCGAGCGGAACGGACTCGGCTCCGGGGATGTGGCCGGCGCTGTACTCGTCTGCCGGGCGGACGTCGATGACGACGACGTCACCCCGCCTGATCCGCTCCATCAGCTCGTCGCGGCTCACCGGCTCGAGGTCGTCGCCGGACCCGAAGAAGTCGCGGACGACCCGGTCGACGCCGGCCAGCCGGGCCCTGGCGAGCTTCCGAAGCGCATCGACGAATCTGGCGACGTCGTCCCCGGCGAGCCGGTAGCAGACCCTGGTCCCGTCCCTACGAGTGTCGACGAGGCCGGCTCGGCGGAGCACCTGGAGATGGGCGGAGGTGTTCGTGAACCCCATCCCGGTGGCGGTGCTCAACTCCTCGACGCTGTGCTCGCATTGCGCGAGCAGTTCGAGGAGCTCGACCCGGTGGGGGCTGCCGAGGGCCTTGGCCGTCAGCGCGAACTGGTCATAGAGGCGGTCCTTCGCCTCCCGTCCTTCCACGGCCGGTCTCCTGGCTCGACCGCTCCCGGGTCCTGACGCCATGGTCGAGCGGTCAACCCGAAGCATACTCCATTATTCTATGGAATAATGTGATACATGGAGAAGCATCGCCTCCGACCCGAGGCCCGCGGCGGTCACTGGGACGCCATCTACGAGCAGAGGGGTCCCGCCGACCTCAGCTGGTATCAGCGGGAGCCTGTCGTGGCGGCGGAGCTGATCGGGAAGCTCGGCCTGGCGGCTCACGCGGCGATCATCGACATCGGCGGCGGAGCATCCACGCTGGTGGACACCCTCCTGGGCGTCGGATACCAGGATGTGACCGTGCTCGACGTGTCGAGCGCAGCGCTTGAGGCGGCGCGACACCGGCTCGGCGAGTCATCCCGAGGCGTGAACTGGGTGCACCAGGATCTGCTCCGGTGGGAGCCGGACCGCCACTACGACCTGTGGCACGACCGTGCCGTCTTCCACTTCCTGGTCGGATCCGCGGAACGGGATCTCTACCGCACGGCGCTGCGGAATGCGCTCCGCAGCGACGCCCATGCGATCGTGGCGACATTCGCGCTGGATGGCCCGACGCACTGCTCGGGTCTGGAGGTTCGCCGGTACAGCCCAGAGGGGATCTGTAACGAGCTCGGTGGCGACTTCGGCCTTGTCGACGCCCGCTCTGAAGGCCATACGACTCCGGAGGGGAAGACCCAGCCCTTCAGCTGGGCGGTGATGCGCCGGCGCCCGGACGCATCCAGCGTGGTGCTCGATGCGTCAGTCGGTCGCCCTGTGTGATCCGTTGTTCGCTCGGTAGGTCACGACCTTCACACGCTCAGTGGTGACCATGCCGTCATCGACCATCTCGTCGAGCCGCGGCAGGATGCGGTCGATGTTGTCCGCCGTGTCCACCGCCTCGATGACAATTGGCAGGTCCTCGCTGAGCCGAGGGATCCTCGACGTGTGCAGATGCGTCTCATACAAGTGCTCTCCCGATGAAGATGCCGGCAAAGACCGCAACCATTCCAATCGCAAGCGTGCCCAGCGAATTGAGAGCGGCCAGGCCGTAGGAGCCGTCCTCGATCAATCGCGCGGTCTCCAGGGTCAGAGTGGAGAACGTCGTGTACGCGCCGAGAAAGCCCATCGTCACCGTGGCGCGCAGAAACGGTGATACGCCAGGGCGCCCGGTTACCACCGTAAAGATGAAGCCGAGCAGCAGGGCGCCCGAGATGTTGATCCAGAACGTACCCCAGGGGAAGGTACCGCCCACTCGTTGAGCGATCAGGCCGTCCAACCGGTATCGAGCGAGGGCGCCGAGCGCCCCGGCGAGTGCAACTCCAGCAACGATGGGCATCGCACTACTCCTCGTGAGTAGGAGCCATCAGCTTTCGCGGGTTGGGCGAGCCCCATCGCCCTGGCGCGTTCACGTGCCAGGGCGATCATACCCCGTACCGCCGACATCTAGGCGACCGGTGACCATTCACGATTTGTCATCGTGTCATCAGCTGTGCGTTTCACCGACAGCGCCGATCGTCCCCGCATATGAATCGATCGGTACTTGTCATCCCCCCCGACGATGTCCCGGGCGAGCGGCGCGTGTACGATCATTCCGACGTGACCGAGGACTGTCTTCCGCGACCGAACGATGCAGGGGCCACCGTGGGCCGAGACCGACCGCCATCGCAGTTCACCGCGCACCAGGCGCGCTGGGTGAAGGTGGTGGACCAGACGCGATGCATCGGATGCCACGCCTGCACCACCGCCTGCAAGTCGGAGAACGCGGTTCCGCTCTCCGTGACTCGAACCTACGTGAAGAGCGTCGACGTGGGGCTCTTCCCACAGGTCCGGCGCAGCTTCCAGGTGACCCGATGCAATCAGTGCGACGACGCGCCGTGCGTCGCCGCCTGCCCGACCGCGGCGATGTTCCAACGCGCTGACGGCATCGTCGACTTCGACAAGTCCGCGTGCATCGGCTGCAAGGCGTGCATGGCCGCATGTCCCTATGACGCCATCTTCATCAACCCCGAGGATCACTCCGCCGAGAAGTGCAATCTCTGCGCGCACCGTCTGGACGTCGGCCTGGAGCCGGCCTGCGTGGTGGTGTGTCCCGTCGAGGCCATCCTCGTCGGCGACATCAACGATCCCGTCTCACGGGTGTCGGAGATCGTGCACCGCGACGCCGTCGCCGTGCGGCGGCCGGAGAAGGGCACCCGGCCCAAGCTCTTCTACAGGGGGGCCCACCAGGCAACCCTCGACCCGGTCGCGGCCCGCCGCCCGACCGGAGGGATCTTCGCCTGGAGCCAGCAGAGGGGTCCGGTGGTGTCGGGCCATCCTGGCAGTCACAACTCGTCGGCGTCGGCGGTTCTCTCGTACGACATCGGGCATGCGCTCCCCTGGGGCTGGCGCGTCAGCCTGTACACCTGGACCAAGGGTGTCGCCGCCGGCGCCTACCTGCTGCCACTCCTGCTGGTGTGGAGTGGCCGGCTCGCCGAATCCAGCCCGCTCTGGCGCTGGGCCGCTCCGATGGTGAGCGGGGTGTTCCTCGCCATCACCGGGGTGCTGCTGATCTGGGACCTCAAGCATCCGCTGCGCTTCCACTACATCTTCCTGCGCCCGCAGTGGCGCAGCTGGCTGGTGCGCGGATCCTTCGTGATCGCCGCCTACAGCCTCATCCTCGGGCTCGACGCGGTCGCCGGGATCGCGGGCAGCACGGCGATGGAGCGCGCGCTCGCGATCGCCGGGGCGCCGCTGGCGGCGATGACCGCGATCTACACCGCGTACCTGCTCGCACAGGCGAGGGCTCGAGACCTGTGGCAGAGCCCGCTGCTCCCGCCGCATCTCCTCGTGCAGGCGCTGCTCGTCGGCGCAGCCGTGCTGCTGCCGGTGGCCGCCATCTGGGACCGTACGGCGGTTACCCCGCTGAGCTGGGTGCTCGCAGGCACGGCGGTCACCCACCTGCTCCTCGTCGGCGGTGAGACCACCCTGAGCCACGGCACCGCCCACGCCCACCTCGCCGTCCACGAGATGACCCGCGGCCGCCAGGCGTGCTTCTTCTGGAGCGGAGTCGGTCTCATGGCCATCGCCCTGCTGGCGCCGGTCCTCGGCGCCGTCGCCGTCCCCTTCGCGGCGCTCGGGCTGCTCGCCCACGAGCACGCATTCGTCGAGGCCGGGCAGTCGGTTCCGCTCGCGTGAGGTGACCCGTATGGATCTGCGTCGCATCGCCGCGCGTGTCAGCGCCGCCCGACAGGACGTCGAGGCCCGGGGTGAGACCTTCTATCCCGGACCCAGCCGTGTCCACCTCGCCGCGTACCCGCCCAGGGAGCGGTGGGACAACTGGGTGGAGCTGGAGTCGCGCGCCTGGCCGCGGCGCGAGGAGCACCGGTACATGCTGGTGCCGACCACCTGCTTCAACTGCGAATCGGCCTGCGGGCTGCTCGCCTACGTCGACCGCGACACCCTGCAGGTTCGCAAGTTCGAGGGCAACCCCGAGCACCCGGGATCGCGCGGCCGCAACTGCGCCAAGGGTCCCGCCACCCTCAACCAGGTCACCGATCCCGACCGCATCCTCCAGCCGCTGCGGCGGGCCGGGGCGCGGGGGGAGGGGCGGTGGGAGCAGGTCGGCTGGGACGAGGCGCTCGACGACATCGCCGGCCGGATCCGGACCGCGATCCTCGACGGTCGCAACAACGAGATCATGTACCACATCGGCCGCCCCGGTGAGGACGGCTACACCGAGCGCGTCCTTGCGGCCTGGGGCGTCGACGGGCACAACTCGCACACCAACATCTGCAGCAGCGGCGGCCGAGCGGGCTACCACTACTGGATGGGCATCGACCGCCCCAGCCCCGACCACGCCAACGCCCGCGTCATCCTGCTGATCAGCGCCCATCTCGAGGCGGGGCACTACTTCAACCCCCATGCGCAGCGGATCATGGAGGCGAAGGAGCGGGGTGCGAAGCTGGTCGTCGTCGACGTCCGTCTCTCCAACACGGCGACGCATGCCGACCACTGGCTGGCACCGCATCCGGGAAGCGAGGCGGCGATGCTGCTCGCCATCGCCAACCACATCATCCAGACGGGTGCCTACAACCGCGAGTTCGTGCGCCGCTGGTGGAACTGGCAGGAGTTCCTGACCCGTGAGCACCCCGAGCTCGAGCCCACGTTCGAGGCCTTCGAGCAGCGGCTGCGACACCTCTACGCTGACCACACCCTCGAGTCCGCCGCCGAGGAGTCCGGGCTGGACGCCGGCGTGCTCCGGCGGGTGGCCGAGCTGGTCGCCGGCGCGGGCACCCGGCTGTCCACCCACACCTGGCGCTCGGCGACGGCCGGCAACCTGGGCGGCTGGCAGGTGTCGCGCTGCCTCTTCCTGCTCAACGCGCTGCTCGGTGCGGTCGCCACCGAGGGCGGGACGTATCCCAACACCTGGAACAAGTTCGTCCCCCGTCCGATCCACATGCCCCCGCACCCGCAGGGGTGGAACCAACTGACCTGGCCGGAGGAGTTCCCGCTCTCCAACAACGAGATGTCCTTCCTGCTGCCGCAGTTCCTCAAGGACGGCCGCGGGACCCTCGACGTCTACTTCTCGCGCGTCTACAACCCGGTGTGGACGAACCCGGACGGCTTCAGCTGGATGGAGGTCCTCACCGACGAGCGCCTTGTCGGTCTCCACGTCGCGCTCACCCCGACCTGGAACGAGACCGCCTTCCTCGCCGACTACGTCCTGCCGATGGGCCATGCGTCCGAACGGCACGACCTCCACTCCTACGAGACCCACGACGCCCGCTGGCTGGGCTTCCGCCAGCCGGTGCTGCGGGCCGCGCGCGAGCGGCTCGGCGAGACCGTGAACGACACCCGGGAGGTCAACCCCGGTGGCGTCTGGGAGGAGAACGAGTTCCTGATCGAGCTGAGCTGGCGGATCGACCCGGACGGCACCATGGGCATCCGCCGGCACTTCGAGTCGCGGCAGCACCCCGGGAAGAGGCTGGGCGTCGACGAGTACTACGCCCACATCTTCGAGACGTCGGTCCCCGGCCTCCCCGAGAGGGCGGCGGCCGAGGGACGCACGCCGCTGCAGTACATGCGCCAGTACGGTGCCTTCGAGGTCGAGCGCGGCATCGGACCGCTGCACGAGCAGGAGGTGCCCGCGGCGGAGCTGGCCGACGTGCGCGTCTCGGACGGTGGCCGGGTCTACACCGGGGCGCCGAAGCCGGAGGCGGTGAACCTGGCGCCGGAGGGCGTTCCCGACGGTGACGCCGAGGGCCGGCGTCCGGTCGGGGTGCGGATCGACGGCCGCATCCTGCGGGGCTTCCCCACACCGAGCGGGCGGCTCGAGTTCTACTCCCGAACCCTCGCCGACTGGGGCTGGCCGGAGTACGCGATCCCCACGTACATCCGGAGCCACGTCCACCCGGGCCGGCTCGCACCCGACCAGGTGGTGCTGCTGTCCACCTTCCGCCTCCCCACCCAGATCCACACCCGCAGCGCCAACGCCAAGTGGCTCGACGAGATCGCCCACACCAACCCGCTCTGGCTGCACCCCGTCGACGGCGACCGGTTCGGGGGGATCGCGACCGGGGACCTGGTGCGGGTGGAGACCGAGATCGGGTATTTCGTCCTCAAGGCGTGGGTCACCGAGGGAATCCGGCCGGGCGTGGTCGCCTGCAGCCATCACATGGGCCGGTGGAAGGTGCAGGAACAGGGCGTGCGGGCGATGATGGCGACGGTCTCCCTCGACCACGAGGACTCGCGCTGGGCGATGCGGCGGGTCGCCGGGGTCGGCCCGTACCGGTCGAGTGACCCGGACACCCGTCGCATCTGGTGGACGGACGTCGGCGTCCATCAGAACCTCACCTTCCCCGTGCACCCGGACCCGATCTCGGGGATGCACTGCTGGCACCAGGCCGTCCGGGTCCGCCGTGCCGAGGCCGGCGACCGGTACGGCGACATCAGCGTCGACACCGCCAGGTCACGCGACGTCTACCGCCGCTGGATGCAGGGCGCCCGGGCGGCGTCCGGCCATTCGCCCGACGGCACCCGACGGCCCCACTGGCTGATCCGGCCACTGCGGCCCGGACGTGACGCCTACCTCCTCCCCGACGCCTCCCGGCGCCGGCCGGTGCCGGACGGGGCGCCGTAGCGTGGAGCTGGTGAGGGCGCTGGCGACGCTGGTGGAGCCGCCCTCGACGGATCGCCGCGCACTCGAGGATGCGCTCGGCCTGGCCGGGCCGCCCTCGGCCGAGGAGCACACCGACCTCTTCGTCCTTCAGCTGCCGCCCTACGCCTCGATCTACCTCGGCGAGGAGGGGATGATCGGAGGCGACGCGCGGGACCGCGTCGCCGGGTTCTGGCGCGCGCTCCGCCTGCTCCCGCCCGCCGAGCCCGACCACCTCACTGCGCTCCTCGGCCTCTACGCCACCGTGGGCGAGCTCGCCGACACCGAGACAGAGCCGGCGCGGCATGTCCTCGCGGAGCGCGCGGGCGCGGCGCTCTTCTGGGAGCACCTGGCGAGCTGGCTCCCCGTCTACCTGCTGCGCGTCGGCGAACTCGGCACCGGGCCCCACCGGCGGTGGGCCGCGCTGCTGGGTGCGGTCCTCGCAGCGGATGCGGAGCGGTGGGGGCCGCCGGACGCCATCCCCGCGCACCTCCGTGAGACCGCCGCGCTGGTCGACGAGGACCTGGACCGCGAGCGCATCGTCCGCGCCGTGCTCACCCCCGTGCGCAGCGGCCTGGTCCTCACCCGCGCCGACCTGGGGCGGACGGCGCGAGACATCGGCCTGGGGCTGCGCCTCGGAGAGCGCGCCTTCGTGCTGCGGACGCTCATCGACCAGGACGCCAGGTCGGTGGTTCGCTGGCTCGCCGGCGAGGCGCTGCGGCAGGCCGGCGGTCATCGTGGCCTCGCGGCGCCGCTGCAGCCGCTGGTGACGCTGTGGAGGGGGCGCGCCGAGTCGTCCGCGCGCCTGCTGCTGCGGCTGGCCGGGGATCGCGTCGCGTGAGGACAGGGCACACCGCCGGGGCAGGTGCCGAATGTCATGCCATCTGAGACCGGCGTCCCGGCTCCCTTGAGGGTCCTCATCGCCGACGATCACCATGTCGTCCGCCGTGGACTGGCCATGGTTCTTCAGGCCGAGCCCGATGTCACCGTCGTGGGCGAGGCGTCCAATGGCCAGGAGGCGGTGGAGATGGCTCTGCGGCTCCTCCCCGACGTCGTCCTCCTCGATGTCCGGATGCCCGGCCGCGACGGTGTGCAGGCGGCGCAGATCATCAAGCAGCAGGCGCCATCGGTGCGCATCCTCATGCTCACCGGGATCATCCCGTCGCAGGCGACGATGACGATCTTCCAGGGCGCTGCCGACGGCTACATCCTGAAGGATGCCAGCCCACCGGAACTGCTCGACGCGCTGCGCTGCGTGGCCGCCGGCACGCCGTACCTCCAACCGTCGATCATCCGGCAGTTCTTCGGCGGCGTCACGCCCGAGGTCGAGCAGGCGGAGACCCTCCTCGGCCCCCCCCTCACCGCGCGGGAGATCGACATCCTGAGGCTGATGGCTGCCGGCCACACGAATCGCGAGATCGCCAGCCGCCTCTCAGTCGGCGAGGAGACGGTGCGCACTCACGTGAAGCACATCCTCCACAAGCTGGATGCGTCCAGCCGAACCCACGCCGTCAACACCGCCATCCGCGCCGGCCTGCTCGATCTCGGCTGAGGCTGCCGACGTGCGTCGGTCGTCGGCAGATGGGATGTCTGCTGCGCCGTGGCATCGCGCCACGCTCGGTCCGATCCACGGAATCGGCTTCCTCGTGGAGATCTCCCTCGCTGCCCAGGGAACGCGATGCGGAGTGCGTCCGGGCAGGAGGCGTCCGTCACCCCGGCGGGTCGTCACGTGGCGAGCGTGCGTGCGCCCACGAAGACGGCGACACCGAGAAGGAGGAATGCCAGCGCACGGGTCAGAAGCCGGGCATCGAGGCGTCCGGCGAGTGCCGTCCCCCCCAGCACCCCCACGAGGCTCGTGGCGGCGAAGGGCATGGCGACGCGCCAGTCGACCCCGGTCGTCGCCAGCCGGGTCGTCAGGGCGACCGCTGAGTTCATGGCGATGACGAGCAGGGAGGTTCCCACGGCGAGGGGGAGGGGGAACCCCAGGGCGAAGATCAGGGCGGGGACGGCGATGAAGCCGCCGCCGACGCCGAAGAACCCGGTCAGAAGGCCGATCACCGTGCCGGCGACGAGGATGCGGCCCATGCTCCGCCCTCCTGTGGCTGCCTCAGTGGTGGCCCCGCTCGAACGGCGAGCGAACAGGGTCATCGCGACGACGGCGGTGAGGGCGGCGAAGGAGAGCAGCAGCGCCCGGCCCGCGACGTGGGCGCCGAGCCACGAGCCGACGATCGCGCCACCGATCCCCCAGAACCCGACGAGCGCCCCCGCGCGTACATCGACGCGCCCGGCGCGCCGGTGCTGCAGCGCCCCGGCGGCGGCGGCCAGGCCGACGACGAGCAGAGACGTGGTGGTCGCCTGCCGTGCACCCTCCCCGACCAGATAGACCAGGACGGGCACGGTGAGGACGGAGCCGCCGCCGCCGACCGCCCCCAGGCTGAGCCCGATGAGCAGGGCGAGCGGCGCCGCCTCGAGACCGGTCACGATTGCCGCCCGCCGATGAGGTCGACCGAGTAGCGGGCGGCGGGGGTCCACTCCACCATGACGCTGTAGCGGTCGCCCCGGACGAGCGTCGTCCGCCATTCCACCTGTCGGGGCCCGGCACGCCCGACTCGTTCGATGGCGAAAGCGGCCATGCCGGATCGGAGGCGGAGGATCCGGCGCTCGCCCGGGGAGGGCACGACGGGACGAATCCGCTCCCAACCACCGTCGATCCGGAGATTGCACCGCCTTGCGAGCTCGTCATAGAGGGCGGTGTGGTGGAAGTCGGCGTCGAGCAGCGGCGCTGCGAGCGTCGCGGGCAGCCAGACGCGGTCGAGCGCGAGAGGCTCGCCGGCCGCGAGCCGGAGGCGCTCGAGGTGGACGAGGTCGGCGGTCACCTCGAGCCCGAGCCGCTGCGCGACCTCGGGGTCGCGGCGCTGATCGAGGACGCGCACCTCACTGGCCTGCACGACCCCCTGCGACTCCACGTTGCGGAAGAGGCTGTAGACCATGCCCAGCGGCTGGACGAGGTCGCCCGTCACGAACGTCCCCCTACCCCGCTCGCGGCTCAGCAGCCCCGCATCCCGGAGGCGCCGGAGCGCCTCGCGGACGGTCTGGCGGCTCACCGCGTAGTCCAGGGTCAGTTGGTTCTCGGGCGGAAGCCGGCCGCCGATGTCGCCGCTTCCGAGGCGGCGGCGGAGCTCGGCTTCGAGCTGAGCCCAGAGTGGTACAGGGCTGAGCCGGTCGAGGGCTTGGGCTGGCATCGTTGACATCATACGCTCTTAAGAGCATTATGTACGTACATTAGATCTTTAGGAGCTATATCAGGTGCCGATCCAGATCGAGACCATCCAGACGACGGGGCTCGGCGACCGCAGCTACATCGTCCACGACGGTACGTCAGGGTTCGCCGTGGACCCCCAGCGAGACATCGACCGGGTCCTCTCGATGGCGGCGGCGACCGGCGTCAGGATCGAGCTCGTCCTGGAGACCCACGTCCACAACGACTACGTCAGCGGTGGCCTCCAGCTCGCTCGCGAGACCGGCGCCCAGTACGCGGGGGCGGCCGCCGAGCCGGTCGACTTCGACCGCAGAGGCCTGGCGGCGGGAGACACCGCCACCGTCGGCACCCTGACGGTCCGCGCCCTTGCGGCACCGGGTCACACCCTCCACCACCTCGCCTACGTCGTCGAACAGGGGGGACGTCCCCGCGCCGTCTTCACCGGCGGCTCCCTCCTCTACGGGACGGTGGGGCGCACCGACCTCGACCACCGGGCCACCCCGGAGGCACTCACCCGCGCCCAGTACCGGGGGGTGCGGGGCTTGGTGGACGGGCTCCCCGACGACGTCAGCGTCCATCCCACGCATGGGTTCGGCAGCTTCTGCTCGTCGGCCGCGCCCAGCGGCTCCGCGCTGAGCACAGTCGGTGAGGAGCGGCGCGGGAACATCGCCTTCACCGCCGCCGGCGAGGACGAGTTCGTCGACCAACTCCTCGGCGGCCTCACGGCGTACCTGCGGTACTACGTCCACATGGCCCCACAGAACCGGCGTGGGCCCGGTCCCATCGACCTCGCCCCGGCCGCCCCGGTCGATACGGCCGAGCTCCTGCGCCGCATCGCGGCCGGCGAGTGGATCGTGGACCTGCGCGCGCGCCGCGCCTTCGCACAGGGTCACATCGCGGGGACCGTCGGCGTCGAGCTGGGCGACCAGTTCGCCACCTATCTCGGCTGGGTGCTCACCTGGGGCGCTCCGCTCACGCTCGTCGGTAGCGCGGCCGAGATCGCAGAGGCGCAGCGGGCACTCGCACGCATCGGAGTCGACCGGCTCGCCGGGGCCGCGACCCAACCGGTGAGCTCGCTCGCGGGCGATGCCGGTCTGCAGGGCTATCCGGTCGTCGAGATGACGGCCGTGCAGGCAGGCTTCGTGGCGGACAGGGATGTGATCCTCGACGTCCGCCGCCGCGACGAGTGGCGTACGGGACACATTGCGGGGGCGGTGCACATCCCCCTCCAGGATCTCCTGGAACGGCTGGGCGAGGTTCCGCGGGGCCGGCTGTGGGTGCACTGCGCGAGCGGCTTCCGCGCCAGCATCGCGGCCAGCCTTCTCGACCGATCCGGCTTCGACGTCGTCCTCATCGACGACGCCTTCACGAACGCTGCGAGCGCGGGGCTCACCATGGCAACAGTCGTGCCGCCGGACGGCAGCACGGCGGGATCCCGGCGACACGTCGTCGTCTGAGAGGAGTGAGGATAACGGTCCAGATCGATTCCACCACGGCCACGGGAGCAATCACAGAGAGGTGCGTCGACGGCTCTGGCATGATGACGTCACCGCCGTGGTGGCGAGGGAGCGCCGGATGAGGGAGGCCACGGGGTGGTCGGCAGCCGTGCGGGCGGCGATCATCCCGCGGACATGGAGGTGAGTCGATCACATGTCGCAAACGCAGTTGCCTCGGGACCTGGGGCCGCCCGAGGGGCGGTGGCTGATCGACGACGGCATCGTCGACCTGAGCTGCCGTGAGCAACGAGCCCTGCGTATCGGCCACGGCGTCAGCCAGCGGCTCCGTCGTCTGGACCGCCGCCTCGGTATCGACCATTCCGATCGCAGTGAATGGATCTGGGCCGTTCCCCTTCTGACCTTCCTCGGAACGCTGTCCCTGTTCCTCGCGCTGCAGCGGACGAGTGGAATCAGCCCCGTCGTTGCGGCACCGGTCGCACTTGTGTGCGCGCTGGTGATGGCCGGACTGTCGGTCGCCTACATGACACCAGTCGCCGATGAGACCGATGAGACCGATGGGCCGGGGAGCGATGACGGTCGGGTCCCCGCGTTGCCACGCGGGTGGTGGGAGGTTGTCGCGGGATCCGGCCAGCTGCCGGCCGAGCGGGCGTACGTCGATGCGAGTACGGCCGATCCGGGCACGGTTGCGTGAGACCGGGTCGCTGAGCTGATGGCGGGGACAGCGGATGTCGTGGTGGTGGGCGCGGGGCACAACGGGCTGATCGCCGCCTGCTATCTGCTGCGCGCGGGCCGGAGCGTCCTGGTCCTCGAGGCTCTGGACCGTCCGGGCGGCGGGTCGCGGTCGGAGGAGACCGTCCCCGGCTACCGATTCGACCTCCATTCGGCCGCCCACAACATCCTCAACATGACCGACATCCCGGCCGACCTGGATCTGCGCGGAGCCGGGCTCGACTACCAGGAGATGGACCCGTTCTCGATCGCCGTCCACGAGGACGGCCGGCGGGTCCGCTTCTTCCGCTCCATCGAGGCGACGGTCGACTCGATCGCCGAGTCCGATCCCGAGGAGGCACGCGCCTACCGGGCCTTCATGGATCTCGCCCTCCCGGTCGTCGACGTGGTGATGCCCGCCATCCGTGGGGAGATCGGTGTGCGCAAGCTCCCCGGGCGCCTGAGGAGCCTCGCCCGGGTACTCCGGCGCGGGCCGCTGGTCACCGGCCGCGACCTCCTGGCGCCGTACGACACCATGCTGCGGCGTCAGCTGACCAGCGACCTCACTCGGGGTCCGGTCGCCGCCTTCGCCGCCCACGCCGCGGTGAGCCCGACCCTGCCCGGCGGCGCGCTCTTCGCCTTCTGGCAGGCCGCATACCACGTCCATGGTCAGTGGCACGCGCGAGGCGGCGCCCAGGGGCTGACCGACGCCCTGATGAGGCGATTCAGGTCGCTGGGCGGCGAGATCCGCTGCTCTGCCGCCGTCGAGCGGATCGAGACCCGGGCGGGGGCGGTCAGCGGCCTCATCCTCGAGGGTGGCGAGCGCGTCCCCTCGCCCACCGTCATCGCCGCGATCAATCCGCAGACGGCGCTCCTGGAGCTCCTCGACCCACCGCTGCGTGGTCCCATCGGCGCCGACCTCGCGGCGGCCCGCCGTGGCAACGTGGTCCAAGCGCTCCTCCACGTCGCCACCGACCGCCTGCCGCCGTATCCCCGTGCCCGTGCGGGCGACTGGAACGGCCTGCAGAGCTACGTCGACCGGCTCGACGATCTCCGTGACGCCTGGATCCGCTCGGAAGCCGGCGAGCTTCCCGATCCGCTACCGATGTATGCCTTCACCACCTCGGCTCTCGATGACCGTCTCGCGCCGCCCGGCGGCCACACCGTGTACCTGGCCTGCCCGGCGGCGCCGTCGCGGGTCAGCGGGGGGTGGTCTGCCCGAAGCGAGGAGTTCGTCGAGCGGGCGCTTGCCGTCGTCGAGAGCCGCGCCCCGGGGTTCCGCGACTCGATCCGCGGAATCGCGACCTGGACGCCCGACGAGATGGAGGCAGCGGAGCGCTGGCCCGGTGGCCATCCGATGCACCTCGACATCGCGCTCGACCAGCTGGGACCGCTGCGCCCGACCCGGGCGCTCGCCGGCCACCGGACGCCTGTCGACGGCCTGTTCATCTCCGGGGCCGGCACCAGCCCCACCGGAGGCATCGCGGGAACCCCGGGCAGGCTGGCCGCCCGCGCGGTCCTCCGGCGACACAGGTGATGCACGCGACACTGCGGCGAGCGGATGAGGTGACCCCGGATGACAGGGTCATCGACGTGCGGATGGGCTGGGAGTTCCATCGGGGTCACGTACCGGGCGCCTGCCATCTCGGCCTCCTCCGCGCACTCGCCGGTCCGCGCCTGCCCGACGATTCCATCATCGTGTGCGAATCCGGACACCGGGCTGCCGTGGTGGCGGCCCGCCGCCGCGGCACCGTCCTCGAGGACGGTATGCGAGGATGGCGTCGCGCCGGTTTGCCCGTGGAGGCCGAGCCGGGCGCCGTGCCCCTCTGGCGGGCCACCGCGGTCACCTCGGTGCTCGCCGTCATCTTCGCCGTGCCGCACAGCGTGGAGGACCTGACCCACGGGATCGCCGCGCGCGTTCATCTCCCGCTCGGCGCCGGCGCTCTCGGGGTCGCCGCCGCCATCCTCCTCCAGCTGCTCGCCACCCTCGTGCTTGCCAACGGTGGGGCGGGCGCCCGCTGGGTGCTGGCCGGGACCGCCTGCACGTGGGTTGTCGGCGCCGTGGCCGACCACGGCGGCGACCTGGGGTCTGAACACTTCCGGAGCGGGGTGCCGTCCAGGATGCTGATCGTGGGGATCATCCTCACCCAGACCGTCGTCATCGCGCTCGTCGTGGTGTCACTGCGCAGGAGTGCGTCGTTGGTGAGCAGCCCTCCGGTGCTCATGGGCTGACCACGCCGATCCTCTTCGCCACCTGGTGCACCTCTCGGTCCTGGCCGCGCTGGCGGCGGCGGAGGCGCTCAGTGGGTGACCTGCACCGGGTACCCGAGCTTGTCGAGTTCCGCCTCGAGGGCGTCCTCGTCGGTGAGCGTCTCGTCGTACTCGACGCGGATCGCCTTGGTGGGGACGTCGACCGCAACCCGAATGACGCCGTCGCTCCCGGCCAGCCCGGTCTCGATGGTCCCCCGGCAGTGCTCGCAGCTGATGGCTGCGGCCGTCAGCGTCAGCTCACGCACGGGCACCACTGACATGCGATCGGGCGTCGACATCGTCGCAGCTGTTGTGATCGGACTGTCGTCCACCGACCGGCGACCGAAGCGCCGCAACCGGAGTGGTCACACGGACCACCAGCGGCTGGTTGCCGTTCACGCCGGCGCCGACGGCCTCGTCCGCCGGCAGCCTTGCTGACGGGCAGGCTCTCGCCGGTGAGCATCGACTCGTCGAGGCTGCAGGTCCCCTCGAGCACCGCTCCGTCGGTGGGAACACGCTCTCCCGGGCGGATCAGGACGACATCACCGATCCTCACGCTCTCGACGGGATGTCCACCGACGAGCTGCTGCTGACCCGGGCCGCCCACTCCGCCCTGGCGAGGAGGTGGGCGACCCGCGGCTGGAGACCGCGATGGCGTCGCCGGCCCGGCCGCGTGCGACGATCTCCGTGTTCACCCGAGCGTCAGCGGCCGGAGAAGCGGTGGATGGCGGTGATGAGTTCGTCGAGGGCTTCCTCCCCTCTGCCCTTGCCGACGTCCTCCACGACGCAGTGCCCGATGTGCTCCCGAAGCAGGATGAACCCGATCTTCTCGAGCCCAGCGATCGAGGCGCTGAGCTGGGTGAGGACCTCCGGGCAGTAGCGCTCGTCCTCGACCATCTGCGAGATGCCGCGAATCTGGCCCTCGACCCGCCTGAAGCGCGCCAGCATCTCCGCCTTCGAGGCCTGGTAGGAACCCCTCCGCACCGTGGTGGCCACAACCTCTCCTGGTGGGCCGGGTTTGACACAAAAATACCCGGCAGGGGTATTATAGCCGGGTGCGGGCCGCCAGCGGAAGGGTCCGAGAGATGAACGACCAGTTGCGCTTCAGCCCCGACAGTCTCGCGGTCAGGGCGGGCGAGACCGTGCAGTTCCAGGTCCAGAACACCGGCACCATGGCTCACGAGTTCGTCGTCGGCGACCAGCACATGCAGGAACCAGCATGAGCAGGCCATGCAGGGGATGGGCGGCGCGGGTGGCATGCACATGACCGACAGCAGCACGGTCGAAGTGGCCGCCGGCAAGACCGGGTCCCTCACCCTCACCTTCCCGTCGGCACCGGGCCCGTACCTCTACGGCTGCCATGTCAACGGGCACTACCCCGCCGGCATCCACGGCACCATCACCATCAGCTGACGGGGAGAAGCGCGGCGATGGGCGACGTGCCGCCGACGATCGGACACTCACTCAACCTCGCCTTCGGGATGTTCTGGGAGATCCTCTGGGGGCTGATCCTCGGCTTCCTGCTCTGGCCGTCGTCGAGTCGGTCGTCTCGCGCTCCAAGATGGTGAAGCTGCTTCCCGACGATTCCCCGCGCCCCTCTGAGGCTCCGGGCGCTCAGGCAAGGACGCGGGCGCGCCTGGTGTACTCGGCCTCGTCGATCTCGCCCCGCGCGTAGCGCTCGCGCAGGACGTCGAGCGGCCGGGTCGACGCTGCCTGAGTTGGCGCGTTGCGCCGTACCGCCCACACGATGGCGACGGTCATCACGGCGATGAGCAACAGCGAGACGGCAGGGCCGGTGATCATCATCGGCCACCAGCTGCTGCCGTCGTGAAAACCCCACATCATGGCGTGTCCTCCGTACCTGTTCTGGATGGGTCAAAGGGTGCTCGCTGTCGCCGCTGTGACCGTGTCATCGCCGTGCCAACGGCCTGAGATCACGGGTCTCGGCCTGCTCCTCAGTCGGGACCTCGGCGGCCTCGTGCGCCCGCACCGTGCCCTCGAGCTCGGCGACGTGCGCGGCACTCGGCGCATCTCCGAGTGCCGCGGGCTGCTTGCCCGAGCTGCCGCCGTGCATGCCGCGCATCATGAACACCATTGAGAGTGGGCAGATGAGGAGAAGCGCCAGGTAGAGGAGTTGGTTCATGATTGGTGGGCTCCCGTGCATGCGCCGGACGATATCCCCGGTCAGCTCAAGTCTCCGCCGGATGGAGCTGCGCGGGCAGTGCCGTTCGTCATGTCGTCGTATGACTCTTGGCAGCCCACAGATACCCCACCTCCCCGGGCCTGGCGCGGTGCCAAGCTTTCAGTTCAGTTATCCTTGGTCAGACGCGGTGCATCCCGCCGCAGCCGGGCCACAGCCCGGTCGGAGGTCTCAGCCTCGATCCACCGTCGAACCATCGACGATGGGGTGATGCCAACG
>JRHI01001681.1_pt1 | contig 17594 bp, 17 predicted proteins | sample 215371 | NCBI WGS metagenome assembly JRHI01 (sample SAMN02929681, study PRJNA255918) | sediment metagenome | biome: cave system; feature: Ice Cave; material: Sediment; isolation source: sediment from deep within a dark volcanic ice cave with no known source of... ...
GCCGCGAGCCGTAGATTCGATTCTGTCCCCATATTCGGCGTAGGTGAGGCGGTTGTTACAAGATGTGTCTATCAGCGCAGTTTTTTGCGGATGTCGGCGACAGGAATCGAGGATCACGTCGTGCAGGAAGAGGTCATGCGGATCAGCGTAAAGTTGCGTGCGAAGCATGCGAGCGCAATTCTAGCGGAAAGACTGCAAACTTGAACGCGCGTCGCAAATAGCGGTGCAGACGAAAGCCCCAAAATCCGGTCGAACGATTGTTTCACAGCCAACTCGTGAGGACCCGTTAGCGGGCGAGCTTGCGCAGGAACTCCTGCTCGTCCATGCGGTACTTGAAGGCCTTGCGACCGTCAATAAAGACGACGGGGACTTCGTCGTTAAATTGACGCCGTAGCTCAGTGTCGGTGTCGACATCGACCTCGCGCCAGGTAAAGCTGCCGCGGCGGGAAAGTTTAGTCAGGCTTTCCTTGACGAGTTCGCAGAGATGGCATCCTTTGCGGGAATAGACGACGACCTGGCGAAGTAGCGACATTGGAGAATTCTAGGTTCCCCGGCGGCCGGACGCTAGCGGGAAATTATCAAGAAATGAAAAGAACCGTCAAGCGAAAAACCACGAGAATACCCCAGATTGACGTAGGTCTAAATCGAAATGGGAAGATGTGATTGCTATACTGCGAACTTTTGCTCGGAGACTCGCACTTCATCCGGCCTAAGAAATTCTGTGAAGTCAACCTTCAATTTGGAAAAAACCACACGGGAACGCGTAAAGTAGAACCTGCGGATGAGCATCACTGAGAATCGGCCACTTCTGGGGAAGACCGCGCTCGTTACCGGTGCAGCGCGCAGGTTGGGCCGTGCTTCGGCACTCGCTCTTGCACGAGCAGGCGCCGACGTAGCAATCACATTTCTCAATTCCGGCAAACAAGCGCGCGAGACGGTTGTGGATCTGTCCGGGCTCGGCGTTCGGGCTTTTGCTTTGCGTTGCGATGTAACGGACGAGGACAGCGTGAAGGCCATGATGAAAGAAGCTGGCCGGGAGCTGGGCAGGATTGACATTCTGGTGAACAATGCCGCGAACTACGAGACGGCCGAGTTCGAGCAGCTCACCCTGCGGCAGTGGGATGCAATATTTGCTTCCAACACCCGAGGGCCTTTTCTGGTTTCTCGCGAAGCTCTGAAATGGATGCGCCGCGGCCGGGGCAATGGCAAAGAGGCAAGCCGAGGCAACGCGAAGATTATCCACATGGGCTCGCTCGGAGGCCTTCGGCCATGGGCCACGCATGCACATTATTGCTCGTCGAAGGCCGCGCTGCACATGCTCACCCAAGTGATGGCCAAGGCACTGGCGCCAGAGATCGCGGTGAACGCGGTGGCTCCAGGGATGATCGACTTGGCAGAGAAATCCGCCGCTAACTTTCTGCGGCGTATGGCGAAGCAGACGCCAATGCGTAGAAATGGCCGGGCGGAAGAGATTGCGGCCGCAGTATTGTTCTTTGCCACCGCACCGCAGTTTATTACGGGACAGATACTGGCGGTGGATGGCGGGTTGGGGCTCTAGCTGCCGTTACTCAAGCTTCAGCCGAGGTTGGGTCAATCACAAGCTTCACCTCAGACACGCGGTTTGCGGGGAAGCCACCTTGCTTCGCGTGTTCGCGGATCATTTCCTCATTGGGAGCGATATAGACGCAGTAGATCTTGTCCCCGGTCACATAGCTGTGGACCCACTGAATCTGCGGTCCGAGGTTTTTCAACACGCTGCAGGATTTTTGTGAAATCGCGACGACTTCTTGCTCGGTTACATTTCCTATCCCCGGAATGTCGCGCTCGATAACGTATTTCGGCATGCTTTCCTCCTTCAGTCCGGCTCCAATTGGGCTGCTGTTGCGGGAAGAAGATTCTAGCAGCTTGCGAAATCAACGGTTCTGATTTTGTTTTGAAAGGGCGCGCCTTCAGCCGCGCCAAACCGCAAAATTGATCCCGGCTTTAAGCCGTGGAGGGCCCTGGCCTTAGAGGACACCCCCTTCTGTACTTGTTCTGCTCAAGGTATATTGAAGGCGGATGAAGAAACCCAGGAAAGTTTCTGTCGGTTCGAGAACTGCCAGCGCCCGGCGAAGCCATTCAGAGGAAAGCGGTTCCTCGGAAACGGGCCCGCGCTTTGCCGTGGCTATCATGGCAGCGGGCAAGGGAACCCGGCTCAAGTCTCAGCTACCTAAGGTGCTGCATGAAGTCGGGGGCAATCCGCTCCTGGCCCACGCGATTGCCGCTGCCAAGCGCGTGGTTCCGGCAAGGGATGTGTACGCCATCATTGGACACCAAGCGGAGCGCGTCCGGTCAGCGCTTGAGGGCACTGGCATTCAGTTTGTGCTCCAGGCAGAGCAACGCGGCACGGGTCACGCACTCATGGTTGCGCAAGGCGCGTTGGCCGGTTACGACCACGTGATCGTTCTGTCGGGGGATGCCCCGCTCATCACACCTGAGACAATCGGGCGGCTGCGCAATTTTCATTTGCAAGAACAGGCTGCGATGACGCTGTTGAGCGCCGATCTGGAAAATCCGGCCGGCTATGGACGAGTCGTGCGGAAGAACGCACCGAGCTCCGAGGTACAAGCGATCGTCGAAGAAAAGTCGGCGAGCGGCGAACAGCGGAAGATTCGGGAAATTAATTCCGGATTTTATGTTTTTGCAGTCAAGGCCCTTTACGCGAATATCGGGAAGCTTTCAACCGGGAGCGCGCATGGGGAGTTCTACCTCACAGACATGGCAGAACTGCTGCGCCGGGCGAAGCGACGCGTCGTTGCATGGAAAACGCCCAATGCCAGCGAAGTGCTCGGCGCGAATACGCGAGCAGAACTCGCTCACATCGATCAGCAGATGCGCCTGTCGAAATGTCGCCAGTTGATGGACGAGGGCGTGACCATCTTCTATCCCACAACGTGCATGATCGACGCCAACGTGCAAGTCGCGCCCGATACGGTGATTGAACCCTTCGTGCAATTGCTTGGCAACACACGGATTGGTACAGGATGCCGCGTGCGCTCGTACAGCGTGATTCAGGATTCGGAGATTGGGGATGGTGTGACCATCCGTCAGGGCTGTGTTATGGAAGAATCCCAGGTCGCTACCGGTGCGATTATTGGCCCTTACTCACACTTGCGAACCGGAAGTGTGATCGGCGAAGGCGCGCATGTGGGGAACTTTGTGGAGACAAAAAAGATCACTCTGGGTAAAGGTTCCAAGGCCAATCACCTCACTTACCTGGGAGACGCGGAAATTGGTGCGGGAGTGAATATCGGGGCGGGTACGATCACATGCAACTACGATGGCGTGAACAAACACAAGACTGTGATCGAGGACAACGTCTTCATCGGCAGCGACAGCACGCTGGTAGCGCCGGTCCGCGTGGGCAAAGGGGCGTATGTAGCGGCCGCGTCATGCATTACTGAGGATGTGCCACAGGAAGCGCTCGCTATAGGGCGTTCGCGACAGATCGTCAAAAAAGGATGGGCGCGGGCGAAGGCGACGCGACGAAAGAAGTAGCATCCTCGAACCAGCATCCGAATAAGCGGAATCCGAATTGAGAAGTACAAGGCACTGAGAACCAGAGCGCCTTCGGGTCTCGCTGGCTCGGTGGTGAGACGCTCTCGCTCCTAGTGTGTGACCGCGGCGAACAGTTCCGAATGCATAAGCGACTGGAACTGCTGGTCGTTGGCTTTGAAGTGGACCATCACGTTCGAGCTGTCGGATTCCACGCTGGTGTTTTCGACTGCAATTTTTTCCGCAGGCGTGGCGCTCATTTTCTTGTACAGCAAACCGGCCTTGACCAGCGACGAGATGGTGGCGGCAGTCATCGTGTCGGAGGTGACGACCGTCATGTCAAAGTTCACCCCACTGTTAAAACTCATGCTGTAGCGCGAGCTCAACAGGCGCTTCTTGACGGTTTCGTAGTCGGCGATTTTGGCGGCATCGCCCAGTGCCGAGCGCATAGCGTTCTGCGTGCCCTCTTGGTCGAGGAGGCTCCACACCGGCGCGGAGTCCACGCTGGACATCATATCGGCCATTGTCGAGTTGGTATCGAGACCCGGAATCTGGCCGTCGCGTGCATCCAGCGCCAGCCGCACGGCGGAAGGTTCACCGAAGAGCAGAGTGCTGTCATCGAGGAAGCTCATTAACATGCCGCCATCCATCGGGTAAAGATCCGAATTGCGATACTTCTTGGGCGTAAATTTCTGCAGCTTCATTTTCTTGAGGACGGCCTTTAGGTTGAAGGGACCGCTGGCCACCCCAATGCCCTTCACCCCCTGTTTACCAGCATGGAACGAGGCGAAAGCGAGCGTGTCGACGTCTTTCTCCGGATCGATGCCGATGCCCTTGAGTGCGGCCTCAAACTGCTTCAGGTTGTCCGGCAACACCTGCTGCTTGAGCGCCATTGCCGTCGATGAATCTTTTAGGGCCCTGTAGTCGACGGAGATCAGTTGCAGCAGATCACCGGGTACGACCGCGCGAGCCGATGAGTTCAGCGGCATGGCATAAGCCATGGTGGCCAGCAAAAGAGAAGCCAGGCAAATCTTCACAATTTTCATAATAGCCTCAGACATGACAGAGTTCACCAGCACAAGAATGGAGCGAATGCCTCTTTACTTGGATGCGGATTCTTGTCCTATCGTTTTATAGATCGTTCTATTCTATTTTACTTGCAGCGGCTAGGGAGAGAACCAGAAGTACACTGCCCAGTAAGTAGTTAGACGGTTGTCATCTGTGCTCACACCCAGGCCTACGGCGCTAACCCTATGCCGTGATGGACTTCACCCTCATTCGCACGCTAGTCGCAAAGACTTCGTCTTTCAAGGATGTCAGGTTGATTTCAACGTTGGCCAGCGCACCGGTGATCGCCGTGCGAGCTAGAGCCAGTGCGGTTGTCAGGTCCGACTTCATGTTGGGATTAGTGATGGGTTCCAGAGTTTGCGTGATCTGGATAATTTCCTGAGCTTTCTCCGCAACGCCAAGCGGAACGGCCGTGGCCTGCTTCAGCGCGGCGTCAACAAGGGACTGGGAAGCCTTTTCATCGGCTGACGTTTTAGCGTCTTTGTACGCCTTCATGACCAAGTTGTAGGATTCCGCATCGGCATCGATAGCATTCTTTAGCTCTTCGCGCAAAGGAGTGAGCCGGGCGATGGCCGCGCTTAGCTGCGAATCGTATTGCAGGTAGGCCTTTTTGCCCCGGGACATGGATGCGACCATGCTGGCTAAGCCTGCGGCCATCGCTGCTGCTGCTGCGGCGGCGCTCCCGCCTCCGGGCGTGGCAGTGGGCGCCGCAAGTTGCTCGATGAATGGCTCGACACCGGCGCGCAGTCCGCCGACAGCGATCTTACCGCCCATGACGGCAGTCAGGCGATTCTCAAGGATGAGCGAAGAATCGAAGTTCTCGACTTGCAAGAACCACTCGGCCGCTTGCTCTAGCGCCTTCTTGGGAATCAGTCCAACAATCTCGCTCGAAATCGGTATGACGCCGTAGCGTGCTGCCTCGCGTTTCACCATGTCAAACACGCGATGCACAGGGGTCTGCTCGAAGTCTGTCAAATTCATCGACACTTGCGCGAGTCCGCGTACCAGAAACCCGGCGCCTTTCACGAAGCGCATGCCCCCGGTTGAAAAGCGTACGGCCTTGGCGATTTTCTTGGCAATGTCGACGTCAGGCGTGTTGAGGAATACGTTGTACGCAATAAGAAATTTGCGCGCGCCCACCACCGTTGCTCCAGCCGTCGGATGGAGCCGCGCCTCGCCAAAGTCGGGAAGGCGCCCGGGGTTAGTAGTTATGTCGGCGCGGATGCCTTCAAATTGGCCGCGACGAATGTTTTCCAGATTCTGGCGCTCCGGCGTGGTAGCGGCGGACTCGTAAAGATAAACCGGAATCTGATAGCGCTTCCAGATTTGTTCGCCGACATGACGCGCCATAGCCACGCAGTCTTCGATAGTGACTCCGTCGATGGGGATGAAAGGGATAACGTCGGCCGCCCCCATGCGGGGATGCGCTCCGGTATGGACGTTGAGGTCGATCAACTCCGCCGCCTTGCCTACGCCGCGGATGGCCGCCTCCTGAATGGCTTCCCGCTCGCCGACGAGCGTGATAACCGAACGGTTGTGGTCGGAGTCCATTTCGCGATCGAGCAGATATACCCCCGAAATGTTCATGGCGTCGACGATCGCATCGACTTTGGTTTTGTCACGGCCTTCGGAAAAATTAGGAACACATTCGACAAGCGTGGACATAAGGGAGAAGAATAACTGGCGCTTCCGTGGCCCTGCAAGTTTCGCTGGGCCCATCTGGATTTTCAGAACGCAGGACGCGCCGAAAAGTGATCCACTCCTGCGCAGGGAAAAAAAACCCAGACACTGATCTTCAGTGTCTGTGGCTGCCAGAAAATCTTCCGAATCCGAGTCGAATTTCCACGGTGTTGAGTCCGGGATTGTAATTTCCGAGACCGGCATTCGAGATGTGCAGGAAGCGCGCTTCCAGACTCCAGTTATATTTTGCCGCCAGGATGTGCGTACCGAGCGCGGCCGCGGAGGTGAAATTCACGCTGTTCGTTCCCGTCGGTACATTGTGGTCGCTGAAGAGGACTCCGCCATTGAGTTCGAAGTAGGGCGAGAGGCGGCCGTGGCGCTCGAAATTCCATTTGAGTCCAAGCGGGCTGAACCCCGTGCCGTACGCAGTATTCGCGGGCTGGAAGACTAGAAAAACGGGGGTCGCGTCCACGGCGTACTCAAAACGCCCGCGGAGGAAACCGGGGAGATGCGGGCCGGAAAGGATCCATCCGTAGCGCAGGCCGAGATTGAAGATGCCCACGTTCTTTGTGCCTCCGGCGACGGAGTGACCACCGGCAACCCACATCTGGACTTCGTGGCCACCTTGTTCGGGACTTGTTTGGGCGATGCAAGTGGATGCTCCAAGCAGTACAACGGCCAGCACGAGGGATCGCATAAGTAATCTAACTTCCGAAATTCGAAGTTGAAGACTCACAATACAGGAAGGCCGCGCGGAGCGACAACGAAGGGTGCGGAACTATATCTGTGGAATTGGGCCTACGGCGGTAAACGAAAGGGTCCCGAACAACACCGTAGAAAATTACCAGGCTCCCGCAGCAGCATCTTTAGTCATCGGCACAGCTACGATACTTTGTGGAACACGCGGCATCGCAGCGATTAGCCGCCGGGTATATTCATGCTGCGGATTGCCAAAGATTTGATCTCCGGTTCCATACTCCACAATCTGACCGTCGTGCAAAATCGCAATCCGGTCGCAGATCCCTGCCACTGATGCTAGATCGTGAGAGATATAGAGAATCGCGGTGCCAGTATCGCGGTTGAGTCGTGCAAAGAGAGCAAGAATCTCAGACTGCGTGATCACATCGAGCGCGCTGGTGGCCTCATCGGCAATCAACAGAGCAGGCCCATGCATCACGGCCATTGCAATTAGTACACGCTGCGCCTGGCCCACACTCGTTTGCGACGGATACTTTCGTAGGAACTCATCGCTCGAAGGCAAGCTCACGCTCTCAAGCGCCGCCCGGATCGCGCGTTCACAATCAGTTTTGCTTCCAGATGCATGGGCCCGCCATGCTTCCTTGAGCTGGGTACGTATTCTCAACGCAGGATTTAGTGATGACAGGGGACTTTGTAACACCAGAGCCAGCGTTCGCCCACGCATCCCACGCAACTGGCGTTCGCGAAGTTGAAGTAGATCGTGATCCTGAAACTTGATCGTTCCTTCCACCTGTGCCCGTTTGCGGTCCAGGAGTCCGAGAATGGCCATTGCCAGAGTGCTCTTGCCCGATCCGCTCTGTCCGACCAGGCCGAGTATCTCGCCTTGCCGAATCTCCAATGCGATATTCCGCAACACCGCAGGCTTCCCCGCATACCGCACGGAAAAGTGCGCTGCCAATAGAACACCCGCTTGCAAGGCACTTGTCGCCATGCTTCGTGTACCTTTGGTCTCCTTCGTGGTTGCTGCTCTGCGAATTGGGAGATTTCCGCTACTTCGCGCTCACTGTCAGGCGCTCCGCATTCCAAAACGTTTGAGGATGCAGAATAACTGGGCTTGCCCCCTGTACCGCCGGCGAAACGGCCGATAGCGCGTTCTTGTTAACCAGAAAGATAAAAGGAGCCTGCTCCACAACAATCTCCTGCACCCGATCAAAACTTTCCTTGCGCTTCTTGGCATCACCGGACGATGCTTGCGCCCGCATAAGCCGGTCAATCTCGGCTTCCCATGTGGTCTCTGGAGTTTTCTGCTGCGGGTTCCACTGATGGTTCTCCGACGAACTCAACCACACGTTCATCTCGCCATTCGGATCCAGGTCCACATTGGTCAGCCCTAGCAGAACCGCTTCGTAGTCGAATGTCTGGGTCATGCGCTCGATGAGAGAAGGGAAGTCCAGCGTCACGACATTTACATGGATGCCAATCTTCTGCAGGTCCTCCTGGATCAACACTGCCATACGCTCGCGGTACTTGTTCCCGGAATTTGTAATGATCGAGAACACTACTGCGTTTCCGTCGCGATCCTTGAGCGCGCCGTTCTCCAGACGAAATCCCTCCGCCTGCAACGCTCTCAGTGCGGCGCCCGGACTGTATACTTCCGGCTTCAGCTTGCTGTTGAACCAGAATTTGTTGGCCGGTGAAAATGGACCGGATGCAGGCTGGGCATGTCCGCGAAAGACCACCCGGCTTAGATCGGCGCGATTGATCGCCGAGGAAATGGCTCGCCGAAAAGTCGCCGACCGGAACCAGTTCTTCTTGTATCCAGGAATGGGAGACCTCGCCACCTCGTTAAACCACATTTGCTCGCTATCTAACGACGGCCCCGCGTCATGCACCATTTGAGGCGATGTTGCCGCCAGTTTGTCGAAGTACTCGCTGTCCAAAGAATTAATCAGATCGACTTCGCCGCGCTTGAAGCGCAGCATCTCCACATCACGGTTCGGCTGGATGTCCAGGCGGATCGAGTCCAGATAAGGGAGCTTTCGGCCTTGGGCATCGGTCTTCCAATAGTTCGGATTGCGCTTCAGCAGCACGGTTGACCCAGCTTTGTAATCGGCTACGACGAATGGCCCCAGCACCGCCATTTCCTTCTTCGGCGAGTGCGCCGACAGGATTGCGACTTGATCAAACAAACGGTCGAGTCCCGCTACTGGCGCCGGGAATCTAATCGAGATTTGACTGGGCGATAAAACCTTCGTTTCCACACTGCCAGGACCCGTTCTGAAAGCGTCGCCGGTCGGCGAATGCAATGCGGGATCCATCAGTTGCTGCACCGTGAACGCAACGTCTTCTGCGGAAAATTGTGTGCCATCAGAAAACGAGACACCGCTGCGCAACTTAAACGTGATCTGTTTCCCATCCTTAGAGAGCTTCCATGATTGCGCCAACTCCGGTTCCACAGCCTGCGTCTGCCGGTTCAGGCGAATCAGGACGCCTCCAGTTAGATGCCGGATCGATACCGACGCATCATCCTCTACTTTGAGCGGATCAAATGTCCTCGGCTCCGCATGGAGACAGAACCGCAGTTCGCCTCCGCCCTGCGCGGCTGCGGCGGTTCCTATCCCGCCCCAGCAGATTAGAAGCAATAGTACGTACCGAAAACATGACTGACTGAAATAACTTCCGCGGGTTGACGATGGTGAAAGGCCTACCCCGAACGGGACGAGAGAAGAACTCTGGCGGCACGTCATGCTGCCACCTCCTCTTGCTTCGAAAGCACAAGCTGAAACGACGTAACCACAATCACCAGCAAAATCAGCGGCACAAATTTCCAGGATTCTTCGCCCACTGAAACTAACCCTCCCAGTTCCCTGAGCAAACTTCCCCATGAAGGCATCGGCTCGGCCACTCCCAAGCCCAGAATTCCAAGATTTGCCTCGCTCAGGATGAACACTGGTATCGAGATCCAGAACTGCGCATAGAGTGCCGGCCTCAAATTCGGCATTACGTGCACCCAGAACAGACGTCCGCCGCGGATACCTGATGCGCGCGCCTGGCGCACGAAATCAGAATTCCGGAAGGAGTCCGCCGTCGCGCACAACACTCGCGCAGAACTTGTCCAACCGAGAAGCCCCAGCAACAAAAAGGTCACCAGCACGGAAATTAAGGGCGACACATTCAGCGGCATCAGTGCTCGCACTGTGATCAGCAAAAATAACCAGGGCAGCGAAAGGAATAAATCTGTAACTGCCATCGCGAACCGCGACCAGATCCCGCCAAGATATCCGGCCACTCCACCCACGAACGCGGCCATCAAAGTCGAAAGTAGAGCCGCGGCAGGTGCCAGCAACAACGAAATCCGCGTCCCATAAAGAACACGCGCGAAGCGATCCCGTCCCATGTCATCTGTTCCTAACAGGTGCTCGTGCGAAGGAGACGCGTTGACCGTTTCGCGATACTGCCTGGCATAGCCTGAAGGCGCCAGCCAGTTCGCTGCCAGCGACACGCCTGCCACGAGCAACAAAATAACCCAGGCCAACCTGCGCCAGATGCTCAAGCTTCTTGGCCTCGTAGCATATGGCTGATTACATCTGCCCCGGAATTGGCCAACAAGGTTACGAGCGTCACCAGAACGGTGATATTCATAAGTAGCGGCAAATCTCTCCCCAGCGCTGCCTGCCACGCCAGTTGCCCGATTCCGGCCACTCCACACAGCGCCTCCACCGGAATTGCGGCACCGATGGCCACACTCACCGACACTCCGGCTACTGCCAGCATCTGCGGTCCTACCACCGGAACCACATGCCAGAAAAGAATCCGCACTTCGCTCAAACCTTTGGCCCGCGCTGTAACCAGGTGGGGCAGGGAATAGGCCTTGGCCAGAAGATTGCGCGCATAACGATAGACGCGCGGGAATACGATTAGCGCAATAGCTAAAGAACCAGGAACATTCCACAGCACCGAAAGCAGCGCCAGCACCGCAGCCGGAATGCAGAGAAACGTCCCGCTGACCAGCGTTGTCATTGCGTCGTAAGCGGAAACTCGAAGGAATGCAGCGCTCAGGGCAAGTGCCATCGCCACCGTCCAGCTCAGGAGCAGTCCAATCGCAACCAGGCGCACCGTTAGCGGCGCCCGCTCCCGAAGCAACCTGGTCACGGGCTGTCCCAGGGAAATGGACGTTCCGAGATCCCCGTGGAGCGCACGCTGAATGGAGTGAACATAAAATCCCAAAATACTTTGCTGATGGTTGCGCGACTGGCGCAGAGCTCGCACGCTTTCCGCATTTAGATGAGGGTCAAGTTGCTCTTCATCCACGCCAAACCCCGGCGCAAGCCGCACCAGAGTGACCGAAAGTAGCCCGCCGAGGAGAACGGTTGCCAGCATGGCTGAGACGTGCCGCGCGATCTTCCATCCCAGCATGGCCACGATCCTCCCACCTAACCCACTTACAAAAGGCACACGGCGGTCCTGGCACGTCTTAATGCCAAAAAGTGTTGAGCTTTCGGGAATCGTATGGTAAGGAAGAGGACTTCAGAAGCTTACCGAAGTAATAAAGCAAGCTGCCCTAACATTTCGCAAGAGTGAAGAAAGTCTTGTCAGGCGTCGCCGGTTACCTCCGTCACTCGCGGCGCCAACCGTTTTCTCTGTTTGCTGCCCGCCTGTGTAAAGATCACCCCAAACGTCAACCTATGCCGATTTCGAACCTCAATTCGGGGCTGCGATCAGCAACGCAAGATGGTCAGCCGATTAAATTACAAGCCGAACGGAAGCCCGAAATTGGGATCTTCTCGACCGACAGAGAAGGGAATTTCCTCGCCTGCAATCAGGCTTTCGTACAACTTCTTGGATACGAGTCGCCGGAACTTGCTGGAATGAAGTTCACCGCTATCTTCTCGCACGAACACCTGGGAACCACGAAAGAGGATCGCAAGCAGCCGGAAGCAACAATCCTTGCGATGGCTTCCGGGCAGGGCCACTATCAATCGCAGCTATGCGCTAAGCCAAAATCCGGCCACAGCTTCAGCGTCAACCTTTCCATGACTCCGATGAACGGCGAAGAGTCGACCCCCGTGGGATTTGTCGCGCTGGTTACCCCCATCGCCGAACCATGAACTCCCTCGATTATCGAACGCGAAGCGGAGTCCACATCCGCCGGGAATTCCAGGTCATCTTCGCGAATAATTGACGGAACACAATTCATACTCGCCAGCCCCGTGATGCACAAGTTCATGGGTCTGGTCGAGCGCGTAGCTGGACACACGGAAACGGTCCTGATTACTGGAGAGACTGGAACCGGCAAAGAACTCATTGCCCGCACGATTCACGAGTCGTCGCATCGGCGCAGCCGTCCCTGGGTCGATATTAATTGCGCAGCTCTGCCCGAAAACCTGGTCGAGAGCGAGTTGTTCGGTTACGAAAAAGGCGCATTCAGCGGGGCCGACTCTTCTAAGCCCGGCCTGTTCGAGTTGGCGGAAAAGGGTACGCTGTTCCTCGATGAAATCGGAGAATTGCAGATTCAAACTCAGGTCAAGCTTTTGCGCGTGCTCGACGGTCAGCCGTTCTACCGTTTAGGCGGACATCGCAAAATCAAAGTTGATGTTCGTATTGTTGCTGCGACCAACCAGGAACTCGAGGCCGCCGTCGAGGCCGGCCGTTTCCGGCGAGATCTTTTTCACCGTCTTGGGCAATTTCAGCTTCGCGTTCCGCCCCTTCGCGAGCGCCCCGAAGATATCGTCGCTCTGGCTGAACATTTTCTGCATTTGAAAGCCCCTCGCAAACATTTTGCTCCGGACGCGATCTCTGCTCTGCTGGCGCACTCCTGGCCCGGCAACATTCGTGAACTACGCAACATGATCGCTAAGGTTGCCATGGAATCCCCCGGGTCCCAAGTCGATGTCGCCGGAATTGGTGCAGTGCTCTCGGCAGAACCCGCCACCCTTCGTCACACTGCATCCATGCCCGTGGGCAATCTAGACAGCATGGAAGAGCAAATGATCATTAAGGCTCTCGAGCGCACCGGTGGCCAGCGCACGCTAGCCGCTGAGCAGCTTGGCATTTCCCGCCGCACCCTCAGCCGCAAATTGAAGGAGTACAGCATCAACATTCCTCCCAGCGACAATGCGGCGTCATTGGGCTTCATCAGCACCGAGCAACAAAAGTTTTTCCGCGCCCGGGTTCAACTTCCCGTTACTTTGAGAAATTCGAAGGGCGACGAAATTTGCGTCAATGGCGTTAACCTCAGCACCGGGGGGATGGGTCTGGACGGGCTTGACGAACCGCTGCGCTTCTCCGGGCTTGTGGATGTAAGCTTCGTCCTTCCCGACAGCGAAAACCTCTTTCAGGCGAAGGCTCGCCTGGTGTGGATCGGCGACGAAGGCCGGGTCGGCATTCGATTTGCAGTCATCGAACCTGCACTCTTCGAGCAACTCCAACACTGGACGAACAGGAAGATGAAGGAAGAAGGCTGGGAGTTTCCCGCCTAAGGTGTCTGGACGCTACCGGGCACGGTCTACGTAGGGACAGTCGCCTCGGCTGTCAGGGTCGCTCAGGGTAACGATACGCGCCGGTGTAACAGAAGCCCACGTGGAGCGAACTCACCCATCCGGCGTCACGTTCTCGGTCTCCGCGCGATGGCTTTCTTTCGACAACTTCCGCAGCGACAATCGCTCACGATGCGCGAGCATTAATCCGAATGGCACCACTCCGGCAAACGTCACCAGCCAGAGCAATATGCCGCAACTCGCCGCCAACTCCGGAGGAACATCAAATACGCTGGAGAGCGTCGCAATTGTTGCCATCTGCGAGCCGCCACCCACGGCGGGCAACTGAAGCATTGATCCCGCCATGCTTGCTCCCATCAGAATCAGGAGCTGCGAGAGCGGGATTTCCAGAGCATCCATCCCATACGAGTGTGTCACTTCCTTGTATGCCAATGCCGTGACATACCAGATAACAAGCGACAGCACCGTCAGCCACAACAGAGACAGCGGCCCATGGATCGTATTCAATCCCATCCCAAACTCGCGCACTTTCTGCGCCAGGCGGTGCCCGAATCCTGAAGACAGATTGGAGAACCTGTTCTCGACCCAGAGCGCAATCGCGTCGCCGCTACGGCTGATTAATACCGCGAACGCCGCAGCCACGGTTACTCCGAAGACCAGCAAGAATCCCGCATTGCGGAACTGCCGGTAATATTCGGGATGGGGAATCGACTGCAACGCGCTCGGCAAGAAAATCGCCAACGCGATCAGAACTGCGAATGCGCCCACGTCAAAGGTGCGCTCTACCGCCCACACGGCCAATTGGGAAGAGAATGAAAGGTCCGTGCGCCGCGCAACCAGATAGGGACGGATAAACTCGCCGGCCCGTCCCAACAGCGCCAGCCCGGTAAAGCCGATCACCATCGGAGGCACCAGTTCGATGGTCCTCACCTTCGGCCGCACCGGCTTTAGAAAAATCTTCCAGCGCAGAGCGCGCAGCACATAGGCCGAATACACCAGGGCGAGCGCGTGCAGAACGTGAACTTTTTTTATGCGGTGGATCTGGGCCCAGAACGTTCCCCAGTCAAAACTCTGCCAATGCCGGTATTGCAGGTAAACCAAAAGGGCGAGAACCAGGAAGACTACCGCGCTGGCGATGACTCGCTTTTTGTCCATTCCGATGAGAACCCTCGCGCCGCGATCCTCGCAACGCGAAGCGGCTTCACAACGGTAAATGACACTACGAGAACGGTCAAACGAGACGTGGCCAAAAAATCCTGCTGAAGGCTAGCAAATAGGCGCTACTGAGCGTGACAAATAGCTACAGGCAGGTAAAGGACAACCAACTTAGCAAGCTAGGGCACGCCGACAAAGGCAGGCAAAATATTGTTGGTCGTAGGCCGTGCAAGACGGCATAATTCCGCTCTTACTGGCTCGCCAAATTTGCTTTGGCCCGAACGGCTGGGGGAGGATTCTGTTGTGTCTTATCCGATTTCTTTGCGGGTTTCGGCAATGCCACCGGTGGCCTCGTCGCGCTCTTTACCGCCAGCTTCGCCGCCAGCTTCTTCCGGTTGAAATCCCTCACGATGCGCGCAACATACGCGCGTGTCTCGTAATATGGGGGCACCCCTCCAAATTGTTGGACCCGCTGTGGCCCAGCGTTGTAAGCTGCCAGCGCTTTTACCAAATCAAAGTCGTAGCGCTCCAGGAGTTCCCGGAGATATTTTGTTCCACCCTCGATATTCGCTTCGGGATCAAACGCATTCGGCACACCCAGCTTCGACGCAGTGCCTGGCATCAATTGCATCAGTCCCTGCGCACCTTTGCGCGAGACTGCCCGTACGTTAAAGCCACTCTCCGCCCGGATCACGCTGTTCACCAGATCCGGATCCAGACGATACCGACCACTGGCCGCAGCTATGACCTGATTCAAATCCACAGGCTTCGCGCTCTGTTGCGGGACCACTCGATTGTCAGCAATCGCAGAATCTGTTTTCATCTGCGCTGAAGCATCTTCGAAATGTTCTATCTCATCAGTTGGAATATCGATGTAGCTGGAACCCTCGGTGTTCACGTAGAGCCGCGTGACGGAACCCATGACCTGGCGGCGCTCGTGCCGGATCGAAAACCCATTCCGCAGCACTGCATCCTGGCTGGCAAACGAAGGAGCGGCCAATGCGGTGATGGCTAAGCTAACAAGGCCGAACGCGAGTTTTCTAGATGCCGTCATTTCTTTAGATCGCCAACATGTCGCGCGTCTAAAAACGTTCGCTTGAGATGTTGCTAGCGGTCCAGCGCGGGCTCCAAATCTCCACTCAGCACTTCCTCCACTGCCGCTGCTAGTCCGCACCGGTCATTGCCGAGCGTTACCCTCCACCCTCGCTCGAGCAATTCTTCACAAGCATTCCCCATGATAACTGGATGCCCTGCGAACTCAAGCATCTCGACGTCATTATGGTTATCACCGACGGCCATGACCTGCGCGCGTGTTATGCCGCGGTTATTGGCCCAGCGTTCGAGCGCATGCCCCTTAGAGCAGCCTCCATTCAGCACATCAATCATCGAGAGATCCCGCGCCGGATATTCTGTCCGCAACATGGTGATTTCCCCGTCCAGTCCGCAACCCTCGATTGCGTTCCGAACGATCTCCATCCGGCGCATCGATCCGCAAAACATTGCCTGCACGGGGTCTGTAACTAACGCATCCTCGATCGGGACTACGAATTCGATGTACTCCATATTCTTTTCCAGCCAGCGCCGAATGCTCATGCTCAACTCATCCAGCCCTTCCAGCACGATCGCACCTTTGGTCTCCTTGTCAAATGTCAGAACGGTATGCCCGCGAAATTCTTGCATAGCTGCGCACAGGCGTCGGCAGGTCTCGGCCGGCATCATGTCGCGATGAAATGTCTCCCCGGCCAGTGAGCGTGTGACCGCCCCGTTTGAGCTGATGAGCCACACGTCAAACCCCAGTTGCTGCGCAATAGGCAAAGCAAAAGCGTGCCGCCGACCGGTGACCAGCACGATTTCGATGCCGGAAGCATGCGCCCGCCGTAGGGCGGTCAGGTCGCCTTCGGAAATCTCAAATTGTGGGTTAAGTAGCGTGCCGTCGATATCGGTCGCCAGCAGCCGAATGGAAGGTTTCAAGGACTTCACCATTCACGATTTTAGCATCGATGAACGTGCCGTACGCTCGCTCTCGGCCTTGGGAGCGCCGTAAACCATGCCTTCGGAGCTCCCAGCTTACGCTATGATGGGATCGAATGCCGCAAGTGACCATTCACGTGCCGCCGCGTTCGTACCAGGCCCGTATCGAAAACGGTCTGCTCACGCGAGCAGGATCCGTTCTCGGCGAACTGCTTCCCCACGCCAGCCAGATCTTTGTTGTAACAGTTCCACCGGTCCGTAAACGCTGGGGGGCGAAACTCATTCGCTCGCTCACATCCAGCGGGTTCAAGCCACAAGTTGTGCCGATGCCCGACGGCGAACCTTCCAAGCGCCTCGCAACCGTGGAAGCCCTGGCCCAAAAACTGGCGCGACGCGGTGCCGACCGCAAAGCAGTAATTATTGCTCTGGGCGGTGGCGTGGTGGGGGACGTCAGCGGCTTGCTCGCGTCGCTCTACATGCGCGGCATTGAACTCGTGCAGATACCTACTACAGTGCTGGCACAAGTCGATGCTTCCATCGGTGGCAAAACCGGCGTAAACCTCACCGCGGGGAAGAATCTGCTGGGGACGTTCTACCACCCGCGCACAGTTTTAATCGATCCTACGGTGCTGAAGACGCTTCCGGATCGCGAGTTTCGGGCCGGACTTTACGAAGCGCTGAAGTGCGGCATCATCGGAGATATAGAACTGTTTCTGCGTTTCGAAATGAACCGGGCAAAGATTCTGACGCGCGATCCGGTTGAACTGGAGTGGCTCATCGCTCAATCGGTAAAGCTGAAAGCCGAAGTCGTATCCGCCGACGAACGCGAGGAGGGCTTGCGCCGGGTATTGAATTTCGGTCATACCATCGGTCACGCTCTCGAAGCTGAAACAGGGTACACGCGTTTGCTGCATGGCGAGGCGGTTGCCTGGGGCATGATCGCAGCCACCAACATCGCACTTAGCGTGGGGCGCACGGACAGCGTCACGG
>JRHI01001682.1_pt1 | contig 17573 bp, 12 predicted proteins | sample 215371 | NCBI WGS metagenome assembly JRHI01 (sample SAMN02929681, study PRJNA255918) | sediment metagenome | biome: cave system; feature: Ice Cave; material: Sediment; isolation source: sediment from deep within a dark volcanic ice cave with no known source of... ...
ACCCTGATCCGTGGGTTCGATTCCCACCGTCGCCTCCAATCCCTGGGTCGCGGCCCTCCCCGAGGCGAGACCGCAGGAAGTCGAGCACCTCGGTCGTTGTCTGAGCGTGGCCGCAGTGCAGGGTGTGGACCGTGGCGGGCGCGGCCTTCGGCGGCGGCTGGCACGCACAGCGGTCCTCGGGGCCGTGACGGGCACGGCCGCTGCCCTGGTGGCCGCGCATCTCCACGTCGTGGCATTGGAGGTGGTGGCGGCAGGCGCGAGCCCCCAGTCGCCGACGGCCGTGCACCGGCAGGTGCCGGCCGGCAGCGGGCCGGTCACGGTGACCGCCGCCCCGCCGACCGCCGCCCCACCCAGCGCCGCGCCGGTGCCGGTGCCCTCGCCGGTGCCGACCGCGGTGCCCAGGCCTCCCACCTCCCGGCCGGCAGCGCAGCGCCCCGCCGCTGTGTCAACCGGCTACCCGGCCGTTTCCGTGCAGCCAGCCCCCGACGTGTCGGAGGTGGCCCGCCTCGTCAACCAGGATCGCGCGGCCGCGGGGCTTCCGCCCCTGGTCGTCTCGGCGGCGCTGCAGCGGGCGGCGGCGCATCACGCCGCCCAGAATGCGGCAATCGACCGGATGTCACACGACGGTGCCGTCCAGGACGTCAATGCCGAGGGGGTCAGGTATACGACTCTCGGCGAGTGCCTGGGATGGGTCAGCGGCTCGCCGGACGCCTCCTTCATCAACACGCTGTGGATGCAGAGTGCCGAGCATCGACCGATCATCCTCGGCAACTTCACGGCCATGGGCGCCGGCTGGGCGCGGTCGGCGAGCGGCAAGTGGTACCTGAGCCTTGTCGAGACCAACTGACGGGTACACAGCAGTCAAACTGCGTTCCATGCTGGGGAGAGGGCGGCGGCGGGTCGGGGTGCTCGGCGTGGCATTCGGGCTTCTGGCCAGTGGCCTGCTGAACGGGGTGCCGCGGGCGCAGGGCGCCACCGACACCATGAACGGTGACAACCTGCGCACCGGGTGGTTCCAGGACCAGGCGCCGCTCCAGCCGGGGCAGGTCGCCGCCAACGCCGTTCAGCTTTTCGACGTGCCGCTGAACGGGCAGATCTACGCGACGCCGTTGATCGATCACCATCAGGGCTCCATCCCCAACCTGTTCGTGGTCACCGAGGCCAACCAGGTCTACTGGCTGGACCCGGGCTCAGGCGCCGTCCAGAATCACCTCGACCTGACCCCGGCCGAGACCCCCTTCAACGCCAACACCAGTCCCGTCAGCTGCGGCGACCTCAACCCGACGGTCGGGATCACCGGGACGCCGGTCCTCGATACCACCACCGACGTCGTCTACTTCGTCGCCAAGAGCTACGCCAACAACGATCCCGCCAGGGTGCAGTTCCTCATGCACGCGCGCAGCATGGTGGCACCCTACGGCGAGCTGCCCAACTTTCCGGTGACCATCCAGGGCAGCGCGCAGAACCAGCCGGGGTCGGCGTTCAACCCCACCTTCGAGAATCAGCGGCCCGGTCTGCTGCTCAGCGGCAACGTCGTCTATGCGGCCTTCGGCGGCCACTGCGACCGGGCCCCCTATGCCGGGTGGCTGATGGGCGTGGACAAGTCGTCGGGGGTGATCACCACACGGTTCGTCGACGAGACCCCGACCTCGGGGGGCTTCGCCGCCGGTGGGGGCGGAAGCTGGATGTCCGGCCAGGCGCCGATGGCCGACGCCGCCGGCAGCGTGTACATCGCCAGCGGCAACGGAGTTGTCCCCGCCACCAACGGACAGGTCAACCCCAACCGCCTGCCCCCGGGAGACCTGGGCACCTCGGTGATCAAGCTCAGCCGCTCGGGTCCGGGGCCGGAGTTGACGGCGACGGACTTCTTCACTCCCCAGGACGCCGTGGCCCTGAATACGCGCGACGCGGATCTCGGCTCGGGTGGGCTGACAGGACTACCCGACACCTTCGGGACGCCCACCGTGCCCCACCTGGCCGTCATCGGTGGCAAGGGCGGCACCGTCTACCTGCTCAATCGCGACCATCTGGGGGGCGCCCGCCAGGGCAACCCGGCCCGGTACGGCGGTGACGACGTGCTCCAGGAGTTCAGCCCCCTGCCGGCTCTGTTCGGCAAGGCGTCCGTATGGGGAGGCGACGGCGGCTATGTCTACCTCGGGGGCAACCGCACGGGTTCGACGGTGCACGCCTATCAGCGGACCGTGGACGCCACCACCGGCACGCCCCAGCTGGCGCTGGCAGGGGTGTCGAACGAGAGCTTCGGCTGGTCATCGACGCCCATCGTCACCTCCACCGCATCGAACCCGGGAAGTGCGGTGGTCTGGATCGAGCGCATGGACGGGACCTCGGGGCTCAACGGCGCCCTGCTCGCCTATGAGCCGGTGCCGGCTAGCGGAAAGCTCAAGCTGCTGCGCAGCTTCGACCTGACGGCGGGAAGTGCGGCGCAGGTCTCGCAGAAGATGACAACCCCGATGGCGGACGGTGGGGTGGTGTACCTGTCCACGCGTGAGGTGACCACCACCAGCAACGGGCACATTCGTGCCTTCGGAGCAACGGCAGGGCCGGCTCTCACCGCGGCTCCGGTGGACTTCGGCTCGGTTCCGCAGGGCGGGACGGTGGATCGCACCGTGACCCTGACCGCGCCCGCGTCGGCCACGGCGCCGGTCACAGTGACGGGCGCCTCGATGTTCAGCTCCGCCCAGTACGCCTCGGACCCGGCATATTCCATTCCCTCGCCGGTGTCGGGGACGGTCAACCCGGGCGCTTCGCTGACCTTCACCGTGCGCATCCTGTCCGCCTCGATCGGGACCAGGACAGGAGTGGTCCAGGTGGCCACCAGCTCCGGCACGACGGCGGTGAGCCTGACGGCCACCGTGGTCGCGCAGCAGAGCCATGTCCAGTTCAACCAGCCCGGCGTCGACTTCGGCACGCTGGCCTACGGCTCCGCCGCACAGCAGCAGTCGGTGCTGCTGAGCTACTCGGGGCCGACGTCGGCCACGGTGAGCAGCGTCAATCCGGGTGGGCCGGCCTTCCAGGTCACCGGGGTGGCCCTGGGAGCCACGGTCTCGGCCGCGCAGCCGCTGACGGTGACGATCACCTTCACGCCGCCGGCGTCGGGCCCGGGAACCGGGGCCAGCCCGCAGCGGTTCGCCCAGACGCTGTCCATCGGCAGTGACGCGCTGCCCAACCCGCTCACCCTCAGTCTGACCGCCGCCGCCGCGCCTCCCGCGCACCTGACCGTCGCCCCGCGGAGCCTCGACTACGGCGGCGTCCCCGTCGGCCAGAGCAGGGCGCTGGCGTTCGCGGTCACCAACGACGGAGGCGTCAACGTCTCCATCACGCTGTCCAAGCCACCCCAGGGACCCGACTACGTGGCCGGCGCCGGACTTGGTGAGGGCACGCAGATCACGCCGGGCCAGACCGTCACACTGGTTGTGGCGTTCGTTCCCTCGCGGACCGGGGCGCTCACCTCGACCTGGGCCATAAATGCCTCTGACGGCGCCGGCAGGCGTGACGTCAGCTTCAGCGGCACCGGCCTCGCCGGCTCCGGACGCGGCTACTGGCTGGCCGCCGCGGACGGCGGCATCTTCCCCTTCGGGCCCGCGGCGGGCGGCTATGGCTCCACCGGCGGCATCCGGCTCAATCAGCCCATCGTCGGCATCAGCAGCACCCCCTCGAATCGTGGGTACTGGCTGGTGGCCGCCGACGGCGGCATCTTCCCCTTCGGTGACGCCGCCGGCTTCGGGTCCACCGGCGGAATCCGCCTGAGCCAGCCGGTGGTGGGCATGGCGACCGCCCCGGGCGGCGGTGGCTACTGGCTGGTTGCAGCCGACGGCGGCATCTTCCCCTTCGGTCCAGGAGCGGCCGGCTTCGGCTCCACCGGCGGCACGCGGCTCAACAAACCGGTGGTGGGCATGGCGGCGGCGCCGGACGGCCAGGGCTACTGGCTGGTCGCGTCCGACGGCGGCATCTTCCCCTTCGGTCCGTCCGCCCCGGGATACGGCTCGACCGGCAACCTGCGACTCAACCAGCCCATCGTGGGCATGGCGGCGACGCCCTCGGGACACGGCTACTGGCTGGTCGCCTCCGACGGCGGCATCTTCCCCTTCGGTGACGCCGGCGGCTACGGAAGCACCGGCGGCATCCGCCTCAACCAGCCCATCGTGGGCATGGCGGCCACGCCGGACGGCAAGGGCTACTGGCTGATCGCGTCCGACGGCGGCATCTTCCCCTTCGGCGACGCTCCCGGCTTTGGATCGACCGGCAACATCCGGCTGAACCAGCCGATGATCGGGATGGCCGCCGCGAGCTGATCCGAACCCACCACCGGCGGACGAGCGGCGAGCCTACCGCCCCGCGCTCAGCCTCAGGTGCACAGTCTCGCCGGCCACCAGGGTGATGCGAATGCCGTCGCGGACCGGCCGAACGGTCACCGGGCGGCCGCCCACGTCCACGGCGGTGACCGTGCCGGGCGCCGGCAGCGGCAGAGGCACCGTCGCCTGGCCGCTGGTGGTGGCAACCACCTTGCCGGTCCGGCTGCCGTCGAGGGACACCGCCGACCAGACCACCAGCCCGCGCTCGGAGTTGAAGCTCTCCGCCACCGTGCCGGAGGTCCCCGTGAAGCGCCAGCTACCTCCGGCCACCGGCGCGGCCGTGCCCGCCCCCTTGTCCGGGGCGAGCGCCACCACCGCGCCGATCACCAACGAATCGGCAGCGCTCACCGGCGTGCGGTCGCCCCAGAGGCGGCCGAAGTACACGGCCGGCACCCCGAAGACCGTCGACGACACGGCGTGGGACGCGGCCGCCGGCTGCGCAACCTGCCAGCCGTCGCCGTCGATGGGGACGCCTGGCATGGTGGCGGTGACGGTCATGGCACGGCTCGACCAGTCGGCAGTGCTCCAGGCGTCGTAGAGGCGCACCACGTCGGAGACGTCGGCGAACTGAGGGGCGGCGGCGCTGGTCTCGACGACGGCGTCGGCGCGGGTGGAGTGCGCCGTGTCGTGGATCAGGGCCAGGTAGTGGTGGAGCAGCGCCACCCCCCAGCCGGAGGTCGGATCGGCGACGGTGGGAGACATGGCGTAGCTCCAGTCCAGCTTCAGCCCGTCGGCGTTGAGCTGCCCGGGCCCGGAGCCGAGCATGGTTTCGACCGCCCCCCTGATCAGCGTCGCCGACGCGGGCGTCGAGGGGTCGAGCGGGGCGGCGACGCCACCGGGCATGGTGGTGCTGGTCGTGTGCGCCGGCAGGCCGTGGGCCCACATCGGCCACCACAGCTCGACGCGCACGCCCTGGGCGTGGAGCTGGTCGATCAGCGCCCGCATCCCGGCCACCCCGCCGAACCGCCGGGCGTCGGGGATGGCCTCGCCGAAGGTCTGCTGCCAGCGGGAGTCGATGACCACGGTGATATGGCTGGTCCCGTACCGCCTGGTCCAGTCGGCGACGAAGGCACGCACCCACGCGGCGGTGAAGGCGGGGCTGCCCCGCTCGATGTGCTCGGCCATCTGCTCGCCCCAGGTGTCGACGATCGGCTGCCAGGCCCATGTCGCCACCGCCGCCGGGGTCGCCGGCACGTCGCCGCGGGCGACGAGCGCGTCGCGATAGGCGATGAGACCGTCGCGGGCGGAGCCGGCGCCCACGGTCATGACCAGGGCTGGGAAGCGCACCATGCTGCCGACCAGACCGCCCGAGCCGGTGTCGGGGACGCGCGCCACGATGTCCAACGGGTAGTCGACGGCGACACCCTTCTGGCTCAGCCACATCGAGGTGGCGCTGGGGACGCCGGCCAGCCCGAGGCCGAACCAGCCGGAGGTCGGCACCTGCCACTGGAGGTCGAAGGGCGGCGGGGTCAGCGGCCGGCGGCCCGCCGAGGAGACGATCATCTCCGAGCCGTCGGCGGGCAGCAGCGGATCCGGCGTCCAGGACGCGACCGTGCTGCCCAGGTCCAGACCCGTGGTCCCGTCGCTGAGGAACACGGGCGAGGCCTGGTGATCAGTCCCCGGGACCGCCATGACGGTGATGGCCAGGCTCTGCGGGCCGGGGACGAGGACGGCGTGGACCAGCACGCTGCCGTCCCGCGCCACGGTGTCGGCGACGATGGTGCTCCCCGACCGGCTCAGCGTGATCGCGGCACCGGCCGGCAGCGCTGAGCGCCCGACCAGGGCGGTCAGCGGCATGGAGGTGACGAAGTGGCCGCCGGGCGTCCCCACCGAGACCACCCCGGTCGACGGCGACGCCGCCAGGACGTAACCCGGCTCGTCGATGTGGATGTCGCCGGCCGCGGTGACCAGGGTGCGGTCGCCCTGGGGGACGCCGGGCGTGTTGAAATCGTCGGCGTCGACGGGGAGCTGGCCGGCCACCGCCAGCAGCCCGGCCGTGGCCAGCAGGAGGCCATGGCGAATCACGCCACGACCACCTGGGGTCACGGCGCGGTCCGCGTGTCGCCGGGGCCGACCTCTCATTCCGCACTCGTGTAAACGCTCACAGTCAAGAGGGGATACGTTGGCGATGTGACGGGCAGATGACATGCGAGCAGGTGCCGCGCCCATCGCGTCAGTCGCGCCGGACCCAGACGGTGTCGGGCGAGGCGTAGAAGACCCGGCGGTAGCGGCGCTCGAGCAGCGGCGTGATCTCCGGAAAGTCGTGGAGCGCGTCGTCGGTGGTGATCACCACCTCAGGGTCCAGCTCCGCCACCCGACCGGCCACCTGGCCGTCGATCCCCAGAAGCACGAAGTCGTTGTAGATCGGTGCTGTGGGCATGCGCACGGGCATGCCGGCGAGGAGGTACGGCCAGGCGTCGGACGACCACACCACCCCACTGTGACCGTGCAACCCGTGGCCGTCCACCCAGGCGGTCGCGGCCGCGTCACCGTCGACACGCCGGTCGAAGGTGGTCTGCCACTCGCCCAGCGACTGCCGCCCGGCGAGGACGCGGAGGGCTCCGCCGTAGTACGCGGAGAGGTCGCGGGACAGGCTGCTGTCGAGCGGAGCGGACCCCGGCGCCCAGTCCAGGCCGGCGGTGCGGGCGCCCACGCCGGCAATGAGGACCCCCGCGGCCAGGGCAGCGACACCCAGGGAGGTGACCCGGAGGGCTGGGATGTCGCCACGGCGCCCCCGCAGCCGGGGTGCCGGGAGCGAGACGAGCAGCAGCGCCACCGGGACCATCGCGGGGGTCAGGAAGTGCGCATAGGGCGCCTGCGACTCGGCCGGGACGACCAGGGTGGCACCCGCCCAGAGCGCCAGCGCCCAGCCGGGATGGGGCAGGCGCCGGCAGAGCACGGCTCCGGCCGCGAGCAGCAGCACAGCCGCCAGCGGCGGTCCCACATGGGCCAGCACCGCCCCCGGTGAGGAGGGCAGCGCGGCGGCGGCGCTCAGCGCCAGGCCCTGCCGGGTGGTCACATGGCTCAGGTAGAACCCGCCCAGCGCGTAGGCCGCGGTGCCCGGGCCGGCCAGGGCGAGGACCGGGACCAGCCAGGCCAGCGTCGCCGCCGCGAAGGCCCCCCCGAACGCGCGCAGGGCGCGACCGCCGCCGGCGGGGTGCAGCACGGCCACCAGGCCCAGCGCCGCAGCGTCGGCGGCAGCGGTCTGCTGGAAGCACGCCGCGGCGGCGAGCAGGAGCCCGGCCACCACGGGGCGCCGCAGCGAGCCGGCCGATGCGTCGTCGTGCCGCCGCCGTTCCTCCAGCCAGACCAGGAGCAGGCCGCCGCCCCAGCTCGCCGGCGCCACCAGCAAGCTCTCCGGGACGCTCAGCTCGGCGTCGAGGAGCGGCGAGCCCAGCAGGGCGGCGACGCTCAGCGCCGCCACCAGCGCACGGCCCGGCCCCAGCAGCCGGTGCGCCGTCCACCACGCCGCCAGCACCGCCATGCCGCCGGTGGCCAGGGTGAGCAGGTGGAGCGCCACCTCGGAGGCGTTCCCGGCCAGGACCGGAATCGCCACCACGGCGATCTGCAGCGGCGGCTTGTTGGTCCAGATTCCGGAGTAGAGAGGCCGCCCGTCGAGCACGGCCCGGGCCGTGGCGGCATATCCCGCCTCGTCGGTGTACCAGTGCGGCTCCCAGAACGAGGGCAGCCGCAACAGCGTGAACAGCGCCAGGGCGGGCGCCGGCCCGGTGAGCAGCCGCCGCGCGCGCACCGACACGGCCGCGACCCTAGCAATCCGCCCGCTCACCGGAACACCCGGAAGCTACGCTTGCGACCCGTGGAGCCCTCCCCCGTCGCCACCCGGCCCGGCGTGGCCGGGCGAGCTGCGGAGGGCTAGCGGCCGTATGCGCCTGGAATGCGGCACCCAGCCCATCGAGGTGACGCCGCTGCTGATGGCCGACGGCCGCGAGTGGACTCTGCCCGACCGGACCGCGACGGTCACGGCACCGCTCAGCGACAGGAGGTCGGTGCGAGCCAGCTGGTCCGGAGGGCTGCGGGTGGTCCTCGACGCCGAGCCGCTGCGCAACGGCTGGAGGCTGTCGGTCCGCGTCGAGGCGCTCCGCGCGGTCACGCTCGACCGGGTCGGGGTCCGGGTGCGCACCGGCGGCTTCTCGCGCGTGCTCGTCGACGGCTATCACTCCTGGGACTGGGCGGGAACCCGCGACGGCACCGGGGGGAGCGGCTGGTGGACCGCCCTCGCCGGACACCCGGAGGACCCGCGCCGGCTCCGGCTGGCCCTCGCCGGACAGCCGGCCGCGGGCGCCCTGGCCATCAGCTGGACCGGCGGCACCGACCTCGATGCGCTGGTCTGCGGCGAGCCCCTCCAGGCCGGCGAGCGCAGCGGCGCGCCCCGTTCGCTCGAACTCCGGCTGCGCACCCGCGAGGTCTTCGCCGCCGACCGCATCGACATCACCGACGGCGAGCCGCCGGCTGCCGAGCCGGGCCGGGCGCGCGTGCCGCTGCCGGTTCGGCGGCGCCGGGTGGGCTGGATGAGCTGGAACTGCCTCGGCGCCGCAGTCACCGCCGCCGATGTGCTCGACGCCCGCCAGTTGGTGCCGCGCGGCGGCGTCATTCTCATGGACGACGGCTGGATGGACCACTGGGGCGACTGGCGCGAGTCCGCCCGGCTGGGGGACACCGTGCCCGGTCTTGCCGCGGAGCTGAACAGGAGCGGCCACGACCTGGGGCTCTGGATCGCGCCCTTCCTCGTCGACCGCGAGTCCGAGGTCGCCGCCGAGCACCCGGAGTGGCTGCTCCGTGACGCCGCCGGCATCCGGGTGGTCGACCACCGCCCCCCGCGGCCGCAGTGGGTGCTCGACGCCAGCCGCGACGATGTCGGGGAGCACCTGCGCACCCAGGGCATGCGCCTGGCGGCGGCGGGAACCAGGGTGGTCAAGGCCGACTTCCTGTACGCCGGCGGCCTCCCCGGACTGCGGCCGCCGGGCTGGAGCGGCATCCGGGCGATCTCCCGCGGCCTGGCCCAGCTGGCCACAGGCTTCCGCCATGCCGCCGGCGCCGACGGGCAGCTCTGGGCCTGCGGCGCGCCCGGCCCGGCGGTCGCCGGCGTTGCCGACTGCTGCCGTTCCGGTGGTGACGCCGTGCTGCGCGTCCCCGCCCTGGGAGTGACGCCGCTCGACCCTCCGACCTTCGTCCACGGACCACTCGTCCTCCGCGCCCAGGCGCGAAACCTGGCGGCGCGATCGTGGCTCTGGGGGAGCGCCATGCCGTGCGACATCGACGCGGTCACCGCCGGGCAGGTCGGCGACACCCCGCCGGTCGACGACGCCGCCTTCGAGGACTGGCTGCGGATGGCACGGCGGTCGGGCGGACCGCTGCTGGACAGCGACGTTCCGGGCCGCCTCGACGCCGGGCGGCTTGCCCGGCTCAGCACCGAGATGGCACGGCCGCACCGCGGCGGCGCCGAACGCCCGGCCGACCCGCTGGAGCTGCTCCCCGCGCCCAGGGGCGACGACGACTTCCTGAGCTGGGCGCCCGGCCTTCCCGAGGCCTGGGCGCGGGTATAGGTGACGCCGCCCCGACGCCCCTCGGCGGTACCTTAACCGCCGGCCGCGCGGCCCGACCGAGGCCGCGCCGGTGACGGTGTTGGAGGCGACGAGTTGACCGTCGACGCACAGACCATCGAGGCCCTTCTCAAGGAAGGCCGGACGTTCCCGCCGCCGGAGGACTTCCAGAAGCGCGCCGGGGTCACCGACGACTCGCTGCATCGTGAGGCCGAGGCCGACATCGAGGCGTTCTGGGCCCGGCAGGCGGAGAAGTACCTCACCTGGGACAAGCCCTTCGACACGGTGCTCGAATGGGAGCTGCCCTTCGCGCGCTGGTTCCAGGGCGGCCGGCTCAATGCCAGCGTCCAGGCGCTCGACCGGCACGTTGCGGCCGGTCGTGGCGACAAGGTGGCGTACCACTGGGAGGGCGAGCCGGGCGACACCAGGTCACTGACCTACGGCGAGCTGCTCGACCAGGTCTCGCGGCTGGCCAACGGGCTGCGCTCGCTGGGCGTCAGGCGCGGCGACATCGTCGGCATCTACATGGGCATGGTCCCCGAGCTGCCGGTGGCGATGCTGGCCTGCGCCCGCATCGGCGCCGCCCACTCCGTGGTCTTCGGCGGTTTCAGCGCCGACGCGGTGCGCGACCGCTGCAACGACGCCGGGGCGGTGGCGGTGATCACCCAGGACGAGGCCTGGCGGCGGGGCCGGACGGTGCCGCTCAAGACCAACGTCGACGAGGCCGTGGAGCAGACCCCGAGCGTGCGCCATGTCGTCGTCCTGCGCCGCACCGGCAACGCGGTCCCCATGCGAGAGGGCCGCGACGTCTGGTGGCATGACCTGGTCGGCGGCCAGTCCGCCGAGTGCACGCCCGAGGCCATGGAGTCGGAGGACCTGCTCTTCCTGCTCTACACCAGCGGCACCACGGCCAGACCCAAGGGCATCAAGCACACCACCGCCGGCTACCTGCTGTACGCGCAGTTCACCCACGACATCGTCTTCGACATCCAGGACGACACCGTCTACTGGTGTGCCGCCGACGTCGGCTGGGTCACCGGGCACAGCTACATCGTCTACGGCCCGCTGGGCAACGGCGTCACCTCGGTGATGTACGAGGGCACGCCGGACTTCCCCGACAAGGCGCGCTGGTGGTCGATCATCGAGCGCTACGGGGTCACCGTCCTCTACTGCGCCCCCACCGCCATCCGCACCTTCATGAAGTGGGGCCAGGAGCACCTCGAGAAGCACGACCTGGGCACGCTGCGCCTGCTCGGCACCGTGGGCGAGCCCATCAACCCCGAGGCCTGGATCTGGTATCACGAGGTGGTGGGCGGCGGCCGCTGCCCGGTGGTGGACACCTGGTGGCAGACGGAGACCGGCGGCATCATGATCGCGCCGCTGCCCGGGACCACCATCCTCAAGCCCGGCAGCGCCACCCGGCCACTGCCCGGCATCGGCGCCGACGTGGTCGACGAGCAGGGCAACAGCGTGGGGCCGGGAGGTGGCGGCTATGCGGTGCTGACGCGGCCCTGGCCGGGGATGCTGCGCGGCATCCACGGCGACGACGAGCGCTACCGCTCCACCTACTGGGAGAAGTACGGCGACAGGTACTTCGCCGGCGACGGAGCGCGCATCGACGAGGACGGCTACTTCTGGTTCATGGGCCGCGTCGACGACGTCATGAACGTGGCCGGCCACCGCATCAGCACCACCGAGGTGGAGTCGGCCCTGGTCGCCCACCCGTCCGTGGCCGAGGCGGCGGTTGTGGCCAAGAATGACCCGGACACCGGGCAGTGCATCTCCGCCTTCGTGACCCTGCGCGGCAGTGTCGAGCCGTCGACAGAGCTGATCGCCGAGCTGCGCGACCACGTCGGCAGGCAGATCGGGGCCATCGCCAAGCCCAAGTACATCGCCTTCACGCCCGACCTGCCCAAGACGCGCAGCGGGAAGATCATGCGCCGCCTGCTTCGCGACATCGCCGAGAACCGCCAGCTGGGTGACGTCACCACGCTGGCGGACCCGACCGTGGTCAGCGAGCTGCAGAGCCGCGCCCAGGAGGACGCCGTCAGGGAGGAGTGACCTGGGGCGGCCGGCGGGTCAGCCGCGCCTGCCCGCCTTGGGTGCCGCCGGCCTGCGCGCCTTGGCCACCTTGGGGGGTCGGGAGCGCACATCGGCGACGGCCCGCTCCACCCAGGACGCCAACCTCGCCGGGTCGGCAAGGATGGCCGGCGGCACCACGCCGAACCCGGTCATGGGCCGTCCCGGCATGGGCTCGAAGTCGGTCGCGCCGGCGGCCCGGAACTCCTCGAGGTCGGCGGCGCCGAGACGCAGGACCATGTTCTCCTGGTGCAGCCCCATGAACATGTGGCCGTTCACCACCGCCGACGGGTAGCCGAACATCGACTTGCGAACCACGTCCGGCGCCTCCGGCACCGCCGCCGAGAACCTCTCCACCAGCTCCGGCGAGGACTTCTCCCAGGGCATCGCTCACCTCCCGATCGATCGCCGCGTCGCCGCGACCGAGACAGATCATGGCGCGTCGCGCCGCCGGCGGCACGCATACTGCCCGGGTGACCCCACCCACGGCGGAGCAGCTGTCCCTCGGCTTTGCCGACCGCTCGCTTCCGATCGGCAGCCATGCCTGCTACTACTACGGCGACGAGGCCACCCTCCGCGGCAGCATGGAGTTCCTGCGCGTCGGCCTCGACGAACCCGGCACCTTCTGCGTCATCTTCGCCGACGCCTCACGTTTCGACACCCTGGTGGCGTGGCTGGGTGACGGGTACGAAGGCGACGTCGCCGGCGCCGTCGAGGCCGGCAAAGTCGCGCTCATCCCGGGGGCGGCGTCTCTCGACGCCCTGGTGGCGCTGGTGACCCAGCGGCTGGACGCGGCCATCCGCGATGGGTACGAGCGCATCCGCTTCCTGGGTTTCATCGGGTGGGGACGCCCCGGCTGGCCCGACGACCGCGACTTGCTGGAATTCGAATCCCGGGTCAATCAGGTGGTGACCAAGTACCCCGCGGTGGTGCTCTGCACCTATGGCGTTCCCGCACTCTCCGGCGATGCGCTGATCCGCGGGGGTCTGCAGACCCATCCCATCGCGGTGATCGGCGATACGGTGGTCACCAACAGCCCGTTCTATGTGGCTCCGGACGACTTCATCGGCGCCCTGGATCAGCTGCACGCGAATCGGGACTGACCACGCCACCCTCATCCGCTGCCGGCAGGCGCAGGGTGAAGGTGCTCCCCGAGCCCTCGGCAGACACAACGCTGAGTTCGCCGCCCAGCAGACGGGCAATCTCGCGACACAGATAGAGACCCAGGCCGCTGCCGGGAATGTGGCTGTTCTCGGTGGTGACCACCCGGCCGAAGCGGGTGAACAGCGTGTCCATGTCGGCCTCCGCGATGCCGTACCCCTCGTCGCGGACGTCCAGCCCGACGAGGCCATCCCGCTTCCAGCAGACGACCTCGACGCTCCGGCCGGCGGGTGAATACTTGCAGGCGTTGTCGATCAGATTGGTCAGGATGGTCGTCAGCCGGCTCCGGTCCGCGTTGACAATCAGCTCGTCGGGGCTCCACACCACCAGCAGCCGGTGGGCCTGAGCCAGCGGAGCCATGATGCGGAGCGCATCGTGCACGACCTGACGGAGGTCGAGGCGGTCGATGGAGAGCTCGAAGCGGCCCTCCTCGAGACGCGCGATCTCGAGCATCTGATCGACAAGCGCGGCCATCTCGGACAGCTTTGCCGACACCACCGGGACCGCGGTCCGCAGGTCCGCGCCGGTGACCGGGCCAAAGCTTCCGTCGGCGAGCATCGCCAGGTAGCCGCGAGCCACCGTCAGCGGGCCGCGCAGCTCGTGCGCCGCGAGATTGAGGAAACGCGACTTGACCTTCTCCAGGTCGCTGAGGCGGCGCCGTTCATCGCGCAGCTGACGGGTCTCGCGGACCATGTCGTCAATCCGGCGGACGTCGCCGGCGGGACCCAGGTTGATCACCGCGCCGGTGACGACGCCGCGCCGAACCACGGGCACGGCGCTGAAGCGGAGCGAGAACGGCCGGCCGTCGAAGCCCAGTACATCGGCCTCGCCGGTGATCGTCACCGTACCCCTCAGGGCGATGGTCAGAGGACAGTCGTCCGCGGAATGCCGGGTCTCGACCCCGGGAGGGTGAAGCAGGTCATGCAGGTGACGCCCGTCAGCCTGGGGCGGCGACCACCCGACCAGCTCCGCCGCTCGAGGCCCGAGACCGGTGACCCGCCCCGCGACGTCCACGGTGCAGAGGTGGTCCGCCACCGAGCGGTGGATGGCATCGAGCAGTTCCCGGCTCGCCGGCAGCCCGGCGCCCCCACCACCGGAGGCGCCCGGTTCCCCCTGAGACGCCGCTTCGTCGGGACCGCCCGCAGTCAATTGCTTCACCACCGGCCTGCAGCGGGAGAATCGCCCCGCCGCTCCTCCAGCGCAGCCCACATGCGGGCCTCGGTGCCGAGGCGTCCCGGCGTGTAGTACCGGCGGCCCGCCAGCGCGTCGGGCAGATGCTGCTGCTCCACCACGCCGGTGGCGGCGTCGTGCGCGTAGCGGTAGCCGCGGCCGGCTCCCATGGCCCGGTCGACGCCGGTGGTGGCGTTGCGCAGGTGCAGCGGAACGGGGAGGGTCAGCGTCTCCCGGACGTCGGCGACCGCCTCGGCGTAGCTGCGCAGCGCACTGTTGCTCTTGGGCGCCAGCGCCAGATAGAGCGTCGCCTCGGTGAGCGGCAGGTGGCCCTCGGGCATGCCGATGGCATGGGCGGCCTGGTGCGCCGCCATGGCCACGCTCAGCGCCTGCGGATCGGCCAGCCCCACGTCCTCGGCGGCCAGGATGACCAGGCGCCGGGCCACGAACATGGGGTCCTCGCCGGCCTCGAGCAGCCGCGCCAGCCAGTAGACGGCCGCGTCGGGATCGCTGCCCCGCACCGACTTGATCAGCGCCGAGATCACCGCGAAGTGCTCGTCGCCGGCGCGGTCGAAGCGCAGCGTCGGCGACTGCAGCGCACCCTCGACACCGGCCCGGTCGATGAGGCGCACCCCGTCGGCTCCCGGCTCCGCGGCGTGCACCGCCACCTCCAGCGCGTCGAGCGCGATGCGGGCGTCACCGCCGCTCAGCGTCAGCAGCCGGTCGCGCGCCGCCTCATCGAGGCGGGCGGGTGTGCCGCCCAGGCCGCGCTCGGCGTCGGCCAGCGCCCGATCGACCACCTGCCCCAGCGCCGCCAGGCTCAGCGGCTCGAGGCGCACCACCCGGGCCCGGCTGAGCAGGGCGGAGTTGACCTCGAAGCCGGGGTTCTCGGTGGTGGCGCCGAGGAGGCGGACCAGACCGCTCTCGACGTGGGGCAGGATGGCGTCCTGCTGGGCCTTGCTGAAGCGATGGATCTCGTCGACGAAGAGCACCGTCCTGCCGCCAATGCGGCGCCGTTCCTGGGCCCGCAGCGCGGCGGCGCGGAGATCGGCGACGCCACTGCCAACCGCGCTGACCGCCTCCAGCGTGGCCCCGGTCCGCGCCGCCACGATGCCGGCGATGGTGGTCTTGCCGGTCCCGGGCGGACCCCAGAGGATCAGCGAGGGCAGCGCGTCGTCCTCGAGGGCGCGGCGGAGCACCGTGCCCTCGCCGAGCACGCGCTCCTGGCCCACCAGCTCGTCCAGGTCGCGCGGCCGCATGCGTGTCGAGAGGGGGGCGTCGGCGCCGGCCCTGGCGCCCGGCGTGGCCACCACCGGTCGATCGCGCGAGCCGCGGCGCGAGGCCGCGTGACCGGACGCCGGGGCCGCCTCCGGCACGGCGTCGCCGAACAGCGACTCCTGGGGGCTCACCGCGCCGGCGTCGGCCCGCCGCCGCCGGGAGCGCCGAGCACGTTGCGCAGCGCCGACGCCGCCCCCATCAGCCCGGCGGCCTCGTAGGGGACCACCACCGTCGATCCCTGCGAGTCGGCGAACTTGGCCAGGGTGTCGAGCTGCAGGATGGCCACCAGGGTCTGGTCGGGGTTGGCGGCGCGGATGGCGTTGTATACGGTGGTGATGGCCTGGGAGCGGCCGTCGGCCTCCAGGATGGCCGCCTGCCGGTTGCCCTCGGCGCGCAGGATGGCGGCCGCCTTCTGGCCCTCCGCCTGCTTGATCGCCGCCTGGCGCTGGCCGTCGGCGACGTTGACCTGGGACTGCTGGGCGCCCTCGGACTGCAGGATGCTGGCCCGCTTCTCCTGGTCGGCGGTCTTCTGCAGCGCCATCGCCGCCAGGATCTGGGCGGGCGGGGTGATGTCGACGATCTCCACCCGGTTGATGCGCACGCCCCACTTGTCGGTGACCGTCTCCATCTGCTGCTGGAGCTGCGCGTTGATGCGGTCGCGCTGGGAGAGGGCCTCGTCCAGCGTCAGCGAGCCGAAGACGCTGCGCAGGGTGGTGCGGGCGATCTGGTCGGTGGCCACGAGATAGTTGCTGACGCTGAAGAGCGCCGGCTTGGGGTCCACCACCTGGCTGAAGATGGTGGCGTTGACCGCCACTGACACGTTGTCGCGGGTGATCACGTCCTGGCGGTCGCCGGTGCGCGGCACCTCGCGGACATCGACGACCTGCAGCTTGTCGATGAAGGGCGCGATGAAGACCAGGCCGGGGTCGTGGACGGTCTTGAACTGGCCCAGCCGCTTGACCACGCCCACGTTGCCCTGCTGGATGACCTTGACGGTCTTGGCCAGCACGATCAGGACGACCAGGACGGCGCCCGCGCCCAGGACCAGAAGGGTTGTCTCCGCCGTGCTCACTGTGGCCTGCCTCCGCTGCAGCCCCGGGAACGGGGCGTTGAAGTCATCGTCGACGAGAACATGCGGTGCCGGGGGCGGCCGCGCGCGGGATGGGGGTCAGTGCGGCGCCGCGGCCACCACCGGGCGGACCACCAGGGTGGTGCCGCGCACGGCGGTGATCACCACCGGAACGTCCGGCGGCAGGGGCTCCCGGCCCTCGCTCATGGCCAGCCAGCGCTCACCGGCGAGCAGGGCGTGCCCGGGATGAAGGGCGTCGCCGACCTCGTCGACGGTCAGCGCCTCCTGGCCGACGAGGTCGCCGCCACCCGGGGTGTCGGGGCGGCTGGCGGCACCGGTGCGACCCACCAGCCAGGGCCGCAGCAGCGCGATGCCGAGCACCGCGACCGCCGCGACGATCATGAACTGCAGCCAGATCGGGGCGCCGAAGGTGTCGGCGATGGCGCCGCCGCCAAAGCCGATGGCCAGAAAGAAGGCGAAGAAGGCAGTCGAGATCGCCGCCTCCACCGCCAGAGCGGCCACCCCGAGGAATACCCAGACGACGACCATCGAGTTGCAGTCTAGACCGCGATCGCCGGGCGGAGCCCTGACTCCCGGCCAGGGCGGCGGGGAGGCGGATCACCCGGGCACGGAAACGGCCGCCCGGAGCAGTCCGGACGGCCGTTGTCGAGGCGGAGGGGGCTCAGTTCAGGCGGCGGCGCCCCGTGGCCAGCGCGGCCATGCCCAGGATGACCAGGAGCATTCCGAGCTCGAACGACCGGCTCGATCCGGTGTCCGCGGCTGCGGGTCCGCCACCGGTGACCGGCGAGGTGATCAACCCGGCGACATCACCGCCAGGCACGGGCGTCGGGCCCGTCGTGTTCGGGATCGGAGTGGGGGTGC
>JRHI01001683.1_pt1 | contig 17566 bp, 12 predicted proteins | sample 215371 | NCBI WGS metagenome assembly JRHI01 (sample SAMN02929681, study PRJNA255918) | sediment metagenome | biome: cave system; feature: Ice Cave; material: Sediment; isolation source: sediment from deep within a dark volcanic ice cave with no known source of... ...
AATCATCCCAGTACTCCGGGTTACTTGGAATCCTTGCAACGACGATGGAGTGGGCAGGCTGCGGTACGTTTCCTCGGGTACCTCCCGGAGGAAGAGTTGCCCGCCCTGTTCCGAAGCGCGAGTGTGTTGGTCTTGCCCTACTCTTCCGCAGCTGGAACGAGCGGGGTTGTGCACCAGGCGTGCCAGTTTGGTCTGCCGATGGTTGCCGCGAAAATTCCAGAGCTGGTTGAAATGGCACGAGAAGAAAATATTGCAATCGAATTTTATCCGCCAGGCGACTGCCGCACCCTGACCAACCACCTGATTCGGCTGTTGAACTCCGATGAACTGCGCCGCCGCTGCTCTGAACAGAACTTGGTAGCGGCTCAAGGCACGCCGATGGCGCAGATCGTAGAAGGGTATGTCTCCTTATTCCAAGAGAGGATTCTGAATTCTAAAATGCGAGTGACAGCTCCGTGAAGGTTACGACGGTGGCAAAGGCCCACGTGTGCCACTCGGCAGGAGAGTGGTTTCTGAAATCCGGCATTCAAGAACCAAATGGCGGGGCGGCAAGATATTACTTTAGCGATCGCAAGTGCAATGCGCCGCTGACCACAGAGATTACCGCGTACTACGCGGGCTCGCTCCTGATCCTATATAAGCAAACTGCGGACCGTCGTTATCTCGACGCTGCTCTGAACGCGGCTTGGTATCTGGTAAGAGCGTGGGACGAGAACTGTTCCGCGATGCCGTTCGAGTGTGATTCTGAGGGCGTCAAGTACTCATATTTCTTTGACAACGGAATTATCGTGCGCAGCCTGCTTGCCATTTGGCGGGAGTGCGGAAATCCGGAATTCCTGTCAACGGCCCGGAAGGTCGGCGACTCCATGGGGCGCGACTTTTACGACGGGAGGAACTTCAGCCCGATCCTAGAACTGCCGGACAAGTCTCCCCTGGATTACGAACCGGCCCGCTGGTCGCGTAGTCCCGGCTGTTACCAACTCAAGGCCGCAATGGCGTGGCATGAGTTGTGGCAAGTCACGAACGATGAAAAGTTCAACACTCTTTATAGGAATGTGCTGGAGGCGAGCCTCGCCACCCACGCATCCTTCTTGCCCGGCGTTGATAGTGAAATTTCTGTGATGGACCGACTGCACGCGTATTCTTATTTTCTTGAAGGCTTACTGCCGGCGATTGACGAGCAAGCATGCGCCGACGCGATGGCTGAGGGAATTGAGCGGGCGGCCCGCTTCGTTCGCAAGATTTCACCTACGTTCTTGCGCTCCGACGTTGTAGCACAGGTGCTGCGGGCGCGGTTATTTGCAGACCAGCACGGAGTTTTAACCTTGGATGAAGATGCGGCACAGCAAGAGATAAGGACGTTACAAGACTTTCAATCTGAGGATTCGGATGCCCGGTTAAATGGCGGATTTTGGTTCGGAAAGAAAAACGGCAGCTTGTTGCCGTTCATGAATCCAGTGTCTACGGCGTTTGCTACCCAAACCTTTGGAATGTGGACCCAGTATCAGAAAGGTCATCGAGGGCCGCAGTGGCAATTTCTCGTCTAGAGCATGTCGAGGCAGCATGTCGGAACATATGCGGCTTATGCCGCGCTCATGCTGGGTTGTACGGCGGGCGCCTGCGCGGAGTAGCCCGACTTCAATACGGCAGCAATTCTCAGCCCAGCCATGCCGTCGCCAAACAAATCCCGGTGTTGAGCCATTCGCTGATAGAGGGCTGAGTCCTCCATTAACTCGGTGAAGGCCGAAACGATTGCATTCAAATCTGCGCCGACGAGTCGCGCGGCGCCAGCCAGGACCGCCCCGCGGCGGGTCTGTAACATTGCGCAGCACCAGCGCCGGCTTACCCAGGCAGGGCAGTTCCTCCTGCAGGCCTCCAGAGTCGATCATGGCGAAGTAACAGGTTTCGGCAAGAGCAATCAGTTCGCGATAGCCGAGCGGCGGCGTCAGCGTGACGTTGCTTATTCCGTCCAGGCAACCATGCACCGTCACTTTTACATTAGGATTGGGATGCACCGGAAGCACCAGGTGCGCCGTATCCCGGTAAGCTCGTGCCACCACGCGTATCGCTTCGCAGATGCCTTCGAGCGGTGCGCCGTGATTTTCCCGGCGGTGGACGGTCACCAGAATAATTCGTTTGCTCGATAACGGCAGCTTTTGCAAAATCGAGCCTTGCATAGAAAACGGTAGAGCTGAGATAAATCGCAACGCGTCGATGCAAGTATTTCCGGTGACGTGAATCGTATTGGGCTGAAATCCCTCACGCATCAGATCTTGCTTGTCAAGAGTCGTGGGGGCGAAATGCAAGTCTGACATAACGTCGATCATCTTGCGATTCACTTCTTCGGGAAACGGTTCCAGTTTGTTCTGAGATCGAATTCCGGCCTCGATGTGAGCCACTGGAATCTTTGAGTAGCATCCAGCCATGGCGCCTGCCATCGCAGATGTCGTATCGCCCTGTACCGCACCCAGTCGGGGCGCTCCTTGGCGATTACTTTTTCGAGTTCTACCAGCAATCGGGAAGTTAAGCCGCAGAGTTGCTGATTGTGCGACATCACACGCAACTGGTAATCGGGCTTGATCTGGAAAAGACGAAGGACGGAGGCTAACAACTCCTCGTGCTGGCCCGTCACGCATACTACACATTCTGCTTGCGGATCACGTTGGAGCGCCTGCAGAACAGGCGCCATCTTAATAGCCTCCGGCCGAGTTCCGAACACAAAAAGATACTTGGTTTTGGGCATTCCCTAGTCCGATGTGCGCTCGCGTAATGCCCCTCTGGAGAGCTTTTCGACGGGCCTTGGTTTTGCGGGAACGCTGCTGGAATAGGCGCCGGTGAGCCCGTACCATTTCACTTTCAAAAGCTCTGCCAGCATGCGGGCACCGTCACGGTAGGGATGGATTTTCGACCCTTCCGCGTAATAGATGTATTCAACCGGAATCTCGCGGACGGTGAATCCGAAGTTACGCGCCAGGTACAAGGTCTCGGCATCGAATCCCCAACCGGCAATTTTCTGCAGGCTAAAAATTGATTTCGCCGCTTGGCGGGTAAACGCTTTGAAACCATTTTGCGTGTCCTTGAAATCCATGCCGAGGATGGTGCGAAGCAAGAGATTGTAGACGCGGCCATTCAGCCGCCTATACCAGGGCTGCGGCTCCGTTTGCAGTTTGGGGTCCACCCAGCGCGACCCGATGGCAATATCTGCGCCCTCCGCAAATGCCGGCAAAAGCTTCTCAATATCCTCGATAGGAGTGGAGTTGTCCGCATCCGTGAAGAGAATAATGTCCCCGGTTGCGCGCCGTACGCCATCACGAATGGCTTGACCTTTTCCGCAATTGACCAGGTTATCGATCAGACAAACGGCAGGATTTTGGGCCGCAAACCGTCCGACTACGGCGGCAGTATCGTCCGTAGATCCGTCATTGACGACAATGACTTCAGCATCCCAAGACTTTGACTCGATGAAGGCCAGAACCCGCTCAAGAGTGCGCGGAATTCTAGTAGCCTCGTTGTATGCGGGAATGACGATGCTGCAGGTTGGGCGTCTCACAACTGCTTTGGATGCGGTAATTGGATTGGCTGTTGCAGTCCAGAATGGCCGTGGGCGGGGTGTTTCGCCTCAATGGCCGCATTGTTGCGGTGTTTGATAATGTCACTCTGGATGAAAGGATTTGGTCGCTTCCGCGTGATTGCTGGCAGGAATCGCCGCTCGAGTCGCCTCCGCTTCGTCATGCTCATCGGCCATCGGGGGCTCTTCAAGGCCGCCCGCCTTTTTTCGCTGGAAGAAGGCGATGAGAATGGTTATGAGGCTGGTGCCAAACGGAACAGTCCCCCACATAATTCCCTGCCAGACTGGAGGTCTCTGAGGGGAAGGAATCGTTGTGGCGGGCGGTATCCCGACGGTTGTCCACACCGTGATGTCTCCGTTGTTGAAGCTCTCTATCTGACGCCATCCCGCGAATGTAAGCAGAGGTTCATAGTAACTGTCGTGAACAAAAATATATTTAAGGCCGTAGTGCTGGGCGTGGCGGAGCATCTCAGCGAGCGCCAGCATTCCTTCTGTGTGGTAAAACTTTGCACTACTCAGCTGACCTACTCCGTGCCGGGTCATCTCTGGAAGACTGCGTCCGGAGTTATATTCTCCATCCACGCTGGGTGCCTCCGTGTAGGAAGCGATCTTAGACATCGCGTTGGCGAACCCCAACGTAAGGTATCGATATCGATTATGCCCCTTCTCGTTCAGGAACTTGATGATGGGATCGACATCGGGCGAAGCGCCAATAAGAGGGAAATATGTGTTCCAGGCGACCGCCAATGACGCTGATCCGATCGCCGCGATAGCCAACAAGGCCGCCGCCCGAGCGTGATAACGATCGATAAGTTGAACCGCTAGCATGCCGACGAAGGGCATTGCGAGCAATAGCGCCCAGAAAGTAAATCTTTCAAATGTAAGAACCTCGAAGGCCCTGCCCAGCACCCATTTGGGCAGCGGAGTTGTCCCACCCAAGCCGAAAAGAAAGGCGAAGTAAAATCCCAGTAAAAGAGGGCGGAAGCGCCGCTCTGCGCCCTTGTAAAGGATATAGGGCAATGCCAGCGCAACGGCGCCGAAGGGAATCAGCCAGTAGTGAACTCCCCAGATCGGTTGCAGAATAAAGTTGGCACGGCTCAAGTGAGGGATCGGAATTTGTGTGATTGGATTCTTCAACAAAATTAATACGTAAGGCAGCAGCACGACCAGTATTCCGGCTACAGCCAGGGTGCCGAAGATTGCTATTCTCTTGATCGGCACAAGCAGGGGTACGTCGGGATTTTGATCGCGGTAGTCCACCAACACGAGCCAGAGGACGGGAGGAATGAAAAATAACATTCCAAACAGCAAGGTTGCGTGATGTGCGGCGGCAGCGGTGCACGCGATACCCAGTCCCAAAATCAGGTCCGCGGATCTTCCTCCCAAAACATAACGATAGATGGAGGGGAGGGCGAGAAGAAAGAGAGTGGTTGACGAGGTCGTTCCGATCTGACCATCCTGATAGACGAGAAGGGAAAGCGATCCGAGAAAGATTGAGCAGAAGGCGGCGTAGCTGGCTGCGCGGGCAGAGGTCCACAGCCTGGCAAAGCGATAAACCGCAAGCGGCAACAGCAGAATGACAATTCCCTGAACCAGCAGGTAGGCGTACGTAAGGCCGATAACATGCGAGAGGAGTGCCGTCCACTGGTGCGTCAGAGGTGGGTAGGTGGTCTGCGAAAACCCCGCGAAGGCTTTCTCATTCCAGGGGTCGAACCAGTGATGCGCATAGTGCTCCGCCATCGACATATGAAAGTGTGCGTCGAAGCTGTTGGCGGGCACTTGCATCATGAGCAGAGGACCATGAAAGACAAGCGCGAAGAGCACGATCAGCCAGGGCGGGATCGCGCGGCTCAGCGGCGCGGAGATATCGGTTTGCATTTCTAAGATCGAACTTTCTGCCGATTTCTGATGCAACCCTACGTGCCGAGGTTGCGGATAAACACCAGTACCACTTGGCGATTCGGAGCATCTTCCCACATACTCGGCTCATCTGTTACTGTTTCCAGTCCGACCATACCCAGGTTGCTATCGCTCCGAGCTGTAAATAATTGCAGTGTATATGGGTGGAGGCGACCCCGTTAACGGATTTCAGATTACGCCAAAGGAAAGGTGCCAGAATCCGTGATTGTTGGTGTTCCGAAAGAAAGCTATCCGGGAGAACGACGCGTCGCCCTTGTTCCCATGGTTGTCCCCAATCTCGCCAAGACTGGCCTCGAAGTGTTGGTTCAGGCTGGAGCAGGCGAGCAGGCGGGGTATCCGGACGCGGCTTACGTCGAAAAAGGCGCGAAGATTGTGCCTGATCGGGCCGCCGTGTTCGGCGCGGCTGACATCGTGGTCCAGGTTCTCTGCTATGGGTCGAACGATGTAACCGGCCAAGCCGATCTCGCTTTGATGCGGCGTGGACAGGTTCTGATTGGCTTCCTGCGCCCCTTTGGCTCGGCGGAAATCCTCCAGCAGATCGCAGCGGCCGGGGTGACCTCGTTCTCTGTGGAACTCGTGCCTCGCACCACGCGTGCCCAAAGTATGGATGCTCTTTCGTCCATGGGCACGATCTGCGGCTACAAAGCGGTGCTGATCGCTGCCAACACGTCACTGCGGATTTTCCCCATGATGACGACGGCCGCGGGAACCATTACTCCGGCACGGGTGTTCGTCATTGGCGCGGGAGTGGCGGGGCTGCAAGCCATTTCCACTGCCCGACGTTTGGGAGCTGTAGCTTCCGCGTATGATATGCGTCCCGCCGCAAAGGAGCAGGTGCAAAGCCTTGGTGGGCGCTTCGTCGAGCTGCCTATCGAAGCTCAGAATGCGCAGGATGCCCGCGGGTATGGAACCGCTCAGGACGAAACTTTCTACGCACGGCAGCGAGAACTTCTGGGACGCGTTGTCGGCGAAAGTGACGTGGTCATTACCGCAGCCGTAATTCCGGGCAAGAAGTCGCCAGTTTTAATTACAACCGACATGGTCAAGGCAATGGCCCCCGGCTCAGTCATCGTTGACCTTGCTTCCGAACGCGGAGGCAACTGCGAACTTACACGCACCGGCGAAACCGTGCAAGAAAATGGCATTTCGATCATTGGAGCCATCAACCTGGCCAGTAGCGTGCCTTATCACGCCAGTCAGATGTATTCTCGCAACGTCGCCAATTTCCTCATGTACCAGATAAAGGACGGGCGGATGCAGCGCAACCTGCAGGACGAAATTGTACGCGAAACCATGGTGACTGATAGCGGTGAGATCGTGAATGCGCGGGTGCGCGAGTTCTTTAAACTGCCGGCGCTAGTGCCGGCTGGGAATTAGAGATGCTTTACACCGGGACGACCATCCAGATTCGTATCAGGGCACGGCTTGCGCCGCTCCACAAACAGCTACAACGGATGTAGGGCTTTACGCCCCGAGGTCACACATGCCTTCTACGATCATCGACGCGCTCTTCGTATTCATGCTGGCGGCCTTTATTGGATTCGAGGTCATCCGCCACGTTTCACCCTTGCTGCACACTCCCCTAATGTCGCTGACCAACGCTCTGGACGCAATCGCTGTGGTCGGAGCGATTGTTCTGGTAGGCGAGAAAAAAAGCACCTTCGCAACTGTGCTGGGCGTGATCGCCATCGTCGCCGCCACCAGCAACGTCGTTGGTGGATTCCTCATCACCGATCGCATGCTCAGGATGTTCAAGACCAGCCGTCCAGTGAAAAAATAATGAGCGAGTTCGCCGGAAGCCAATACCTCATCGAAGTCATCTATCTCGTCGCCAGTGCACTCTTCATCCTGTCGCTGAAGTGGATGAGCTCGCCCGCCACGGCCCGCCACGGAATATTGGCCGGCGAAATCGGCATGGTGCTGGCCATCGCCGGCACGCTTCTCCATCACGGCATCGTCGATTACAAATGGGTCATCATCGCGCTCGTGCTGGGCAGCGGCATTGGCATACCGCTGGGCATGGTGCAGATGACCGCCGTCCCGCAGCGGACCGCGCTCAGCCATGCTTTCGGAGCATTGTGCGTCACCCTGGTCGGCACCGCTGAATTTTATTTGCGGACGCCGAACGTTCCGAAGTTCATGATGTCGGTGCTGTCGATGGAAGTCATCCTCGGTTCCCTCACCTTCACTGGAAGTTTGATGGCCGCCGGAAAGCTGCAGGAAATTTTGCCTCAGCGTCCCATCACGTATAAGGGGCAAAACATCGTCAACCTCGGGCTACTAGGGGTCGCAATTGCGACGGCCGTTTATCTTGTGTTGCACCCGGAAGCTAGACAGCTTTTCCCCGTGTTGGTGGCGGTGCCGCTCCTTTTCGGTGTATTTATGGTTATCCCGATCGGCGGCGCCGACATGCCGACGGTGATCTCGCTGCTGAACTCATACGCCGGACTCTCCGCAGCGGCCATGGGATTTGTTCTCAACTCCAAGCTCCTGATCATTGCCGGCGCGCTCGATGGATCTTCGGGCCTCATCCTATCCATCATCATGTCGAAGGCGATGAATCGGTCTTTTACGAATGTTCTGTTTGGTGCATTCGGTCAAGTGCAGCCTGCGGCGGCCGGAGGGCAGGAAGCCAAGCCTGTGCGCAGCGCCACGCCCGAAGAAGCCGCCGCGATCTTGTCGGCGGCGAACAAAGTCGTGATCGTGCCCGGGTATGGCATGGCCGTGGCGCAAGCCCAACACAAGGTGCGCGAACTTTACGACGCGCTAACTAAAAAGGGAATTGAGGTCCGCTTCGCCATCCATCCGGTCGCGGGACGCATGCCCGGCCACATGAACGTACTGCTCGCCGAAGCCGATATTCCCTACGACCGCCTCATCGAGATGGAAGAAATTAATGGCGACTTCACGCAAACTGACGTGGCCCTAATCATCGGCGCCAACGATGTGACCAACCCCGCCGCGCGCACCGATCAATCCAGCCCCATTTTCGGCATGCCGATTCTCGACGTGGACAAGGCCCACACCGTGATGGTCATCAAGCGCGGAATGAGCCCGGGTTTCGCCGGCATCGACAATCCTCTTTACTACCTTGATCGCACGCTGATGCTTTTCGGCGACGCCAAGCAATTTGTGGGTGGAATTGTGCGGGAGCTGAGCGGGGGACACTAGGGATTGAGTAGCATTCTAGCGTGCGCCTGGAAGGCCCGATAGTTCGAATAGCTGTGTTTATCGTGGAAAGTGCGCCCACTTACTTGCGAGGTCACGGCCACTTCGCGGGGTAACCATAAAGGTGAGGCAAATCCTGCTGCCTGTGTATCGGCAAACCGAACCTCGGCTGTCAATTGGGTCACGGGAAGATTAGTGACAGGCGATAGAAGGTCCGTCCGCAGACGCACGATCCGAAAGTCAGACGCGTCAACCCAGGCAACACCCTGGTAATAAATAGCAATAGATTTGTTTTCGAATCGAACCTCCCCAGGCAATCGAACTGACCCGGGTTTTTGCACATAGGCGACAACTAGGGTGTGATGGCCATCAATTTTTTGTTGTCCAAGATAGCGGAAAGTCGACTCTGACCGGTTAGCCGGATAGAAGCGTAACCACATGGAGGCAAAACCCTGGCTGAGCGGGGGAGCTCCGGTTGCCCGGGCGTTGGTTTGCTGGCTGGCGCGTGCCAAATCTTCCCAACGTGATGAGAAATCGGGTGCATTTGGTAGCCCCGGCCTCCAGGTATCATCCGTTTCCAGTCGCGCGCCATTCTTCAAGTCGACTCTAAATTCCTCAAGGGTTACAGCGTCCTGGCTCCGGCGAGCGAGGATCAGATAGGAAAAATCTTCGCGCGTTGTTTTTGCCGCATGGTGTGACTCGACAACCTCCTCGTGAGAGATCAGGTTGGGAATTTTCCGGCTGAGATCAAACGTACGATCCCCAATCTTGTCGAGAAGCTCGGGCAAGGACTGTTGGTTTTCAGCAGCTTTTAGCCCCCGCAATTCAGGAACAATCTGCAGCAGTTCTGCGATCGAAGAGGAAACAAAGTTGGTTGTGACCTGGTTGGTAGAGTCAGGAGCAATATGCGTCCCTGAAAGCGTAGCAGCGGTGGGGATCTCGATTTTATCGGCCTGGGCTGAAGGCGGGGCTTCTGCGTGGACGTCTGTACTCTTCGAAGGGCCTTCGAGAAGGGCTTGGGGGTGTTTGGGCCCACCTAGTATTTTCGCCTCCTGAAAACGAGCGTCATCGATCGCGCCGTTGATCTCTGCGTCTCGCAGGACAGTTACGAGCGAGGAATTTTCCATCTGTTGAACAACCATGAAAGCGAGCTTTATTCCGCCCACATCGCGGTAATCGGAGTAAATTCGGTCGATCGTAAGTTGGGGGCCCGTGCTGGCAAGAACACCGGACCCAACACTTTCCCACCGTAAGAGCAAATGAGTCTCTGCATCGAAGTAATAGGTGTCGGTCGACGGCGACTTGGGATCCTGCGCTCGAACTACCCACGCCATGCGACCGGCAACTTTTTTCTTGCCCTTTAGCTGAAGCCTAACGTTCGGTGCACGAATCGCAAGCGGCATCGGTTCATATCCTTTTTTGCATTCGTACTCGCTCCCGGGCTTCGGATTGAACTCGCGTCGGACGGCGTCGGCACCGATATACCACGCCACCCTGCCATCGCAACCGCGCATCGTGACCACCGTATTGTCTCGGTGCAGCAGGTAAGAACGAAGGTTGGGAGCCTTAAAGTAGAACTCGAAAGTATCCTTCTCGTTCCGCATGTTCGGGGGGCCAAAGGGCTGTCCGAAGCCAGCCACGTTTCCGGATAGTTCGCCCTTTTCAACAAAAGTCGTGATGGCTGCAATCCTGTCAGAACCGCCAATGGCCAGCAGGTAGTTGGCAATGACTTGATCCACAGTTGTAGGCCCCTGCTGGCAGAAAACTGGCATCTGCCAAGTGTGCAGCGATGCGCCCACCCAGGCTGCGAACAAGAACCATCTTCTGCAAAACATCTTTTCCCCCTGTACGCTTCGTCATAGATCCGAATCGTATATCCTGACTAAATAAAAAACATCCTTTGCATCTCTGGTCGTGAAGAATCGTTGCGTCTGAAATCACGATCTCAATTCGCTCTCCAATCGGCCTCTTGCATTCTTCGCAGACCTGTTACATTACCCCATTACGGCCATGAGAACGCTAATCATCGTGCTCGCGCTTCTTCCTCTCCTCGCCACGGCCCAACAGCCTGAACTCAGCCTCATGCCCATGCCCTCCACGGTGGAGCTTGGCACGAGRCAGTTGCTCATCGACCGATCCTTCTCCGTTGCGGTCACGGGCTTTCATGACGCGTCCCTGAACCGTGGCGTGCAGAGGTTTGTCGCGCAACTGTCAGCGCAGACTGGAATACCGTTCCGAGCAAAACCTGGCGCAGCGAATCCGACTCTTTCCATTCATGCCGACCGTGGTCGGGAGGCCGTACAAAAGCTCGGCGAGGATGAGTCCTACGAATTGGTAATCACGGAGTCTGGCGCGAACCTTACAGGGCCAACTCCGCTGGGCGTTCTGCATGGACTGCAAACTTTCCTTCAACTGGTACAGCCCGGCACCACCGGTTTTGCCGCTCTCGCCGTCACCATCAAAGACCAGCCCCGCTTTCCCTGGCGTGGACTGCTTATCGACGTCAGCCGCCACTTCATCCCGCTCGATGTGCTCAAACGCAACCTGGATGGAATGGCCGCCGTAAAAATGAACGTCCTGCACTGGCACCTCTCCGACGACCAGGGATTCCGCGTCGAGAGCAAGAAATTTCCCAAGCTGCACGAGATGGGATCTGAAGGGCTGTATTACACGCAAGATGAAATCCGCGAATTCATCGCCTATGCGCACGATCGCGGCATTCGCGTGCTACCCGAGTTCGATACGCCCGGCCACAGTCGTTCGTGGTTTGTCGGATACCCCGAATTGGCCAGCGGCCCAGGCCCTTTTAAAGTCGATTCCGGAGGCCCTGATTCGGTTACCGATCCCACTCGCGAAGAAACGTATCAGTTCCTCGACAAGTTCGTCGACGAGATGGCCAAGCTTTTTCCTGACGCTTACTTCCACATTGGCGGAGACGAGGTCGACGGCAAATTCTGGGACGCAAATCCGAAGATCCAGGCGTTCATCCACTCGCACGGCATGAAGAACAACCAGGATCTGCAGGCCTACTACAATCAGCGCTTGCAGAAGATCCTGGCCAAGCACCACAAACTGATGGTTGGGGGGGACGAGATACTGCATCCTGAGTTGCCCAAGACAATTGTCATCCAGTCGTGGCGAGGACAGGACTCGTTGGCCAGCGCGGCGAAGCAAGGCTACAGCGGCCTGCTCTCTTTCGGATACTACCTCGACTTAATGTGGCCGGCTTCGCGGCACTATGCCGTCGATCCGATGAGCGGCGCGCCTTCGACGCTGAGCACGGAGGAGAAGGGCCGTATTCTTGGTGGCGAGGCCTGCATGTGGGCGGAGTGGGTAACCCCGGAGAATATCGACTCGCACATCTGGCCGCGAAATGGCGTGGTGGCCGAGCGCCTGTGGTCTCCGCAAGGGGTCAACAATGCGGACTCGATGTATGCCAGGCTCAACGCACTCAGCCTGCATTTAGAATCGCTGGGGCTGACTCACCGATCGGCACGAATGCACATGCTGCATCGCATGGCGGGAACTGAAGACATTTCCGCTTTGCGTGTGTTGGCTGATGTCGTTGAACCCGTGAAGGACTACAACCGGTGGGATGATGCGAAGGGGCCGATCGACTTCCACGCACCGCTGGACCGGATGATTGACGCGGTCTACCCTGAGAGCGACGTCGCAGGACGCTTTGCAAATCTCGTGCAGACTTATATTCAAAGCGGGTTCAAAGATCAGGCGGCCGAAGAGCAAATCAGGATCTGGCGCGATAACGACGCGAAATTGCATCCGCTGCTGGAAAAATCCTTTTTACTGCATGAGGCGACGCCACTATCTGAGAACCTTGCTGCTCTTGGTGCTGCGGGCTTGCAGGCACTCGATTATTTTGATAAATCACAATCCTCACCGGAGCCGTGGAGGACTCAGCAACTGGCCCTTATCGATCGGGCCAAGGCGCGCAACGCGGATTTGCTACTTATGGTAACAACCCCCGTCCAGCAACTGATAGAGGCCAGCGCGAACCCGGCGAGACCGAATTGAACGGCTGCCGGGTCGCCGTTGCCGCGTCGCTGGCCTTCAGTTTTCGTTGGATTTTGACCACGTGCCCCAGGCTGGAATTTCGGGATGGATGCAGAAAAAAGGTCCCCTTGTGAGGGCGAAAGCTGTGGGAGTTCACGGGACACTGCGGTCTGGAGCCGTCCTTATTCTGCCACTACACCCACCCGAGTGCAGGCGGATTTCCGCTGCGCAGCATGGCTGCGGCGATCTCCTTCAGGATCTTGCTGCACACCATGCCCGTCTGGTTCTGATGATCGCGGAAGGGGTTGTATTCCACGATGTCAGCGCCCATGATGGGCACGCGTAATCCCTGAATTACATCCAGAACGTCGCGCACCGACATGCCTCCGGGCTCGTAGTGCGACACCCCCGGCGCAAACGAGGGATCAAGCACATCGACGTCGAAAGAAATATAGAGCGGGGCTTCAAACTTCAAATCGGCCACGCGGCCAATATTCCTCATGGTGATGACTTCGACGCCAAACTTCTTTGCCTGCTCGAACTGATGCGCGCCAATAGTGCGAATTCCCACCTGCACCAGGCGGCGCGCCAAACCAGCCTCCATGATGCGCGCGAACGGACAGGCGTGCGACAGCCGCCCAGCATAGTCTTGGTAAAGGTCAGGGTGCGCGTCGAAGTGCAGGATTGTGATGTCAGAGACCCGGTCTTTGAAGCCGCGCAGGATCGGATAAGTGATCGAGTGGTCACCGCCGAGACAGATGAGAGGATGTCCCAGGTCAAGAATCTCGCGTACCGACTGCTCGATCGCAGCGCCGGCGAGCTCCGCCTCCAAAGGCAGCTTGAGGTCGCCTGCGTCGTGAAAAGTGCCGGACCGGCCCAGGTCAATGCCATCTTCGGTCCACAGATTACTGCAGTTGCAATACAGAGCTTCGCGGATCAGATGCGGCGCTTCGGCAGGTCCTCGCAGATAGGTGGAGTTAGCGTCGTAGGGAATACCGAGCAATGAAATGGTCTGGGAAGGTGTAGTCGCCTTTGGTTCGAGCGGACTCATGGGGAATCAGTCCTTAATCATGAAGGCGGTGACATGAGCCACGCCACGCGGAGGAGTAATAACTGAGGTGCAATCTGAGGTCTGAGCTTGGATGCGAAATGATCTGCGTGTCCGTTCAGAAACCATTCAGAGAACCAGCCTACTTCATCGCTAACACGCGTTTGCCTAGCCGCGATTTGTAGCGCGAGGCCGTATTCTCATGGAGCGTGCCCTTCTGGATCGCCTTGTCGAGTGCCGAAACAGTCGCGCGGTAAGTCTGTTCCGCGGCCTGTTTGTCGCCCTTGGCTATACTCTCGCGCAACTCACGCAAGGAGCCGCGTAGGCGGGAAGTGTTGGCGCGGTTGCGGGCGGTGCGTTTTTCGGTCTGGCGGGCGCGTTTTAACGCCGAAAGATGATTAGCCATTAGTGTTTCATTACCTTTGTGTATCCAGCAAGATATTCGAGTAGGCCCGAATTCCTTATTATAGGAGAGTTAGTCTCGACCGGTCAAACGATGTGACGCAACCAATGACGGACGGCCTCGAACGCCTCAAAGTACTGATCAACTCCTCGACGCCCATCATCGTGATGGAGACGGCCGAAGAGACACATGCTATCGGCATGGTCCGCACTGCCTGCTCCGAACTCAACATGGCCACGTTCGAATGGACCATTGCCGACGGATTGGTGCGGTCGGGCAGCAACATCCCGGCGGACGCACGAAAGAGTTCGATCGTGACAACGGCAACGCAGACGCGAACCTCTCTTTCCCCAAGTGCCGGTGAGGCGGACAGGCTGGCGAGGGCCATGCTGGCGTCCCATGGAGCGGACGCAGCAACTGATGGACGTGGTGCCGCTTCGTCCATCTACAACACGCGCGAGCCCGTGCAGGCCCTGGCCAACATGGAATCGACGACCATGGAGGCAGTATTTATCCTGAAGGATTTTCACCGTCACATGGATGACCCGGTCGTCATACGTCGGCTGCGCGATGTGGGGCAGAAGTTCTCGGCCAACCGGCGCACTGTCGTCATCACCGCACCTGAGATTGTGGTTCCGGCAGAACTGACCACGCTGGTCGAATACTTTAATCTTCCTCTTCCTGATCGCGAGCGCATGCACGATATCATTCGCGAGACTTTTACCAGGCTCTCGAAAACTTATACGTTGAAGCTGCAACTGGATGCTGCCGGCGTGGATGCGGTAGCTGCCAATCTCCGCGGCCTGACCGAGGAAGAAGCTGAGCGCGCGACTTCGCAGGCCTTGGTTTCGCGCTACGCGCTTTGTCAGGAAACCGTTACGGATGTTCTCGAGGCTAAGAAACAGTTGCTGCGGCATTCGGGCATGCTTGAATTCATCGACGCCTCGGACAACATGGCCGCTGTGGGCGGGCTGGAGAATCTGAAACACTGGCTAGCGCAGCGCCGCGGGGCCTGGGAAGATTCGGCACGCGAGTTTGGACTCGAAGCGCCGCACGGCGTCATCATCCTTGGAGTGCAGGGATGCGGCAAGTCGCTTTGCGCGCGGGCGGTTGCCGGGGAGTGGAACTTACCACTGGTAAAGTTTGACACCGCTGCGGTTTACGACAAGTACATTGGCGAAACCGAGAAGCGAATTCGCAAAGTATTCCAGGTCGCGGAGGGGCTGGCGCCCTGCGTCTTGTGGATCGATGAGTTGGAAAAAGTATTTGCCGGCAGCGGACCGGATTCGGCTTCAGCAGATGCGGGCGTTTCGTCGCGCTTGCTGGCGTCGTTTCTTTCCTGGATGCAGGACCGTAAAGCGCCCGTATTTGTTGCCGCTACATGCAACAATGTGACCGTGCTTCCGCCGGAGTTGATCCGCAAGGGCCGCTTCGATGAACTCTTTTTCGTCGACTTGCCGAATCAGGCCGAGCGCAAACAGATTTTTGCGATCCAGCTGACAAAGCGGAAACGCAACGCGGCGGACTTTGATTTAGATCAAGTCGCCACCGCTGCCGAGGCATATTCGGGTGCGGAAATCGACGCGGCAGTGCAGACTGCTTTGTTCGCGGCATATGCGGAGAAGATGCCCCTGACGACTCAGTCGCTGCTGCATGCCCTGGCGCAGACCGTACCACTCTCAACCACCCGAGCGGAGGAAGTTCAGGCCCTCCGAACATGGGCGCACACCCGCGCGGTGCGAGCATCGGGGCTCGATCCCGATGGGACGAAGGTTGGGATTGGCGCCGGCCAATAGAGGATCGTTCGAAGCGATATACTGTTCGCGAGTCGCTCCCGGCTAAATCCATCTCTATTTATTTGCCGCATGAATTCTCGCATCCTAAGCTTTCTGCTTGCCGCCGTGATCCTGGTCGTAATCCGTTTCGTAATGTTTGCGGCCCGGCGGCGCGGACGCTCTTTTCTTGAATCCAACGACGCGACCGCACTGAGCTGGAGTACGAAACAACTTCTGCTTGCCAGTTTCCTTACGTTGTTTGCAGAGCTGGCGTTCATTCGGTGGATCGCAGTCGAAGTGTGGGTGTTTGCCTACTTCAAGAATTTGGCTCTGCTGCTTTGCTTTGTGGGCTTCGGCTTGGGATGCGCCTTGTCGGCTGAACGAGCGCGATGGTCATCGGCAGTGACAGCCTACCTTGGGCTACTGCTGGTAGTCCGCGCTCCGAGCGCCAGGGCGTCCCTTGGTGACCTGTCTCGTGCTTTGGGCGGAGCATCCGACCTTTCCATCTGGGAGGCTGCATCGGTCTGGCACTGGGCATCGTTTCTGCCGGCGGCGCTGCTTGCCGGGGCTCTGTTCGTGCTAATCGTTTCGGTGTTTGTGCCACTCGGGCAAACGGTGAGCCTTCACATGAACCGCTGCCCCCGGCCATTGCGGGCATACTCCTGGAATCTGTTTGGGAGTTTGGTCGGAGTGCTTGCGTTTTTCGCCGTAAGCCGTTTGATGTTGCCACCATGGATCTGGCTGGGAGCCGTGCTGCTAGGTTTCGCTTTCCTGCAGTCGTCGCGGCGCGATCAAATCCTGGTGGCGAGCATGATTGTCCCGATGGTTCTGCTTCTGAACGACGGAGTTCGTCCGGAGACTCAGATTCTGTGGACGCCGTACCAGCAGATCCAGTACACGACCACGCATTTGCCTAACGGGGATGTGTCAGGCGGCTTGCTGGAGGTGAATCACACTTTCTACCAGAAGATCGTCAATCTTTCGCCGGATTTCCTTGCGCACCATCCGGGGATGGCGAAGGAAGTAGTCGATGAGACTCCGTACAACATTCCATTTCGCTTCACCGTGCGGTCTCCCGAAGTGATGATCGTCGGCTCTGGTACCGGGAACGATGTAGCCGGAGCTTTGCGCAACGGGAGCCGCTCGGTGGATGCGGTCGAAATTGATCCCGCGATCCTGGGACTGGGCAAGCGCGAGCATCCCGAACATCCATACGATTCGCCGCGGGTATCAATTTATGACACGGATGCAAGGTCGTTCTTGAAGCGGTCGCCCCGAAAGTACGACTTAATTCTGTTCGGATTATTAGATTCGCACTCGCAGTTCACCGATTACGCGAACATGCGCATCGATAACTTTGTGTATACGGAGCAGTCTTTCCGTGAGGCACGCGACCACTTGGGGCCGAATGGTGTGGTGGTTGTCAAATTCCAGATCTTTAATCATTGGCTGGAAGACCGCATGGCACAGATGCTACGCCGTACTTTCGGCAAGGCTCCTCTAGTATTTCTCGATCAGTCGAACTACTCGACTCCCGCGACATGCTTTGTCATTTCGGCCGGGGATCGTGTGGAGCAAGCCGTAGCTGCCGATCCGCGACTGGCGCGGTTCGTGAAAGATAATGCAGTCCGGCTGCAAAACCAGCCGGTTCCGGTCACTACAGACGACTGGCC
>JRHI01001684.1_pt1 | contig 17557 bp, 20 predicted proteins | sample 215371 | NCBI WGS metagenome assembly JRHI01 (sample SAMN02929681, study PRJNA255918) | sediment metagenome | biome: cave system; feature: Ice Cave; material: Sediment; isolation source: sediment from deep within a dark volcanic ice cave with no known source of... ...
ATGGATTGTTCATCACAGAGGCAGACAGACCCCTGGGAAGAACTCGCTACCCTCCGCACTCGTCTCGCAACACTGGAACAACAGCAGGTGGCGCACACGCGGTTGGCAGAGGAGTTGCAGCAATGTGCCGATCTTGCCGCATTGAGTAGCGAGGTGAGTGTCGCACTCGTGCAACAAGCTCCATTGTCACACAGCCTCCAGCAGTGTGCCGAGGCGTTGGTTCAGCACCTAGACGCCGCCTTTGCCCGCATCTGGACGCTGAACACAGAGGCGCAGGTTCTCGAACTGCAAGCGAGTGCTGGTCTGTATACGCACCTGGATGGAGCGCATAGCCGGGTGCCGGTGGGTCAACTCAAGATTGGCCTCATTGCTGCTGAGCGTCGCCCGCACCTCACCAATGCCGTCATCGGCGATTCGCGCGTCAGCGATCAGGATTGGGCCAGGCATGAAGGGATGGTGGCTTTTGCCGGGTATCCTCTGCTCGTCGAAGGGCAGGTTGTCGGTGTGATGGCCCTTTTTGCACGACAGCAGCTCGACCCGGCGGTGCTCGACGCCATGGCCTCCATTGCCAATGCGGTTGCTCTAAGCATTGCACGCAAGCAAGGTGAGCAGCAGGCTCGCGTGGAAGCGGAAGCGGCACAGCGCCGCCTAAGCTCTATTCTGGAGAGCATCGCTGACGCCTTCTTTGCCCTGGATCACCAGTGGCGGTTCACCTACCTCAATGCGCAAAGCGAACCGCTCTTACAGCGCCGCCGCGACGAATTATTGGGCAAGAATATCTGGGACGAATTTCCCGACATGGTCGGTTCCTCCTTTTACCAGCAGTATCACACGGCCCTCGCACAGCAGGTCAGCGTTGCCTTTGACGCGTTCTACCCGCCCCTGGACACCTGGTTTGATGTCCGCGTCTACCCCTCTGCTGATGGACTCTCAATCTATTTCCGCGACATTCACGAACGTAAACGCATGGAAGTAGAGCGTGCCTCCCTGCTAGAGCTAGAACGACAGGCCCATGCTGAGGCCGAAGCGGCCCTCCAACTGCGGAATGCCTTTCTCTCCAGTATTTCGCATGATCTTAAGACGCCGATCACCGCCATCAAGGGAGCAGTCCAGTTGTTGCAACGCCGTGTCAAGCGTGCCCACCTACCCGAGACGGTGAGGCTGGAAGAGGGATTGTTGTTAATCGAGTCGTCAACTGGAAAAATGACCACTATGATCGATGACTTGTTGGACCTGGCATACTTGCAGTCAAAACAGCAGTTGGAGCTGAATTTGAGCCAGGTCGATCTCGTGGCACTGGTTCGCACCATCGCCGCTGAGCTTCAAACCACCGCGCCGCGTCATCGATTGCAGGTCCTGGCGTCGATGCCAGCCTTGATAGTTCCAGGTGACGCGGTACGATTGGAGCGAGTGATTGTCAACCTGCTCTCCAATGCCATCAAGTACAGTCCGCAAGGCGGGACGATCACCTTGACGGTCTCGCAGGAGGAACACGACACCGCCCCCTGTTGCTGGGCAGTCCTGGCGGTGGCCGACCAGGGGCTGGGGATTCCCGCCGCTGATCTACCGCATATTTTCGAGCCGTTTCAGCGAGCAAGCAATGTCATCGGAGCGTTCCAGGGAACAGGAATCGGTTTGACAAGCGCCTCACAGATTGTCAGCCAGCACGGGGGAACAATGACGGCAACCAGCCAGCAGGGCGTGGGAACCACAGTGACAATGGCGCTGCCGCTCTAAGTTCTGATCAAACTTCTATGATTTATTATGGTCAGTTTCATTTGTTCTCTTTAAAGAGGAGCGCATATTGACGCTCCCACTCTGAGCCGCTCAAACGCTGGGTAGTTTTCCCTTTACAATAACGAGATACGAGGATAGTATGCATGCGCCTGAACCATTGCCCTCTCCTCAAGGAGAAAACGACAGCTTCCTTCGTTCAACAGAACGAGACGACTTCTTGATACAACTGCACGAGTCACTGAAGATGCAACGGTACCAGTGGGAACTTCAATGGAACGAAGTGAGCCAGCAAGAAGTGTGGCTCGTACAACGGCAGGACTGGTTGGACCAACAAGAAGACTGGCTTGAACTATGGCGCAGTTGGCTCGTGCAACGTCGCGACTGGCTCAGACAACATGAAAGCTGGTCAGCCGATCAGCAAGCATGGCTCAGCCAGCAAGAAGCCTGGGTCAACCATCACCTTTCTTTCTTAATGTCAGATAAAGAGGGCTTCTCCCCGCACTTACAACTCGGCCTTTATATGAAATAGGCTTGTTATAAGTTGTCGATGTACCCAACAATTGGTATAATGATATCGATAAACTACATGAAAAAGAGTAAAACTAATGAAAAAAAACAATTGGTTACAATCATGGGCGCGCTTTCTGCTTTGGTCGCATGTGATTGGTGTAGTCAGCTTTTATCTTGTGCTATGGCTGCGTACTGCTCCAGGGAAAGAAGATGGTGCCAGGAAGGTGCCACCCAGACCTGGGATACCAAGACAGTCCCTAAAAAGTCCAGCGGTCTCTATTATTGTGCCAGCTCGCGATGAAGAGCGGAACATTCGCCGTTGTGTAACCTCGCTGCTGGAGCAAAACTACGACGATTATGAAGTAATTGTTGTCGATGATGGTTCCACTGATAGCACGGCAGACATTCTTGACGAAATTGCGCGTAATCACCCGCGGGGACATCGGCTGTGGGTGCTGCGCCTGCGCGACCTTCCAAAAGGTTGGGCGGGCAAGCCGCATGCGCTTCACGCAGGCGCAATGGAGGCACACGGGGACTGGCTGTTATTTACTGATGCCGATACCTGGCATGCTCCTGACGCCTTGCAGTTTGCGGTAACGAAAGCGCATGCAGAAGGCATCGACCTGCTCTCGCTTGGCACAGAACAGGAGTTGCTAGGTTTCTGGAACAAGGTCATGATGCCGATGGCCTATCTCGGTATCAGCATGCAGTATCCCATGAGGTTGGTCAATGATCCCGACAGCCCGGTAGCCATCGCAAATGGGCAATTTATTCTGCTGCGGCGTGCGGTTTATGATATCCTGGGTGGCTATGCGCGTCCCGACCTGCGTAACACATTATTGGACGACCGTGATCTCGCTCGCATTGTCAAAGAGAACGGTTTCCTGCTGCAATTCGTGGGTGGGCGCGGCCTGGTACACGTTCGCATGTATAGTACTTTGCGCGAGACATGGCGCGGCTGGCGCAAGAATGTTTTCCTGGGGAGTCGCGGCGGACTGGCCTTTGTGCTGCTGCAGCTGATCGGTTTGCCAATAGTATCTATTATCCCGTTCCTGTTGCCGCTTTTGGGATGGATAAAAAGGGGGCGCGGGCCGAAGAGCTCGGGTATCGTTACTAACGAGCTTTTTGCCGCGACCTTGATGGAGTTGGGACCTCTGCTCGCCTATCGTCTATGGATGGACAAAAATTTGCGCGTCCCGTGGTACTACGCGTTTACGCATCCGCTGGCAGGCGCACTGTTTGAAGGCATTCTAGCGCAATCGACCTGGCTCGTCTTGACACACAGGGGTGTAGATTGGCGCGGTCGACACTATTACGGTGACGCCGGAGAGGCCATGAAAGCATCTGCGGAGGAGGTCTCGGTTAAATAACCGTCAACGCTGAAGAGGGATGGCCGCTCACCCCTCTTTATACAGTTACACCTTTGCCCCTCACTTTTAAAAGGGCAGTGATATTCGGTCAATCGATTGCTTTCTGAAGAAGATAGATGCAGAAAAACCAGCCAGGTACATCAGATATACGGCTTGCTGAGTTGATGGCCGCACTTTCCCTTGCAACTGACCTCGGTATGGGCCAGCCGATGGAGTATACCTTGTGCGTCTGTGTCCTGTCTGTGCGACTTGGAGAAGCGCTTGGCCTCAGCGAGAATGAACTGCATGAGGTCTATTACCTGGCGCTTTTACGCCACATTGGTTGCAATGCTGAAACCTATAGGATGGCAGACCTGTTTGGTGACGAGCTTGCTCTACGAACGGACTTCGCTACCGTTGATAGTGGGCATACATCTCAGGTGATGGGACTGGTGATTCATTACATCCGGCAAGCGAACGAGGGAAGTTCACCGCTCTATGTTGCCCGCATGATTGCTCAAGGTTTAATGGCCGCACCACAAGTGATGAAGGAAGCCTTCACCGGATTTTGTGAAGTACGAGCGACTTGACGGCTCGGGCTACTATCGCGGCTTGCCAGCAAGCATGCTCTCACCTGCTGCCCGCATACTTGCCGCAGCCGATGTCTATCAGGCAATGACCGAGCCACGACCACACCGCCCGGCTTTGGCACCAGAAAGCGCTGCCGAGCAATTGCGACGCGAAGTGCGCGCAGGAAGACTCGATAGTGAAGCCACCCATAGCGTTCTCGCGGCAGCAGGTCACCGGGTACGCAAGACACGCCACGAATTAGTGGCAGGACTGAGTGAGCGCGAGGTGGAAGTACTGCGACTGATCGCGCGCGGTCACTCCAAAAAGCAGAATCGGCATCTTTGGATTGTGGTACCGTTGGCGCCCCCTCGATCTGTCACTGCTTCCTATCAAGGCATCTCACTTGCTGCTGTCCTTGCAATTCCCGCGCTGTTTCCTCCGCCAATTTCAGAGAGTACTCGCCATGGTCCTGGCGGACATGCCCTATCTCCTTATGCTCCAGCAGGCACTCTCTGCCGAATTCCCGGATGGTCTCCAGCATCTCCAGGCGCGGCTCTCCCAATTCATTGGTAGGTTCCGATGGCTGCAGCAGGCTTTTATCAATGAGCAAATCCAGCCATCGAGCGCCGTTGCCAAACTCTTTGTGGTTCCTTCCATCACAATAGCAAAAACTGATTCCACGGCACTTATGGTAAACCCTCCCACAAAGATAGAGAGCAGGCGAAAGAGACGTTGTTCGTCGGCACCGAGCAGATCATAGCTCCAGCGAATGGTATTCCGCAGGGTTTGCTGGCGCTCCGGCAGGGTTTGCTGGCGCTCCGGCAGTGTTGGCAGTCCTTTTGTCAACATCTGCAAGCTCTACCACCCGTCGCTTTGTTAACGACTTATAAGCTACCACGGAAGAGGGCAATCTGCCCACAGTGTTCACGTTTATGCCCATAGAATGCATAGACGATAAAATCATCCAGAGCATATCCCATACCTGTAAATGTGAAAATTCCATGAGGTAATTTTTGACAATTATCTGAGGTAATACCTGGAGGAAACAACTCGCTTGGTTGAGGATGATCTTCCCTTCAGTTCACGAGTCCGATGCTGGAGGAGTTGCCTCTCTTACATAGCGGTAGAAGGTTGAGCGAGAAATCCCAAGCGTTGAGCAAATATCGTCAATAGCATGCTTCTTGTCAGCAAAAAGGCGCTGGGCGAGAGCAACCTTCCCGTTGGTTGCAAGTTTTCTGGGCCTGCCTCCTACCCGCCCTCTCGCTCTTGCAGCGGCTAGCCCAGCATTGGTGCGCTCGCGAATCAGATCGCGCTCAAATTCAGCCAGCGCTCCCATCAGATGAAAGATGAGTTTTCCGCCTGGCGTTGTCGTATCAATGTGTTCAGTCAGCGAGATAAAATCGACGCCTCGATCTTTGAGGAAGTTGAGAGTCTCGATGAGGTCTTTGAGCGAACGCCCCAGGCGGTCGAGCTTCCAGACGATCACAGTATCCCCCGACCGCGCGAATGCAAGGAGTTGCTCTAACCCCTTGCGCTCAAACGTTGAACCGGTCATGATATCGCTGAAATATTTTTCGCAGCCCACTTCTTTTAGCGCATCTCTCTGGAGGGCCTCATTTTGCTCATGTTTGGAAACTCGAATATAACCGATCTTCATGGCTACATAGAACCTCTGCTGTTTGTGTCGCTTACTCATGAAAGGCCAGGGGTTTTGATATTTTGATTTTGACATAAGTTTTGGCACAGGTCAAGCAGAGGTGCGGGATTGTACAGGCACGGTTGAGGTGGTGTGTCAGAAAACGGTCGGTTTCGGGATAGAAAAACGATCAAGCGTGACGTATGAGTTAATCGATAGTGAACCCATCTTTTCAAGCTTTGAACATTTGCTGATCTTCTTTGTGCACCTCATCTATGCTAAACGCTTCCTCAAGATATGCGTTATGCCAAAGATGCTTAGGAGAGAATCTCTGCATGGTACTTCGGAATAAATTGACGATAGTGAATATGAATAGCTCCAGTCGCACGTTTCGCTCTGAGGTCATCTACTGACATGATAAAAAATTGCCCTGTGTCAGTAGGAGTATAATTGTTTTCTCCTCTACCGAGCATTTGGTTAAGGTCACGGTCAGTCTCAGTACCAGAATTTCTATGCCAGTTTTGATGTTCATTAAGAACACGTTGAGCAATTGCAAGATCAAAAGGGCCAGCTACAAGATGAACGTTCTGCCAAGGTAAAGCTTTGTCTCTGTCTGATGGCCACTGAACATAAACGTAGTACTGTGTCATATATTGCTCCTTTCGCTGCAAATAGATTTTAACCCTAAAAATGATACAAGTGACGCCTTTTACTATTTAACACTACAATAAGTTGCGTGTCAAGAAAACCAACGATTGTGAGACGACTCCCTCTTGCTTGATCGATACAGAGACGATCATCGATTAATCCGACCCAATGATGAGATTCTTACGGGCGGTCTCCACCACTTCTTTGGTGACGACGGTGAGCTGGTTGGCAAGCAGAACATGTTCGACCTGCATCATGAGGCGTTCAATGAGGCGAATATTGCCCCTCGTAATACGAAGAATCGTCGCAACGGCTTCCTGATCGGTAAAATCGTCGGAATGGGCTGACACCCGATGCTTCCAGCGCTGATCCAGGAAAAAGCGCGTCTCCTCCTGGGATAATGGCTCCATCTCATGATTAAACCCAATCCGTGAGTAGAGTTGTGGAGTGCGTGCGACACGCTTCTCCAGGCCAGGCATCCCTAGCAACACGAGGCCAAACTCTCCACGATCCGCAAAATCGCGGACGAGTTCTAATCCAGCATCCCTGAGCCGGTTGGCTTCATCGACGATCAAGAGTTCAATAAACGGCGTATAGCGGCGCGTCACGAGAAACTCTTCTTTGCCCTGATGGCGCTGGTTGGCGGCTTCCACCAGATAGGAAAAGGCGGCGAACACGGTCAGCATCTCTTTTTCGATGCGTGCGACCGAGGCTGAAACCGGAGGCGTATAGAAGACCGTGCGACACTGCTGCATGGACGTATCCAGGGACGCGGAAGTGAAGGTCAGGGGTCGGTAGGGATATAGGCCATCGGCCGTACTGCGTCCCGTGAAGGTGATCAAGGGTTCAGGTAAGAAGGGTTTGAATAGGCTCCATTGCGCGTACTGTTTGGCGGACTCGGTTTTGCCCGTGCCTGGAGAACCATATCCCAGACCGACCGCACGAGCACGCCGACAGGCATCGCACATCTCACCGAAGCGACGATAGCTTTTCGTCTCCACGAAACTGGGAAGCTTTCCCCCATTCTGATTAGTCATTGATGTACCTCTTGAGTGGTGGCCGCGACTCGCCCGGTGCTGGTTGAGAAACCCGCGTCGTGGGCTCCGGTGGTGGCTGGTGATGGATTTCCACATAGCGATCCACCATCGCAGCCCGTGTGGAGAGTCCGTCGCGGACCTGTTTGCGGCGCTGGACCCTCGCCTTTTCAATCTCTTTTAAGCTGATGGTCGATCCCGCTAGCTCCTGACAAATGGCACGACACACAAAGTGGTCCTGGTAAAACACCCGGATTTCGGCCATGTCGGCGGGGTCGTATCGGATCACGACCTCTTCTTTCACGTAGCCGGCCAACGTCGGATCAAGGTAGCGGTATCCTTGAAAGCGGATGCCATCCTGCTGCACATGACGCGTTTTGGCTACCGTTAAGAGCAGCAAATCCAGTTGTTCGAGCGACCTGGGTGTCCGTGGTAGAAATCCCCCCGCTTCCCACCGCTCTTGGGGCTTACACCTGGTTTCGACATGGACACGGGTGTGATAGTCTTCGAGCAACCAGGTCCGAAAGCGTTGCTCAAAGGCTGGTAACGTCAGGGTTGCCTTCACCCCGGTCGATCCTTCCGGGGCATACCCTGGCAGATCTTGCAGCAGGAGCTGCTCGACACTTTGGAAAAAGCGCTCGACTTTGCCACGGCCGCGAGGAATACTCACTTGTGAGAAGATCAGTTCCATCGGCAGATCAGCGGCCACCTGTTCCATATGTTTGCTGGTGAAATCTGAGCCGTGATCGGTGTAGAAGACCGTCGGAATGCCATAGGCATGCCAGCGGGGGTCTTCTTTGCGACAGATTGCTTGACGAAGCGCCAGCGCAGTGGTCAGCGCGGTCGATGGTTGAAAGCTGAACCGATAGCCAACGATCATCCGGCTGTAGTCATCTTCGATGGCGGTGAGGTAGGGCTTGTCAGGCTTGCCAGCTTCATCAAGCAGGAGAATGGGAAGCTCACAATGATCTGCTTGCCACATCGCATTGGAGTGGGGTGCCTCTCGCCGATGGAGCAAGTCAAATTCTTCGCGGTAAGCAGCAGCTCCCTGGTGGGCCATGGTCACGAGCGCGGGGGAAAGCGCTTTGATGATCTGGCGAACACGATCATAACTGGGAGGTTTCCACCCCTGTTCCTGGGCAATGGTAGTCACCTGACGGTGAATGGCGGCCATCGAACGTGGAGGTTTTTGTAAGGCCAGCCCCTCAATCAACTGGATCGCCGTCTCTGGCAGCTTGCGGGACTTCCCTTTGTCAGAACGTCTTGTGTTTGCCAGCCCTGCTAATCCTTTTTCCCGATACTGTTTGATCCAGCGCTGCATCGTCGAGAGGGGAATATGCTGCTCACGTGCGAGCTGTGTCTGAGAGATACTTCCTTCCAGGGCAGGACGTAATAACGCAAAGCGTTCGAGAGCCTGCGTGCGCTGTGCCTCAGAGAGATTCGTTAATGGGAACGATGGTGCTACCATGGAACGTCACTTCCTTGCGAGAGCAGAGAGCCAACTTCACGATCCCTCTCAAGTATACCTGCTACCTCAGATAATTGTCAAAAAATTACCTCACGCAATTTTAGTATTTACACATACCGTACCACGGGAGTGTTCCCGTTTGCCGGCGTGTCTCTTCTGGTATCTGTGCGACCAGTGACATGACCTGTGAATGGGTATCATCGTATTCTGTCACTATCTCCATAACAGTTTTTCCTTTACGTGCATCTACCTCCGTATCGTTGAATTGTGCTCCAGCCTCGATAAATTTGGTCAGGTAGGGTGTAGCTGCCGAAGGCTTAGAGGTAGGAAGAGATGGCGTCTCACTCTCAATCATGCCTGTCAACATTTCTTTTAGAACGTGCTCAAAGGAAGCGAGATGAGCGATGATATCTTTGATGGACCAGGTACCACACACTCCTGCTTTCTCCCACGCTGAGTCAGGGAGATCATTTACAGCTTGTTGTACAGTATGATGACCATACTTCAAGACATCGACTGTGTTCATTGGAAAGTCCTTTCTTTTTGTAGCTCTGCAGGTCTTACAGGAAATATACCTCTCGGATACTTAATATCTCAGCGGCCGCTCGCAACTCGGCTTCACGCGTGCGCCCCAATACATCCAGGCTGTGATGCTCGCACTCGTCTCCATATCAAGCGCGTTCACCACGCGTCGCTGTAACCAGGTAGGTTTCGATCCCCTCAGCGAGAGTCGGAAGTAATTCCTAACAAGCAAGCGATGTCGAGATGAGACTGGCTTGATAAAAGCCAGACTTGCAGGCACAGTAGAAAAAACCATTCACCTACTGGCCTTCAAGGAGCTTGTTTCCATGATACCAAACTCGCGCGTCTTTGACCAGCGAACCCTGATCCTCATGCAAGAGCATAACCCTGTGATCCAACGCTATCGCACGTTCTTTGCGCTCTTTGAGTGGAGCGTGGTGCCCGAATCCCCACCTGACTGTTCCCGTCCCGGCAAGCGCCCTCATTCGCAAAGCGCTTATGTGAAGGCACTGTTGCTCAAACTTGAGGAAGGGTTCAAGTAGTGTACGCAGGTGCGCCGCTATCTGATAGAGCATCCCCTGCTCGTTCTTGAACTGAGCTTTCGTCCGTGCTCGATTGCACCCAGCCCTACGGCTTTGATGTGCAGCGCACGGTCACCACCGCTCGCTGGCTCGCCGAACACCGACGTACCTTGGAGCAGCCGGTGCTGCAAGCCTTGCTGCTGGCCACGGTGCAGGATCTGTGCCAGGAAATCCCTGGACTCGGCGAAACAGTGGCCTTCGATGTGACCCACATCTCTGCCTGGGTCAAAGAGAACAACCCGCGTGCCTACGTTAAAGAACGCTTCAAGAAAGATCAGCAGCCCACTGGCGACCATTAGCTTCTTTCCCACGCACATCACCGCTGATGCCGCTTTCGATGCCTGGTACACCTATCAGACCGTCGCGCATCGCGGGGGCATTGCCGCCATCCCGCTCAACCAGCACGGTCATCCCGAGAGTCGACGCGACAAGGATGGCGTGCCCTTGTGTGCCAAAGGCTTGCGCATGCACCCCACCTTGCAGTTCTCCCATACCTATGGCTACCGCTCCCAACGCTTTCGCTGCCCCCTGCTCTTTCCCAAAGTGACTGCAGAGACGTGTGACCACGCCCAATTCGCCAAAGGCTGTGGCTGTGTCAAAGACCTCAATTGGGAACTCGGTGGGCAGATGCGCGTGACCCTCGATCGCGACGGCCCGCTCTATCACGCCATCTATGATCAACGCACCAGTACCGAGCGCATCAACAGTCAGTCCAAAGAACTGGGCATCAAGCGGCCAAAAGTGCGCAATGGTGACTCGATCCGCACTCTGAACACGCTGACCTACCTGGTTATCAATGCGCGTGCCTTGCGCAAAGTTCGTGCCCTCAATGCCAGTCTGCTGACCACGCCGCTGCGCCTGGTGGCCTAACGCTCGACCGGTCTGACAAGCAGCACTGACGAGCTTGCACCTCTGCCACTCAAGGGCAGGGGCGCTCGCGCTGCCTTCCGACGAGCAAATCGGCTCGAGATGACACCTTGGAGGGATCGATGTGAGGTGAGAAGGGGAAAATCACGAGACGGAAACGCTGGGAGGGGCGCGGGAACGAACGTCACGAGAGGAAAAACGGGCAATTCTCCAAATACTGCAAGGATCATGCCGATTCTACTGGCAGAATACTTCCGACCCTCAAACGGGCTTCCCAGGCCATTTAGCCTACTCAAGAGGAGAAAATTGATGTATATACCTGGTAGTTTCAATCCCAAACGGGCTTCCCAGGCCATTTAGCCCCCGACTTCCAACACGAATTTGCCGTCTGATCGAGGTTTCAATCCCAAACGGGCTTCCCAGGCCATTTAGCCGTTGGTTAGTCTGTAGCGTTCGCGACAGCCTTCAGCAGTTTCAATCCCAAACGGGCTTCCCAGGCCATTTAGCCTCTTACAGTAGGGGTTTCCCAACGAGAACGATGGACGTTTCAATCCCAAACGGGCTTCCCAGGCCATTTAGCCAATATCGGGAGTGCTGATGGCGTGCAGCTTGCTAAGTTTCAATCCCAAACGGGCTTCCCAGGCCATTTAGCCCAAACACATCACCCGCCTTTTCTATCTCATGCGGTGTCGTTTCAATCCCAAACGGGCTTCCCAGGCCATTTAGCCCCGCTCACAGCAGACGACTTAAAAGCCATGCCTGAAAGTTTCAATCCCGAACGGGCTTCCCAGGCCATTTAGCCATTATCATGAGGTCTTTCTCGGCTTTGAATTTATCTAGTTTCAATCCCGAACGGGCTTCCCAGGCCATTTAGCCGAAATGCTCGATCATCTCATAATTGGTGATATTGAGTTTCAATCCCAAACGGGCTTCCCAGGCCATTTAGCCATAAAGTGGATTGCCCATCAAAACTTCTCCAATTCGTTTCAATCCCGAACGGGCTTCCCAGGCCATTTAGCCCTGTCATGTTCTATCGGCCTGGTGGTCACAAGTACGAGTTTCAATCCCGAACGGGCTTCCCAGGCCATTTAGCCTGCTACCCTGCTAGTATAGCACAGGAAGCCACTTTATGCAAGCGTTTCCGAGAGGCTGGGTGCGTTTCATTTTTTTGCACAAAGCTCTTCTGTAGCAATACTGGTGGAAGGAGGACGTCGGAGAAAGGGTTTGCGCCAGGAATAGCCAGAGCCAGGACGAGCAGGTGGTTGCTTCGCGAGGGCCTCAGCCGTCGGAGCGGTGGCCACAGCAACAGAGGGATGAGACAGCCGATAGACTCGTACGCCCCACACGACGAGGAACCAAAAGGCACTGTCGAGGCGCTGTTGGCTCTGTGCTTGCCGTTGACTCGTGCGGAGCGCTTGCCGCTGCGCTCGCGCGATCGTCCACGTCTCCTTCCAGCGTCGATTGCAGACCGCATTGCGCAGCACGAGCATGGGATTGACGTTCTGCCGACCCCAACGCATGCCAGCGCCTTTGAGGCGTGCTTCGACGCGCCCGTTTGTTGGCACTTTCCACGCTGCCTGAGCCAATGGGCCAGCCTGCCGCCTGGTACGTGGGGTACTGCATATGCGTCTCACGCTTCTGGAGGTAGGTCAATTTCTCCTGCATGTGTGGGCTGGGATAGTGAGCGGCCAACCAGGCCAGGTGGGTGAGCACCCGTGCTGGTCCCTGGTGTTTGAGCCGGTGCAGCACTCCCTCCAGCCAGCGCGCGGGCAGTTTGCCTCCTGCTGCCTGTACCGCTTGCCCAATCTCATTGATGTACTCCGCAGCATGCGCAAAGTCGAGAATGCGCACCGCATCCGCACGGTGATAGTCCACCAGTCCTTGGAGCCACTGCGCGCCATCTTGCACCGCGCACACCTCGCTCGCTCGTTCCAGCCCCCGCCGCTGCGTTTCGACGAGCGCCGCTTCCTCAAAACGGGTGGCGTCACACAGCCGCGAGAAGTAGGAGAGGTGCTGCGTGCAGACCTCGCCGCGCTTGGTGCGCGTGACCTCCCCTATGGTCAGTGTCTTGACTTCCGCCCACTCACCTCCGACCAGGTGCACCATCGCTCCATCCCCACTCATCGCTTGTTTCTCCGCTCCCTCTGGCGCTGGGGGCGCTTCCTGCTTGAGTCGTTCCTCCTGCACCTCACACACCGACAGCCCTGCCTCCCCGCTGTGCAGCGTCGCCCGGCGCGCTGTGGCCTTGCTCACCTGCACGCCCAGCATCTCCTCCAGCATCTCCTGCGCTGACGCGTACGGCATCCAGGTCGACAGCCGCACTAGCAGTTCCTCCGCTCGCGGCGTCAACCCTCCACTGGTGAGTCCTAACTGCTCATCCAAGGGGGAAAAAGCCCACCCCACAGGCAGGGCAGGTGCCATACGTGCGCGTCAGCTTGACGGCTTCTCCTCCCGTCGTTTGCAGGTAGCGTGTCCGCTCTCCGCGTGCCAACAGCGGCTTGCCGCACGTCTCACATTTCGGACGGTCCTCCTCTGGCTGCTGGCTCCACGGCTCCGTCTCCCCCATCTGCACTACATCTTGGAGCAGTTGCGCCCGGAGCTGGTTTATCCGCTCATCCACCGCCGCTTCGATCTCGGCCCACGTCGCTTTGGGGTGTTCTTTTCGCCACTGCGTCATCCCCAGCACGTCTCGTAGTCCTGCGCTCACCTGTTGCATCTGCTCACTCCGTTGCCGGGTGTTTTTCTTGGCTTTCATGCTTGTCCCTCTCTCCTACGCTTTTTTTCCTCTCTTCTACCACCTCCCTCCTTTGTGCAAAATAATGAAACACACCCCGAGAGGCTCCTTACAGAAGAGCTTTTTCGGCAGGAAAATGGCGGCCATTTTGGCCTCTTTTCGTGTCAATCCGCTTCTGGCGTCTTCCGAGAGGCTACGCTCAGAGACGCCGTCACTGCGCCTCTCGGAAAGCTGAGCAATTTATACGAGAAACAGCACGTCGTCGGCTGGCGGTGGTCCACCCACCGTTTCCACCTTGCTCACACAGTTCGCACACAGCGCATAGAAGCGCACGCTGTCCTCTTGAACTACCAGGTGTTCTGTCAACTTAGAACGTAAGAGCACCAACTCCTTCCTGGTCAAGAAACATTCAAATAACGAATACTGCGTCCACTTGCCATACCCCAGTAAAATTTTATGGACTTTCGTGCGCCTCTTGTCATCGGGAATATCGTAGGCAATCACATAGCAAGTGCTCTGGTTACTTGCCCTGGCCTGGTTTCTCATACCGCTCTTTTTGACCTCATGCTTCCTATTTGATAAGCAATGGGGGATACTCGTCAATCTCCCCGGTGAGCACCTTGGCGAGCAGCCGCGCTTGCAATTCGAGACAGCGTCGATACGTCACTTTATAGCCGAAGAGGGGATGGATCACTTCTTCATTGAGTCGCTCTTCAAATTTGGTGAAGAAGACTTTCCTCCGCTCATCTTTGAGACGATAGGCTCCAAGCTCGACGACGAAATCATTTATGGTGAACATGCGATTGTTCAGCATCGTCAACACCGCTGAGTCCACGATAATGGGGCGAAATTCTTCCACGAGATCAAGGGCTAAGGCAGGACGGCCATAGAAGGAGCTATGCAGGTACCCCACAAAGTGGTCAAAGCCGACCAGTTGCACCGCGCTGGCAACCTTATTGGTGAGCAAGGAATAGCCGAAACTGAGGAGCGCGTTGACTGGATCAGTGGGGGGCGCTTCACTCGTCCGGCAAAAGGCCATTGTTCCCGGTATGTCAGCAACTTCCCAAAGCAACGAAAGTAGGCAGCGCTTCCTGCCCCTTCCATGCCGAGAATCGTTTCCAGAGGTGTTCCCGCAATGCGATTGTCTCCCCCCGCCAATCTGTGCACACCATGGGCCTGTGCCAATGGCAGTGCTGCCAGTTGGTGCAGGAGCATCGCTATCTGCTCAATCGCCTGCCCCATCTCACTGTCGGATTGACGGCGGTTATAGCGCTGCAACATCGTGCGCTGATTGGTCAACTTGCCGATCACGAAGCGTCGCGCCAATTCACAGCGTATAGCCATATCAGCATGCGCCCGGTACTGCGCCATGCGCAGGATGGCATTCTTCGAAAACGGTGGTGATAGGCGTCCTTTAAACTGGCCATAATGGCCCATAAAGGTGATCTCGATGTTGCGTTCCAGCAGCAGATGCAGAGCCGAGGCCGTCAGGGTCACCTCACCCAGTACCACCACCTCATCTATTTTGATCAGCGGGATGCGCTCTTTGCGCGCAGGTGAAGGCGTGGCACCATCCTTTGCTCGCCTTTCAGGAATTTGCACCAGCAGGCAATCTTCACTGTCGCGGCGGACTAACGCATAGTCTTCTGTCAGGTAAAGGGTTGGCATCGGAATTCTCCTCTATCAGATGTACCGGCAAACGGGGCGGGGCCAGACCGATAAGTCGGCCTCTACACTCATTTCCGGGATTGCAGCAGTCGTACTTCCTCCGGCATGCAGAGAGGCAATAGACTGCAATTGGGACAGCGCACCACCATTTTGCCTGAGAGCGGCGGTGGTGGAGTCTCAAGAGCTGCTACCTGCAATGCCTGTGTGATGGCTGCTCGCGTCCTGGCCCGCAACTGCTGCGTGAACGTGACCTGGACTCGTCGCCGTGAGCCAACATAAAAGATGTAGCCAAAGGGAATGAGCGGTTTGCCCGGCTGTCGTTCTTCCAGGCACAGAGTCTGTGCGCAGAGCTGGATATGATCGTTGAGCCAGTTGCCCTGGTGTCCATGCTTGTACTCCACTGGATGAAACACACCCGCTCTCTCCTCGATCACATCGGCAAAGCCGGTCAGGTGCAATGCTTCGCTGTAGAGGTACAGGCGCGTGGTCTGTATCTCCCCTTCTGCTGTCGTAGTCCCGGCCTGATGGACGCGCTGATGGGCCAGCGTTCCTTCCAGCACAAATTCGTTGACCAGCGTCTCCCCCTGCACAAACTGGTAGTAAAACTTCCGTGGACAATACTCCAGCGCATTGAGAGAGGAGATGGGGAGCATCTCCACCTGCGATGTATCACTCATTGCTCACCTTCCTGGTGTCTGTGTTTCAATTCATCTTTCCGAGATAGCACGAAAAAGCTATCCTCTCAGGATGCTCGTTTGCCGGTATGTGCGCAGTTGGACCCCATCGGAAGTGGCAAAGACTCTTCTGTGCTGCCCAACATGTTGCCAGTAGCGGCTGAGGAGCCAGTCGCGTGCTTTGCCGGAATGGCGCTTGCTGGCCCAGTGTATGAGCCGCTGCTCCACCAGATCATCGTAGCGACCCATGGTTGTTGCTGGGACGACTCCGGTGTAGTAGGCTGCCCATCCCACAATCAACGGATTGAGTTCCGCAATAACCCGCGCTTGTGGATCTGTTTGCAACTGCTGCAACCGTTGCTCAATGGCAGCCAGGTGGCGCTTGCTCGCTTCCTGGCTGGGAGTAATAATGGTCTTGCCCAGGGGAGTTTTCTCTCCTGGCTCCTGGCGAATACTGAAACCCAGGAAATCAAAGCCTACCTGTCCTTGATAGGGCGTCTGGGTATGCGTGATGCGCGTCTTGTGAGCATGGAACTGCAATCCTATCGTTGCTAACCAGTGCTTGACGCGCCTTACAGCTTGTTGCAGTTCTTTGAGATCAGCGTGCAAAATCACAAAATCATCTGCATAGCGCACCAAAAGCGGCTGTTCCCTGGCATGACCGTTGGCAACGCCTTCTGTGACCACCGCTTCCATCCCATGCAGTGCGACATTCATGAGCAGAGGCGAGAGCACACCTCCCTGAGCTATCCCGATATCGCTGGAGAAGTAGGCGTTGCCATCCATCACTCCCGCTTTGAGCCAGGCGTTGATGGCTTGTCTGAGCGCGGGAAAGGTTTGCAGCTTGTCCAGGATCGCTGCCTGGTTGACTTGATCGAACGCTCCTTCAATATCGGCGTCGAATACAAAGCTGGGATGACGTTCAATCGCTACCAAAATGGCTGCTATCGCATCATGTGTGCTCCGACCAGGACGAAAGCCATAACTATGGGGTTCAAATCTCGCCTCCCATTCCGGCTCGAGCGCCAGTTTTACCAGTGCCTGCTTACAACGGTCGATCATCGGCAGGATGGCGAGCGGACGTCGTTCTGCTGTGCCTGGCTTAGGGACCCACACGCGTCGAACCGGCATGGGGGGCTGGTGGGTCCAGTATTTGGGATGAATGGAGGATGCCATCGCCAACCGCTCTTTAGCAGTGAGGGATTTGACGCCATCGACACCTGCCGTATCCTTGCCCTGATTCTCTTCGGTCACCCGGCGCACCGCCAGCAGCCGCGCCGCTTCCAATTCCATCAATCGCTGTTGCAAATTGTGAACTGCCTGTTTGTCGCTACGCTGAGAGGCTTGAGAGATCTGCTTTTGCATGCGCACCACCTGCTGCTCTAATGCGTTCCAGGGCAAGCTGTGTACTTTTTTATCCTTCATCTGACTGGCCTTCCAGGGGGCTTCGTGGTATTGTAGGGGCGATCCCCATAGGCGTTAACTTAAGCCTCCACACCAGGACAGGGGCAAGCCCTGCCCGTACATTTCCTACGACGGCGGAGCTAACATGTACGGGC
>JRHI01001685.1_pt1 | contig 17556 bp, 19 predicted proteins | sample 215371 | NCBI WGS metagenome assembly JRHI01 (sample SAMN02929681, study PRJNA255918) | sediment metagenome | biome: cave system; feature: Ice Cave; material: Sediment; isolation source: sediment from deep within a dark volcanic ice cave with no known source of... ...
GCTCTGGACGGGCGGATCAACCAACCGCAGGAGTTCGCCAATCCCCACTCGAGATGACCGCTGCGCCGGCGACATCCTGATTGAACAGATATAGCCACGCTGTGACAACGCCGCCGCTCTCTCCATGTATCTCTGCGAGCGATCGCACGAAGAGGCTGCGCTCCGGATCGGCGGGATCGAAATCTTCGAAATCATCGAGCACTTCCAACGCTGCCGGCGCGTCGCCGAGCCGGTAGAGCTCACCGTTCACGCAGGCGCCGCCGGCGATCAAACCGGGATAGTCCCCGAGCGACACGAGGGTGCCCTGGGTCCAAGCCCGCTCCACGAACACGGCGCCGGCCAAATAATGATGCGATTCGAAACCGCGCATCAAGCTTCCATACACGAACAGGCGGTCAATCTGAAAGCCTTCAGGTTTCAAGGAAGCTCGCTGCGGCACACGCAAGCATTCCACGCCGGGCGTCGAACCTCATTAATCAAACACGTGATTATTTGCGCAAACCACCTCAGCAAATCGTTTCGAACCGTGCGACGCAAGGGAGGCGTCTGGGGCACGCTGACGACTCTTTTCTCGCGTCAGTACGATGAAAAACAAGCGGTTCGCGACGTGTCGTTCGAGCTCGAGCGCGGCGAACTCGTAGGCTACATCGGCCCCAACGGCGCGGGCAAATCCACGACCATCAAAATGCTCACAGGCATCTTGGTCCCGACCGCCGGCGAGTGCGTCGTGAACGGCATTGTTCCTTGGCTCGACCGCAAGAAAAACGGCCGTCAAATCGGCGTGGTATTCGGCCAGCGCACGCAGCTCTATTGGGATCTACCGCTCAGCGAGTCGTTCGCACTGCTGCAAGCGATCTACGGAATCCCGGACGAACTCTACCGGCGCAATCTCAAGGAATTCACCGAACTGCTAGCCCTGGACGAATTCATCCACACACCGGTGCGCCAGCTCAGCCTGGGGCAGCGTATGCGTGGTGATTTCGCGGCCGCCATGCTGCACAATCCCAAAGTGGTATTTCTTGACGAGCCGACGATCGGGCTTGACGTCGTCGCCAAGGAAGCCATCCGGGGATTCATCTTGCGCACCAACCGCGAGCGCGGCACGACCTTCATCCTAACGACACACGACTTGAACGACGTTGAGAAATTGTGCGCGCGCATTATCCTGATCGACCACGGGCAAAAACTGTACGATGGCAGCATCGATGCTATCAAACGCCGCTTTGGACGCCATCGTATTCTCACCGCAGACATCGACGGCTATTGCCAGAATTGCGATATCAACATTCCTGGCGTGCGCGTGATTTCGCAGCAAGCGTCGCGCATTCAATTTGAATTCGGCCGCGAACTCGTACGCGCCGACGAGCTCATAGTCGCGCTGGCGGCGCGCTACGAGCTCAAAGACGTCACGGTATCTGAACCGGAACTCGAAACGATCATCCGCCAGATCTATCAAAACGGCTTCGAGGAAGAGCCGCAAGCGGTGGGGGCCGTGCGATGAAGAACCGGAAAGGCGCGAGTATGCGGCGCGCGAGCTTGGTCATATTCCTGAGCATCCTGTTGATCGTGTTTGCGGGCAGCGCCTTGAAAGGCGCCGTTGACCCCGATCAGGGAATCGACTATCGCGCGGATCTCAATGCGGGCGCGTGGGTCCGCGGGCCAAATCTGCCGGCCGGGCGTCAAGACGCCGCTGCGGTGGTGCTCGCCGACCGCGTGTATGTGATCGGCGGCTTCGGACCGCGCTCGCAGCAGATGAACACCACCTTGGTTTGGGATCCGCAGGTCGTGCCAAATCCGTCGCAAGATGCAACCGAGCAACACGCCGGATCGCATTTAGGCAGTTGGACGTATGCCGCTCCTATTCCAGAGCCGGTGGATCATGCTGCCGCCGTCGCATTGGGCAGCCACATTTATGTCGCGGGTGGGCGGATTGAGGATCTGGTCAGCAATAAGTTCTGGCGCTACGACGTCGCCAACGACACCTGGGTCGAACTTCCATCCATGCCCGTGCCGCGCTATGGCGCCGTCATGCAGGCATATGCTGACAAGCTCTTCGTGATCGGCGGCTCGGTTTCACACGGTAATGACGAACGCAGCATCGAGATTTATGACATCGCGCACGCGAACTGGACGTTGCAGGAAAATGCTTTGACAGCCGGCCGCACCGCCATGGGTTCGGCAATACTCGACGATCGCATCGCGCTACTGGGCGGCCGTGACGATGAGGAACGCAACCTGAGCACGTGCGATTTATACGATCCGGCGCGAAACCGCTGGGCCGCGTGCTCGCCCCTGCGCATGCCACGCAGCGACTTCGGGTTGAGCGTCGTCGCCGGGAGACTTGTCGCCGTCGGTGGCGACGATTTGCGGCTTTCTCGGCCGACCCAGACAACCGAAATTTCCGAGCCTTACGTGCGCGGCTGGCTGAGCGGCCCCTGGCTGCCGGGGCCCCGCCATGGGATGTCACAGGTCACCGTGGGCAACGTCGTGTGGGTTATCGGCGGTGCGTCTTGGTCCGGTACGGCTCCCAGCAACCTCGTGCTGCGATACGTCAGCCCGGTCGTGCGCGTGAAACTTAAGGGCCGCGTACCCTAATGGCGCGCTCGGCGTACCTCGAGTTCGCCAAGCGCGCGTTTTCGCGAGAAGGCACTTACCGGGCGCAAGTCTTCACCCACATCGGCTCGGTCTTGCTGCGAGTCTTTTTGCTCTCGACCCTGTGGACCGCACTCTACCGCAACAACGGCGAGCAGGCCGGCATTCCGCTGCACGCGATGATCACCTATGCGACGCTGGCGTTGCTGCTCGATCTGATATACGGCGTGAACGGCGCTTACATTGTGCGCGAGAAGATCCGCGAGGGTTCGATCGCGATCGACTTGATGCGCCCCATCAGCGTGCCTCTCTATGTCTTCGCGGACACGGTGGGGCAGACGGCATTCGCCGCACTGCAGATCATACCGGCGCTGCTGCTCTCCTTGTTGCTCGTCCATCTGGACAAGCCCATCTCAGTCCTGAGCGCGGTGGCTTTTGTGCTGAGCGTCGGCTTAGGCTTCATGGTGAATTTTTTCCTCGACCTCATGATGGCCACCGTCACCTTCTGGACCATGGAGATCTTCGGCGTCCAGTTGATGGTGCAGTTCATCAGCTCGCTGCTGGCCGGCGCACTCGTGCCGCTATATTTCTTCCCGCCCGGCATTCTGCAACAACTGGCATTCGCGTCGCCGTTTGCGGCGATCTACAACGCTCCGCTCTCCATCTACATCGGGAAAGTCAGCGCCGCCCAAATCCCCTCGATGCTGGGATTTCAACTCTTGTGGGCCGTCATCTTTGGAGCGATTGCGATTCTACTGTGGCGCGTCGGCGAACGGCGCGTGGTGATCCAAGGTGGTTAGGCAATACCTCGCGGCCTACCGCGAGTTCTGGCGGCTCAACACGCTCACCCTGCTCGAATATAAAGCGAACTTTTTCATTTGGTTGATCTTCACGATCGTCTATCACGGCATTGCGGTGGGCACGATCTGGATCATGATGTCGCGCTTCCCATCCATGAACGGCTGGCATTGGCAGGAAGTCTTCTTCCTGTACGCGCTCTACATGGTGGGCCACACGCTCAACAACACGTTCTTTTTCACGATCGGCGAAGTTCCCGATCACGTTCGCGAGGGCCAGTTCGACCGGTTCTTGGTGCGGCCGCTCAATCCGCTCTTCCAAGTGCTGACGCAGCCGGGTCAGATCTGGCCGGACGAGCTCGTCATCGCGCTCATATTTTTCGGTTTCGCGCAAGGGCTCGTGCACCTACAGTGGACCGTTGCGACGATGGTGCTGCTGGTGCTGGCTGCGGCGGGCGGAGCGCTCATCGATTTTGCCGTGCAGCTCGTGGTCGCGACGCTATCCTTTTGGGTCATCCGTTTGGACACGCTGCGCTGGGTGATCATGTCGCTCGAGAACGACTTTACGCGCTACCCGCTCTCCATTTACAATCGCGCCGTACGCATCATGCTCGCGTACGTATTCCCGTTTGCGTTCATGAATTATTTTCCGGCGACCACCTTGTTGCACAAGACCAGTGAAGCGGGCTACAGTGTCAATCCGATGCTCGGCTGGTTGACGCCGGTGATCGGGATAATTTGGTTCAGCGGCGCGTATCTTTTTTGGCGCGCCGGCGTGAACCATTATCAGGGCACCGGATCTTAAGCGATAATGTGGCGTGGGGCGATAAGAAAGTAGGGTCGGGGGTTAAACCTCCGACCCTACTTTGAATCGAGCTAGAAACTCAAGCGGTCCATGAGCCAGCGATAGTATGTTTGGCGCGGCGATTCATTGGTGCGCGGCCAAAGCGACAGGCCGCAACAGTGGCAGGCAAATTCCAGATCGCCGTATCCCAGCGTCGGATACCAGGATTCGCGCAGCTCCAGGTTGGGAGCCGCGCATTTCGGACAGCACTGCGTGAATAAAGATTCGGCGATCACGACAGGCCCCTTATTGTACGTTTTGCGCAATTCCTATTAGAGGGCGCGCACGAGCTTGGACCGGAAGTAAGCGCGAGGTAATGGACTTCAATACAATCATCGAGCCGTTTCGCATCAAGACGGTCGAGCCAATTCGTATGACGACCAAGCAGGAGCGCAAGCAGTTCTTGGCGGCGGCCGGCTATAACCCGTTTCTGCTGCGTGCCGACGATGTGGTCATCGATTTGCTCACCGACAGCGGCACCGGAGCGATGAGCGCCAATCAGTGGGCCGGCATCATGCGCGGCGACGAGTCCTACGCTGGTGCTAAGTCATATTATCATTTCAGGGATGCGGTGCAGGGTATTTTTGGGTTCAAGTACGTCTTGCCGGTGCATCAAGGGAGGGCCGCCGAGCGTATCTTGTTCGCGACGGCCTGCAAGGTCGCCGATATCGTTCCAAACAACACGCATTTCGATACGACCCGCGCCAACATCGAATACGTCGGCGCGATCGCCGTTGACCTGCCCATTCCCGAGGGCCGTCAGCCTGCCGCCATCCACCCCTTCAAGGGCAACATGCATGTGCCGGCTTTGGAGCAGTTGATCAACGAGACCGGGCGAGAAAGAATTCCGCTGGTCATGCTGACGGTCACGAACAATTCCGGGGGTGGCCAACCGGTGTCCATGGCCAACGTCAAAGCAGTGCACGCGGTGTGCCGCCGCCACAAGATCCCTTTGTATATCGATGCTTGCCGCTTCGCCGAAAATTGCTGGTTCATACGCGAACGCGAGGCGGGTTACGAGAACAAACCGGTCATCGAGATCGCGCGCGAGCTGTTTTCCTATGCCGACGGCTGCACGATGTCGGCAAAGAAGGATGGCCTCGTGAACATCGGCGGCTTCCTCGCCAGCAACGATGAAACGCTTGCCAACCAAGAGCAAAACTTGCTTATCTTGACTGAGGGCTTTCCCACCTACGGCGGTTTGGCCGGCCGGGACCTTGAAGCCATGGCGATCGGCCTGCACGAAGTTTTGGACGCCGATTATCTGCGCTATCGCATCGCGTCGACCGCCTATTTCGGCCGCCATCTGACCGAGATCGGTTATCCTATCATGCAACCTCCCGGCGGTCACGCCATCTACGTCGATGCGGCCGCTCTGTTGCCTCAGATAGAGCCGCGCCACTTTCCCGGGCAAGCGTTGCTGGCGGAGCTATACATCAGCGGCGGCATTCGTGCAGTCGAAGTCGGCAGCGTGATGTTCGGCAAAACCGATCCGGCTAGCGGTGAAGAAACGAGCGCAGCGATGGAATTAGTCCGGCTTGCGGTGCCGCGCCGGGTCTACACACAAAGCCATATCGACTACGTGATCGAAGTGATGGCCGACGTCTACAAGCACCGGCAAGAGGTCGCAGGGCTACGCATGACGTGGCAGGCGCCGGCGCTGCGCCATTTCAGTGCGCGTTTTGAGCCGCTCTCGGCGTAAGAGGGCGCAAACTTTGACCCCGTTCGAAATCGAAGAGTACGTTCGCTGGAGCGACGTCGACGCAGCCGGCATCGTCTGCTACGGCGCGTACGTCCGTTTTGTGGAAATTGCGGAGACCGAGCTTTTTCGAGCGATCGGCATGCCCTACGGCAAGATCTTCGATCAGTTCGACTGCTGGCTGCCGCGCGTGCACTTCTCATGTAACTTTCATCTGCCGGCGCGGCTGGATGAAAAGCTCAGTTTGAGCGCATTCCTGAAACGCGTCGGCAACACGTCGGTCACCTTGGCGTTTGAGATTGACAACGCGTCGGGGGCGCGTGTCGCGGATTTCGAAGTGGTGCTGGTCTGCTTGGACCGGCCGAGCTTTACGCCCCGGCCGGTGCCGGCTGAACTACGCGCCGCATTGGAGCGCTTTCGGGCCTAGCGAGCTCAATAGCGCGTCGCTTCTACCGCCCCGTCCTTCGGCCTGAGGCAATAACCGCATGGCTCCATCCCGACCTCGTGCGCTTGCCCGTCAGTGAGGGTCAACACGTTCTTTTCGCCCTCCAGCTTGCGGTGGCACTCGCTGCCTGGGGCGTGATACACGCGTTCCCCTATGATGCAGACCACTTCCATGACGGGCTGGTTCTTGGGTACGCGGCTAGGCGCCTGGAGGACAAGGCCAGGCGTAACATTCGGCGGCGCGATGCAGTTATAGAGACAGCGAGCACAAAAGGGCGGCTGAAAATACAAACCTTGGCGCCGATATAAGAAAGAGCATGGAATCAACGGCATGACACTACAGACTCTACCCGCGACGTGCGGCTGGCGCTTATTCAAAGTTCAAGGGCAACTTGACTTTGCCGCTGCGCCGGCGGTGCAGGCCGCCCTCATTCATGCCGCCGATATCGAGCACAGCGATTTGCTCATCGATCTCGAAGACATCGAGGTCGCAGATGAAAAGGGCGTGGGCACGCTCAAGTCGGCGGTGCGCCGCTTGCTGAGCCACCATCCCGGAATCCACATCGCAATAATTGCGAAGCATGCTTGGTTAGCGGATATGCTCACGGACGACTACCCCGCCCCTGTCGCGATTTTCCGCAGTGGCGGTGAAGCCTTGGCTTCGATCCAATTGCGCAAGGCTGCCTAAAGCACGAGCGCGCAAGGCTGCCTAAAAACACACAGGTTCTTCACACGAAACACTAAGCGGCTCAGGCCGCTTTTTTGTTTTAGATTTGAGAGATGTGGGCGCGTCCAAACATGCGATGGACGACCCGCGTGTAGTGCAGATCGTCAGGCAGAACGCCCGAGTAGCGGGCGATCGCTTCGACCGGCTGTATTTCGGGCCAGCCGTCGAGATAGAACTTTGTCGGTTTATCGGACTGCTGAGTCAGAAGGCCCCGGGCGATGACCAACTCGTTGCGATGCAGATGCAAAGAGCGCATGAAAGATTTCATCGGTCGAAAACGATGCGGGGCTTCAACGACCACGAACTGGCCATGATGATCTATGAGATAGATCTGCAGATCGCCGTCGATCTCTTGGGTGAGGTGCGAAAAATAACCAATGACTTCGATTTCCGATCCCAGCCGCGCATGCTGCAATTGGCTGATGGGCACGCGCTGGTATGGTGCGGGTGCGAGTAAAGGCACGGCGATTGCCGCCGCTATAAGAAAATTCAGCATGACTTATGGTTTCGCGCCCGCGGCCTTTTGCGCCTGGGAACTGCGTGTGTAAATGGCGACGCCTAAGATTTTTCCATTCACGACAGAAAAGAAATACGCGTACTGCGCAGCGTCCGGTGCGCCCTTCGGTGGCGCCGGCGCAATGCTGACTTGCGCCGCCGCGGTGAAATCGTCGCCCACTAAATGATCCATGACCATGGTCACGTGCGGAGAACCGGCAAAGACGCTCGCCACTGCGGAGCGTTGCTGCTCTTTACCGGCTACCACATTGCCGTCCGGGTAGACTTCGACGAAATCGTCCGCTATCAGCGCCATCGCAGCATTGAGGTCATGCTTGTTGAACGCCTCGAGGTAGCTTTGCACGACACCGGCCGCAGCTCCCAACGGCGCGGCGGCCGCGACTGGCCCTTGAGCCGCGGCAACCAGTGCGCACGAGGCGCCTAGCGTGATGAAAAAAACTGATCTCCAGCAGCGCAGCAAAGGAGCGTTGCGTAAGTTTTTCATAATATCTCCCTTCTCACGCAAACCGACGGCACGAGTCCGGTTCACCATGAAAGGCTAAAGTTCTTGGCAACACCTCCGCTGGCGCAACGCATCGCTCCTGGCGATTCAACTTCACGGCATCATCGCTACGACGCTGCGGACATCGCCGACTTCGCATATCGCAGCGGCGATCACAATCCGGTCCATCACGACCTCGCCATGAGCCGCCCGTCGCGCTTCGGCAAACGCATTACGGCGGCAGAACACACGATTGCGCTCATGCTCGGGTTGGCAGCATCCTGGCTCGCAGAACGCGGCACCGCGATCGGCCTGGGCTGTTCGTTTCGCTTCACCGCAGCGGTGCGCGAGGGCGACACGCTCGAGCTGAAGTGGCTCGTGACCCAAACCTTTTTTAAGGAATCACTGAGCGGCTTATCGTCTGTTTTGAGGGAGAAGCCCGCAATCAAGATGGCCGCGTTGCGATGACCGGGAACCTGGAGATGCTGCTGCAAGAATAGTCCGAAAAGCAGCAGCCGTCATGTCCCTGCGGGCAGGCGCAATTATGTGCCTGTCGAAAGAGCCTTGCTGATGAAAGAGCAAAAACTACCACAATCTTTCGGCGATATCGATCGCCTTTTGAGCCAAGTGGGCAACAAGTATCTGCTCGTAAATGCGGTGCGCGTGCGCGCACAGCAACTCGTGAACGGCGACGAACCGACCATCGAAGGCTCCAACCCGGAGAAAGCGGTCAGCACCGCTTTTGCGGAAATCGCGGCCGACAAGCTGGACATCGAGATCAACCCGGCGCGGGTGCGCGGCAACTCCTAGCGGCTGGCAGCAGGGCTGGATGGCGCGCATTTAGCGGCTGGTTTCTGAACGGCGCCAGCGAGCGAGCGAGCGCGGCGTTTCTCTCACAATGATTTCGTCAATCAACACGCGGTCTCCGACCGCGTGTTGTAGTTTTGTTGCCAAGACGGTTGCGATGTGCTCGGCCGTCGTTTGCATACCGGTCACGGAAAACTCCGGGCGTTCGTTGAGATCGCAGTGATCGAACTCATCCACCACCTGGCGCAGCACGTTGAAGTCCACGACCATGCCATGCGCCAGTTCGCGGGCCGAGGCGCTGATCTCCACTTCATAGCGATGTCCGTGGCGACGGTTGCAGGGCGAGTCGTAGGGCACGCTGAGCTGATGCGCAGCGTCGAAATGGCAGCGGTAGGTGATCGAAATCAACGTCCGGGCGCTCCCTGCCACATGAGGTAGTGGAGCTGCGGCAAGACGGCGACGTCACGCCGCCGCAGATCGTCGTCGGCCAGCACCGCGTCCGTCAACCACGTCAAGAAACCCAAGTACGAATCGCCGCGGCCGGCGCGCCCGCTTTCCGGTTGAAAAATGATCGGCGTTCCTTGCGGCAATGCGCCATCCAATGATGCGAGGCACGCGGACGCCTCCTTCAGATCGCGTTCGTCGCCGATGACAAATTTGAGCTGCAGCCTACCGGCGGCGGTGGCGCAGTATTTGCGGATGATGATCGGCTTGGGCACGTAACCCGACGTGCCGAGCTTGGGGCTGAGCGAAAAAAGCGCCACCTCCGGCAGATCGGCAAAGATCGTCGCGCTGGTTTCCACGGTGATGTGATGCCCCTTGAGCTCGTGCACCAGTGTTGAAATGTCCTGCGCCAGCGGCTCGCCGCCGCTGATAACGATGTGGTGATAGGGTGCTGCCGCCTCGGCCAGCTGCGTCGCGCTCATCAGTTGCCCGGCATCGCCGGCCAAAGCGTACGGTGTGTCGCACCACGTGCAACGCAACGGGCAGCCGTCAAGCCGAATAAAAAACGAAGGAATACCGATGAGCCTTCCCTCGCCTTGAACCGAGACGAAAGTCTCGTTCACTTTGAGAGCCGGCGCTTGGACCGTGGCGTGCAGGTGCATAGCAATCAATTTTTCGCGCAGCCGCCGCGAGCCACCCGCAACGAGAGGCAACCTCGTCCTCGCGTCGAAGCGGCCATTCCTTTCATCCGACACTTTTGTATGGTGGTGCTCCGTAGCCGAACATGCGGAGGTTTTGATGGCTGCAACGCAAGCCCAAGGGATCAGGAACGTCGCCTTTGTGGGGCCGCATCACAGCGGTAAGACGACGCTCGTCGAAGCGCTGCTCGCGCATACCCAAGCGATTCCGCGCAAAGGCGCGGTGACCGATGGAACCGCAACCACGGATCACGACCCCGAATCGCACGCTCATCAGATGTCGGTCGCTCCAAGCTTTGCGTCGCTGCAGAGCAGTGCAGCGCGCGTCAACATCATCGACTGCCCGGGAGCAGTCGATTTTCTTGAAGAGACCAAGCTCGCTTTGCTGGCGGCGGACGCCGCCGTTATCGTCGTTGAGGCCGATCCCAACCGCTTGGGTCAGGTGCAAACGATCGTTGACTTCGTGGAGTCGCGTTCGCTGCCACACTGCTTTGTCATCAATCGGCTCGACCGTCCCGGCGCAGATTTTTTCTCGACCTACGCCGCGCTGCGGGAGCGCTTCGGCAACCATGTCGTAGCCGAACAGGCACCGATGGGCCAGGCCGAAAACTTCTCGGGCTTTGTCGACGTCATCACGATGAGCGCCTACAAGTACGGCGATGGCGCCGTCGCCGCCAGCACACCGCTGCCGGAGACGTTCGAAACCAAGACGCGCGATGAATTGCTCGAGGCGCTCGCAGACTTCGACGATCATCTAATGGAAGAAATTCTCGAGGGTCAAGAACCGCCGCTGGAAGAGATCGAGCGGGATCTCACCAGCGACGTCGGCGCCGACAAGATCGTCCCGGTGCTGGTCGCCAGCGGCATTCGCAGCTGGGGCGTGCCGGAATTATTAGACCTCATTTTGCGCCAGTTCCCGGATGCAACGGCGGTCCCACGGGTCGATCAAGCGGGCAAGCCGGTCGCAGCGTCGCCGGACGGGCCGCTCGTCGCGCAAGTGTGCAAGACCATCGTGCATCCGCAAAGCGGCAAGCTTTCGATAACGCGTATCTTTGCCGGCACGCTCAACCCGGACACGCAATTGGTTGATACCGGCCGCGGCGATACCAAAGAACGGCCCGGTGGTTTGTACACGCTCATGGGAAAAAATCAAACGGCAGTCAGTAGCGCCGGTCCGGGTGCGATCGTCGCTATCGCGCGCCTCGAACACGCGCAAACGGGCGACACCCTCTGCTCTGCCGGCGCAAAGATCGTGATGCCGCTGCATCCGATGCCGAAGGCCGCCTTTGCGCTCGCACTCCGTCCGCACGACCGCGCGGACGAAACCAAGCTTTCGCAATTGCTCGTACGAATGAAAGAAGAGGACCCGACGGTTGTGGTCGAGCGCGCCGATTTCACCGACGAGTTGGTATTGCGGGGTTATGGAGAGATGCATCTGGCGGTGACCGTGGAGCGCCTGCAACGGAAGTACAACGTCAAATTGGATACGCAGCTGCCGCAAGTGCCGTATCGCGAGACCATTACGGGAAAGACCAAGCAGCAAGGGCGCTATAAGCACCAGACCGGTGGACACGGAATGTTTGGAGACGTGCATCTGGAAATCGAACCGCAACCACGAAGCAGCGGATTCAAGTTCACCGAACACATTGTCGGCGGCGTCATACCCAAGCAGTTTTTTCCCGGCGTTGAAAAAGGCGTCCGTGAAGCGTTGGAAAAAGGACCACTGGGTGGGTTTCCCGTTGTCGACGTCCACGTCACTTTGTATGACGGCTCCTACCACAACGTCGATTCCAACGAGATGTCGTTCAAACTAGCGGCCTCGCTCGCAATGCGCGAGGGCATGCCGAAGTGCAACCCAGTCTTGCTGGAGCCGATTCAACGGGTGGAGGTGACGGTGCCGACGGCATACACAAGCACGGTGCTGCAACAGATCAGCGGGCGGCGCGGGCAGATCCTCAGCTACGGACCGAACGAATCTCGGCGCGGTCACGATGTGGTCAAGGCCCTCGTGCCGCAATCGGAGTTGCCGCGCTATCTCACCGAACTGCGAACCGCTACGCAAGGCTTGGGATATTTCACGGCGGAGCATGACCATTTTGAATATGCGCCGCCAAAAGTTGTCGCTTCAGTCACCGCCGCGGCGAAGGAGCTAGCGGCTGCGAAGTAACCGGAAAGACGAAATATGAACGAAGGATATTGCCGGCGGCTGCAAGAGTCCGCCGGCGCGAGTTTGGGCCGCCGTCCGTTTGCCTTGCCGAACGCCAAGCCGCACTATGCGCCTGACCGGCCGGCTGCTATCGAACACATCGCGCTCGAACTTCGCTTCGACTTCAAAGAGCGCGTGTTGTTCGGCGTTTGCCGCACGACGTTCAAGGCTGTTGGCAAAGCACTTTCCACGCTCGAAATGGACAGCGTCCAGCTGCTGATCAAGTCGGTGCGCAACGCTGCCGGCAAAAAGATGGATTTCGAAAGTATCGGCGGCAAATTGCGCATCGCATTAGACAAACCGTTACCGCCCGGCAAAGCCACGTCGATCGTCGTTGACTACGAAGCGCGCCAACCGCGTCAGGGGATTTACTTCGTCGGTCCGGATTCCGCCTATCCGAAAAAGCCCGTGCAAGTTTGGACGCAAGGCCAAGACCAAGATGCGCATTACTGGTTTCCTTGCATCGACTATCCGAATGCCAAGGCCACGACAGAAGTCACGGCCATCGTACCGGAAGATTTTTTCGTTTTGAGCAACGGCACGCTTGTGTCAACGCACAGCGACAAGGGCGCCAAGACAAAGACCTATCATTGGAAACAGGATACGCCGCACGTCACCTATCTCGTTTCGTGCGTCGCAGGCAAATTCGCCGGCCACACCGACAAGATCGGGGAGTTGCCGGTGTCGTACTACGTACAACCCGGCCGCGAAGTCGATGGCGCGCGCTCCTTCGGCAAGACGCCCAAAATGGTGCGTTTCTTTGAGAACAGTCTCAAGGTTCCGTATCCATATACCAAATATGCCCAAATCGCCGTGGCGGATTTTATTTTCGGCGGCATGGAGAATACGTCGGCGACGACGCAGACCGACACGACGTTGCACGATGCCCGGGCGCATTTAGATTTTTCCAGCGATGGATTGGTTGCGCACGAACTCGCGCATCAGTGGTTCGGCGATCTGCTGACCTGTCGCGACTGGTCACACGCCTGGCTCAACGAGGGGTTTGCAACCTATTTCGACGCTCTCTTCAAGGAGCACGATCTCGGCAAAGACGATTTCGACTACTACCGCATCCAACTGGCCAGCCGGTATTTTGAGGAAGATCGCGATCGCTACCGGCGGCCGATCTCCACCAACGTGTACGCCGAGCCCATCGACCTGTTTGACCGGCATTTGTACGAAAAAGCCTCGTTGGTGCTGCACATGGTGCGGCGCATGCTGGGCGACGACTTGTGGTGGAAATCCATTCATCGCTATGTGGTTGATAACAAGAATCAAGCAGTGGAAACGATCGATCTGGTGCGCGCATTTGAAACCGTGACCGGCCGCAATTTGCGTTCCTTCTTCGACCAATGGATCTTCAAAGCTGGTCATCCCGAATTCAAAGTACATTACGAATGGGATGCGCAGACGCGGTCAGCGCGCGTGACGATTGCCCAAACGCAGGAAGTGAACGACGCGACGCCGCTCTTCGCAGTGCCGCTGACGCTGGCATTCGGGTTTGCTCAAAAACCGGAAGTACGCGTCGCGGTCGTGAGCGATCAAAAAGAGCAGACCTTCACCTTTGCGTTCGACAAGAAGCCGGATCTGTTCTATTTCGATCCGGACGGCGACGTGCTTAAGATATTGGAGCTGCACGTTCCGCGCGAGATGCTCGTGCGCCAGGCGTTGGCGAACAAGAATTTGGTTGCGCGCGTGGATGCGATTCGCGCGCTCGCACGCGACCCGGTGTCCGATGTCGTTGACGCGCTGGCCAAGGTGCTAGCCGGCTCCGCGTTTTGGGGCGTCAAGGCGCAGGCGGCGGCCACGCTCGGCAAGATCCGGTCCGACCGCGCCTTCAAAGCCCTCGTGTCCGCACGTGAAGTGAGCCACCCCAAGGCACGGCGTGCGGTCGCTGAAGCGCTGGGGAGTTTCCGGGGCGACGAAGCCTGTGAGTCGCTCGCGCAGATGTTGAAGCGTGATGCGTCCTACTTCGTCGAGGCTGCTGCCGCAACCGCGATAGGAAAAACACGTTCCAAAAAGGCGTTCGCACTACTGCAAAAAGCCTTGGAAAAAGAATCGTGGAACGACATAATCCGCGCTCACGTCTTCCGTGGTTTTGGCGTGCTTGGTGACGAGCGCGCCATTCCGACTTGCATCGAGTGGTCGCAATACGGAAAACCGCCTTACGCCCGTGACGCGGCCATTGAGGCGCTTGGCAAACTAGGACAAGGTAAGAAAGATGTGCGCGAGCGTCTGCTGGGACTCATCGATGATAAGAATTTTCATACCCGCTTGGCTGCGCTCGACGCATTAGAAGACTTGCATGAAGCCGCCGCGATCGCTTCTCTGGAGCAGCTTGCAATGCAAGACGTCGACGGCCGCCTCAAGCGGCGGTGCATCGAAGCGGTGCGCGCCATTCGCGAATATCTGGAGAAGCCCGCGGAGATCAAGGAGCTGCGAACTGAGATCGACGCAATGCGCGAGACGAATAAGGGGCTGTTGGATCGGCTCGAACGGTTAGAGTCTAAATCGAAAATCAAAGCCTAATGTGGCGGCGGGGATTTACCCCCGCCATTTATTTTGCCAACATCACAGACGTGGACTTGACAAAGACCGTGACCGTGTCACCGACTTCAAGTTCAAGTTCCTTTACCGATTCTGCCGTCACGATGGCCACGATGTGGTTATCACCGACCCGCACGTTCACTTTGGCCATAAAGCCGCTGATTTCAATATCTTGGACCGTACCCGGGAGCTTATTGCGCGCGCTAAACTGCATCGGAGCTAACCTCCTGTGGCGTCGCGGCCGCTAATTTTAACGCAAGGGTGAAGGCGGCAATGGTTTGAGGGTGATCGATGTCAAGATGCAACAGCGAGCGGATGCGATCGAGCCGGTAGCGCACGCTATTGCGATGCAGGAACATACTCTCGGCGGTACGGTCCACGCGCATCCCACAAGCGTAGTAAGTACGCAAAGTGGCTACTAGGTTGTTGCCGCGTTCGCTGTCCTCGCGTTCCAGTGGCCACAGCAGGCGGCTTGTGCGCTGATGTGCGCTCGAATCTTTTGCTATTGCGCTTAAGATATGTTCGAATGTCGAGCCGAGCGCAGCCGTTGCCAAGTCTTTGATCACGTTCAAAAAAGCCTGAAGATCACAAGATTACCCGCGGGGTCGAGTGCGTATAGGGCAAAGCCGTCCTGGCGCAAGGCGGAGAGAGGCAAGGAAAAAAATCCGGCATTAGGATTTATCTGGCCGTCAAACGCAAGCGTCACCAAGCCTACCAGAGCGCCCGGGGTACCAAGGCTACTGCCCACGCCCACCCAATGGCCGATTTGATAAGCCCCTAGCGTCGTCGAGCCTAGGAAACCGTAAAAATTGGCGTTGTCAAATGTGGCTACATTTCCCAATGCGATCGGCCGCGGTGAAAAAGCGAAAGGATTCTTAGTCGTGGATGAACCCAGCGCTACAACCCACGAGGTGCCGTCCAGGTGCATGACGGTGAACTGACTGATTGTGAAACCGTTTGTGGTGTTCTGAACGGCATCCTTACTGAAAATTCCGAGTCCGGTCCCGTAGGAATAGGTGCCGGTTAGCCGGCCCGTGCCGTCGAGCGCGAATGCCGCCCACGTCACCGTGCCGGCGCCGTTGTCTTGCGCTATGAAAATGTGGAAGTTATCCGCCGCGATGCTGCGGGTGCCGCCCGCGGGCAAACCGTCCACGAAGCTCAACAGAGGGGTGCAGAAGGTTCCGCTTGGAGTTGGGGGGGCGCACTTTTTGATCGCGCCGGTCACATCGATAAACCAATCGTTACCGGCGGCGTCGATCGCCACTGCGAACGGTTGGTAGCCCGCGGGGAGCGTGTACGAACCGGCGTTAGCGGTGGTCGTGTTCACCTCGCTAAAAGCGTAGCGGCCGCCCGCGCCTTGCTTGCCCAAGGCGCCGGTGGAGCCCGGCTGCGAAGGATCAAGCGCGATGTCGATCGCGCCGATTCCCAAACCCTGTACGCTCAACGGCGCGGTGATGGTCGCTCCCGGGCCCGGTCCGCCGCCGCTATTCCGCACATTGTGATGATGCAACGCGACCAGACCGATGCCGACTCCGATAAGAGCGAGCAATGCCACAAGCGGCTGGGACTGGGCGGGAATGCGGCTGCCGTTGTCGATGGGCTGGGAACAGCTCGTCAAACTAAGTGACAAAGTGCACGCGATCACAACCGCGGCGACGCATTTGAACAATCGGGTTTTCATATGCCCCCGCATTACGGTTTGGCGCACCAAAACCCCGCATGAATCCACGGCGAGCGCGTCAAACCGAGCGTTCATGAAGAGCGAGTCGAAAGTCCGGGCCTCGCTGCCGGAAGGGCTCAGCGCCGATTCGTTGCGCCAGATGTACCATTACATGCTGCTGACGCGTTTGCTGGACGACCGCGCGTTTGCGCTGAACCGCCAGGGCAAAATTCCTTTTGCCGCGACCTGCCGCGGTCATGAAGCAGTCCAAGTAGGCGCCGCATTCGCGCTCAAGCGCGGCACCGATTGGGTAGTGCCCTACTACCGGGATACCGCACTGGCGATCGCGTGCGGGGTCACCCCGCGCGAGCAGCTGATGTGCTTGTTCGCCCGCAAGGATGACATCTTTTCCAGCGGCCGTCAGTTTCCGAACCACTACAGCGTGCCGGACAGAAACATCGCGAGCATTTCCAGCATCATCGCGGCGCACATCACGCACGGCGTCGGCATGGCGCTGGCTTTTCGCATGCGTAAACAGCCGAGCGTCACGCTCATCACATTCGGCGAAGGTTCGACCAGCGAAGGCGAATGGCACGAAGCGCTCAACTTTGCCGGCATCCACAAAGTGCCCGCCGTGTTCTTGTGCGAGAACAACGAATTTGCGATCTCCGTGCCACAAAAGCTGCAAATGGCGGTGCAAAACGTCGCCGATCGCGCGGCGGCGTATGGGATGCCAGGCGTGATTTGCGACGGCACCGATCCGGTAGCGACGTATCTGACCGTGCGTGAAGCCGTAGAACGTGCTCGCGAAGGTAAGGGACCGACCCTCATCGAGGCTAAGTGCCATCGCGCGATGTCGCACACGAGCGATGACAACCAACTCACCTACCGCACCAATGAAGAGATCGAAGCGCTCAAAGCCAAGGATCCGCTGCCGCGTTTTGAGACATGGTTGAAAGACCGCGGCCTGATCGACGACGCTGCTCTTGCGGAGATCAAGCAGAAAGCCGAAGCGGAAGTTGAGTCAGCGACGGACTGGGCTGAAGAGCAGGCGCCGCCGACCGAGGCAGATCTGTACACGCACGTTTACGCAT
>JRHI01001686.1_pt1 | contig 17549 bp, 17 predicted proteins | sample 215371 | NCBI WGS metagenome assembly JRHI01 (sample SAMN02929681, study PRJNA255918) | sediment metagenome | biome: cave system; feature: Ice Cave; material: Sediment; isolation source: sediment from deep within a dark volcanic ice cave with no known source of... ...
ATCGAAGGTCAGAGGGCCGCCCGAAGTTCCACGACGAGCGGGACATCCTCTGCTCGGACGCGTTCCGCCAACAGCGCGCTCCCTCGTAGATCGCGTAGGAGCGCCTCGTAACTGGCGACGGAATCATGCACTTCGGTCAGCGAACTAGGCGCCATCGACCTCGTCCCACCAGACCGTGGCCCACGTCGCGAGCAGCGGGACGCGCAGAACGGCGAAGGTCGCCGCCTCCCCTCTTTCGGACCGCCATTCGATGGGACGTGCCTTGCCGACGGCGTCGTCCGGCGTGTCCCACCAGGCGCCGCCGACCGATCCGATGATGCGCACGCGAACGATAAGATCGCGATAGGGTTCCGGACTGTCGTGCGCGATATTCCACACGTCGGGCACGAGATCGAGGTTCAACAGGTGCAGGACCGTGCGCCGGCCGTGCCGGCGGGTGATCGTCCAGAGCCAGCCCGGATGCGCGCCGGCGCCGTACGGTCCGAGCTGCGGATGCTCGAGGGTGATCAAGTCGTTCGTCGGTCCCACATCCGTCCAGGCGTGATCCACGATGTCCGCCGCCTGGAGCAGCTCGACATTGCGTGTCGCGAAGTCGAAGTAGCGGCGCACCGTCGCGAACTCCGCGTCATCGAGCGAGCCGTACTTCGGGTAGTACGCCTCGGTCAGCATCGATGCCCCCTCCCCGGCGATCAGCTGCGAGCCACCGCTTGAGTGGATCGCAGCGAACGCCTGGCGAAATGAGGCCAAGGCGTCGGATCGCCCCGATTCGCCCTGCTGGAACGGGCGCAGATACGCGGCGAGGATGACCGCTTTGTCCGGCCGGAGTCCGCGCGCGCGACGTATCAGGTCGTAAAGATCGCGGTAGGTGACGTGCGGATCCCAGACCTCGATGTACGTCGCCGCGTCTCCGTCGACTGCCGGCATCCGGTCCAGGGGCCACGCGTTCACGCAGTTGAAGATGCTCCCTCCGTTCGGTCTGAGAGTGGCGAGCCGTTTGGCAGCGTCGTCGACAAACTTCGGGAACTCGGAGGCGACATCGACGTCGTGCCAGACACCACCGACCTGCGACAGCGCCCGCTTCGGAAAGCCGTACTGGTCGATGTGAATGCCGTCGAAGGCGAACTCGGTGAGCACCTGGTCGTATTGGGCCAGGATCCACTCGCGCCACGGCGAGCCTTCGGAGATGTCCTGGATGAAGAACAGGTCGGCCAGCTGCAGGGGCCGACGCGCGCCGTCGTACAGCAGCCAATCCGGGTACTGCTCGGAGAACTCGCGTTCCGCGCCGTACATCGCTCCATAGGCGATGGCCGCCATGCCGCGCTCGTGGCAGAGCCCGACCTTGCGCTCGACGACCTCACGCGACAACGTCCGGCCGAGCGTATCGGTGTATTCGGCCGTCTCGGGCACGAGTCGGTAGTGGTTGTGCATCCAGTCGTAGAACTGGACCACGTTGAGGTGCAGCTGGAGCATGAGATCCAGGCGCCCGACCGACTCCGCGGTCGTTTCGTCGGGCGAGAAGTCGGAGAGGAAGCCGTATCGGGGTGCCCGCGACCAATGCGGCGCGATGTCGAATGACGTCGTCGCGGTGAGAGCGGTGCGCTGATCACGGACGGTGGCGGCGTAGCCACGCACGGTGTCCAGCGGGACGTCGAGATCGAAGGCGAGATCTACGACGCCACCGGCTGTCGGGCCGGTCCGCCGCATGAATTGCGCGACCTCGGCTCCGAGCGAGGTCACCTCGATCGACCAAGTGTGTTCCACAGCGCGTTCGGCGACGCGGATGCGCAGTCCGACCGGCTCTCCCGGTCGGAACTGCGCCCGCCTGGGCCAACAGTCCAGGGCGCTCAGCGCGCGACCTGGACGATGACCATGTCCCAATATTCCAGACGCGGGATCGTGAACTGGATGTAGCTTCCCCCGGCATCGGATCCGCTGGTGTAGGCGATGGATGCGTAGCTGCCGCGGCCCTGATCGGGGGAAGCCAACTGGACGCCGGCCACCGTACCGGTGCCGTAGTAGTACTTCGTGACCACGTTCGTGCGGACACTGGCGGCGGGCATGTTGGCGTTCGTGTCGCGCCACGCATTGCTGGTGGCGCTCAGCAGGTTGAGAAGGTGGAGCACGTCGTATCCCGTCTTTTGCTTGGCGAACGTCCAGACCGTACCTGCCGTGCCGTTCGTGCTCGTCGCAATACCTGACAAGTTGATCGCGCGTGTGTTTGGGGTCAACGCGGGGTCGAGCAGGTAGTTCTCGTTGGCAATCTGGAAGTCATACAGATCCCTCTGCGCGCGCCGCAGGTTGGCGCCCATCGCGGTGCTGATCGTCGGGAAGTATTCGTTCGACAACATCTGTAGACCTTCGCCGAGCTCGACGTGTCCGCCACCCGCCGCGATCAGCAGTGAGTTCATGAATCGGATGCCCGCGTCGTTGAACAGTTTCTGTTGGGTCGTCGTCGTCTTGGCGTAGTCGTAGTTCATGTACGCGGCGAGCAGCGTGGGCTTGCCCGTGCTGGTCCAGTTCGCGTCGATGATCGCCTTGATGTCGGCGTATGACGTCTGCCCGAGCCGCTCCCACGCCTCAACGTAATTGAACTCGAGCGGCGCGCCGAGGCTCTGGGGCGTCGAGAAGTTCGCTACCGCATTGAAGGTGATCCGCCTCGCGAGCGTGCTCTTTGCTGCCGCGAGGAAGTTCGCGATGCCCTGCGCGTTGTTCAACACTACGCCGCTGCAGGTGTAGACGGTGCCGACGTCGCCGAAGCTGTCGACGTGCCAGCCATCGAATGGATAGGCTGCCATCGCGTCCGCTTCGCGGCCGAAGATGTAAGTCTGCCAGCCGCCGTTGTTCGGATCGAACCAGTAGATCCGCGGTGTCGCCCAGCCGGCCGGGAGATTGAACCCAGCCTGATTGGTGCAATTGTTCGCGGACCACATGCCCCAGCGATAATCAACGCCCGAGCCATCGGACCCGTAACCGCTCCAGGCGCCGTACGCCAGGTTGTAGTTCTGCGCCATCATGTTGCGCCCATGCGCCGCATTGATCTGAGTCGTGACGGTCGCGCCGCTGATCAGCCGGTTGTTCACGTCCATCCACGTCGCGGTTGGACTGGCCACCGTGCCCTTCAGTGGCCAGTGATGCATCCACTGCCAGTCGTAGAACTGGATTCCGTTGACATGGAAGTCATTCAGCAGCTGCAGCCGGTAGTTGCTCTCGCTCGGGTTCTGGACCGGATAGTTCGTCATGAATCCAAAGCGTGGGTACCTCGCCCAGTCCGAGGAGACGTCGACGGCTGACGCCGCTGTGTCGAGGACGTTGTTGTTCGCGTCTTTCAGGGTGAAGTCGACCTTGTAGCCGTTGTAGTCCGTGTTCGGCGGCGTCCAGGTGAAGGTCGTTGTTGTCGCTTGGCCGGCCGCCAGGTTCAGCGTCTGCGTCTGCGGTGCGGCGACCGACGCGCCGCGCTGGCTGAACGACGCCGTGATGGTCGCGTTGTTCAACGGGATATTGACGCGATTGCCTAGGGTTGCACTGATGGTCACCGTGCTGTTCGGCGCGTAGCGGGCCTTGTCCACCGTCGCGTTCTGGATGTAGGTCCCGCTTTCGTTACCGTAGAGCCAGGCCTGCGTCGGGCTCGTCAGCCGATAGTGGATCTGGAAAAGGTCGTCGTCGTACCACGTGTTCGTCGTCGGATTGTGGTACGCGAGCCCGATGTCCATGTAGGCCCACGAGCCGACCGGCGCCGATCCACCACTCGCGAGGGCCGAGATCGGAATGACCGTCTCGATCCGCCCGGTGGTGGTGTCCCACTGCGGCGCGATGACGCCGGTCATGTTGTAGTCCCAGTTCCAGTTGCCTGCATTCACGTAGAAGTGCGAGAAGTCCGGACTATCCGACCAGCGTGTCGTGAGATATTGCATCGGACGATCGAGCGTTCTGCCGTAGAACGCGTTCGCTCTGGCCGCGATGGTGCCGCCGTGATTGAAGTCCTCGCTGTACACGTGCAGCGCGAACTTGGGCTCCGTGTTGTAGCCGGAGATGCTGCCGGAACGGTTGTCGACACGGATGTAGATGTTTGTCGCGTCGTTGGTGATGTAGAGCCGGTCGGCCTTTGTCATCGTGGATCCGGAGCTGGTCGTCGTCGTTCCGGACCGGTAGTAAGGGATGTTCGAGTACTGCGGCCAGTCGCCGGTGGTGCCGCCGGACACCTGGAGGGTCGCAAACGCACCGGCGTTCGCGTCGGGCGCGGTGATCCGCGGATCGAAGCTGCCCTGGTACGCCAGAGCAGTCATGATGAAGACCGAGGCGGTGATCGGTTCGGCCATCGTACTGACCAGCGGTTGCTGATTCACCCAGGAGATCGCTTCGCCGGGAGGCGTGTAGCCCTTGCCCGAACGGCTCACGTACCACTGGAGCCGGCTGAAGGTGCGCGCTGACTGTCCGGCATAGAGCTCATAGAGGGCCATGTACATCGACAGTTGCGGCCAGCTTGGCTCCGGCCCCAGCGCCTCGTTCCCGGCGGGGTTGTATGGGCTCGTGTAGTAGTAGTTGTCGCCGCTGTAGCGTGAGATGCCCCAGGTGTCGCGGGTCAGATACGCACTCACGGTCTGCGCGGTCGTCTGGGCGCGCTGCGATGCGGCATCGATGACACCCCAGGCGAGCGCGGCCAAGGTCGATCCATCGACGAGAGTCCGTGGCGTGAAGTCGGTATTGACCGCCCGGTTGTAGTAGCCAGCGGTCTCATTGAACAGCCCAGTGGGGTTCCAGCCATAGCTCCGTTGGAGCGCTGAGAGGATCGTTGAGGCTGAGCCGTTCCAGTTGTCACGATCGGTCGCGTTGGCCTCGACGATGGCGGCGCGCTGCGCGGCGTAGAGCCCCGCGACGTACATCGTCTGCGAGAACGTGTTGTATTCCTGCCCTTCCTCCCAGATGCTCGCGTCAGCAGGGCCGAATCCGTAGGTGGCGTTGATGTTGTTGCTGATGAAGTTGGCGGACTTCTGCAGCTTCGCATAGATCCCGTCAAGGAACGTGCGGCTGCCCGTCAGGGCGTAGTGGCGATACGCGCCCAGGAGGAACATCCCAAGGCTGTCGTGCTCTGGTTCCACGAAGGTCACGAAGTTGCCGGTCCACATGTCGAACGTCGTGTGGAAGGATCCGTCGGCGTTCTGCGCCGACGCAAGCCAGTTCCAGAACTTCTCGGCCTCGGTGGTGTGGCCGGAGGCATCCAGTCCCATGGCGGTGACTGACGCATCGCGTGCCCAGACCTTGTACCCGTACGAGCTCGGGTTGCTCGCAGCAGGGATAGTGCCCAGCGTCGGATTCTGCATCTGCTTGATCGTGATCAGGTTGATGTCGTAAGCGCTATTGACGCCCGGGTCGGTCGTCGTCGCGCGCGTCCCGGCGTTCAACCAGCTCGTCCAGCTGGCGGCAGCCTGCGTGAACCAATACGCGCCGGTCTGGGCGCGGGCCGCGTCCGCCGCAGCCTGTGCCGCGCTCAAGGTGGCCCGCGCGGACGCATAGAAGTACAGGACGGTGCTCGCACCGGCCGCGAGCGTGAGGCTGTTTTGAAACCCGAGGTCGAGGTCCGCCGCAGTCAGCGAACCGTTGTTGCGCAGCGTGCCGTTGGCGTCGAACTGCGCCCAGGCGCTCGCTGTGAGGTTGCTCCCGTTCGTGTCGGTGTCGTTTCCCACTTGATAGCTGCTCGGAGCCTGCATCGCTCCAAGCACGACGACGCCCTGACCGACGCCTGTGAGGTCGCCAAAGAGCGCGCGGCGCGTCGAGTCATACGTGCCCGTCGCTGAGCCGCTCGGGCGTGATGGATTGTTCAAGTGAACCTGGTCCAGGACGTTCCAAGTGATTGAACTGGTTCCCGGGTTCGTGACGGTGTACTTGATGATCATGAAGCCCTGGTTCGGCACGGCGAGATACGTGCGCGATGCCGTGACGGGCGTCGCAATGCCGCTGTAGGTCCCGTAGTTCTGCAGCACGCTGCCATCGGTCTGGTACCACTGTTCGGACGCGAAGTTCTTGATCTGGTCGTACTTCGTGGCACGCGTCTCATCACGGAAGAAGCCGCTGTAGTCCACGATCTGATTCGTCGACCAGCTCCCCGAGAAGCGGAGCTCGCCAAGACGCGGACCAAACGTCCCGGTGTCGTTCTGGTTGAGCTTGCTCGCCATGGCAATACCCATCAGGTCCTGCCAATTGGAAACGTACAGGCTGGTGGCTGGAGTCGTGCTCGCCAGAGTCGTGACCGCCGCCGCGGTGTGTTGCGTGGGCCGGACCCCTGGCATGACCACGATGGTCTGGACGACGATCGCCAAAAGCGTGATCGCGACGAGCAGCGTGCGGCGAGCCATGTTCCTTCTCCTCTCGCGCTAGACGCGTGCGATAGTCGGTGTGCTGGTCCGTGTTGTGTGGCCCGCGAGGGCGTCCGCGAGGATCAGATACATCGCGTGAGACCAGATGAGCGGCCGGGCCGGTGGGCCCCACCGCCCGAGCCAGACCTCGTAGAACGTCGGCGTGAGCAACGCGGTTTGCGTCTGTTCAGGAAGGGCCCCCGTCGCATCAGCCTCTTTGGCGATCCCGTCGAGCAGGGCCCGCGCCTCACTCAGCCGTCCGACGCGCGTGTAGTACCAGCCAAGCCACGCCGTGAGCAGCGGCCAGGCACCACCGCCGTAGTAGGTGTCCTCCGGGAACCGGTGGACCCCGTCATTCAGTAAGTCGCGTTCGATCGCCTCGACCGTCGCCACCACCACCGGATCAGTTGGTTCGAACAGCCCAAATGGCACCGCGCACCAAAGTAGGCTGGCGTCCAGGCCCCGGCCGTCGATCCGCTTCGCAAGGCGTCCATCGACGAGGCCGCGCGCCGATACCAGCTGGCGCATCGCGCCCTGCGCCGATCGCGCCGCCGCAGCCTCCGTTTCGCTAAGCCAGGGCATGACGGCGCGCAGGCCACCATAAAGGCACGCGATGGTCGCCGGATAGCGGTCTTCAGACTCCTCCCAGCAATCGAACTGCGGCAGGTCCCAGAACGCGCTGACGTAGCGGACCAGCAGCTCGATCGTCGGGAGGTACGGACCGACATCGGCGCGCGTCGATCTGAGGTGATGCGCGAGCGCCCAGAGGTAGCTGCCAAAGCCATCCATCTGGAAGTTGCCCCAGTGTTCACTGCCCTCGCTCCCATCGAGCCGATAGCGGCAATGCAGCATGTCGGCACCCCGCACCGGCCGTCCGGCGGCACGTTCGGCCAGTCCGCGTTCGACCTTCGGTGCATACCGTTCGATCACCATGCGGCCCCAGGCGAAATACCGGCCGCTCACCTCGGAGCGGCCGGCGCAATCCATCGCGTGGGCGATGAACGAGCTGTCGCGGAACCAGCAGTACCCGTAGACGGAGAACGTCGGCGCGGCGACGATCGCCCCGGACCGGTCCTGGGCGGCGGCAATCAACTCGATGCTGCGCGAGTGCAGATCCTTCATCCCTTGAGGCTCCCGGCGCGCATGCCCGCGACGAAGTACCGCTGGAAGAGCAGGAACAACGCGATCTCCGGCAGCGTGGCGAGCGTCGTCGCGGCGAATACCGTGCTCCACTGCGTCCCATGCGCGTTGAAGAACAGCTGGATGCCGATCGGCAAGGTTCGTAGGTCCGGATCCTGGAGCAGCGTGCGGGCCCACCAGAAGTCGTCCCAGGCGCCGAGGAAAGTGAAGATCGCAAGGGTCGCGAGCGCCGGCTTGGTGAGCGGCAACAGGATCCGGAAGTACACCGTCCAGGGCCCCCCGCCGTCGATGTAGGTCGCCTCCTCCAGCTCGCGGGGCAGCTCCTCAAAGAACCCACGAAGGAGGAACGTGTTGAAGGCCACTGCCCCGGAGACGTAGATGATCCAGATGCCGGTCCAGCTGTTGACCAGGTCGAAATCGTGCATCACTTGAAACTTCGGCAGCAACGCGATCATGTCCGGGATCATCATCGTTACCAGATACAGGCTGAAGATCAGCTCCTTCCCAGGAAAGCGCAGCCGGGCGAACGCGAACGCGCTCGTCGTCGACACGATGAAGGCGAGCAGCACCGTGCCGAGCGCGACGATCATGCTGTTCAGGGCGTAGCGCTGTAGGCCTGCCTCGTCCCAGGCCCGGGCGAAGTTGTCCAGCGTCGCGCCCTGCGGCCAGATCGTCGGTGGGTACGGCAGGATCCAGCGCTCAGGATTGAGCGCCGTGCCGACCATCAAGAGGAACGGCGTCACCATGATGAGCGCTCCAGCGCCCAAGAGCAGGTACAGCAAGAGACCACGACGGCGCCGGCGGCGGCGCATCGTACTGCGGTCCCTGACCCGGACCCGAAGCCTCGGCAGATCCAATGCGGCCACCTAGCGGTCCACGCTGCCGCGGATGACCCGCCGCTGAATCAAGCCGATCGCGACGATCGCGACGCCCATCAGCAGGCCGATCGTCACGCCGTAGCCGAAGTCGAGGTACTTGAACGCCTGGGTGTACATATAAGACAGCAGCACTTGCGTGCTGCCCTGCGGTCCCCCGGCAGTCAGGAGCACCACCGAGAGGAACACGTTGAACGCGCCAATCAGCAGGACGACCGATACGAACAGCAGGGTCGGGCGCATCAGCGGCAGGGTGATCCGGCTGAACCGCTGCCAGCCCGTGGCGCCGTCGGTCTCGGCTGCTTCGTATAGCTCTGGGGGGATGTACTGCAGGGCCGCGAGCAGGATGACCATCGTCCAGCCGACGCCCTTCCAGATGCCCAGGAGATTGATCGGCACCTGGGCGGTCCAGGTGGCGTGCAGCCAGTCGACTGGGGTCGGCAGCAGGTGGAGCACCGTGACCAACAGATAGTTCACCGGCCCGAGGCCATCCGAGAATAGATAGGCGAAGAGATATGACACCACGAGCCATGAGGTGACCACCGGTAGGTAGAAGAACGCTCGGAACACCGAGCGACCGCGAACCGCGGCGTTCAGGCCGATCGCCGCAAGGAGCCCCAGGGCCATCTGCCCGGGCACGGTGATAAGGGCGTAGAGCACGGTGTTCCGGGCCGCGACCCAGAACGTTGGATCCTCGGTCAGGGCACGCTCGAAGTTCTTGAGGCCGACGAACTCGCTCTCCGCCGGTGCCATCAAGTTCCAGTCATAGAGGCTCATCTGCACACCCCGGACGAGCGGATACAGCACGAACACAATGACGAGCACGAGGCCCGGCGCCATGAAGGGCACGGCCGTGCCGAGCTCACGCAGCGAGCGCGAGCGGCGGGAACGACGAGCTAGCGGGAGCGCTCGGGCCGTCACAGAACCTCCAGTTCAATCGCACGGAGGGAAAGGTACCGGAGCGGTGGACCGCCGCTCCGGTACCGAGCCTGGGAGGAGTGGTCTTACTGCAACAGGGGGTCGATCGCGGCAGCGGCGTCGTCGAGCGCCTTCTTCACCGGCACGGTGCCGCGGAGCGCGGCCTCGAACGAGTCGGTGAGGATCTTCTCGATCTTCGGCCAGTTCGGGCTGACCGTGCGTGGCTTCGCCGATTCGAGCTGGACGATGTACGGCGCGTAGTAAGGCGTGCTCGTCATCACCGTCGACTGCGACGCCGAGCGAGTCACTGGCATCTGGCCGGTTTCGGCCATCGCGGTCTGCGCCTCGTCGGTCAGCAAGTACTGGGCGAAGGTCCAGGCGGCGTCCTGGTTCTTCGAGCTCTTGAAGATCACGAGGTTCTCACCGCCGACGACGGAGATTGAGCCACCGGGTCCCTTGGGCATCGGCGCTCCGACGACGTTCGGGCCCATGTCCTTGGCAATGATCGGGAAGAACCAGGGGCCATCCGAAAGCATCCCATAGTTCGCGGCCTTGAACCCGCCCCAGGAATCAGGTTTGCCCCCGAGGGTGGAGGGGCCGAGGAGGCCATCCTTCTGCATGTCGACGAGCCACTGCAATGCTGCGATTGATTGCGTCGAGTTGAGAACGCCGGAGGCCTTGCTGAAACTGTCGTCGGTCACGTTGCCCCCTGCGGTCCAGAACCACGGCAGCACGTTCCACGGGCCGAAGCCACCGAGTGCGAGGCCGAACTTGTCTGGCTTGCCCTTGAGGGTCTGAGCCGCCGACCGCACCTCGTCAAGGGTCGTCGGTGCCTTGGCGACCAGGTCCTTGTTGTAGATGAGCACCTGGGTGTTGGTGTCGAGCGGGATGCCGTAGTACTTGCCCTTGTAGCTATTCGTCGAGAGCGGACCGGGGAACACCTTGCTCTTGAGGTCCGCAAATCCGGGCAGTGAGTCCAACTGCGCGAGCGCGCCGAGCTTGGCGAACTCTGGGGTCCAGATGATGTCCATGCGCATGAGGTCGGGCAGCGCGCCGCCGCTGGCGGCGGTCACCAGCTGATCGTGCAGGCCGTCGTAGGGCATGACCACGGCCTTCACCGTGATGTTTGGGTACTTCTTCTGGAACGCCGGCAGCACCACGTCGGTCAGCTTCTTGTTCTCACCGCCGTCGGTGTTGAACGTGTGCCAGAACGTGATCGTGACCGGCTTCGCCGCCGTCGCGGCCGCCGTGGCGGCCGTCGTGGCCGCCGGCACGCTGGAGCTCGCCGTGGAGGCCCCCGGCGTGGCGGTCGTGCCGCTACAGGCGCTCGCGATGAGTGCGCCGACAAACGCAAGGGCGCCAAATCGCAGATTTCTCGGCATTCCTATCACCTACTTCTTTATCCAACTCCGCGTGACCTCGCGCTGACTCCCCTTCCCTACGAAGACACCTCCTCAGTGCACGAGACTTGCGACGCTCAGCTGTGGACGATGTCCGGCGACATCCGCGAAGATCGGCGGCTTGAATACTTCTTCTAGGACGAGCGTCGCCGCACCGATCGACCAGGCATCGCTGCCAAGCGTCGCTGGCACGACCTCGAGCTCGTCCGCCAGGATCGAGAACGCGTGCTCTCGCAGGCTGGCCCGCATTGGGTCAAGCAGCAGGTCTCCGGCGCCGTCGGCAGCCTCGCCGCCGATCACAATGCGGGCTGGATTGAGCAGATTGACGACGTTCGCGAGCGCCGCCCCCAATACGACTCCAGCGTCCGCGAGAACCCGACGAGCGAGGCCGTCGCCTTCGCGTGCCGCACGCACAACGAGCTCCCGGGTGATCGCAGCGGCCGGGGTGTCGCCGAGGCGGCCGACGCTGCGGGCCTGTGCGAGACGCTCGCGCGCCGTGCGCGCGATCGCCACATCGGCGGCGTAGGCCTCCAGACAGCCGTGCTTGCCGCACGTGCAAAGCGGTCCGTCGAGATCCATCACCACGTGACCGAGCTCGCCCGCTCCCTCCCGCGCTCCCCGGTACAGCCGACCTCCGATGATCACGCCGGCGCCGATGCCGACACCAACGGTGACGGCGATCAGATCGTCCGCGCCGCGACCCGCGCCGTACCAGTGCTGGGCGAGCGCGAAAGCGTTCGCATCGTTGTCGACGAACACCGGCACGTCGAGCGCGCGGGCAATCTGAGAACGGAGATCGAAGTTGCGCCAATGCAGGAATCGCGATGAGAGCGCCATGCCGGTGCGCAGATCGATGAGGCCCGGCAGGACGACTCCGACGCCCAACACGTCAGCCGCTGTCAACTGGCGCGACCGAGTCACCTCAATGATCGCTTCGCGCAGTTGCATCGTAACGATGTCCGGTCCGGCGTCAGCGTCCAATTCGCGCTCGACCCGCTCGAGGACCTGCGCGTGGAGATTGGTCAGCGCCGCGGTGATTTGGGTCGGCGCCAGCTTTACGCCGACGATGAACCGTGCCTCGGGGTTCAGCCGCAGCAGCACCGGGGGCCGGCCGACGCTCGTCGGCTCGGCGCTGCCGGCCTCCTCGACGAGGCGATCTCGCACGAGATCGGTGAGGATCGTGTTGATGGTGGATCTCCCAAGCTGGGTCCGTTCGAGCAACTCGAGTCGGGACAGCGGTCCGTGCCGCCGGATCAGGTCCACGACGAGCGCCTGGTTCAGGTCGCGGATCAGTCGTTTGGAGCCAGTGCGGACCTTCACGGCCGGCCCAGGCGGGCAGACTGGACGTTCTGCCTGTGACTACACATAATTCCTGGCACTTCGGCTGATGACAGTACCAAACTCCGTCAAGGGGTCCCCGCCGCCGGCACCTGTCCGGCTGGCCAGCCGTTGGGGTGAGGCCCAATTCACGGCCCTTGCGCCGGACTTGTTCAAGCTGAGCCTGATCCAGGCCCGGAGTCGGCTGCACCGCGGGACACCCGTGGCGCGGCAGGACTGGCCGGCGGTCCCCGCCACCACAACGGAGTCGGAACGCTTCGTCGAGCTCCGGACGGACGTCGCGGCGCTGCGTCTGCAGCGGAAGGACCTTGCCCTCGAGCTGACTCTCGCCGCGGGCGAGGTCGCGCTGCGCTCGGTCAACCCCGGCTGGCTGAGCGCCGGCCCGCGTGAGATCGCTCTTCGGTTCGAGCTGCCGGAAGGCGCCCGCTGCCTGGGATTCGGCGAGCGCACCGGTCCGCTCGACCGGCGTGGACGCCGGCTCACGAACTGGGCCACCGACGCGCGCCCGGACACGATCGCGAGCGATCCACTCTACGCAGCGATCCCCTTCGGCCTCTTCGTCCTGGGAGGCCGCACCCTAGGCGTCTACGTGGACCACGCCGGACATTCGGCGTTCGACCTCGGAGCGACGAATGAGAGCGAGTGGCGGCTGACCGTCAGCAGCTCGGCAGTCGACATCTATCTGATCAGTGGTCCCGACGCGGCGACGGTCCTCGACCGCTATACGGAACTAACCGGCCGCCCGTTCCTTCCACCACGCTGGGCGCTGGGGTATCACCAGAGCAGATGGGGTTACCGGAGCGCGACCGAGGTCGTGGCGGTCGCTCGTGAGTTTCGCCGCCGTCGGATCCCCTGCGACGCCGTCTACTTGGACATCGACTACATGGACCGCTACCGCGTGTTCACCTGGGACCCAAACCGGTTCCCGGATCCGTCCTCGCTGATCGCCAGTCTACGCGAAGAGCACATGCGGATCGTGTCGATCGTCGACCCGGGTGTTGCACAGGACCCCGGCGATGCGACCTACCGGTCCGGCCTCGCGGGCGGACACTTCTGCCAGAGGCCGGACGGCAAGCCGTACGTCGGTCGGGTCTGGCCCGGCGCGGCAGTGTTCCCCGATTTCGAGCGCGGCGATACACGAACCTGGTGGGGCACGCGGCTCAACGACACGCTGCTCACCCCCGGCATCGCCGGCATCTGGAACGACATGAACGAGCCATCGAACTTCGTGCGACCCAAGACGATGCCGGGTTCGGTGCTCCAGGACGACGGCGCGGAGCGGCCGCATCGCGAGGTCCACAACCTGTACGGGTTACGAATGGCCCAGGCGACCCGCGAGGCACTCGCGGCGGCACGACCTGACGAGCGTCCCTTCGTTCTTACCCGGTCTGGATTTGCGGGCATCCAGCAGTACGCGGCGGTTTGGCTCGGCGACAACCGCTCGTCTTGGGATCAGCTGCTCGCCAGTATCCCGATGACCCTCAGCATGGGCCTATCAGGCGTGCCGTTCGTCGGCGCCGATGTCGGCGGCTGGGACGATGACTGCACCGGTGAGTTGTTGATCCGGTGGACGCAACTGGGAGCATTCCTCCCATTCTTCCGCAACCACTGCGCGCTGAGCCGACGCGCCCAAGAGCCGTGGGCCTTCGGCCCAGAGGTGGAGTCCCATTGCCGCGACGCGATCCGACTGCGCTACCGGCTCTTGCCATATCTGGAGCGGCAGTTCGAAACCGCGCACCGGACTGGTCTGCCGATCGCCCAGCCGCTCTGGCTGCAGTTCCCAGAGGACGCCGCGTGCAACGACCTCGTCGATCAATTTCTGTTCGGTCCAGACCTTCTCGTCGCCCCGGCGTACCTGCCTGGGATGCGCGCGCGGGCGGTGTACCTGCCGGAGGGATCATGGATCGGCTTTCACGATCGCGCGGCGTTCGCCGGCGGACGATGGGTCGTGGCGGACGCGCCGCTCGATCGGATCCCGCTCTTCGTACGTCGCGGAGCCGTGATCCCGATGCTCACCCCAGATGTGGATCACGCGAGCTGGAGCGAGGGCGACGTCGTCCACATGCGATTCGACGCGAAAGAACAGGTCTGGGGGGCCCGATGACGATGTCGTTCGAGGCGGAGTATCGGGACGGAACGTCCCGTCGGCTCCGAATACGTACTTCAGCGTGATGCGCCTTGTTCACGCACCTCTCACGTCCGGCCAGAGGTCGGCAGTACCGCGACCGCCAACCTGGCGATTCGCCCGAACGCCGCCGACCGCGGACGCCTCCTCGGTGTCCACTCTGATAGAGCACCGGGACTCGCGTCCGATGGAACGAAGGCTCATCTGATTCGGCGATCACCTAACAGTGCGTCAGACGAGCAGTGGTTTTGCAGATTTTCCCTCCGCTGAGGTGCCGTCTTTAGGCGCATATTCGCACGTTTTGCCTCAGATCGGCCTCCGGGAGTGATGGTCTGCATCTTCATGACGCCCTCTGCCGCCGCTTGGTCTCGGCCATACAGACGCGGCAGTTGCGCCAGATTCGACCAGACCGACCGCGATAGATGTAAGTGTTCGCGCTCGTGTGTTCGCGCTCGTGTATTCGTGCCCGTGAACGCACGATGTTTTTGGGCGTTACGGGCGGCGCCGCCGATGCCGCGGATGGTGTTCTCCCGCCATGTGACGGGTTCGAGATGCGCCGGGTTGACGCAGGCTCGATTGCGGCAAAGGTGGTCGAGCACGAGACCGTCGGGGATCGGTCCGATGAGGTGCTCATAGATCAGTCGGTGCGCGCGATAGTTCTTCCGATGGAACGTGACCTGGCCGTAGCCCTGTGCTCCGAGGGAATCCCATTCCCAGCATTCACCGTTGGTGGTGATATGCGCCGCGAGTCGGGCGGGAATGAGAGCGTTCATCTACCCGGCCTTGAAGAACTTGCCGAGCGTCGTTGGGTACGCCGCGAGCTGCGAGAGCGGCATCTCGCCGCGGTAGCGGCGAAGCATCCGCATCCCGGATCCACGATTGCGCTGATCCCAGCCGTGGACCTCGATGATCGCGGAGTCAGGCCAGTGCGCCTCGGACTTCTGCGCGACGGAGGTCGATCGCAGACGGTGCTGCTTGAAGGCGACGCCCTCGATCGCGATGCGGGCCTTCATCCGCTGCGAGAGCGAGGACCAGCTGTGCTCGTTAATCGCCTTGCCGTGGATCGTGAGGAACAGCGGCTCTTCACCCCCGCCACGGTAGACCGGGCGGGTCCGCAGGTATGCCTTGATCGCGGGGATGGCGGCGGGGTCCATCGGCACGACGCGCACGCCGGCCGTCCCGCGCTTGGTCGCGCTCTCCTGCTCGATGAGGAAATGCCCCGCGGTGCCGGACTTGGGGAACTGGACGTTTCGGACGAGCATCAGCCGCGCTTCCTTCGCCCGGAAGCCGTGGAGCTCGACCGCGATGATCGCGCGGTCGCGGACGGCGGTCATGCCGTCGATGCCGCGGAGGATGGCGTTCACTTCCTCGTCCTTGTACGGCGGGAGGCCGCGCGCGGACGGACCGGGGATGACCAGGTCCCGGAGGACGGACAGGCGTAGATCCGCGTCGCCCGCGTACCAGAGCTTCTTCCGGGCGAGGTAGGTGGCGAACGAGCGGAGTGTGATCGCGAGGTTCCGGCGGGTGTTCGGGTTGGCCGCCGTGCGGACGAACCGCTCGGCCGTCTCGATCTCAATGCTGGCGAGGGTCCGCCGCTCTTCGGGCAGCCAGCGGACGAACAGATCCAACCGGCGGGCGTACCCGTCGAGGGTCGATTGGGCGATGCCATCGCCGTCGAGCGGCTTGTCGGCCAGGAACCAGCCGATGGCTTCGGGCAGGGAGAAGTCGGGTCGCTTCACGCGTTGGTCCCGATATCGATCTGGAAAGGTTCGTGCGGTGTTTCCCACGCGAGGTGCTTCCTCCTCGCGCCCGCCCCAAGCAGCAGGACTGTACGCCCCCTCACGCCAGCTCCAGGACGACCGGGCAATAGCAGCCGCTTCGCAGCTCATCGCAGCCGCGGCAGAAAGGCCCTCGACGGGGTAGGAGTCCCTCCAGCTCGACCGTGTACATCGCCCGCCGGAAGCGGTCGCAGAGCACGTCGGCCGCGGTCATGACGTTCTCGGGAGCCGGTCGCGGCCGCGCGGACCATTGGCTCGCGCTCACGGCCGCGCCCCGCGGTAGACGATGACCATGAGGACCGCGACGACGATCCAGACGAAGGCGATGGTGAGGGTCACTTCTGCTCTCCCTCGGTCTGAGGGTCCGAGGCGAGGGCGGCGCACATAGCGTCGTAGTGGTCCCACGCCTCGTCTACGAACTCTCCTTTGCCGTAGTTGGCGGCTTGCATCGCCACACATGCCTTCTCCAACGCCTCGTAGCGGGAGAGGTGGGCGCGGACCTCCATCACAAGGTCAGCCAACTCCCCGACATACCGAACGCCCCGCTCGAACCCGACGCCGAACACCAACTGATCTGCGATGTTCTGAACATCCTTGTCCCACCCCTTCGATGCAGTCATCGCAGAAGTCCCAACGCGATTGCGAGAACTACGCTTCCCGCAAAGACCACGACTGCGGCGAACATCAGAAGCAGCACTGGGTCACCATCTGCCACTGGCTCGGTTTCGATGGGGCGCTTCACTCGGTCACCTCCGTGGAGTCGCGCACCTCGACCCGCCTTCCGTTGATGGGGCACAGGAAGAACTCATTGATGGTGATGGCTGTCTCGACATGGTGGTCCTGACCGCAGGCCGAGCAACCGCGAACGTCGCGATAGCCGTTGTCGGGCGCTGGCGCAGTGAGCCATGCGACGAACTCGCGGAACTTCACTCGGTCACCTCCGTGTCGAGGGCGGCGAGGCGCTTCCACGACTCCGGCATGTTCCCGCAGAGGGAGCGGAGGGCGGCGACTTTGGAGATGGATTGTTCCCAGAGCGCCTTCGGGGACTCGGGGCGAGCACCGTCGTTCTCTCCTAACGCACGGAGCAGGTCGCGCAACAGGTCGCGCGGGTCGGGATCGGTCACTAGCTCACCTCCGCAACATCGAGCGCGGTCTGCAATGCGATGACCTGCGCCCGTAGGTCGGTGATGGTCTGGAGGAGGGCGAGGAGGGTCTGTGGGTCGCAGGCGACGATGTAGGCGGCATCGGCTAGCCGGTAGCACATCCCCCTGCCGCCCTGCTCGATTGGGTCCACATCAAAGCCCATGCCGCCACGCGCCGTCACATGCCACGGCCCCGGTGTCGCCTTCTCCGCAAGGTCGCGTAGGCGCTGTTCGTTGTCGGTCATCGTTGCCTCCAGCGCGCGAGCTTCGCGAGACCGTCGATGACTAGGGCGGGGTCGTGATTGCGACGGCGGGCCGCCAGGAGCACGACGCCGAGGGCGAAGTCGAGGAGCTCGATCATCGGCATGAACCCCCACCACGAATTTCGCGGGGTTGCGTATCGGCTGGGAGCTCACAGCGACCGTGGTGTGCAGGGCGAAATCAAGTGGTCGTCGCAACATCTCGACAATGAGGAGATGCGGC
>JRHI01001687.1_pt1 | contig 17526 bp, 14 predicted proteins | sample 215371 | NCBI WGS metagenome assembly JRHI01 (sample SAMN02929681, study PRJNA255918) | sediment metagenome | biome: cave system; feature: Ice Cave; material: Sediment; isolation source: sediment from deep within a dark volcanic ice cave with no known source of... ...
GGGGGGGGGGGGGCTTCGGTTGCCGCACGTACTTCACCGGGTTTGTTCCGCGAGCGGCCGCGCCCGCTCGGTGGGCAGAACCCAGACGCCAGGGGCGCGCAGAAATATCCCAGAACGCGCGCCGACGACGCGCACGCGGGTATCACCGATGTGCCGTTAGGTGATGCGCCATAACACGCACAGCCGGATGACCGGCGCCCAGAACGAGCGCCGCCATCTCCCCTGGTTGATCACCACGATCTAACAGTGTCGACGAGGCGCTCCCCTCCCCAACCGCGATCTGCTCTGGCTGGTGGGCTTAGAGGGCGCGAGCACCGACCGCGACTTCAACGCTCGTCATGACGGCGCGACCGGGTTCTGACAAAAACGAGGGTCGGAAGCATTCGCGATAGAAATCGGCGAAGACGATCACCGGTATTTGTGGGGAAGAAGGTCTGGGCGAACGTGGGCGGGCTCGAACTTAGACTCGGCGGCAAGCAAAACCCGGCCAGCGCCTGAGCGGATCACGAGGTCGGCGCTGAGAGACCGTCGAGTCCCGGGGAGCATTGGGTAGTCGTTGAACGCCGAACAATCGAGGAACCGCGCCCGGATCTGCTTCCAGAGGTGCAGCTGGACCGTGTAAAGGATGCGCGCTCCACGAAATATGGGCGATCATCGTAGGTGTCGCGAAGCCACTGAATAGCGTCTGCGAACATCGAGGGGGCAGCGGTCGAGCCGGGTTCCTCCACTTCTCAAGCATCGCGTTCATGACAGCGCTGACCAACTGCCGTGACGGCGGTCCCCTAGTCAAGATATGCGCGTCGACTCGTTGTGCCGGCTTCGTCTGCTACGAGGACCCACGCCATTGGCAGTGCGCGGATGTATCCGCTGACCAACAGCTCAAGCGCCTGCTCGTCGACACCGGCGCGGGCTATTCACTCACGAAGCGCTCGACGCCTCCTTGTTCGACGGGGTCGCTGCCCGTGTGACGCCTGACGCTTTGCGAAATCGGAGCGCTCATTCCAGGCTCGTTCCATACGCTCTGGGTCCAAGCCGGACCCATCGGCGAGGATGAGCTCGACGTCTCGGCGGTCGGGGCGCGACAGGACCCGCACTCCGTCCACCGTCTGGGCGTCCGCCCGCAGGTTCGGCGCTCCCGGACCCCACAAGACGAGCAGGGGGCGCGGCTCAACGGCCACACGGGCCTTCGTCAACCGCAAGGCGCGATCGACTCGTTGCGCCGAGTCCCGCGCTTGCTGGAGCGGAGGTCGAGTCCAAGGGCCGACCAGAGTGTCGTTCTCGATCGCCGCCGGCTCAGAAGTCCATTTCGACTCGACCGCCCACACGCCCCCGGGACCTATCAGTACGTGGTCGACGTCTCCGTGTCCGGCAAAGTATAGGCCGTGGACCACGCGCCATCCTTGCCTGCGGGCGCGCCGCGGAGCGAGGACCGAGGCGGTCCACCGCTCAGCCAGGATCCCCCGTATCTGCGAACCTGTCCCGGTCGACAGCGACAGGGCCCATGCCAGTAGCCAGAGCACGCCGACGGAATAGGCACCGAGAGCGAACCAACGGACGTTGCCGTCGACGTTCCAGATGAAGGCGAACGCGGCGGCGAACGCCGCGATCCCCTTGACGAACGACCGGACCGTTCCCCGAGCCGCCCTCTCCCAGGAATGGACCACCAAGCGCGTCTGATGCTGAGCTACTCGCACACGAGTGTTATCGGCGGCAATTCACAAGCATGAAGGACGTCCGACGGGCTGGCGTCCGCCGAGCCCCTCATCGCGTGGTGGCCGAAGTTGACGGAGCCATACTCGCCATCACTGATCCCCACTTCGGGGCCATGGCCCGCCAAACCAAGAAGCATCGACGCCGGCAACACGCACCTAGACTGACCGCCGGCCGAGTCCGCTGGAGTGACTGAGGAGTGAATTGTGGAGGCGACACCGCACAAGGATGGCGCCGGATCCAAGAGTGGGTCTCCTCGGGTTTGGGTCGTCCGGGCGGGCAGGGGGGCAGTCCACGCGGATCGCTTCCTCGCCGACGGCGTGGTCGCCATCGGGTTCGGCGTCATGGAGAGCATCGCCCACCTGACCTGGGAGGATGTTTCTGGCCGGATACGCAAAGCCATGCCCGACGATCCACCGGTAACAATTGGCCTCGCTGCCGGTGCGCTCTTTCGCTTTGCCAACGAGTTCTCGGCAAACGACTTTGTGGTCACGCCGGAGCCCGGAGGCACCATGCTCTCCGGGCAAATTGTCGGTGAATATCAGTTTGTTGATTCTCCGTTGGTCGAGGACCACAGCCACGTTCGCACAGTCCGCTGGTTCGGACGCTTCCCGCGAGCCCAGCTCAGCGATGGCGCACGCAAGAGCATCGGCTCGTTAATGACGTTGTTCCTTCCTGGCTTTCAGGACGAGCTGCTTGGCATCGTGCGGCCTCTCAGCGCCGCGGCTGTGCCACCGTCCCCACGGCCAGCTCGTGCTCCGCAGAAAGCGACCGCGGCGGTTCCCGTGACCGCGTCGATCCCAACCGACCTTGCGACGCCCCCGGGACCCACCGGGTCCAAGTTCGAGACCGACAAGGTCGACCTGCTCTACCTCCTCGAACAGATCGGGAACCGAGACCTCGCTGTTCCGGACTTCCAGCGCTCATTCGTCTGGGACGCCTCCGCCACCCGCGAGCTGGTCGTCTCTATCATCCGCGCCTTCCCGGCGGGCAATCTCCTCTTCCTTCGTGGCGGATCCGCTGTCTTCTTGCCGCGATCTGTGGAAGAGGCACCTGGGCTCAACGGACACGAGGCGGCCGCGCTCGTCCTCGATGGCCAGCAGCGGCTGTCATCGCTCTTTCATGCATTCTCCGGACTGGGCACACATCGCTTCTTCGTCGACATCACAGCACTAATGAGCGGCGAGGACATCGACGCGGCAGTCAAGACGTTCAGCGCCGCACGAGCGAAACCCTGGGCCGACGTTGCCGGACAGGCCCGCAGCCTCATGTTCCCGTTGGCTCGGGTCCGCGACTACAGCTACTGGCGGGACGACATCCTTGATGCCCGCGCAAGCGATGACGTAGATACCCGCAAACGGCTGCGGTCGTATCTCAATGCTGTCGAGACCGCCGTCATAGCGCCGATCCGGGCTTACCAGTTCCCGGTGACGACTCTGACTCAGGACACCCCCACTGAAGCCGTCTGCACGATATTCGAGACACTCAACCGCACGGGCATCAAGCTCTCGGTGTTCGAGCTGATCTGCGCCCGCGCCTTCGCCGGGGGACATCGCCTCCGCGAGCGTTGGAAGCAAGCACTCTCGGACTACCCGGTCCTCGACGAGTTCGATATCGACCCTTACTACGTGCTTCAGACCATCGCCCTGCGAGTGGGCAAGAAGCCGCAACGAGGAGTTGTGGCGTCGATGGACGTCCCAACAATTGTGGCCGAATGGGACGCGAGCGTGCGCGGTATGGCGCAAGGCCTTGTGATGCTCCGCGACCAGTGCGGAGTCCTCTCTCCCAAATGGCTCCCGTACGCTCCCATGCTGCCGACGCTCGCCGCCGCCTGGCAGGACGTCGACGAGGCGCACGGGCCGGCGGTCGGAGCGCGCCGGCTCAAGCTGCAACGCTGGTTCTGGTGCGCCTCCTTCGTCGGAGACTACGACAACGCACCGAACTCACGCGCTGAAGCTGACATTCCGCTCCTGCATACGTGGCTCACAGGCGGCGACGCACCGCGTGTCGTGCGCGACTTCCGGTTCGAGCCTGCGACCTGGCTGGAGGTCACCGGCCGCCAGCGTGGCTTGTATCGCGCCACGATGGCGCTACTCATGCTGGACAAACCACTCGACTTCCACCACGCCGTCCCACTGACCCGTACAGTCATCGAGAGCACCGCCGTCGACGACCACCACATCTTCCCGGCCGCTTACCTGAAGGACCAGGGTGCAACCAAGCAGGTCGACACCGTGCTCAACCACACCCTGATTGACAAGCTCACGAACATTCGCATTGGCAAGAAGGCACCGTCGGTGTACCTCGCCGAGATGGAGGCGGAACTACGCGACGCCCTTCCTGGCGTGCTGCGGAGCCACGGCCTGCCGCCCGACAAGAACGGACCGCTTTGGACCGACGACTACGACAGCTTCTTGGAGTACCGCCTCGCTCACCTCACTGAGGCACTGACCGTAGAGACGCAAGGACCAAAAACGGGAGAGATGTTGTGAGCGGTCACCCGCGACATTCGGCCGCGTCGGACGTGACGTCGGTCTTCCGGCGGCTTCCGTAGCGCCCACGCCGTTTGAACGGCTCTCCGCCTGCCGTAGCGCCCGCTCAGGCGACCGCGGCCGTACCGCTCACTGGACCGAGAACCCGGGTTTTAGGTGGTCGGCAGGCACGGAGACGCTCGACTCCGCCGATTTCCATCGCGAACGCTTCCGACCCGCGTTTTGTCAGAACCCGGTCTTCGCCGCGATGACGAGCGTGGAGGTCTCAGTCGGTGCTCGCGCACCCCAAGCCCACGAGCAGAGCAGATCGCCCGTGGGGACGGGAGCGCCTCGTCGACACTGTTATGTCGTCGCGATCAACCAGGGAGTTGGCGGCACTCGTTCTGGCCGCTGGTCATCCGGGCTGTCTGTGTTATGGCGCATCACCTAACGGCACATCGGTGATAGTGGCGACCACTTCGGTCGGCGCACGTTATGGGATGCCTCCGGCGTTGTGTCCGCGTGCGACTGATGTGTGGGAGCGATACGTCGATTCGTCGGTCGTTCGGTTTTGGTCCGGGTGCGCATCCGGTGGAGGAGTGAGGCTGTGCAGGGCGGTGATCGCCGCCCGAGCACGGCTCATCCGCACATGCGGCAGACTGTGCGTCGTGATCGACGTTCCGGAGATTCACTACGCGAAGTCGGGGCGTCACCATATTGCGTACCAGGTGACGGGCGGCGGTCCCGTCGATCTGCTGTTTGTCCAGTCGTTCGTCTCGAATATTGAAATCATGTGGGAGGACCCGTCGCTGGCGCGTTTCCTCCGTCGATTGGCAACGTTCTCCCGCCTGGTGCTGTTCGATGGTCGTGGCTCTGGCCTGTCGGACCCCGTTGGGATCGACGCGGTGCCGACACTCGATGAACGCGTCGAGGATGCCCTCGCTGTGCTCGACGCTGTCGGTATCGAACGGGCAGCTGTGTTCGGCACGAACGGTGGTGGCCAGACGGCGATCTACCTTGCCGCAGCACATCTCGAACGCGTCAGCGCGCTCGTCACCTACAACGCGTGGGCGAGCGCTCTTCAAGACCGCAACGCGGATCGGGTGGCGGAGATCGTGCGTCGTGCCGAGCGGATTTGGGGAGGGCATGAGGCGCTCGGTGCGATCGACTCGCCATCGGGGGCGGATCGTAGAGACTGGGTCCTGCGTTTCTACCGTCTGTCAGTCAGCCCTGGAATGGCCGTCGCGGCGCAGCGGGCGGACCTCGAGCGCAGCGTTGTGCCGTTCCTGGGGGCCGTCCAAGCACCCGCGCTCGTCTTGCAGCGAGAGGGCTCGCGGACGGTCGAGGAGGCCCACTTGCTCGCCGATCGCCTGCCCCGGGCCCGCCTTCGTCTGCTCGCAGGTGAGGGACAGGTCTGGTTCATCGATGACACCGATCCCGTGCTTGACGAGATCGAAGAGTTCCTCACAGGACATCGCACCGCGGCTGAGGGCCACGTGATCGTGTCCACCGTGCTGTTCACCGACATCGTCGCCTCGACTGAACAGACCGCAGCTGCCGGCGATCGAGCATGGGGCAAGGTGAGCGACGAGCATGACGCCATCGTCCGGCGCGCCCTGCACCGCCATCGTGGTCGTGAGATCAAGACCATGGGCGACGCGTTCCTGGCAACGTTCGACGGAGCGACTCGGGCCATCCGCTGCGCCACCGAGATCGTCCTCGGAGCGGGCAACATCGGGCTCGAGGTACGGGCCGGGATCCATACCGGCGAGGTCGAGGTCCGCGACGGTGATGTGGCCGGACTGGCGGTGACCATCGGGAAGCGCATTTGTGACCTCGCCGGGCCGGGACAGGTGCTCGTCTCCGAGACGGTCAAGGGCCTCGTCGCCGGCTCCGGGATGTCGCTGTCGGATCAGGGCACGCACTCACTCAAGGGCGTACCCGACGAATGGCGGCTGTTTGCCGTCGAGGGTGAACGGACCAGGCGGACATCAGCCTCGGAGCCGATAGGTCGTGGACGAGCCGACTCCGCCTGATGGTGAGCTGTTGCAGAGCGACCCGGTGCGGCCTGTTGGTTTGGTTCGAGAAGGCTTTCACACGTTCGCGGCGAGGATGGTCCATTCGCCGGGAACTCCTTTGAGTGTGTGGTAGCCGCGTTCGGTGAACTTGATACCTGATCCTGCGACGAGGTCGCGTACCGTCGAGGTCGCGAGTACCTCACCGGCCTGCGCTAGCGCGCAGACGCGCGCTGCGATGTGTACGGCGATGCCGGCGAGGTCATCGCCGCGCACTTCGCATTCACCGACATGCACTCCCGCTCGCAGGTCGATCCCGAGCAGGCCCGCGCCGGCAGCGATGGATTGGGCGCAGTGCACCGCACGTGCGGGGCCATCGAACGTGGCGAAGAAGCCGTCGCCTGCCGTGTTGATCTCCCGGCCACGGAACCGTTCCAGATGCGTGCGGACCATGGCGTCGTGGCGATCGAGCTGGGCGCGCCATTCCTGATCGCCGAGTTCGGCGAGCCGTTCGGTCGACGCGACGATATCGGTGAATAAGACGGTCGCGAGGATCCGATCGGTCAACGGAACCGGACGCGTGCCGGTCAAAAACTCCTCAATCAGCGCGCCGATCTCGGGCGTGTGCACTCCGAAGTAGCCGTCCGCTCCAGGGAACAGCCTCAGCCGCGCGTTCGGAATGTGATCGGCGAGGAAGCGGGATTGGTCGAGCAGTTGGAACCAGTCGCTGATCGGGTCCGGGTCTGCGCCACAGAGCACGAGCGTCGGAGCCTGTACGAGGGGGAGGACGGATCGAAGGTCGTTCTCGGCGTTGATCCGCGCTTCCGATGCGGCCGCTCGACTGGCGCTCACCTGCTGCACCCGCGCGAGGAGCCCCCGGAAGTTTGGGTCGTTGAGACGGCTCGGCGCGACAAACTCATAACCCCACGGGTCGTCGACATCGCCCCACCGCGAGCGGTTCAGCGCGCGGCGTTCATCGATGCCGACCGAATCGATTCCGTGCGGATGATCCGCCGACCGGAACAACCGCGCCCACGCGCTGTTCAGGACGAGCGCACTCGTTCGATCGGGATGCATCGCGGCGAACATCAACGCCACCAGACCACCGTCGGCGCCGCCATACAACGCTGCCTGACGCGACCCGACCACATCCATCACGGCGATGATGTCTTTCACCTGCTGTTCGAGCGGCGGCGCACCACCGGCCACCAGCGGATCCGACATGCCGAGCCCACGCCGATCCAACAGGATCAGCCGAGCAAACCGCGACAGATGGTTGTAGTGCGTGGCGATGATCGGGTCAACGCCGCTCGCGGCGATGCCAGACATGACGCCCGGCACCCGCACGACATCGATCGGACCAAGCCCGAGAACGGAATACGCGATCGACGCGCCGTCAGCATCGGCATAGCGAACGACCGGACTCTCGCCGCTCATACAGCTACACGCTTACAACACATCCTCCGCACACTACGCCCCGAGACGGCCGACGAGGCCCCACATCGACCGGGAGCGAGACCCGGCGGAGTATCCCGCAACGCCGGCACCGCGTTACGGGTCGTGCCCGGCGTTCTGGAGCGACTCCGGGCCTGCGAAGGCGAGCGCGGATCCGTTGTTCGGGATGCCTTGAGCCGACCGGCGGGCGCGATCCCGGGCCGCTCAGAATAATTCGTCGGCCCCACCGAGGGGTGTGGACTGGATTTGCCGTTCACGTCACGAGGCGAGTGCTCGGTTGATGAGAGCGAGGGCGTGTGCGACGGCCTGGTCGGGTGTCGATGGTTTCGCCTTCGGCCCGGCGTTCGCGCAGGCGCGCCTCGCCGAGGCTGTCGGCAAGACGGCGCGTCGCGTCTCGGCGCAGCTTGCTGATGAGTCCGATGCCGCCTTCGGTCGCGCCGCTGGCCGCGGGCGAGAATCGGCTGTCCGGAGTTCCGCGATCGTCGATGGCGGCGAGGACGAGGCGCCGGGCTGCGCCTTGCAGGATGGCGGCGCCGTCGGGTTCGGTTGCGGTGGCAGCCCACGCGACGACGTTAAGGACACCCGCGAGTTGCGGTCGGTCGCCGTTCCAGTGGAGGAATCGGACGGCGCGGGCCGCGAGCTCGAGCGCGAGGCGGGCGTCATCGAGGTGGGCGGCGACGAGGGCTCCCTGGGTGAGCTGGGTTGTGCTTTCGACGTGGAGCGCGGCGAGGTCGAGGCTTTCGCGCAGCAGTGCTCGCGCCCGTTGGGGATCGCTGTCCGCGAGCGCGTTGGCGAGCGCGCTCATGCCAAACTGACAAGCGACGGCATCGCGACCTGGCGTCGAGAGATCCTTTCGGTCGATGTCGTCAAGCGCACGAAGGAGGATCTCGGCAGCGATGCGATGGTCCATCGCAAGACGGGCGGCACCGCCCAGCTCGTCCCACGCTCTCGGGTGTCCGTGGCGGATCAGCTCGTACCAGGAGCCGGGTCGACGAGCTGACCATCCTGGGCAAAGCCAACGACAAGGGCGAGAGGGGTCCCAAACTGGCGGCACGCCTCTGCCGCGCTCGGTGCGACGGGAACTGGTAGGCGGCGGGCCGGGGGGCGTCGAGCAATGCGGTACATCGGAACGAGCGCGCGACGGTGATGAAGCTCAAGGAGTTGGGCGATGCTCGTTCGGACCCCACCCTGCTCGGCGCCCTTGACGAACTCATCAGGTGACAGGAGAGAGTTCTGGGTGAAGGCGAGGGGGAGGGAAAGTAGGTCTAAGGGTGAGACTGGATGCTCCAATCGGAGGCCCCAGGGACGTGGAAGCGGCAGGCGCCTCGGCACCTTGTTCGGCGCCAATCGATTGCCGGTGTGTCGTTCATCTTGTGGAGGTCTGGCCGGCACGCCGGCCAGTGTGGCGCACGACAAGGCGATTTGTGCCGCGGAGTGGCTGCGGAATGCCGGGCAAAGGGCGGCGCCCGTGCGTCACGACGCGTCGTACGGCGTCACGAAGTGTTCAGTCCCGAATCCCAGCCTCGTGAAGAGCCGGTTGTCGCGCACCGTCCTTATCGCAGCGCGAACTCCTCGACAAAGACGGGGATGGCGTCAACTCGACCGATGGGCTGCCGCGGGAGACCAATGTTGAGACGCTCGGCCCGGAGTACCACCGGTGTGTCGCTAGTCTCCGAGCAGTCGCAGCGCCGGCCACGAACCCTTGGCCTCCTCCACGTCGGTCTCCGACACCAAGAGATACCTCCAGGTCACTCCGACCGTCTCGTCGGCGGTGACGTAGTTGGCCCACCGCTTGGCCGCTTCCCGCTTGCCCAGCACGTCGGCAGAGGCCATTTCCTTGTTCATCTTCACCTCGACCACCCAGTGGTCGCCGGCTGTCTCGATGACGACGAAGTCGGGGTTGTACTCCTGGCCGCCGCTATTCCAAAGGATGGGTAGCTCGCCGATGTGCAACCGCACCCAGCACAGCACGCCGACATCGTCATCGACCAGATTGGCAACGGTTCGCTCCGTCTTGGAGTCGAACCACTCCACGGGGAAGAGCGAGCGCTGCCAGTCTTCGTATGCGACCGACTTGCTGAATGCGCCCAGGCGATCGCTGGAGGTCGCCTTGTCCGTCGCGCGTACTGGGTTGAACTCCTTCAGTTCGACCACCTCGTGAAACGACGGTTTGGCCGTGAACCGACGCTGCTCCTCGGCGACCATCCGAATCAGCCGGGCACCTGCCCGACCGAGATTGGCTGACAGGACATCGGTGGCAGTGTCGCCCAGGCCGGCAAGGAAAGCGTCGAGCAATGGCGCCAGCGCTGCTCGCTGGTCCTTGCGAGCCGGCACCGCCGGGGACGTAAGCACCATGTCGGTAAGTTGCGACCGCAACTCGTCAAGTGCGAACAAGGTCGACATCGACCGCACGCGATCAGCGGCCGTCGACGTCACTAGCTCTGTGTGTTTGATGCCATCGACCCCTGTCACGATGCGTGCGCTAAGCAGCGTCCGAGACAGTTCGCCGTCGGGATCGGCGGCGAGCGATGCTCCAAGCCTGCGGAACCGATCCGTGTCCGTGATGTCGGCAAGCGTGAAGCTGCTCTGCACGGTGGACATACGCAGGACCGGGATCACGATGGTCCCGATGTCTGTTCGTCTGGCGATGGCCCGCCGGAGCTTGATCGCTGACTCGGCGACCTGTGCCGACCGCTGCTCCACGGTGGTCACGACCGGCGTGGAAACACCATCGCTGACAGGCCACTCCGTATCTCCGGCCACGATCGGCTGCGACGTCGCTGTGACCGTCTCGCTGACAACGACCTGCTGACCCTTCGCATTGATGCGTAACGACGCCCAGGTGCGGTAATCGACAAAGGCCTGGTTGAGTACGCCTGCTTTCTTCAAGAGATCCTCATACCGCTCGTGGGCAACGACCTCCAGCGTGTCGAGAATCTCGATGCCCGTGTACGTGCCAAAGGGCAGCCTCATCCCGCGACCTAAAGTCTGCTCGGTGAGAATGTCCGAGACGCTGGCTCGCATCGAGGCGATGACGTACACGTTCCGAACGTCCCAGCCCTCCTTTAACATCCCAACCGAGATGATGACTCGGACCGGCGAGCCGTCCTCCTCGACTGTGTCCAGCTCTTCCAGCGCTTCGTCCGGCGCCTTGGAGTGCACGACCAACACGGACTCTGCGAAAGCGCCGCCAAAGAACTCATCAGACCGCAGGATGCCGCCGTACTCGTTCGCCTCCTCGATGTCCTTGGCCACCACGAGCATCACCGGGTTGATCAAAGGTGCTCCAGTTGACGCTGCGTACGCCGCCAATGCTTCGGCCTTAGCGGTCAACAGCACCGCACCATCGGTGAGCTTGGTCAGTGGATCGACGCGGTCGTCACGCCGGCCGACAATGACCGGAGTCTTGACCAACTTGTCGGCGATGGCTGCGGCCAACGGATAGCGGAAGATGATCTCGCTCTTGGGAGTTTTCTTATCCGGCGTCGCCGTGAGCCCTACCAGCACCCATGGGCCTAGGTCTCGCACTGTTTTGGAGAACGCCGGGCCGTAGTAGCAGTGGTGCTCGTCGGCGAACACCACCAGCGGTGTGGTCGCTTGCAGGTGGCCGTAGAATTCGTGACCGAGTCCCTCCTGGAACTCATGCGTCTTGCGTCCAGTTTTCGACTGGGGTCGGATCAGCGACTGCACCGTGAACAAATACACCTTCACCTGGTTCGGGTCAGCCATCGCCGCGCGCATCGAGGCAGTCGCGAAGTTCTCCGACGTGATCACCACCGGCGCGAAGCTCATCGGACCAAGCAAACTCTTGCTGTGACCGGGCGTAAAGTTGTTGCGCGTCTTCTTCAGAATCGTTCTTCCCGGCGTTACGATGACGAAGTCACGCACTCCGTGGGCCGCAACGAACATCTCCATTGCACCCACCAGCACATAGGTCTTCCCCACTCCAGTAGCGGAGTCGACTACAGCTTCAAACGGCGGTTGATCCTCGTCAACGTCGTAGTACTGCGATACGGCGGCAGACAGCGTCGACACAGCCTCACGATTCGGCTCGCGTAGGTCGAGCCGCGCCGCTATCTCGGCAATGACATCGTCGAAGAGTCGGAGATCACCCACGGCTACGATCCAACCGCAGCACCGGTCCGATCAGGCTCGCCACTTCCTTCTCCGGCCGACGGCGTCTCGTGAGGGATGAGCTGGAGCTGGCGACCGGATCGGTACTCGCCCAGCAGCGCGGCCGGGATCTTTCGCAGCGTCGAGCCGGGACGCAGCGTCTTGAGCATCGGGCGGGCATCCGGGTCGATCGCCGTTCCGCAGATCGCCACCCGCTCACCCTCCGGTAGGGCACCAATGATGAGCCGCACCACCGCTTCGTTGACGATCCCGTCGACGACAGCGAGGCGGGAGCGTCCCTTGCGCCCCGAGAACGGCGGCTCGGCCTCGTACAGATAGCCGAGTTGGGCCGCGGTTGCTTCGGCAAGCTTGCCGTTGGTCATCCACTCGGCGAGAAACACCAGACCACCGTCAGCCTCGAACATCGACGGTGAGATATCAAGCACTCTGAATCCTCCACCACCACGCCACGTCATCTCCGTCTTCGTCTTCTCTGCGGCACGAAGAGCCTTGACTAATGACTTTGTCGTGTTTTCGTCGAGACCGTCGACGTCGGCGAGCGCGCCGGTCTTGTACAAAGCGGCAATGGCCTTCGCTGCTACTCGTGCTTCGCCTGGGTTAACTCCATCTGGCAGGTCCCCGACCACTGGTATCTCGACTGTCGTGATTCCTCCGGCATCTTCCCCCGCAATGACCTTTCGAAGACGTGGCAGCGCGTAGCTCTCTATGGTCGACAGCTCGCGTTCAATTGCGACCCACCGTCGGCCCATCTTGTGCGCTACCGCGGCTGTCGTGCCAGACCCAACGAAAGGATCGAGAATAATCTCGCCCGGGCGTGAGCCAATGTGAATGATTCGTTCCATGAGACGCTCAGGCTTGGGCGTGTCGAATGGTTCGGCGTCTGGAAACAGCTCAAGAATCTCTTTCTTGGCCTCGTCGGTGTGTCCCACTTCATCGTGTGGCCACCAAGTCCAGGGCACGAGACCCTCATCCTCGTCCAGGTAGCGGATCACGTTTGGCTGTCCCGCGTCGTCTTGACCGAAGTAGATGCGATCTGCTGCTAGCAGTGCATCAAAGCTTTCGCGGATCATGCTCCAACAGCGCCCCTTAGGCGGGGTGTGCGGCACTCCAGCAGGCGAGACGATCTCGTACATCTGATTGGCTCGGTATCCCTGCGCCGTCATCGGAATGGGTCGCCACAGTCCTCGAGGATCGTTGTTCGGGTTCCGATATTGGGTAGCACTAGCTCGGACAATCCGATTGCGGAAGTGCTTCCAGTCGCCGCCTGCCGTTGCGTAGACGTGGATGAAGTCATGAACAGGACCGATCGCCGGCCGGTTGTCACGCGAGTAGCGCTTCTGCCAAATGATTGTGGCGACGAATCGGTCGGGGCCGCACACATCGTCGAGCACACACCGCAGACGGTGCTGCTCGCTGTCGTCACAGTGGACCCACAGCGATCCTTCGGGTGAGAGCAACGGCCAAATCTGAAGGAGGCGGTCTCGCATCATGGTCAGCCAAACCGAGTGCTCCAAGTTGTCGTCGTACTGGAGGAAGCTCTGCTGGGTGTTGAAGGGCGGGTCGAGATACGCCAACTTCACTTTGCCCTGGTACTCACTCGCGAACTCCGGCAGCCCGCCCAGGCTCGTGAGGGCATCAAGTGCATCGCCCCTGATCAGCAAGTTGTCGCTGGCTCGGCTCCGTCCCGGTCCGATCTCGCCGACTGTTGCGCCGTCGTGAAGCAGCCGGACCTCAGCGACCCGATAGTCCGCGGGGGAGACCCATTCGTACGAGCCGTCGTCCTGGGCGAGCAGGCGCAGGTGCTTGTTCGTCCATGTCAGTTCCAGCCGGCCCTCGTATTTGGGTGTCCCCATCGACCGATACCGATCCTCTCCGCCCTACGCCGGGCGCCAACACGCTACTGGTTGCCACGGACGCACTCCCGGTGGCTGGCGGCGCCGCCGCCCATCACGGCTAAGGAGCGAGGACGATACGGACGGAGAGGCTGACGGCGATGTGGATCGGCAGCGGTACCGGGACGAGGCGCTGCCGCGATGGAGAAGTCGTACGAGTTCTGCTCAGGGCACGGAGTTAGTGCGACGCGACGTCCAAACTCGTTGCCTAGAGGTTCTCCAAGAAGTCGCCAAGATCCGTACCTGCAAGGTCATCCACCGTCATCCTTCTCGCAATAGCCGCGTTCTCGGCCTTGCCCCACCGTGGGTCAAGCGACTTGAAGTCTTCGTAGGGACTAAGGGCTCGATAGCTTGGGCCCTTGACAGCCCGGATGCTGTGTTCAGGCAGATAGTGCTCCAGCGCTCGTCGATCTAGAACGAGGCATTCGACGGACGCCTCGTGGCATGCCTGCTCGAAGCCGGCGACGTTGTCCGGCAAGGATGCGTTCGCTCCCGTCCGCTCGCTATCGACGATCGCCATGATGTCTGACGTAATGCGTTTGATCTCGTGAAGCTGCTCTTCTACATCGCGGTTGATCATTGACGCGCCACCAAGCGGCATCAACACGACCTCATGGTCCTTCTGATACAGACGCAACAGCTCTCGTATGGCCGTGACATCGTGTGGACCCTCGACCAGGAGAAGTTTGGAGAAACCCAGCTCCTGATACCCAGCGAACGACAGTTCGCCGAGGAGCTCCGCCAGGCGCGGATAGCCTGACAGATGCGATAGCTGCGAGGCGCGGCCAGCCTTGTGGCACACATAGATGTCGTGCGCTACGGCGCGCGCCAATCCAAGGTTGTGAGTACCGAATAAGACAGGTCCGGTGGCGTAGTTCCGGAGACTCAGTAACAGGTCCTGCTGCAACAAGGGATGAAGGTTCAGTTCAGGCTCGTCGATCAACACGAGCGACGGCCTTCGAGTAGCGACAAAGGCTAACAGGACGACGAACTGTGCTAGCCCGGCACCAAGTTCTGCGAGCACATAGGTCTGGCCGTCGACGAATAGTTGGAGCGTGTCACCGCCCGCAGAGGCGTTGATCTCAAGGTCGTCGAAGCCAAAGATCCTCTTGATCTCCTCAGTCAGGCGGATGGCCGCGACGTTCTGCAGACGGTTGGGTCCAGTCTTGAACTGCCGCCACTGCTCAATAAACGCCTGTCCAATGTGGAGGTCGTAGTAGCTCGCGCTTCCCGCATGTATGGCATTTCGGAACGCTCCGATGTAGATGCCATTGGCAACCTGTGCAGCGACACGGATAATGCGATCGGCATCGAGCATCACCGACGTGCTCTGTGCGTTCATCCAACGCCCATCCTGTAGGGCACCGAGAGCCGCTTGCGGATCCTGGACGTAGCCAGTCGCCTGTCCATCTTGGTGGATCTGGATCGACATAGTTACGGTGATGCCTTGGACCGGTGGACGCGTGACAGCAAGATCGAGAGTTTCGACTTCGCCCTCCTGCGGCTCAAGGAGTGACAGCTTCATCCGCATGGGTCGATCATTGCCGTTGTAGAAGACTTCGGACTGATCCCGAATCGGCGGTTGAAGATTTGACCATCCGGTCGTGACGCCGTTCCAGAGCAACCTCGTCTCGTTGTTCACGTTGGATGGAATATCTCGTGACGAGAGCAGGGCGAAGAGGTTGCGGAACTCGTAGAAGAAGCGGAGAGCCGTCGATTTCCCGGCATTGTTCGGGCCCACGAACGCCGTGAACCCGTCCCGCACCGTAAAGCGCGCCGGCGCCTCGTCGGCGAAGCATCGGTAGTTCTTGAGTTCGATCTGCCAATCAGTCATCGCTTGTTCTCCTCAAGATCGATTGGCAACGCTGACACTGCTCGCTGGTGCCTGCAAAAGTCGCCCCACAATCGTCCCTTTACCGAACCCAGCCCACGTGGTCATGTCCGTTGGTCCAAAGCTGGATCAGGCCCATCATTGTCGACCCGACCGTCGGTTCGCTCCGGCTCGTCGGATGGTGTGGCGGTGCGTCTACCGCCGGACCTCTATTGATCGGCTCTCCGCCTGACGTAGGACCCGCTCCGCCTGCGCTTCGCGCCGCTCGGTCTCCGCATTGAGTGGCGGTCGAGCGAACTAACTTGACTGGCAGCCGGCCGCCCGAGATCCACGCGATCGCTACCCTGAATCCTGATGGCGAATCTCGGATGCGAAACGTATTCGAACTTGAGGGTTTGTTAGCCGAAAGCGACGTGCTCGGCGCAACTACGACACTCAGCTGCGAGGGCCTCACCCTTCGAATCGACTTTCCCGAAGCGTCGGATTCATTTTCCTTCGTATACGCCTCGTCAGCGTCCGGCGATCCGCGTGACTACGCGCCTGTCACTGCACTGCTTCAGCGTGATCAGATGGCAAATATCCGGCTCGTTCGAGTCGTAGCAAACTTCGACGTTTCCTTCAGCGTCAACGACTATCCGGACTGGACATTCTCGCCCGCGGTAGGACTTTAGACAGAAGCTCACGACCGCTTACTCGATGCATGTAGGGCGGCCGTAACGGCATGATCGAGTGGGTCCGGGTTAATACGGAACAGACTTGGTCGTCAGCGATAGGCGAGTACCCAAAACTCGTATCCGCCGTTCGCCTCGTGGACCTCGACGCCGGAACCTCCTTCCCGGAGATGATCATTCCGGGTAGTCTGATTCGGATCAACCCGCAGGAGAGCTTGGTGCGGAGAGAGGACGTCGATGCCTTGGGTCAGCGGGTACGACAAGGAGGTCCTGGCTTAGCCGAGCTTCTGCTCGCAGAGGGCCGACACTTTCTGTGGCGTCAAGATCGTCTCGGACCGATCGGGCCATCGTGCTTGCGGCGATGGCATGCGAGCTAAAAGTGAAGTCCACTCTTCGGGAGTCGACCAGCGGCCGAGGGCGTGCCCTCGTTAATCTCGTCATTGAAAACCCCCGCGAAGTGGCGTTGCAGGCGGTCGCCCTATTCGACAAGCTCATGCACGCCGCACTCGGCCGGTCACTTCGCCTTGAGGACAAGAAGATCTAGAACCGGGTGGACAAGACGCTCTTCCAGATGCGTAACAAGATCGTCCATGGCGGTGTCAACGCGAACGCTGCCGATGCGAAGGAGGCGGTGGACGCGGCTATAGAGGCGTTCGCTTGGCTGCGCGGCGTCGGATCGGCCGCACCAAGAGACCAGAGCTGATCGTCACTGCAGGAGGTTGGCCTTTTGGGCTGCGAACTCGGCTTCGGTTAAGATGCCTTCATCGCAAGCTCGGCGCAGGCGGCGCCCGACGATTGGCGGACGCGTCGGCGGCACTTACCAACCAACTACTCCTCCGGATACTTGAAGCCTGGAAACATTTCCTTGTAACCCGCGAGTGGCACAAACTGATACCCGTTGTCGTCGTGAACGGGCTTGGTGTGATCGACCTCGCCGATCAGGATCTTCGTCGGAATGCCCTCCGGAAACGCGAGGCAGCACCCTGTGCCATCTCGGAAGTTGCGCGTGCACATGCCACACAGCCCCACTTCCACTGCGTGATGAGCAACCTCGTTCAAAGCGCCCTGACGCTCGACGATCTCCACAAACCCATTGTATTACCCTCGCCATTGTGTCGTCCCGACCCCGGCCTCACCAACTGCCGTGGACCCTGCAGGCAGACTGGGAGGCACAGTTTGCAAGTGCCGTATCCCTCGCCGTGTTCGCCCGAACAGCACCAACTCTCACGCATTCACATCGGGTCGAGTTAGCTAACAACGCGGTGTGGAAGGCAACGGAGATCGGCGGCAAGTACAAGGCCCGATATCGAGTTGAGTCCCGACGAGTGGTGTATGAGCCGATGAGGG
>JRHI01001688.1_pt1 | contig 17508 bp, 15 predicted proteins | sample 215371 | NCBI WGS metagenome assembly JRHI01 (sample SAMN02929681, study PRJNA255918) | sediment metagenome | biome: cave system; feature: Ice Cave; material: Sediment; isolation source: sediment from deep within a dark volcanic ice cave with no known source of... ...
TGGAGGCGGTCTGCACCGCCCTCGACATCTCCCTCGAGGCGGCGATGCAGGTGATGATCACGGCGATCCGCATCGGCGTCGAGCTGGCGGTGAAGTTCACCTGGCAGTTCGGGATCAACGTGATCACCCAGGAGACCGCCAACGCCGTCGAGCACAAGGGCCTCGACAACGTCAACCTCCTCCAGGCCGCGGAGTTCGCCGCCGCCGCCACCCTGATCCCGGAACTCGGGGGGAAGGTGACGATCGGCGGCAGGCAGGTCATGGCGGGGGCGAAGGGCGCGCTGGCGAGCGGCGCGCTGACCGACGCCACCTTCCAGGGCATGGAGGCGGTCACCGAGGGCAAGCCGTTCAACCCCGGCGAGGTGGTGGCCTCCGGCCTGCTGGCCGTGGGAGGCCAGGCCTTCGCCGGTGCGGTCGGCGGCCGCCTCAACCGACCGGGCGGCTCGCCGCTGCAGAGCGGTGGGGTGGCGAAGGCCAGCGACGTCGCCCGGTGGGCCGAGGGGCAGGGCTGGACCCGGAGTCGGACGCCGACCGGCCCGGTCAAGTACGTCGACGAGAACGGCATCCCGCGGGTCACCATCAAGCAGGGAAGCCCGCGCACCCCCGGAAGCGAGCAACCGCACGTCGAGCTGCGAGATGCGACCGGACAGCGGGTCGACCCCTGGGGCAACCCCGTGGTGCGGCGGTCGCCCGCCAACCACACGCCCATCGACTGGGACCTGACATGACCGAGCAGGACATCACCCCCTACCACGCGATGCCGGGGTTCGAGCACGTCTACCTCGAGGACAGCTTCGTCACGGAGATCGTCGAGAGCCCGGGACGCCTCGAGTTCGCCCTCGAGCTGGTGCTCCTCGAGGGTCATCCGCGGTACGAGCCGCCCGCCCCCGGCGAGCAGCACTGCTACCGTCCGGCGCGGCTGGTCCTCCCGGACGTGCGGCAGGTCACGTGGATCGAGCGTCACATCCAGCCGTTCGCCGACGCCACCGGCGGGGTCGACTACGGAAACATCGACACCATGTACGAGAAGGACGGCGTCCACCATCTCGAGGGCGACTGGGGGATCGTCGAGGTGGCGTCCGGCCCTCTTGAGCTGATCGTGGGTTAGAACACCGTCCCGCCACCGCCCGGTCCAGGCGCCAGTCCCCCCACTCCCAACAACGCCGCCGAGATCGCGGGAGGTGCGACGCCGGCGGCCCGCGGTACTGTCAGATGGCCGTGAGCGCGCAATATCCTCCCAACGGATCCGCCATGCAAACGGTGCGGCTGCTCGCGGGGATCCTGCGCCACCTCAGCAGCGGGGAGACGGCGCCGGCGCGGGTGGTGGAGGAGGTGGTCCGGGTCGCCTCTGAGCACCTCGGCTTCTCCCGCACCGCGCTCTTCGCGGTCGACCGCGACGGCTTCATCCGCGGGCTCTGCGGCTACGGCGTGTCCAGTGACCAGATCCGCGCCGTCGCCGAGGCGATTCCGGACATCCCGGTCATCGAGAAGGCGGTGGTCTGCGGTCACACCGTCCACTCCGAGGACGTGCCCGCGGAGGGCTCGGTACCCGAGCACCTCATCGACACCTTCGAGCTGGCCTCGCTGACGGTCGCGCCGCTCTACTCCGAGCAGCGGCTGGTCGGCATCCTCTGCGCCGACCGCGGGGCCTCGGTCCACTACGCGCTCGGCGAGGACGAGCGGGTGATCGTCGACGCCTTCGCCAGCCAGGTGGCGCTCGCGCTGCGCATCGCCCAGCTGGTCGCCGAGGACGCCGACGCCGCCCGGCAGAGCGAGCGGCTGCGCATCGCGGGGCGGCTGCACGACAGCGTCGCCCAGCTCTTCTACGCGATCGGCGCGGAGTGCGCGCGCGCCCGGGCGGGAGCGGCGCCGGAGTTGTCGCCGGTGATCTCACGCATCGAGCAGCTCGCCGCCCGAGGTGGCCGCGAGGTGCGCGGCGCCATCGACTCGATGGAGGGACTGGTGGCGGCCGACGGCGAGCCCCACCGGCTCGGCGAGCTGCTCGACAGGCTGCGCGAGCTCTACCAGTGCGAGATCACCATGGTCGGCGACTGGTCGCGGCTCGCCGTCGGCCAGTCGGTGTGGGACGTGGTCCTCGGGGCGGTGCGCGAGGGGGTGGCCAACGCCGTGCGGCACGGCGCGGCGCGGCACGTGGTGCTCTGGCTGCAGGCGTCCCAGGACCGGCTGGTGGTCGAGGTGCGCGACGACGGTCAATCGCTGCCGGTCCAGCCCGGCCCGGGCGGCGGCGGATTCGGCCTGGCCGCGCTCCGGCGCCGCCTCGAGCCCCTCGACGGCGAGCTGCTCCTCACCGAGAACGACGACGGCGGCCACACCCTGCGCATCGGGCTGCGGGGAACCGCTGCGGAGGTGGCGAGGGCGTGACCATGCCCCTGGCGCCACCCGGCGGCGTGATGGTGGTCGACGACCACGCGCTGGTGCGCGCCGGAGTGCGCAGCTTCCTGGAGGCGGACGGCCGCTTCCGGGTGGCCGCGGAGGCGGGGAGCGTCGCCGAGGTGCGCGCCCGGCTCGAGACCCTCCCCGAGTCGGTCTCCTTCCTGGTGGTGGACATCAGTCTGCGCGACGGCTCGGGGATCGACGTCATCCGCGAGGCGCGACTGCGCCAGCCGCCGCTCGAGGTGGTGGTGCTCACCGCCTTCCCCGACGCCCGCACCCTGCACCGCGCCCTCGCCACCGGCGCGCGCGGCTTCGTGCTGAAGGAGGCGGGCGGCGACGCCCTGGTCACCGCGCTGGCCTGCGCCCGCGACGGCCAGCTGTACCTCGACCCGCGGCTCGGCGGCGCCATCACCACGGTGCTCACCATCCCGGACGACATCGCCCGCCAGGCGAGCGACCAGCGGCTGCTGTCCCTGCTCGCCGAGGGCCTGACCGACAAGGACATCGCCCGCATCCTCGGGAGGACCCCGTCGGGGGTCAGCCGGGACATCGCGTCGCTGCTCCACCGCATGGGCGTGAGCAGCCGCGCGGCGGCGGTGAGCCAGGCGGTGCGCGCCGGAATCGTCGTGTGAATCGGGTACCGTACTGGCCGGTCAGGCTGCGGCGCCGGGGGCGGCGAGCCGGCCTCGCCGGGGAGGACGACTGATGCAGAGCACCATGCCGGAGCGCCCGCTGACCGTCGGCTCGCTGCTGGCGTACGGGCTCGCGGTGTACGCCGACAGCGAGGTGGCCACCTTCGAGGGCGACCGCACCCGCCGCGCCTCCTATCGCGAGGTGGGTGCGGGCGCCGCCCGCCTGGCCAACGCGCTGCGCCGCGTCGGCGTCGTCGAGGGCGACCGCGTCGGCACCCTGTGCTGGAACACCCAGGAGCACTTCGAGGCGTACCTCGGGGTGCCCTCGATGGGCGCGGTCCTGCACACCCTGAACCTGCGCCTCTTCCCCGAGCAGCTCGCCTACGTCATCAACCACGCCGAGGACAGGGTGATCCTCGTCGACGACTCGCTGGTGCCGGTGCTGGCGCGCATCCGGAAAAAGCTGTCGACGGTCGAGACGATCATCGTCATCGGCGACGGCGACGCGTCCGCGCTCGGCGACGTGCTGCGCCACGCGGAGCTGGTCGCGGCCGAGGCGGACACCTACGACTGGCCCGAGATGGACGAGTGCAACGCGGCGGCGATGTGCTACACGAGCGGCACCACCGGCAATCCGAAGGGCGTCGTCTACAGCCACCGCTCGACCTACCTGCACTCGATGGCGTCGGCGATGGGCAACTGCTTCTCGATGAGCCAGTACGACCGCGTGCTGCCCATCGTCCCGATGTTCCACGCCAACTGCTGGGGCCTTCCCTACACCTCGTGGATGGCGGGAGCCGACCTCATCCTGCCGGGGCGCTTCCTCCAGGCCGAGCCGATGGTGCGGCTGATGGAGGCGGAGCGGCCGACCATCTCGGGGGCGGTCCCGACCATCCTCAACGACATCCTCCGCTACCTCGAGACCCACCCCGCCGACCTCTCATCGCTGCGGGTGGTGCTCAGCGGCGGCTCGGCGGTGCCGCTGGCACTGCAGCAGAAGTACCAGGAGCGGCACGGCATCACGATCATGCAGGCGTGGGGGATGACCGAGACCAGCCCGCTCGCCGCGGTCTCACGTCCGCCCAAGAACGGCGCACCCGAGGACGAGTGGCGCTACCGCGTCAAGTCGGGCCGGCTCTCCGCCGGGGTCGAGGCGCGCCACGTCGCCGACGACGGCACCGTGCTGCCCTGGGACGGCGAGGCGGTGGGGGAGATCGAGGTGCGCGGCAACTGGATCACCGGCGCCTACCACCGCGACCCCGCGCCCGACCGCTTCGACGGTGGTTGGCTGCGCACCGGCGACGTCGGCACCATCGACGAGCGCGGCTTCATCCAGCTCACCGATCGTGCCAAGGATGTCATCAAGTCGGGCGGTGAGTGGATCTCCTCGATGGATCTCGAGTCCGCGATCATGGCCCACCCCGCGGTGATCGAGGCGGCGGTGATCGCGGTGAGGGACGAGCGCTGGGACGAGCGCCCGCTCGCCTGCGTTGTCGTCGACCCCGACCGCGCCGTGACCGTCGAGGACCTGCGCGCCTTCCTCGACGGCAGGGTGGCGAAGTGGTGGGTGCCGGAGCGCTGGGCCTTCGTGAGCGAGGTCCCGAAGACCAGCGTCGGCAAGTTCGACAAGAAGGTGCTGCGCGCACGGCTCGGCGAGGGTGCACTCGACATCCTCGGGAGCCAGCTGGCGAGTCGCTGATGGCCGGTGTGGAGGTCGCGATCGATGAAGATGGAAGCCGCGGTCCTGTGGGGGCTGAACCAGCCCTGGAGCGTCGAGGAGGTCGAGCTCGACGGGCCCTCGGAGGGTGAGGTGCTGGTCCGGCTCGCCAGCTCCGGGCTGTGTCACTCCGACGAGCACCTGGTCACCGGTGACATTCCCATCCCATTCCCGGTGGTCGGCGGCCACGAGGGCGCCGGGGTGGTCGAGGAGGTCGGACCCAACGTCCGCGAGGTCGTTCCCGGCGACCACGTCGTGCTCTCCTTCCTGCCCGCCTGCGGCCGCTGCACGTGGTGCGCGAGCGGCCACACCAACCTCTGCGACCTCGGCGCCAACATCATCCTCGGCCCCCAGCTCGACGGCACCTGCCGCTTCCACGCCCGCGGCGAGGACGTCGGCCAGATGTGCCTGCTCGGCACCTTCAGCCCCTACACCGTGGTGCCCGCCGCCTCGCTGGTGAAGATCGACGACGACATCCCGCTGGCGGTCGCGTCACTGGTCGGCTGCGGCGTGACCACCGGCTTCGGCACGGCGGTGAACAGCGCCGGGGTGCGTCCCGGCGACACCGTGGTGGTGATGGGCATCGGCGGCGTCGGCGCCAACGCGGTGCAGGGTGCGCGCTGCGCCGGCGCGCAGTACATCGTCGCCCTCGACCCGGTGCCGTTCAAGCGCGAGAAGGCCGAGGAGCTCGGCGCCACCCACACCGCCGCCGACTACGACGAGGCGTGGGCCATCGTCAGCGAGCTCACCCGTGGCCAGCTCGCCCAGAGCTGCCTGATCACCACCGACGTCGCCGAGGGGGCGTACATCCGCCAGGCGCTCAGCATGGTGGGGAAGCGGGGGAAGGTGGTGGTCACCTCGGTGGCCCATCCCGAGGACACCACCGCCGACATGTCGCTCTTCGAGCTGACCATGTACGAGAAGGAGGTCAAGGGTGCGCTCTTCGGCTCCTCGAACGCGCAGGTGGAGATCCCGCGGATCCTGAATCTCTACCGCCAGGGACAGGTGAAGCTCGAGGAGCTGGTGACCACCACCTACGCGCTGCGCGACATCAACCAGGGCTACGAGGACATGCGCAGTGGCAAGAACATCCGCGGCATGATCACCTACGGGTGAGCGCCGCCACCCGCCGTCCGCGAATCCCGCCGCCCGCAGCCGCGCGGCATCCTGTTCGACCAGCCGGCGGTGATCGACCGCGCTCGCGAGGGCGGCCCCCTCCACCAGGCCGGGGTCGCGGGTGGGTGCGAGCTGGTCGCCGGCAGCTTCTTCGAGGCGGTGCCCGGCGGGGCCGACGCCTACCTGATGAAGTCGGTGGCGGTCTGAGCGCGGGGCTCAGCGCCGGATTGCGGCGTCAGGACCGTCGCTGATCGAGCCACTGCCGCGCCTCGTCGCTGAGACCCGGCGTGGTCGCGATCCGGCCGGTCAGCTGCGCGTCGCCGCGGCCGGCGCCGTTGGGGGCGGTCGCGGGGGGATGGCCGGCCACGCTGTCCTTGAGGATCCCGATGTCCTCCTTGACCATCGTGACGTCCTCCTTGACGGTCTCGACGGTCTGCCGCGGCACCGGCGGGAAGGCCTGCATGACCATGCCCTTCACCGTGTGGACGTCCTGCTTCAGGGTGCTCACCGTCTCCGCGGGGAGCAGCGGCATGGCGGCGCGCAACCGGCCCACGCCGGTCATCGCCAGCAGTCCGACGAGGCCGAGGAAGAGCACGGCCACGATCAGGGCGGCGGTCCACACCGGCAGCCACACGCTGAGCACGGCGGTGAGCGTGGCCGCGACCATCCCGAGCGCGACCAGGCCGACCACCCCCGCCGCGGCGAGGGCGGCGACGCCGATCCCCATCGTCTTCGCCTTCGACGTCACCTCGCCCCCGGCGAGGGCGAGGTCCTTTCGGGCCATCTCGGCGGCCGCCGGAACGACCTGCTTGACCACGCCGACCTTCTGGCCGACCTCGGCCTTGGCGAGGTCGATCTCCTGGCGGACCAGGGTGCTCCCCTCCTGAGCGAGCTGCTTCAGCAGCTCGGGCAACGACTGATCCTGCGGAGTTGCGGCTCGATCGCCCATGCCCAGCTGCTCCTTTCTCTCCGCCGCCCCGAGGGGGCGGAGCGTGACGCCGATCAATATATTGTCAGTATCATAATGTATGTGTCATCGATTAGCGAGAAAGCCACGTGGACGGCCCCGGCGCCGCGGTCCCGCCGATCCGCTACCGTGCCGGTGTGGGGGGAACCGGGCCGCGCTCCGACCGGCTGACACTGGTGGCCGCCAGCCTCGGCTACTTCGCGGTCATCCTCGCCACCACGGTGGTGAACGTCGCCCTCACCCGCATCGGCGCCGGCCTCGGCGCCGGGGTGTCAGCGCTGCAGTGGGTGGTCGACGCCTACAACCTCGCCTTCGCCGGCACCCTGCTCACCGCCGGCGCCCTCGGCGACCGTCTCGGCGGCCGCAGCGTGCTCGCCGCCGGCTTCGCCGTCTTCGCCGCCGCCTCGCTTCTCTCCGCCGCCGCCCCCGCCGCCGCGCCCCTCGCCCTGCTCCAGGGGGTGGCCGGGCTGGGCGCCGCGATGGTGCTCCCCGCCTCGATGCGGGTGCTCAGCCTGTCGGTCACCGGCACCGCCGAGCGGGCCCGCCGCATTGCCATCTGGGGCGGCAGCGGCGGTGCAGGCATCGCCGTGGGGCCGCTCGCCGGCGGGCTGCTGGTGGGCGCCGCGGACTGGCGCGCGGTCTTCCTGCTCACCGGCGGCCTCGGCCTGCTCGGACTGATGCTGACCCTGCTCTGCCCCGCCCCCGTGGACGGCCGCGCCGGCTCCGCGACCGGCTCCGGCCTCGACCTCGGCGGCCAGGCGCTGGCGATGCTCAGCAGCGGCGGGCTCACCTTCGCGCTCATCGAGGGCGGCGACCTCGGCTGGGGCTCGGCGCCGGTGCTGGGCGCCTTCGCCGCCGCCGTCACCGCCGCTGCAGCCTTCCTCGCCGTCGAGCGGCGCGGTCGCAGCCCGATGCTGCCGCTGGCCCTCTTCCGGGTCCGGAGCTTCTCCGCCACGGCGGCGGTGGGGGTTCTGCTCAACCTGGGCGTCTACGGCCAGATCTTCGTGATGGCGCTGTACTTCGAGCGGGTGCGTGGGTACTCGCCGCTGCTCACCGGGCTCACCTTTCTGCCGATGACCCTCAGCGTGGTCGGCGCCAACCTGCTCGCCGGCCGGCTGGTCACCGGCATCGGGCCGCGGCGGCTGGTGGTCACCGGCCTGGCCGTCGCCGCCGCCGGCCTCGCCGCCCTGGTCACCATGGGTCCGGGCACCGCCTACGCGGCGATGGTGCTGCCGCTGGTCACGGTGGGGGGCGGCTGGGGCCTGGTGGTGCCGCCGCTGACCACCGCGCTGGTGGGCTCGGTGCCACCCCAGCGCATCGGCATCGGCGCCGGGGTCTTCAACGCCGCACGCCAGGTCGGGGGGGTGGTGGGGGTCGCCCTGTTCGGGTCGCTGCTCGCCGGAGGCTCGTTCGTCGGCGGCATGCGAGTGGCGCTGGGCATCGCCGCCGCCGCGCTGCTCGCCGCCGGCGCGCTCGCCCTCCGTTTCATCGACACCCGGCTCGACGCCGAGGCGGCCGCCTGAGTCAGCCTTCGAGGACGGCGGTCCCCAGGACTGCCCCGGCGAACTCGCGGATCCGGCGGTTCACCTCGTCGGCCGCCTCCACCGGGAGCATGTGGCCGGCGCCGGGCACCAGCACCAGGCCCGCCGGCCGGGGGAGGGAGCGCTCGAGCCGCCGGGCGTGGGAGGGCGGGGTGAGCCGGTCCTCCTCGCCGGCCATCACCAGGGTGGGCACGGTCAGGCGCTCGACCGCAGTGCCGAGGTGGAGGCGGCCGAGGACCCGGCCCCAGCCGGTCCAGGTGTCGGGTCCGCAGGAGACGACGAGGTCGTGGCAGAACGCCACCTGCGCCGGGGTGGCGGCGGCGCCGAGGCAGATGTACCGGACGCCGCGGCGAGCGACCGGGCCCAGCCGCGAGAGGGGGATCGGGGGGGCCGTGAGCATCCCCGCGCCGACCAGCCGGCGGGTGCGCACCAGGGTGCGCGGCAGGGGGAGCAGCCGGGACTCGACGACGAGGTCGCCGATGCCGGTGCTCACCAGCACCGCCCCGGCGACCCGGTCGACCTCGGCGGGATGACGCTCCGCCCAGGCCAGCACCGCCATCGCGCCCATCGAGTGCCCCACCAGCACCACCCCCTCGTCGGCGGGAACACAGGCGGTGAGCACCGCGGAGAGGTCGTCGGCGAGCGCGTCGGTGGAGAACTCGCCGGGCCCGCTGTCGCCGTGACCGCGGAGGTCGAAGGCGACGATGCGGAAGTCGCGGGAGAGCTCGACGATCTGCGGATGCCAGAAGCGCCGCGCGCAGGTCCAGCCGTGGAGGAGCACGAGGGTGGGGGCGGTCTCGGCGCCGAACACCTCGGCGTGGAGCCGGGTGCCGTCGGCCGACACCACGGTGCGCGAGCGTCCCACCAGCGGCCGGCTGAGCTCGACGTACTCCGGGTCGTCCTGGAGGCGGCGCTCCTCGCTCCGGGCCGCCCGAGCCGCCCCGGCGAGGACGGCGGCCCCGGCGAGGGCGGTCGCCCCGAGCAGCGCGGCGGTGCGCGATCCGGCCATGCGCCTCAGGCTAGCCGAAGGGGCGCTGCCCGCGTCCGGGCCGATCTGCATACTGTGGTGCAGGGGAGGGCAGTCATCGACCGCCCGAGGAGGGAGAGTGCTACTGGGACTGCAGGTACCAAGCTTCACCTGGCCGGACGGTCACGAGCACATCGGCGAGAACTTCGCACGCATCGCCGAGCGCGCCGAGGATGCGGGTCTCACCAGCCTGTGGGTGATGGACCACCTCTTCCAGATCCAGATGGTCGGGCCCCCCGAGCAGGAGATGCTCGAGGGCTGGACGGCGCTGGCCTTCGCCGCCGGGCGCACCAGGCGCATCCGGCTGGGGACGATGGTCACCGGGGTCACCTACCGTCACCCCGGGGTGCTGGTGAAGATCGCCACCACCCTCGACGTCCTCTCCGGCGGCCGCTCCTACCTCGGGATTGGCGCCGCCTGGAACGAGGAGGAGCACCGCGGCCTGGGCATCCCCTGCCCGCCGCTCGGCGAGCGCATGGACCGGCTCGAGGAGACCCTCCAGATCGCCCGGCGGATGTGGGCGGGCGACGACAGCCCCTACCACGGGAAGCACTACCAGCTGGAGCGGCCGCTGTGCTCGCCCCCGCCGATCCAGCGCCCCCACCCGCCGATCCTCATCGGCGGCGGCGGCGAGCGCCGGACCCTGAGGATGGTGGCCCAGTACGCCGACGCCTGCAACCTCTTCTCGTTCGGCGACATGGCGATGCTCGACCACAAGATGGCGGTGCTCCGCGGCCACTGCGAGGCGGTGGGGCGGCCGTATTCGGAGATCGAGAAGACCAGCCTCGGCGTCCTCCACATCACCCGTGACGGCCGCGACGGCAGCATGGATGCCGCCGCCGCGATCCACCACTTCGAGACCCTCGCCGAGCGCGGTATCGACCACGCCATCTTCAGCCTCCCGAACGTGGTCGATGCGGAGCCCTTCGAGGTGCTCGGCGCCGAGGTGGTCCCCGCGGTGGCGAAGCTGCGGGTGGCGGGGCGGTAGCGGCTCAGCCGAGCTCGACGAGCGTGCCCGCGCCCTCGCGCCGGGCGCGCTCGTCGACGAGCCGGGCGGCGGCGAGGTCCTCGACGGCGTGTCTCATCGACTTGTAGACGGTGACCTGGTCGCCGGCGACGCGGCCGGGCCGGCGGCCGAGCAGCACCTCGCCGAGCTCGGCGGCGGCGTCGGGGTCGAGGCCGGCGAGCTCGATGCAGCCGGCGGGCGGGGGGGCGAAGGCGGTGCGCGCCTCGACGAAGAGCGAGCCCCGCTCGATCGTCGCCCGGTCGAGCTCGCCGTGGGGCGGGGCGTACCCGACCGAGGTGACGTGGGTGCCCGGTGCCAGCCAGCCGGCCCGCAGCACCGGCTCGCCGGCGTGGGTGCAGAGCGCCACCAGGTCGGCGCCCGCCACCGCCGCCTCGACGCTGTCGACCGCGGTCGCCCGGGGGTCGGTGGCGGCGAGCGCCCGAGCGTGCTCGGGGGTGCGCGAGGTGATCCGCACCTCGTCGAGGTCGCGGACCAGCGAGATCATCGCGAGGTGGGCGGCGCCCTGGACACCGGCGCCGGCGATGGCCAGGACTCGAGCCTCGGGGCGGGCCAGCAGGCGGACCGAGAGTGCCGCCGCCGCAGCGGTCCGCAGCCCGGTGATGTGGGTGCCGTCCATCAGGGTGGTGGGGGTGCCCGTCCGCGGGTCGACCAGGCAGATCAGCGCCTGGTGGGTGGGAGTGCCCGTGCCGGCGTTGCCGGGGAACAGCGACACCAGCTTCACCCCCAGGCCGGCGGCCGGGGTGTACCCGGGCATCGCGGCGAGCATGCCGGCGCCGTCCACGGTGGCGGCGATCCGGGGCGGTACCGACAGCTCGCCGCGGCTCAGCGCCGCGAAGGAGGCGGCGAGCGCGTCGAGCAGGCGGTGGGGGTCGAGCAGCCGCTCCACCTCGGCGCGGCCGAGCACCAGGAGCCTCACGAAGGCCGAGTATATCCCCGGCCCGCCTCCGCCCCCGGGCCCGGCTGGTGCCCCCTGACCACTCGGAGAGCGGGCGTGGTGGGTTGCCTCCAAGCGGCCGGGAGCAGGGCGGGACGATAGCATCAGCGTCAACGACTGTCACTGTTCGCATCTCCCAGCTACACAGCCGAGCGGTGCGCACCCGGACGTCGCCGCAGGATCCAGGGGGGTGGCACGTTCTACCCTGTGGGCCGGACTGGCGGTCCATCACTGGGACGGACATGCAGAGAACGCGGACGTACGCCCTCGGGATCGTGCTGGCCTGCGTCCTGGGCGGCTGCGGCGGGGCCCCGGCGAGCCACGACGTCGTCGTCTACACGGCGGGGGCACGCACCGTCTCCGACCATCCCGGCGGGGTGGGGATCACCGCCGCCGGCATCAGCGTCCCGGTCAGCGTGGACTTCCGCGACACCGTCACCGACGTCCTCGTCAAGCCCGGCCAGACCGTGCACAAGGGCCAGCCGCTGGTCGCGCTCGATCCCACACCCTTCCAGGCGCAGTCCGCCGCCCTGCACGCCAAGCAGGGCGTGATCCAGACCGAGATCCAGAACACCCAGAGCCGCATCGCCATCGCCCAGGCGAAGGGCGACGCCCCGACGGTCGCCGCTCTCAACGCCCAGATCAGAAGCTACCAGGGGCAGTACGTGATCGTGCAGCAGCAGATCGAGATCGCCCAGGGCCATGCCACCCAGCTGCTGGCTCCGATCGACGGCGCCGTCGGCGAGCTGAAGACCGCCTCCGGCACCGCCGCGGCACCCGGGGCGGTGCTGCTCACCGTGGTCGACAACGCCCACATCCAGGTCACCGCCAGCCTGCCGATCAGCGACCTCCGGTTCGTCACCCTGGGCGCGCCCGCGGCCATCAACGTGACCCCGTCGCCGGGCAGCACCGTCTCCGGTCCGCAGCTCACCGGCAAGGTGGTGCAGATCGCCGCCGGCGCCAGCGGTGCCGGCCAGATGTTCCAGGCGACCGTCGACGCCCCGAACACCGCGGACCGCGCCGTGCTGCCCGGGCTCCAGGCCTACGTGCGGGTCAGCGTCAGCCGCCTCAGCCCGGTGGTGGTCTCGAGGCTGGCGGTGCAGCAGCTCGACAGCTCGCCCACCGTCTGGGTGGTCGAGGGGCGGGTGGCGCATCCCCGCAGCGTCCAGGTCGGCATCTCCGACGGCGGCTACGTCGAGATCCTCGACGGGCTCAAGCCCGGCGACCTCTGCGTGATCGTCGGCAGCCAGCTCCTCAACGACGGCAGCCAGGTGCGCGTCACCCGGACCACGGGGTAGCTCCCGGCCGCGGGACCGCGGCGGATCTCAGGCGGGGAAGGGCGGGACCGGCTCGAGCGCGGTCACGGACCCACGGCGCCGCCATCACGGCGGTGCGCCACGGTGACCCGACCGGTGACCGGGTGTCAGGTGACCACCATCACCTCGAAGGAACGCACACCACCCGATCTCGACGTCGATCCACGCCGCCCGGCACCCTGGCACGCGGAGCGTGTCGACGACTGAATTCACGACCACATGGTGGCGACCCGCCGGCACGTGGTCGAGCGGCACTCGCGCACCTCCCAGGACCTCGCCTCCTCGTCCGCCGAGCAGGCCGCCACCGCCACCAGACCTCGGCCAGCGTCGAGGAGCTGACCCGCAGCTCGGGCTCGGTCGCCGACACGGCCGAGGAGATCGCGGTGAGCAGCAGGGGCGAGTCACGCCCGTAGGGCGGGCTGCGGCGGCGCCGGCGTCGACGGGGCCCGCAGCGACGTCCACGCATGGAACGGACTCGCGACCTCCACGGCACCGGAGGTCGCTCGGGCCCGTGCCACAGTCCGAGCGCATGTCACCTCGGTCGCGTTCGCGGAACATCGACGCTCTGCGGGCGGTCGCCGCGCTCATGGTGGTCTTCACCCACGCGTCGTACCTCAACCACAGGGTCGGGGCGCCGGTGCCGCTGTGGCGGTACGACCTGTGGTCGGGCGTGAACCTGTTCTTCGTCCTCAGTGGGTACCTGATCGCCCGGCCGTTCGTCGCCGGCCTTCTCGAGCACAGGGCGCTGCCCCGGACCGGGGCGTTTGCGATCCGCCGGGCGTTTCGCATTCTTCCCGCCTACTGGGTGGTGCTGTTCCTCGTGCTCCTGCTCACCCCCCCGGAGGGGCTGCGGCTGTCCGACCTCGCCGCCCATGCGCTCCTGGTGCACGACATCGTGCCGGGGGACGCGTACACCATCCACTCCGCCGCCTGGACCCTGGGGATCGAGGCGATGTTCTATGTCGCCGTCCCGGTCGCCGCACACCTCGTCGCACGGCGGTGGCCGGGGATCACCGCCCGCCGGCTGGTGATCCTGGTGCTGGTGGCCTGGGTCGCGTCGGCGGTCGTCTCGGTGGTGGTCGCGACCTTCGGACAGGCGTGGATCGGGGTGGCGCGAGACCTGACCGTCAACGACGCCGGTGACCCACCTCCCAGCATCCTGACACTGAGCCTTCCGGCGAAGCTCCACCTCTTCTGTCCGGGGATCCTGGTGGCGGTGGCGGACTGCTCGGGGGCGCTGCGCCGGGCGATGAGCCGGCTCGACCACCTGCCGGCGACGCGGATCTGCGCCGCAGGGATCGGCGTCTCGGTCCTGCTCTGGCTCCTGGGCGTGGCCGTCGACGGTCACGGGACCTCGGCCCTCAGCCATGCGGTGCGTGACCAGGTGTTCGGGCTCGGATTCGCGGTGACCCTCGTGGTCGCGCTGTCGTCCCCGGCGTGGAGGTCGCGGCCGGCGCGGGCGCTGGCGGCGGTCGGGGTGGTCTCCTACGGCCTCTACCTGTGGCATCCGGTGATGGCGGAGGTGCTCCGACAGCGGCACCTGGTCGCCCTGCCGTGGGCGGTCGCCTGCGTGGTGCTCGCGCTGGCCGGCCTGGTGCCCGCCACGATCAGCTGGTTCGCGGTCGAGCGACCCGCGTTGCGGCGCGCCGAAGCGCTCACCGCGACGCTGCCGCCCCCGGTCGCCCGCACCGACCAGATCTCGCGGGCGGCGGCGGGGCGATGACCGCCCACTGGCTCACCCGGTCGGCGCCCCGGGGATTGCCGCCGGGCGTCGCCGTCGCAGCGGAGGCCGCTCCCGAGTGTCCAGCCAGAGCAGCACCGCCCCGGCGACCAGGCACGGGGGGACCACCACCGCCGGGTCGATGAGACGGCCGGTGGTCAGGCTCACGGCGATCGCGCCATTGAGCACGGTGACGACGGCGATGGTCCTGCACACCCACGGTCCCGGCCAGGGGTGGCCGGAACCGGCATCCCGCGCGGTGGCACGGGCGAGCGTCCAGGCGATCAGCGGGGCGAGCAGCGCCATGTCGTGGGGCAGCATGTGGGGCGCCGCGAGCAGCGAGAGCAGGACGGCTGCGCCCAGCGACGACTCGAGGCGCTCCGGCCGGCGGTGGGCGCCGCGGCCCAGCGCGTAGGCGGCGCCGAGGGCGAGCCCGGCCAGGGCAAAGCCGATGCCGTGTCCCAGCCAGCCCTGGCCGCCGATCTCACCGCCCACCCCGGACAGGCTGACCAGGCCGGCGAGCGGGCGCTCCGAGCTCGTCGCCTCCCAGCGGGCGGCGACGAGCATCCCGACCCAGGCGCCGGGCCCGGCCACCAGGGTGCCGGCGACGATGGTGGAGGCGACCCCGGCTAGGCCGGCGAGCAGCACCCGGCGGTCGCGCCAGGCGAGCAGGAAGGCGGCGAGTCCCAGGCAGAGGTGCGGCTTGGTCAGCGCCGCGGTGGCGCCGAGCACCGCGGCGCCGGCGGCGAGCCGGCCGCGCCGCCAGCAGGCGTAGGCGGCGGCGAGTCCGAGGGCGAGCATGCCGTCCCATTGCCCGAGGAGGAGCATCTCGCCGGTGCCGAGCCCGGCGAGGGCGAGCCCGCCGCAGGCGAGGCGCACCGTGCCCGGAGTGCCCCGCGGCCAGGGCGCGGCGCACACCACCAGCACGGTGGCGGCGAGCAGCATCACCAGCTGGAGCACGCACCAGACCCGGTAGGCGGTGGCGAGGTCGAGCAGCGTGAGCGGTGCGGCGAGCGCCGCCGCCGCGGGAGGGCTCACGTAGGGGAGGGGTTTGGCGATGTGGTCGGCGGGGTTGAGGCGCCGGTAGAGAGGATCCTCGAGCGCCCGGTCGTACATGGCGCTGCCGCCGTGGTCTCGCAGCAGGGTGCCGGCGACGTAGGTGGGCACGTAGTCGCTGTGTCCCACGTGCAGCCGGTCGACGCCCAGCCAGACCGCGACGTAGAGGACGAGCGCGGCGGCGGTGAGTGTCGCGGCGCCGAGGGCGATGGCGCGGGTGGAGCGCCGACCGCCGGGGAGGTGGGCGCGCTGGGTCCTGCTCACCGGTGGGAGTGTCCGCCGGCGCCGGCGCTCGGTGCCGGCGCGCAACCGACTTGCAACCTTGGCGGCACCACCCGTCACCCCGCCCGTGGGACAGTGCCAGCCGTGAGCCGCACGCTGAACCGGTCCGCAGAGGGTCTGCGCGGACTGGCCGCCCTGCTCGTGGTGATGAGCCACTGCCTCGGCATCGGAGGCTTCACGCTCGGGGTCGATCTCTTCTTCGTGCTGTCGGGATTCCTGATCACCGGCCTCCTCGTCGGCGAGGTCACGCGCGAGGGTCGCATCTCGCTCGGCCGGTTCTACATCAGGCGTGCTTTCCGGCTGCTGCCCGCACTCGCGGTGTTCCTGCTCGTGGTGACGATCTGGTCCCAGACCCCCGGGAACGCATCTGTCGCCGCGAGCATCCATGCCACCGTCGTCAGCAGTCTTCTCTATGTCGAGAACTGGCACATCTTCTTCGCCGGGCCCCACACCCCCGGTGTCCTCGTCGATCCCGCGACGCACACGTGGTCACTGTCGGTCGAGGAGCAGTTCTACCTGCTCTGGCCGATCCTGCTGATCGCCGGTTGGAGATGGCGGGGTGCTCGAGGTGCTCTGACCATCGCTCTCTGCGGGGTCGCACTCGCGATGGTCGAGCGGATCGGCCTTTCGCTGGTGGGGACGACGCTCGGCAGGGTCTACTTCTCTTCGGACATGCGCGCCGATCAGTTGCTGGGGGGATGCAGCGTCGCCCTGCTCGCACATCTCGGATGGCTCCCGCGGATCCCCCGCGGTCTCACCGTGGCCGCCCTCGCGGCACTTCTTGTCATCGCCATCCATCCCTTCGCGCTGCAGTACCAGATGACGGCGACGACCCTGCTGGGCGGTGTGCTGGTGGCGGGCATCTCGCAGCATCAGCTCAGCGCGCTGTCCACCTCCTGGATGGTCTGGCTCGGCGGTCGCTCCTACGCCCTCTACCTGTGGCACCCGATCGTCCGGGCATCCCTGCACCAGTACGCACATCTGCCGGACGGGGGGGCGTTGTTCCTGGCGGTGCTGGCCATCTCCCTCGTCATCTCCGATGTCACGTATCGCGTCGTCGAGCGCCCACTGCGCGACCTCGGGCGGCACCTCACCTCCCAGAGGCGGCTCCCGCTGGCGGAGCCCCAGGTTCCGGCTGCGGTCGGCGCCGGTCCCTACACCTAGCGTCCAAGCACACCGGCGACCGCGGTGGCCACGATGACCGCGACCACCACCACGGCAAAGGTGATCAGCCGGTGCGGCCCGCGGTCGAGCCGGGTGGCGCGGCGGCGTCCGAGGAGGCCGCCCGCCGCGATCGGCGCCGTGGCGAGCAGCATCAGGGTGATCCCGAAGACGAAGAGGGGAGGGCGTCCGGGCTCGCCGAGCCCGATGCTGAGGACGCCGAGCATGAAGGCGAAGAACCCGCCCAGGAGAAGGCCGGTCCCGGCCAGAGGGAGGAGCTCTGCCAGCCCTCGTGATCGATCCTGCGGACGCCCTGGACAGGGCGTCGGCCAGGGCTCGACCCCGACCATGGCGGCCGGCTGCAGCACGTCCAGCCGCTGCAGCCGCCGGGCGAGGGCGTCCGCCCCGATGGCGGGACGCTCGGCCAGAGCGCGGAGGATGCGGCGACCCTCCTCGTCGGCGCTGAGCCACTCGACCACCCGTCGAGCCAGCTCGGCATCCTTGGCGGCGCCGTCGTCCCGCGGATCGGTCGAACGAAAGACGGCGTGCATGGCCGGCTTCACCTGTTCCCTCCAACTCTCTGGGCCTCCCGGCATGGATGTGGGTCGGGATTGGGAA
>JRHI01001689.1_pt1 | contig 17508 bp, 16 predicted proteins | sample 215371 | NCBI WGS metagenome assembly JRHI01 (sample SAMN02929681, study PRJNA255918) | sediment metagenome | biome: cave system; feature: Ice Cave; material: Sediment; isolation source: sediment from deep within a dark volcanic ice cave with no known source of... ...
CAAAGCCGGCTGAAAAATCGCAAAGTTGTTCATGGCCTCTGGCATTTTCCTGAAATTCTATTTCTTTTGGAGACAGGTTCTGGAGAGCAGACAGGTCAGCGAGTTGAATACGAGCCCTGGGACGGTGAACTCCTTGGCGAACGTGGTGTCAGCAGTCTCGTTGCCGAGGCCAAAGCTTCGTGCGGCCATCCTACCCAGGGAGCGGAAGCCGGCTCGCGAACACAGGTGTGGGGATATAGATGATGTTTTTAGAGGTAATTAGCTGGTCGGGATAGATCTGCGGCGCATGCGCGTCAGGTTTGGTGGCGAATCCGCGGCTTTCGACGCGGGCCTCAGTCCGACTCCCGTAGCCACGCTTCCGCAAGCCTGCCTGCGAGCCCGGACAGCGGGTCTTCCCCAGTCGGGTTCTGACCACGGCTGTCAATCGGGTTCAGGCCGAACTGATCGGCCAGGGTTGGGACGGCCAGGCCATGACTGTGGGCGTTGATGTGGGCAACTACCCCCTCACCGCCGTCGCCCGTCGGCCCGACGGCGCTTTCGCAGGCCCCTGGGCTATCGCCAACCAGGAGGAGATCCCGCAGCTGGTGGCTGTGCTGCGCCAGCTGGGGCAACAGCATCCGCTGACGGTGGCGCTGGAGCCCTCAGAAACCTATAGCCATCCGTTAAGACAGGCACTAGGTGATGCGGGCATCGCCGTGCGGCGGGTGAGCCCGAAGGCGGCGCACGACTATGCCGAGGTGTTCGATGGCGTGCCCTCGCAGCATGACCACAAGGACGCCGCGGTGGTGGCGGAGCTTGCGGCTCTGGGCAAGGCATGGCCGTGGCCGTACGTGGCCCGGGTGGAGCGGCAGCGTCTGCAGCGCTACGCCGAGCAGGCGGGGGCCACGGCGGGAGGTGCGGTGCATTCAGCGGCGTCTGCGTGCGCTGGCCACCGCGCAGCCGGTGTTGCAGGCGCAAGGGCGTGTGGTGGGCGTGCCGACCGCGTGCGTGCTTTGGGTGGGAGTGGGTGACCCGCATGATCCGGCCATGGGCCAGCACCAGTTCCAGTGCTCTGGCCTTTGCCGGGGGCGCATCGGCCACAACCTGCACCGGTACGACAGCGCACGGGTCGGTGGCATCCTGCTGGAGGGTTCGCCGCCAAGCGTAGAAGCTGAGGGTAGCCAAGCCCCGTCGACCAGAGAAGTCCCGCACGCTCAGTCCGCTCGTCCTCCACTGGGCGATCCGCGTCGCCACTGCCGTTCCTTCTGCTCGTCCCGTGTTCCGGCGGGGCCATGGTTGTGCCCTCCTTTCGGAGGGATCACTCCACGATGGTCAAGAACGCGATCCGCCGGACGGACACCCCTTGCTGACGCTGCGGGCTTGTGCTGATCTACAGCTGCACCTCCGGCAACTCCTCCTGTCCCGCCGCCACCTTGTGCAGCTCGCGGGCCACGCTCGCCGCCAACGTCTGATACGCCTTCGCGATCGAACTGTCTGGATACTTGTGGACGATCGGATCGCCGTTATCGCCACACTCCGCGACACGCGGATCGATCGGCAATTCACCCAGGAACGCCACTCCCGCCTCCTCCGCCAGCTTCTTACCGCCACCGTGGCGGAAGATCTCGTAGCGCTTGCCGTCCTCGGCCAGGAAGTAGCTCATGTTCTCGACGATACCGAGTACCAGCACACGCACCTGCCGGAACATTTCCAGTCCCTTGCGCGCGTCGATTAGACTGACCTCTTGCGGTGTCGTTACGATCACCGCGCCGGAGAGCGGCGCCGTTTGCGTCAGCGTCAGCTGGGCGTCACCCGTGCCGGGCGGCAGGTCGATGACGAGGTAATCGAGGACGCCCCAGTCGAGACGCGTCAGGAAGTCGCTCACCGCCTTGTGTACCATGGGCCCACGCCAGATGACGGCCTGGGTCGCCGGCACGAGGAAGCCCATCGACATGAGTTTGAGGCCATAACGTTCCAGCGGCAGCGGCGTCGTTTGCGGGTCGATGAGACCGGAAAGGCCCATCATGAGCGGAATGCTTGGCCCGTAGATGTCGGCGTCCATGAGGCCGGTACGCTGGCCGTTCATCTGCAGGGCCAGCGCCAGGTTCGTGGCGACAGTCGATTTGCCGACACCGCCCTTGCCGCTGGCCACGGCCAGGACGTAACGCACGTTCGGCAGCGAGATCTTCTGAGTCGGTCCCCCATGCGGTTGCATACGCGGCGTCCTCTCGTCAAAGGGGGCGGGCCGGCGGCCGGCAGTCGGCGCACTGGCACAGCGCCCGCAGGTTTTCCAGAGTATAGATGCCGGTGTCGTGACCGTCGCTCCACACGATCTTGTAGGCGTAACGCCCCACCGGAGACATGGCCACCGGCGCCAGTGGCACCAGTTCGTTGGGCTTGAGGATACGGAACGGATCGGGCGGCTTGTCCCGTTGCTCCCGGCAACCGGCGCAGGGACAGCTCGCGCGCAGATGTTTCCAGGTGAAAACGCTGCGGTGGCCATCGCTCCACTCGATGAGAAGACGGTCGTCTCCATCCTTGCGCAGGGCAATGGGCAGCAGAGATCCGGACGCCGACATCGGCGCTACTCCAGGTGTCGCCATGCACGATCAACGCCGTAGCTATTATAGAGAAAGGAGGTACGCGCAACGTGAACCGCATGCGGTAACAAAGCTGCAGCGCCAGCAAGGGCAGTGAAGAACCCTTGCTGGCACTGCGAGGCAAGCCGTCAGCGTCTCACTTGAAAACGCTGTGGCAGGTGTTGCACGTCTCGTTCAGCTTGCGGAGCGACTTGTTGAACCCGGAAGCATTCTTCTGGTGGGCGGCGTCGGACACTTCCAGCGCGGCCTGGCGCATCTCCGCGGTCCACTTCTGCCAGTCCTTGGGGTCCTTGTCGCCTTCCTTCTTCTTCACGGGGCACTTGTGCTGCGCGACCTCGGCGATGGCCGCAACCCGGTTGGCCATGTGGCCAAGCGCCTCGGCCTGGGCGCCGAACTGGGCCCCCGACAGGCCTTTCTTGTCCAGGTCGATGATCTTCTTCTCGATGCCGTCCGGCGTGATGGCGCCGGCCTTGCCGCCGACGCCAAAGCCGCCGTCCTTGCGCGGCTTCATCAGGTCCATGACCGGCTCGATGTCATCGACGGACTTGGCCACCTTCTCCGCCTCGGGCTTGGCGGCGTCCAGGTCCTTCTTCGCCATGAGGTCGGCCAGTTTCTCGATGGCGTCCTTCAGCTCTTTCTCATCGGCCGCCCGGCTGCCGCCGACGACCATGAGAGCGACGGCCAGGAAAGCCGCCAGCCCGCCGACCAGCCAACAACGCACGTTTCTCTGCATGAACAGACTCCTCTAGTGGGTCCCGGCCTCCGTCATTCGCGGAAGGTGCCGTGGCAAGTATTGCACGAGTTGTTTAACTTATTGGCTGCCGCCTTGACCTTTTCAGCATCCATTGCCTTCGCGGCTTCAGCCAGTGCCAGAGATGACTCGAGCATCTCCCTCGTCTCGGCAACCCACTCCTTCGGGTCCTTGTCGCCGACCTTTTTCTTTGGCGTGTGGGCATCCGTGACCTCGGCGATTGCCGCCATGATGTATGCGGCACGGACGATCTCGCCGGCCTCCTTCTTGAGCGTTGCCGCGGGCAACTTTCTCTTGGCCAGGCCCATCAGCCTCGCCTCGATGCCATCCGTGTTGCCGGGCGCGGCTTTCGGGCCGAACCCCAGTCCGCCCTTGCCGCGCAGTTTGAGCAGATTCATCATGTCGCCAACGTCGGCCTTTTCGTCCAGGGCCGCTGGTTCGGGGTTCCCCTTGGCGGTCGGCTTGAGACTGACGAGGGTGGCGGCTTGCGCCTTGGCCTCGCTCAGCTGCCCCTTTTCCGCTGCTTCACTCAGTTGCAGTGCCGCCGCGCGGACGCCGGCCCACTGCTGCGCGTTACCGCCCTTGGCACTCTGGGTCAGGACCGCGATGAGCAGCGGGATATTTCGCACCTTGGCATTCCAGTCTTTTTTGGCGTCGCTGTCCCCGGGCGCGCCCGCCTTGAGGGTGTCCTGTTCCGCCTGGCCAAGGTACTTGACCAGGTCCTCGACCTCGGTCTGGGGCACGATCGGCTGCCAGACCATGGGCTTGTCGCCGGCGGCGACCAGGATACCGACGCCTAAGGCCAGGGCGCCCAGACCGGTGGCCAGCAGACGGGCAGGCACTCGCATTGTCCACTCCTCTTTCCTTCTGGGGTCACGATTCGCTGGCGGAGCCCCGGCACACTCGGCCCGGAGCGACCGCTTTGCATGTCACGGTGGGGGAGGGCGGGCACAGGAGCGATGGGCCCTGACGCCTCGGCGAGTAGTTCCTCGCATGTCCCTTCGGTCCTGGCGCCGTTGCCTCCAAATCCGGCAGGCCGTCCGTCCAATCAAGCGCTTACATCTTAAGCGGCGCTTGCCACTTTGCAAGAGGCTACCTGTCCGCACCGCAAACAGGAGCAAAAAAGGGCCCTTGTTCGCGCTGTGAGTCGGTGAAGTGCCACCTGGCTATCGGTCACTAACCACCCTTGACAGAAAGACGGTCCTGCCGTATTAGGCCCCCCTCTTCTCGAACGATGAAGCACGTGTCGCTCCGGCCGCCGGAGTGAGCGAATCGGCAGCGGTTTGGGCTGGGGAGCCCGTGCCGCAAGGCCACCGCGGCGCTCGCGGGCAGTCACCCGGTCCATGGGTGGCCGTCCGGCGTCCGTGCCGCGCGTAAGTGGCCGGCGTGGTCGAGACCGCGAAGAAACGGGCTTTTTGCTGCAGGTAGATGGGCGGCCCGGTCGATACGAGGAGATGGACGCGGCCCAGACGGGTCGCCGTCGAGGGGGTTTGGCGACAGGGGACCGAGGCCTCCCAGCGGGGGCCACGGCGAACCGAGGGAGTGGTTCGTTGGGTGGACAGGCTGTTCGGCGAGGTGGGGGAACCTTGCAAGGCGATCAGCCGGCCCGGGGCCACACTCCGGTGGGGATCACTGCGGAAAGCATGAGCTTTCGAGCTTGGCAGCCGGAAAACGAGGAGCGCCGTCGCATGGCGATAGCGCTCGTCGTGGGGGTCCGGCAGCCGCGCCAGCGGTGGAGCCGTGGATGAGGAGGCAGCGACAACCCTTGCCCAACATCAGGGAGGAGTCCATGGTGATGCATGTGGACGTGGATGTCCAGCAACTGTGGCGCGATTACCGGGCCCAGCCAACCGTCGAGCTGCGTAACCAGCTGGTCGAGCACTATCTGCCGCTGGTCAAGTATAACGGCGAGCGGATCTGGGCGCGCCTGCCGGAAGGGGTGGATCTCGATGATCTTATCAGTGCGGGCGTCTTCGGATTGATGGACGCGATCGATGCGTTCGACCTGGAGCGTGGCGTCAAATTCGAGACGTACTGTGTGCCGCGCATCCGGGGCGCCATGCTTGACGAGTTGCGGACCATGGACTGGGTGCCCCGCCTGGTGCGGAGCAAGGCCAGCAAGCTCGAGGAGGCGCGGAAGACGCTGGAGGCTGAACTCGGTCGGCCGCCCCGCCCCGACGAGATGGCCGAGAAACTCGGCGTTTCGCTGGAAGATTACGAAAAGATCACCGGCGACGCCACCGCGGTGAGCCTCGTCAGTCTCAACAAGAAATGGTATGAGACGGACAGCTACAAGGACGTCCGCGAGATCGATATTCTCGAGGACAAGAAGGCGGAGGACCCGACGCATCGCCTGCAAAACCGCGACCTGATGCGGCTGGTGACGCGCGGCCTGAACCGCAACGAACGGCTCATCATCATCCTGTACTATTATGAAGACATGACGATGAAGGAGATCGGCGCGACACTCGACCTGAGCGAATCGCGCGTCAGCCAGATGCACTCCAGCATCGTCGCCCGGTTGCAGGCCCAGCTGGCGCAGCGCCGGCCGGAATTCAGCAACTGAACGTCCCGGCCGCCACAGCCCGCAGCGCCAGCATGGGTGTTCTCCTGCCCGTGCTGGCGCTGCGGGCTGGTAGCTCATTCGGATGGTGGCTCTTATTCCTGCCCAGTCGCCCGAATATCAGCTCACTTCTGGACGCGCTGACGTAGTTTCTCGAGCAGCTTTGTCCGCTCGATGCCGCGCGCTGGGGTCAAGGTAGTTGACGACAACGGCGCGGGTGGCGGCACGGCCTCCACGGGCACTTCCTTGGCCTCGTGCTTTTGCGTCGCTTCTTCCGCTGGAGGAGACGATTTGACAGGAGCGGCCGGCGTTGCTGACTTTTGCTCGGGCGGGGAGGGCGGTGGCGGCGTCAGGCCGTACAGCTTGTGGACGAAATCCTCGGGCACCAGCTTCTGGAAGCGCAGGAAGGTGATTTCCTCATAAGGCAGGAAGAAGACTCGACCGGCGTCGGACGTGCCGGATATCCGACCGCGCAGGACCAGGTAGTCCGGCTCGGCGTGTACGATCTCCTGGATGGCGATCTCGGAGCCCGTTCCGGTCATTGCGATGAGATTGTCGTGCTGCCGCTGAGGAATCAGCCGCAGAAGGTCCTTCCAAACACTGCTTTGCATGGTATGCTTCCCTCCACGTCCTGAAAGCCGCGCCCTGCGCCGCAGGGTCGGCAGTGTCGCCTCCTAATACTAGCTCAGGAACGCGCGCGCGGACGGCCATTGCTGCAGCGCCCGGCCGCGGTTCAGTTCTCGAGAGGATTGCCCCGGGAGTCCTTCATGCTGCCCGTGAGGAGCAGAACGAGGTCGATCACCCACCACAGACCCAGGCCGCCGCAGGTCAGCAACTTGAGGACGCCTGGACCCACGTAACCGAGATAGAAGCGATCGACGCCCCACCAGCCCAGAAAGAACGACAACAACACGGCCGTGAGCCAGTTCTTTCGCCCGCCCTCGGCCATGATGTGCTCTCCGACCGCCCGGACCAGGTTGGGACACCGGCGCCGCCTACTGCTCCGTTTCGACGCGGAGTTTCTTCGCCTGCGGCTTCTCCCCTTGCTCCAACCGCACAGCGTATTCGCCCGGCGTCACCAGCGGACCATAGCGCACCGGGCCGATGCCCACCGTGGCCTGGAGGTTCCAGGTCACGTGGTGCAGTCCCGGCTGATCGCTGGTCGGCAGCACCGCCACGGTCGTGCCGAGCACGTCGGTCACGGTCAACCGCGGCGGCCGGGCCGGCTTGTCCTTGAGGTAGTACCAGATCTCCGCGCCGAAGGGAGGATTCGTTACCATGTAGCTCTTGCCGCCAAAGCCGTGTGCACCGCGATACTGGAACAGCAGCGCCGGCTTGACGTCGCACAGATGCGCCTCGCCCCGCAGCACGTCGCGGCTTAGTTCCTGGAGCGGGCTGATGTCGAGCACGTAGAGGCTGCGGCCGTGCGTGGCGATCACCAGTTCCCGATCGCGCGCATGGATGACGAGATCGTGGATCGCCACAGTCGGCAATCCGCCGCGCAGCCGCTGCCACGAGAGGCCGTCGTCCAGTGAGACGAACAGGCCGAACTCCGTGCCGGCGAAGAGCAGGTTGCGGTTGCGGGGATCCGCGCGGACGACGAGGACCGGACCCTCGGGCGGCAGGCTGCCGGTAACGGCTTGCCAGGTGGCGCCGTAGTCGGTGGTGCGGAAGAGGTACGGCGTGAAGTCGTCCTGACGGTGGCGGTCGATGGCGAGGTACGCGGTCCCCTCGGCGAAGTGGGAGCATTCGATGCGGCTAATCCAGCGGTCGGGGGGAACGCCCGGGAAATGTTCGCTCAGGTCGGTCCATTCGGCGCCGCCGTTGCGGCTGACGTGGACCCTTCCATCATCGGTGCCGGCGTAGAGCAGGCCCGCCCTGCGCGGCGATTCCGCGATGGCCGTGATCGTATGGCCATAATCCGGACTGGGGCCCGGCTTGCCCCGGGTCAGGTCGGGGCTCATCGTCTGCCAGGTGTCCCCGCGATCGAGCGAACGGAACAGGTGATTGCCGCCATACCAGAGCACGTGCGGATTGTGGGGCGACAGGAGCAGCGGCGCACTCCAGTTGAAACGATAGACGATGCCTTTCTCGACAGATCGCGGCGAGATGCCTTTCGCGTCGCCAGTGCGGATGTTGAGCCGGTTAAGGCCCCCGTGCTGCGACTCCGCATAAACCGTATCCGGATCGGTCGGATCGACCTGGCAATGGAAGCCATCGGCGCTGAGCACGCGCGTCCACTCTGCCAACGTGATCCCCTCCCGGCTGCGGGTGGCGCTGGGCCCGCCCCAGGTGCCGTTGTCCTGCAAACCGCCGTAGACGCGGTAGGGCCGGCGCATGTCCACGGCAATCGCGTAGAACTGGCCGAGCGGCAGGTTTTGCAGGTGCTCCCAGTTGGCGCCCCGGTCGTAGGAGACGTTGAGGCCGCCATCGCAGCCGAGCAGAAGATGCTGTGAGTCGGCGGGGTCGATCCACAGGGCGTGGTGATCGGCGTGGACCGAAGGTGCGCCGTCCGAACGGAAGCTGTGGCCACCGTCCGTCGAGACGTGCAGGTTGACGCCGAGGACGTAGACACGCTGGCTGTCGTTCGGATCGACGCGGACCTGCGCAAAGTAGAAGGGACGCGGGCACAGGTCATTCATTTTGCTCCATGTGTCGCCGCCGTCAAGCGAGCGGAAGACGCCGCCGGTGTTGAGGTCGCCGCTAATGCCGGCGCCCTGGCCCAGTTCGCTTTCGCGCTTCAGGACCGTGCGATCGGTCTGCACGACTGCATAGACGACACGGGGGGACTTGCGGCAAATGGATAGGCCACAGCGCCCGAGCGGCCGATCGGGAAGACCGCCGGTCAGCTTTATCCACGTCTGGCCGCCGTCACGGCTGCGGTACAGACCGCTCTCGACCGAGTACTGTTCCGCGGGGTTGCCGCCGGCGAAGCCATCGCGCCGGACGTGGTAGGCGGCCGCAAAAAGCGTTTCCGGATCGGACGAATCCACGACCAGGTCGATGAAACCGGTATTCGCGCCGAGGCTCTTGACCGCCGTCCAGGTTCGGCCACCATCCACGGTCTTGTACAGGCCGCGTTCCGGGTTCGGTCCCCAAACATGACCCAGCGCGGCGACGTAGACGACGTTGGGGTCTCGCGGATGGACGACGATCCGGCCGATGTGGCGGGTGTCGCGCAGCCCCATGTTCTTCCAGGTCTTGCCGCCATCGCTGGACTTGTAAACGCCGTCGCCCCACGAGACACTGTTGCGGGCGTTTGCCTCGCCGGTGCCGACCCAGACGAGGTCCGGGTTGGACGGAGCCAGCGCCACGGCCCCGAGCGACACGCTTGATTCGTGCTCGAAGATAGGCTGCCAGGTGATGCCATTATTGACTGTCTTCCACAGGCCGCCGGAGGCACTGGCGACGTACTGGATCGACGGTCGGCCTTCGACGACGGCCAAATCGACGATCCGGCCGCCCATGTTCGCGGGGCCAATCGGGCGGGCGGCCAGTTCATCGAACAGCCTGGGATCGAACGCCAGAGTCTCGGCTGCGGTGAGGGGGCGGGGGAACAGCGCGGCCGACAGACACAGGATCAGGCCGGCGGCATAGCGGCAATGGGTAGAGCTTCGGCTCATGGGTGTTGCCCGGAGGAGGGAGGCAGCGGACCCACAGGGGGGGAAAACCGGCATCGTTTGGCCGCAACGCAGAGCGGAGCGCGGGCGGCGTGTCGCGGCCAAGTGTTTAGTTTAGCGAGAACTGGGCGTGATAGTAAGGAACGGCGCCACAGCTCAGGGAGGAGCGGGGAGACCGATCCGTATTCTTGTGGTCCGGCTCAGGCAGAGCTTGCCGAGCAGCTCTCCGACAAACCGGAGGAGTCATGAGGGCGGCTGCAGCAACAGTGAAGCATACGAGACTCATCAGGGAAACCAGACGAAACATGCCACTCTCCGCAAAATGGTGCCCCATTGCACCCCGCACCCGGCAGGTCGTCCGCCGGGATCGGCAAGTTGGTGAAGTCTACGCCTTTCACCAGAAAATGGCAAGCGCGACAGATCGAAAAAGGTTTGTTCGTAAACCTGTCCATGGCAGCCGTTTCCACGCAGATGCCACTACACTGAGAGGATGATACACTGAGAGGATGAACGACGAAGTCACGCGGCGGCAGCGCCTGGCACGGTTCCTCGCCCTGAACCGGACGGTTGGCATCGTCCTGGTCACCGTGCTCTTCTTCGGCCTGGGTGAGCAACTCTGGGGGACGTTTCTCCCCGAATACCTCAAGGACCAGGGGAAGCACCTGGCCCACGAGGCAACCACGGTAGGCTGGGCAACGCTGTGGACCGTGGGTCTTTATGCCTGTCTTGAAAACCTGTTTGAGGGCTTCTGCTACGTTGGTGGCGGCCAGCTGACGGCCCGCCTGGGCGACCGCGGCTCGCTCATCCTCTTCGCGGTGCTGACCATCACCGGCTATCTCCTCTTTCTGACGATCGATCTGCCCGCCGCGACCGTGCTGGCCGCCGTGCTCATTACCGGCTGGGAGCCGCTGTCCACGCCGGTGACGTTTACCACCGTCGGTTCGACAGTGTCCGCGTCGGGACAAGCAATGGCATTCGCGCTGCAATCGATCCAGAAACGGTTGCCCAAGATCCTCGGTCCCCTCCTCGGCGGCTTCGTCCTCGGAGCTGCCCAGCGGCTGGCCAGCAGCGGGACCGCCGGCACCGTTAGCGGCATGCACCTCCTCGTCGGCATCGCCCTGCTGCTCAGCGTTGTGTCGCTGTTGATACAGCTGTGCTGGATGCCGCACCACAAGCCGCCTCCGCCTGGGCCACCCGCGCTGGAGATCCTGCGGCAGTTGCATCCCACTCTGCGCCGTCTACTGATTGCGGAGGTGTTTACACGCTGGTGCGACGGGCTGGTGCGTCAGTTCGTCATCCTCTACGTCCTGCACGTCCGCGGCGTTTCCCTCGAGTGGAGCGGCGTCCTCTTCGCTGTGCAGAACCTCACTGCCATGCTGACGTATCTGCCCATCGGCCGGATGACGCGCACCGCGGGCCTGCAACCGTTCATCGGCGTGACGTTCGTTTTCTTCGCGCTATTTCCGCTGGCGTTGGCGTGGGCCCCACCCGGCCCGTGGTTAGTTCTGGCATTCATCGTTTACGGGCTGCGTGAGATCGGCGAGCCGGCCCGCAAGGCGCTCATCACGTCGCTGCTGCCGGCGCCAGTACGCGCACGCGGCGTCGGCCTCTACTGGGGCCTGCGCAGCTTCGCGGTTTGCTGGGCATCGCTCCTGGGGGCCGCGCTCTGGTACTGGCTCGGTCCGCAGTGGCTGCTTTATATTGCGTCCGCGTTCGGTTGCGTCGGTGCGGGGACCTTCTATTTGTTCTGTCTTCCGAAGCCGACTTCCCCCGACTCAGTAGTCGATCTGCACGCCGATGTTGCCGCCTTGCGCCCAGAAATCGGTGGAATGGAATGAGAACTCCGGCCGGTCCGGGCCCGACGGCCGGCCTATCGGAAGCAGTGCCGGCACCCGCGTTACATTGACGCCCCGATCAACCTGCTCGGCGGCGCGGACGACGTCGCTCCAGAACAGAAACGAGTAACCCGCGAGGAGCCGGACGTGCGGCGTGAGTTGCCACCCGACGCTGAAATTTAACTGGGGCACGACCGCGAACTGGCCGTCATGATGGTCGCCGATGTTGCTTGGCAACGCGAACAGGCCGGCACCGAATACCTTCGCTGCCGGCCCGACGTGGTGACCGCGCGCGTGTCCGGCGCCGGTCCGCATTGCCGGAATGACCCGTGTGCCGCCGTTGATGCGAACCTCTTCCTCGTTGTCGCCAAGGTCGAGCTCACCCAGGCCGCTCAGGACGAGCTGGCCCCAGTGATACTCGGCACGCGCCGCCAGCTGGCTTCCATAGAAATGATTGCGCCCTCCGAACCTGTCTTCGACAGTGAAGCGCTCGCCGTGGTGCGTTGTGCCACTGCCCAACGAGAAGTCCTCGCCAACGGCGAGGTTGTCGGCCAGCGCCAGGTAGCGAAAGCCGCCAAGCAACTCCACCCGATAGGTCGGGTCACAGGCGACAATCCAGACCAGGCTCGCCGCGCCGCCCTGAAGACTGGTGCTGGTGTCCACGGCAACACTCCCCGAGCGTGTCCCCGGCTGACTCACCAGCAGGGCATCCTCCTTGCCGGTTCGCGCGTTCAGGAACGGTATCGCAAGGGACCCGACCCCCGTCGGCGAGGTGGTGGTCAATTCGTTGCCGCGTTCCGGCAGTGAAAAGTAGCCCCCCTCGAAGCCGACCGTTTGATCGTCGTTGAGCCAGACTCCACCAGCGAAGCGGCCGCCGGTGAAGAGACCAAGATCATCGTCCTTATCGCCGAAGAGAGTCTGCGTGCCCAATCGGCCGATAACACCTCCCGAATGGATCGAGCCGGCCGTGACCAGCGGCGGCAGGCGGCTGTCCTTGAGCGACCAGAAGAGCACGTCGGCGTTGAGCCAGAACTGGCCGTCGGGCACATAGCGCTTGTCGCTGGCGCGCCACGGCTCATTGACGTAGGGCCAGCGGCTGCCATCTGGGGTGCTCGGGTTCCAGGGATGCGGATTGTCGACAATGGCCGCGTCCGGCGCGGCAATCTGCTCGGGCGGAATGCTGCCGGCTGGAGGAGGCGAACCGGCAGCAACCAGGCCGACAACGGCAAGCAGGCCAGCCAGCGACCCGGGCAATGCCTTCCTCATGGGTACTCCTCCGCGGGACGAGGGGATGGAACGCGCTGCCGGCGCGTACCCAGGAGGTATGATCGGCAATCGGGCAAAGTTTCCTGAATACAACGGTCGTGCGGGCCGTTCGTTTCGCAGCGGCGAAAGCAGCGTTGAACGCGGAGACCAGGCAAGATGCGCTCACTGCCAGCGAACGATCACGCCGAGATACTCTTCCTTCTTCTTCAGCAGTCCCTCGTACGCCGTGCCAAGATCGGCCGGCGCGATACGCTGGGTCACCAGGCCGGCCAGGCTCAACCGACCGCTTGCCAGTTCCGCCAGCAGCCAGGTTTGTGCCTTATCGATGTCCCATGCTCCGGCCAGGCGCGTGTGCGCCGGCTCGAAGAGCATGTTGCCGTGCGCTCCCGTCACTTCGAGATAACGGCGATGCAAATCGTCGTAGAAGTTCATTTCCTTCGCCCGACCGCGCGGACTGCCGACGACCACGACTTGACCGCCGTCGCAGGCCAACGACATTGCCACCGGCACCGCGTCCGGTACTCCGGTCGCGTCCGCCACGAGCTCAGCGCCGCGCACGCCGAGACAGCGCGTGACCTGTTCTCGCAGGTCGCCCGAGCCGGGGTCGATGACGAAGTCGGCGCCGGCAGCCAGGGCAGCCTCCCGGCGCATTTTCACACTATCAATGCCGATGACGGGATGAGCGCCGGCGGCAAGCAAGCAGCGGAGACTGAACTGGCCGATGATGCCAAGGCCCAGCACCGCTGCGGATCGGCCGAGGGTGATGCCGGCGCGGATCGAGGCGCCCATACCGTAGCGCGAAATGCAGGCCCAGGCGGCTTTCTCCGCATCGAGACCCGGCGGCAACTTCCACAGGCGGCCGCGCTCGTGGCCAATGGTCAGCAACTCGGCCGAGGCGTGGTTGCCGGGATAGCTGACCCGGTCACCCGGCTCCCAGCCGGAAATGCCGGAGCCAACCGCCACGATCGTACCGGCCGCGCTGTAGCCGGGTCGAAAGGGGAACTTCCAGTCGGGGAGATTGGGGTCCTTCAACCATTGATGCGTGCCGGTCCAAACGGCCAATTCCGTGCCGGCGCTGACGGCACTGACCTCGGTAGAGACGAGAATCTGGTTGGCCGCCGGCGGGGGCAACTCGACTGCGCGGACTCCTGTCTTGAAAGGTTCCAGGATGACGGCCTGGCATGCCTGCATGGGTGCCTCTCCGAACGAGCGATCCGCGCCACGACCCGGAAGACGTTGCCGCGGTTCAATATAGTGGCCGCTTGCGAAATGGCCGTCCTGAACCGCGACGCGCTGGTTGCGACAGCCCAGTGTCGTGCCGTAGAATCAGGACCACCCAGGCGCGCCGCCATGACCCCGCGCCAGAAAGGCCACCCGATGGATGCCCCAATCTGCGACCGGCGACTTCTGGAAGCCGTACGGGCTGACAAGCAGCGCCGGAAGTTGTCGCGGTTAGAAGGCGCCATCCGCGAGGCCGTCGGCGACAGCCCACCCATTCCGCGCACAACGCCCACGCAGGAACCCGAGAAACTCTACGTTCCGGACCTGGCCGCCAGCGCGTGGCACGATTCCCCGGCGTTCGAGGACGCGGCCATCCTGGAAAGCTCCGCGCAAGTCATTCGCCAGGAGTTACGGCAACTTCTCGAACGCCGGGAGGGGTTTCAGCCGTTCGACGAGGGACCGGGCGGCTTCAATCCGTACAACACCGACTTTGGCTGGAACGTCTTCTACTTTCGCTGGGGCTTCACGGACCTGCCGGAAAACCACGCCCTTTGCCCGCAGACAAGCGCGGTGCTGCGGTCTTTGCCCAACCTGGCCCAAACCGCCCTGTTCTCCGGCCTTGCCCCGGGGATGCACCTGGTCCCTCACTGTGGCCCGACGAATGTGGTCCTGACGCTCCACCTGGGGTTGGTGGTGCCCGCCGATTGTGAGATGCGCGTCGGCCGGGAAACGCGCCACTGGCAGGAAGGGAAATGCCTGGTATTCGATGACAGTTTCGAGCATGAGGTCTGGCAGCGCGGCCCCCATACCCGTTTCGTGCTGCTGCTGGACGTGTGGCATCCCGACCTGACGTCGGTCGAGCGCCGTTTCCTGGCGCAGCACCTGTGGTCGCCGGAACAGGTCCGACTGTCGACCGAGCAGCACCGGACCGCGCTGCGTGGCAAGACGTGGTGGCAATGACCCGCTGGAGGAATTCCCGATGGCCGTGAAGAAGATCCTGATGGTTGTGGGCGATTTCGTCGAGGACTACGAGGTCATGGTCCCTTTCCAGGCGCTGCTCATGGTGGGCCACGTCGTTCACGCCGTTTGTCCTGGTAAGAAGGCTGGGGAGCGGGTGCGGACGGCGGTCCACGATTTTGAGGACGACCAGACGTACAGCGAGAAACCCGGCCACAACTTCACCTTGAACGCCACCCTTAGCGATGTGCGCCCCGAGGCCTACGACGCGCTGGTTCTTCCGGGTGGCCGGGCGCCCGAGTACTTGCGGCTGAACGAAGAGGTACTGCGCGCAGTGCGGCACTTCGCGGAGACCGGCAAGCCGATCGCAGCGATTTGCCACGCGGCGCAGTTGCTGGCCGCGGCCGGCGCGGTGAAGGGCAGGAGTTGCTCGGCGTATCCGGCGGTGGGACCGGAAGTGAATAGCGCCGGCGGTCGCTGGGTAAACGTCGCCATGGATCAGGCGCACGTGGACGGCAATCTGGTTACAGCTCCCGCCTGGCCGGCCCATCCGCAGTGGTTGGCGAGTTTCTTGAAGGTACTCGGCACACGGATTGAGCCGTAGGCGCCGCCATGGCCTTTCCAGTGCATCCGTTCCATGATGACAACATGCATGTATGCCTTTTCGACATTGACGGGACGCTGATCGCCAGCGGCGGCGCCGGTAAAGCGGCGCTGGAAGCCGCGCTGGCCTCTGAGTTTGGCATCGACAATCCGATCGACAAACTGCTGCTGAGCGGCCGCACCGACCGGGCAATCGTTCGTGATCTGTTCCAGCAGCACGGCCTCGCGGATAGCGACGCGAACCGGCAGCTTCTGTTCGCCGGCTACCTGCGGCATTTGCCGGCCTGCCTGGCCGATTGCCCGGGCCGCGTCTTGCCCGGAGTCGCGGCCTTGCTGCAACAGTTGCGTGCGGAGGGCCGGGTGGCCGTGGGCTTGCTGACGGGGAACGTCCGCGCCGGTGCCCGCGTGAAGCTCGGGCACTTCGGTCTCGACCACTACTTCGAGTTTGGTGGTTTCGGCGATTTGCACCACGACCGCGACGACGTGGCGCGCGAGGCGTTCGCCGTGATCGGCCAGCGTTTCAACGGTGCCGTCGTGCGGGAACGAATCTGGGTGATCGGCGACACGCCATTGGACATTCGCTGTGGTCGGTCCATCGGTGCCCGCGTGGTCGCCGTGGCCACGGGCTGGCACACGCCGGCGGAGCTTGCGACGCATCAACCGGATGTCCTGTTACCGGACCTGGCCGATGCGGCGCCACTGTTGCAGTACTGGCGTTGACAGGCACTCTCACTGGAGCGCGATCATTTCCGTCTGTTCATCGTATGCGAACAGGTCGCCAAACCGGGCCCAGCGGATGAACGTCGAGAACATCTTTTCGTAGTTTTCCTGCGGCATGTGCATGACGATCGTTTCTAGCACGAAATCCTTGTCGATTTCGTGGGTCGGCTCGCGCTGCAACACCTCATGGATGTCGTGGAACAGCCGGAGCTTGAGGAGATGTTCGCGCCAGATCGTCTTGCGCTCCTCCGGTGCCGCCCGCACGAAGCGCTGGCCCTCCGGCTCGAAGACGACCATGCGCTTCGGCGTATCGACGTAGTCGAGCAGCTCAGCCGCGCGGACCACGCGAATGACCTGGTCGAACGGCCGATTCGTCTCGGCCGCGATGCGGAAGACGTCCTGCTTGCCGCCGCGGGCGTCGAGGTACTCCAGCAGACCGACGATTTCGCTGGACGTCACCTCCGGCAGCGCTTCGACCGGCGCCAGGCCACGATCCGCCGGGGGGGGCGGCAGGTCGGGCAGCTCGGTGCGCGTGATGATCTCGTGGAGCTGATCGACCAGGGCCAGGAGTTGCGTCGAGCGGTAGTCGCGTGGCCTGGGTAAGGGATTGTCCACGATGGTACGGATACGTCCCGGCTTGGCGGCCAGGATGACGATGCGGTCGGCCATGTAGACCACTTCCTTGATGTCGTGGCTGACCAGGAGGATGGTGGAGAGGTGTCCTTTCTTGGCCGCCCAGATGTCGATGACCTCGGCGCGCAGACCCTCGGCCGTCATGGCATCGACGTGGCTGAATGGCTCGTCCATCAGCAGGATTTCCGGATCGACCGACAGCGCCCGGGCCATCCCGAGGCGTTGTTTCATACCTCCGGAAAGTTCGCGCGGATACGCCTCCTCGAAACCGCTCAGGCCAACGAGGCGAATCGCCTCCTCCGTCCGGGTCTGCTGCTCTTCCCGGGCCAGCCCGATCGCGCGGAGCACGGTCTGGATGTTCTCCGTCACCGTCATCCATGGGTACAGGGCAAAGCTCTGGAAGACAATGGCGATGCCGGGATTAAGGCCCTGGAGCGGCTGGCCATGATACACCACCTGGCCGCGCGTCGGCTGAATGAGGCCGGCGAGGATGCGGAGGAGCGTCGATTTGCCGCAGCCCGACGGGCCGAGCAGGGCGATGACCTCATTCGGCCGCACACTGAGGTTGATGTCCTCCAGGACGCGGAGCGGATTGCCGCTCGGCTGCGGGAAGTCGTGCCAGACACCCTGGATCTCGCACAGGTCCTGGTGGTTGCTGCCAGGGGTCGGTGCAGGCGTCGCTACAGGCTCGGCCATGGTCTTTCTCCAGAGTGGCTAGTTCTACTGTAACCGTTGCCTCCAAGATGGTATAGTACCACTG
>JRHI01001690.1_pt1 | contig 17507 bp, 13 predicted proteins | sample 215371 | NCBI WGS metagenome assembly JRHI01 (sample SAMN02929681, study PRJNA255918) | sediment metagenome | biome: cave system; feature: Ice Cave; material: Sediment; isolation source: sediment from deep within a dark volcanic ice cave with no known source of... ...
GTTCTGGGCCGCGTGACGGACATGCTCGGCCCGGAGCAGTATGGGCACCCTCTCGTTTATCACGAGGGGCGATATACGCGGCTTGAATCCCGCGCCGAGATCGAGACGCTTTGGGAGGCCAAACCTTTGTGACTCAGTTTGCATCCACCGCCGATCTGAAACCAAAGAAGGTCAGCTTTACCAGGCTGTCTGCAAACGCTTATGCGTATACGGCCGAGGGGGATCCGAACTCCGGAGTTGTCATCGGAGATGATGGTGTCCTGGTTATCGACACAACCGCAACTCCAGCAATGGCGCGCGAACTGATCGCGCGCATCCGCGAGATCACGGACAAGCCGATCAAGCATGTGGTTCTATCGCACTACCATGCCGTGCGCGTATTGGGAGCCTCGGCATACATGAGCGAGGGCTGTCAACATATCATCGCCAGCCGCGGCACTTACGAGCTGATTGTCGAACGCGGCGCCCAGGACATGAAATCCGAGATCGAGCGCTTCCCCCGCCTGTTTCAGGCGGTGGAGTCCATTCCCGGACTCACCTGGCCGAGTTTGGTGTTTCAACGAGAGATCACTCTTTACCTGGGCAAGTTGGAGGTCCAGATCCTGCACGTGGGTCCTGGTCACACTAAAGGTGACACCATTGTTTGGCTCCCGCAGCAGCGAATCTTGTTTTCAGGAGATCTCGTCGAATATAAGGCCGCTGCGTACACGGGAGACGCACAACTAGAAGAATGGCCCGACACACTGGAACGGCTGCGATCGATGCGGCCAGAAAAGCTCATCCCCGGGCGGGGTCCTGCGCTCGAAAATCCGAACGAAGTGCAGGCGGGGCTCGACTACACGGAAGACTTCGTGACTACTTTGTTCGCGTGCGCCCGGGAATCCGTGGCCGCGAAAAGGACGCTGAAAGAAGCCTTTCAGCACACGCGTGCAAGAATGGATCCCAAGTTTAGCCAAGTGTTTATCTATGAGCACTGCCTGCCTTTTGACGTCTCGCGGGCGTATGACGAAGCGAGTGGCATAAAGCACCCAAGAATCTGGACTGCCGAACGAGATAAAGCGATGTGGCAAGCGCTTCAGGGCTAGAGACAATCAACCGTTGAGTATCCGTGGTAGGGGAGGTTGCACCGGAGGGTCTAGGCCAACCATGAACCACGTACCTTCTAAGCTCCGCGCCAATCTGGACAAGCTGCCCTATCAAACAGGATTTGGCAATGAGTGTGCTACAGAGGCGATCAAAGGCGCACTTCCGATTGGCCAGAATTCACCGCAGCGCGTCCCTTTCGGACTCTACGCCGAGCAGATCAACGGTACCTCGTTTACCGCGCCACGCGGCTGGAACCGCCGCTCCTGGTTCTACCGCATTCGCCCCTCGGTGATGCACAAACCCTATCAACCAATCGGGAAAGGACTAGTGCGAGGCACCCCTTTTCATGAGATTGTGACGTCGCCCAACCAATTGCGCTGGGATCCGATCCCGATTCCGCAAGAATCCACCGACTTCGTAAACGGGCTCGTCACTCTTGCGGGAAACGGGAGCAGCGAACTCCATACCGGAGTTGCGATTCACGTGTACGTTGCGAACCGTTCGATGGACGATCGCTTCTTCTACGATGCCGATGGAGAACTTCTGATCGTGCCCCAAACCGGGGAGCTTCTCCTGCATACCGAATTCGGGCGCATGGGTGTAAAGCCTGGCGAGATGTGCGTGATTCCGCGAGGCGTGAAGTTTCAAGTTCAGTTGTTGGAGGGCAAAGGGCGTGGCTATGTCTGCGAAAACTACGGAGCCACGTTCCGCTTGCCTGACCTGGGACCGATCGGGGCCAACGGACTGGCCAACCCACGGGAATTCCAAATACCGTGCGCAGCCTACGAGGATCGCGAGGGGGACTTCAGGGTAGTGGCCAAGTTCTGTGGCAACTTGTGGGAAGCCGAGTATGACCACTCCCCGCTCGACGTTGTGGCCTGGCATGGCAACTTTGCTCCTTACAAATACGCCCTTTCAAAGTTCAACGGCATTAGTACGGTGACGTTCGATCATCCCGACCCGTCGATTTATGTCGTGCTGACCGCGCCGTCTGAAACCCCTGGAACTCCAAATTGCGATTTCGTCATCTTCCCGCCGCGCTGGGTGGTGGCGGAACATACCTTCCGCCCACCCTGGTTCCATCGCAATTTTATGAGCGAGTTCATGGGGCTCGTTCACGGGGAATACGACGCCAAGGCAGAAGGATTCTTGCCCGGAGGAGCCAGTTTGCACAATTGTATGAGCGGCCACGGGCCTGATGCTGAGACCTATGAAAAAGCGGCTTCCGCGCAACTGAAACCGCAGTACGTTGGCGACACACTAGCATTCATGTTTGAGACCCGCTTTGTATCCCGCCCGACGGAATTCGCACTCAAGACGGCCCAATTGCAGCACGAATACTACAGGTGCTGGCAGAGCCTGAAAAAGAACTTCAAGTCGCCTTCGTCCTAACGCGGTGAGAGACTTTCGGCCATGATCATGAGGAAGACGACCACCTTGCCGGCGGCACAGGACTCGATCCGCGTGCCTGCGTCGCTGCGCGAATTGCTCGCTCACGTCATCGACTATGCCGGACTCTTTCCCCCGGCAGCCCTGACCATGTCCGATGCGGTCCGGAGTTATGCCGCACACCTGGAGAGCGATTTCGCGTGGGCTTTGGGCCGCTTTGTTCTGCCTGCGTCCCGCTTGTCGGAATTCGAATTGGCTCAGTCGCAGCTTCTTATGCGGGGGACCTGGCGACTGAGCTGTCTGACTGGCAACCACCCGGAAGCCACCTTGCAGGAAATTGAACGCTTCCATCAACGCAACCTCGCGAATCGCGCTCGCGTTGACTGCGTCGAGGCGAGCGCCGACTCCGCCGAAATAATTCGAATAATTCGGCAAAAAGTACCAAGCGAATGGATTGTGTATTGTGAAGTTTCGCCAGACTCTCCCGCCAAGTTGCTCTCGAATATCCGGGAAGCAGGAGCCCGGGCGAAGATTCGCGCCGGCGGCTTGAAACCAGAGGCCATCCCTACGGCCGAGTCGATCGCTGGCTTCCTCACAAGATGTGCAGCCGCTGGCACGGCTTTCAAGGCCACTGCCGGATTGCATCATCCCCTGCGGTGTTTCAAGCCTCTCACTTATGAGCCTGAGGCACTGCACGCTAAAATGCATGGATTTATCAATGTTTTTCTGGCCGCCGCTTTCGCGCAGCAAGGTCTAAGCGAGGCAGTGCTGACCGCGATTCTGGAGTCAGACGACGCAGACCGATTCTCCTTTGATGACGCCCAGGCACGGTGGAGTAACCTACTACTCAAGACAGATCAGATTCGCACGGCCCGCGAACAGTTCGCGATCGCGTTCGGTTCCTGTTCGTTCGACGAGCCGCTCGAGGATCTGAGGGGTCTTCGACTCCTATGACTCCTCTACTCGATGAAACTCACGACCCCCTGGCTGCTTCGTGGATAGAATCTGCGAACTCCGGACAGACCGACTTTCCGATCCAAAATCTTCCATTCGGAGTATTCCGACGGACCGCGCACGATGGGACGCGCATCGGCGTAGCGATTGGCGATCTTGTGCTGGACCTGTTTGCTTGCGCCGAAGCTGGTGCAATGCAGGAAGTGGATCATGCAGCAATCGAATCGTGCAGGGCTGATTCTCTGAATGCTCTGATGTCGCTAAATCGCAAGCAGCGCGCCGGGTTTCGCAAACAACTGTTCAAGTGGCTGCACACTTCGGCGAGCGCGATGGTTCGAGAGGCGGTCGGAAAGCTTCTGGTACCGTCGAGCGAGATTCAAATGCAGCTGCCCGCGCACATTGGGGACTACACCGATTTTTATGCGTCGATATATCACGCCACGAACGTCGGGAGCATGTTCCGGCCTGACCATCCGTTGCTTCCAAACTACAAGTGGCTACCGATTGGTTATCACGGGCGCGCTTCGTCCATCGTAATCAGCGGTACCACCATCAAGCGGCCCCACGGACAGACCATGACCGAGGGAGCGGTAACGCCCAGCTACGGGCCTTCGCACCGCATGGATTATGAGCTGGAAGTTGGTATGTACATTGCCGACGGGAACAATTTGGGCAAGCCGATCCCGATAGTTTCCGCCGAAGACCACATCTTCGGTCTCTCGCTGGTCAATGACTGGTCGGCTCGCGATATCCAAAGTTGGGAGTACCAGCCCCTGGGGCCGTTTCTGGCAAAGAGCTTCGCGACGACTGTGTCTCCCTGGGTCATCACAATGGAGGCGCTCATGCCTTTTCGTGCGGCTGCTTTCTCGCATCCTTCCGGGGATCCGCAGCCTCTGGCATATCTTCATAGCGAATCCGACCAGCAATATGGGGCCATAAATTTTACGCTCGAAGCTGCGCTCAGCACAGCGAAGATGCGCGAACAGAACATTCCCCCTCAGCGTCTCAGCCTGGGATCGTTTCGGGAGATGTACTGGACGCTGGGGCAACTGGTCGCGCACCACACCAGCAATGGTTGCAACCTGCGTCCAGGGGACTTGCTCGCCAGCGGAACGGTATCAGGAAGTACGCCTGATTCTCGCGGGTGTCTCTTGGAATTGAGCTGGAAAGGGACCCGAAAGATCCAGCTTCCGACCGGCGAACAACGCGCGTTTCTGGAGGATGGCGACGAAGTGATTTTCCGCGGCTGGTGCGAAGGATCGGGAAAAGCACGAATCGGCTTCGGGGAGTGCAGAGGACAAGTTCAGGGATAGTCCGCTCCAGTGGGACCGGGCTTTTCCCCTAGCTGCCAGCCTTGGCGAGCCACTCCACCGGCATTCCGCCGAGACCGCGGATCCGGGCTCCAATACTCGCTACCAGCGTGACACCCAGGAGCATCAGAATCAACAAGTCGGCAGTGTCAAACTCCAGGGTCTGCGAGAACGTGCGCCGGGCGTAGGGATCGAACGCTCGGGCTTCCATCGCCAGGCTCAAATCACTCGTGATCTTCAGTGCCCGCAAAACCAGCGGGATAATGTAGGCGGTATGCTTGCGCATGCGTGCCAGCAAGCCTCCCTTTTCAAATTCCACGGCCCGGGAGCGCTGCGCTTCCAGAATCGTTGCGTGCTCGGCCTGCAGTTGCGGAATCAGGCGCAACGTGATTCCAATTACCATGGCGAATGGCACTGAAACGTGCAGCCGGTAGAGAGCAGTCATGACTTCGCGTGTCGAGGTGGTCTTAAACACGACGAGAAAGGCTAACAGAATCGCAGCGATCCGAGCCGCAACCGACCATCCATTGAAGAAGCCCGGTTCCGTGATGTTCCAGCCACTGATGGACAACAACACCGGCCCCTGCCGTCGCAGGAAGATGATCCAAAGCAGCCACGAGGCGCCGGCGACGAACAGTCCGAGACGACCGGTCTTGAGCAGGGACCCGAGAGAGAGTCGGCTGCCGTACACCACGGCAATGGTCACCAGGAAAATGAGAGACAGAATCAAGGGGTGGGCCATTACTGAAACCATGAGGAACACCCAAAGCAAGTAGAGAATCTTGACGCGAGGGTCCCGGTGTCGAGCTGGAGCTGCCGCATTCTTGCTTACATGGTTGGGTACGGTGGACATCGCTATGTCCCCGCCAACTGTTCCACCAGCTCATCGACCCGGCACGTGAATGATGATGGGTTGAGCTTTCGCGCGAGGGTCGCCACCCGTGGTGGGGCCACCTGGCAGGACTCGAGTTCAGTCGTATTGCGAAAAACATCACGCGGCGGCCCGTCAAGGACGACGCTTCCCGATCGCAGCACCACGATGCGGTCGGCGTAGTTGGCGGCGAGAGATACGTCGTGGGTGACGATGATAACCGTCAGTCCTTGCCGGTGAAGTTCTGCGAGGTAGGTCATGATACGCAGCGCGGCTTCGTGATCGGCACCGGTTGCCGGCTCGTCGAGCACGAGCACATCCGGCTCCATGATCAGAACAGAAGTGATGGCCACCAGCTTTCGTTCCGCAAGTCCCATGAAAAAAGGGTCTTGCGTGCCGCGATCCCAACCGCCGACATGATCAAGGGCACGCCGCACGGCTTCCTGAATGCGGTTTTTGGGCCAGCCTAAGTTTCGCGGTCCAAAGGCTAATTCCTCGGCCACGGTGCGGGAAAAAAGTTGGTGGTCCGGATTTTGAAAGACGTAACCCACGTTCCTGGCGAGTCTGGCTACGCTGGAAGTGCGAGTATTGATACCCCGAATCAGCGCGCGACCCGAGGTTGGAACGAGCAACCCATTCAGGTGTTTCGCCAAAGTTGTTTTGCCGGCGCCGTTCGGCCCCATGAGGGTTACAAACTCCCCGCGTCGCACGGTGAGATTGACCTTGCGGAGCACAGGAATTCCGTTGGGATAAGCGAAAGAAGCATCCTTCAACTCAATCAGCGCTTCCCCCGGGGGTGCGCTCGGCTGAGACGGAGGCATTCTCGATGTTGGACTCGCGGGCACTAGTTTTTGCAGACCAGTTACGGCGTCGTCGACCGTCATTGGAAGAGGGCCCGACCATCGCTTCTTCGCCCGCAACTGGTGGGCCACCTGGGCGACGTCCGGAAGTCTTACACCGACTTGCTGCACTGCTTCAGCGGAATCGATCACGTCAGCGGTGCGGCCCATCCGCGCGATTCGTCCGTGGTCCATCAAGACGAGCCGCGACGCGTAGGGCAGCACCTCTTCAAGTTCCTGGTTCACTACGACCAGCGTGACGCCATGCTCCTTGTTGAGTTGGGCAAGAGTGGCCATCACCTCTTGTTTTCCTATCGGATCGAGTTCAGCGGTGGGATTGTCGAGCACCAACACCTTCGGCTGAAAAGCCATGGCGGCTGCGATGGCAAGTCGCTGTTTCTGTCCGCCGGAGAGAGTCCAAGGCGAGCGGTCGGCATAATCCTCCAGCCTCACCGTACGAAGTGCTGATTTAACGCGCCGGGCAACCTCCTCGTTGGGCAAGCCGATGTTCTCGAGACCGAAGGCCGCGTCCTCTTCAACGCTCAGTCCCACCAATTGGGACTCCGCGTTCTGTAGGACAAATCCGACGTGGCGCGCCAGTTCTGGCACTGACGCATGACGCGTATTCAGCCCGCAGACCTGCACTTCGCCCTCTATCCGACCTCCGAAGCTATGCGGGATTAGTCCGTTCAGGAGGTAGCAGAGTGTGGATTTGCCCGAGCCAGCCCGACCGGCAATCGCGATGAACTCACCGCTGCCGATTTCCAGTTCCACTCCCTGGAGTGCTGGCCGATCCTGCTGCCGGCGATAGGAGTAAGTGAGGCTTCGAATTTGAATGATTGGATCCATGCCGCGATCAGGGGCCCTGTCTCGCACCCGGCTCTTCTTCTTCGTAGCCCATCTCGTCGCGCGAGAGCCCGTAGCGTTCAGCCGCCGGGCCGACGACACGCGCCACAAGCGGCCCCAGAAGACCGCCCACGAAAGTCGTGATGCTGACAGCCGGAAAGATCGCGGTCCAAATCAACTGATCAGGAAACAGCCGCAGGTAGCTGAAGTTGGTACAAAGATAGAGAGAACCCAGCGCGCACCACAGCAACACCACGGCATAATACTTGATCCACGCCGTAGGTTTGAGCATGCAATAGTCTTCTGGTCCGCGGTAGAGCCGATAAAATAGGTAGGCCATCCACCAGGAGACGACCGCTCCAGCGACAGAACCGGGGGATAGGGACCCGGTCAGCGCGTCGCCAAGCAAGTTCGCAACCGCAACTCCCCAAACAGCAGGCATGCCAAAAATGGCGCCAAACGGAAAACGAACGAGTGCATCGGCGCGAAATGTGAGGAAACCGGGAATCAGCACAAGAATCGCGCTGACGGCCTGGAGGATCACGGAAAGCGCGGCGGTCATCGCCATCATCGTCACCGCCTTCGCGTTCCAGCGCCGGTGCATCTTCACCAATCCGGGAGGAAAGAACCGGATCCGGTAGTGGAATAGCTCGGCAACGACCACGAGAGTCATGGGTACGGACACCACCACGCCGATGAGAAACATGGTCCTGGAAGTGACCGCGCGGGGCAAGAGCTCAATGAGATGTTCGAGCCGTGACAACACTGCCCTATTTCCTTCCTTCGTCAGAGCAGCGAACGATGGTCTTCAAGCCCTCCTGGCGCCCCAATTTTTCCAGCGCGCTGACCGTCTGCGCCAGTGGCACCGAAGCGGTGACGAGCCGCATCACGTTCAGCTTCTCGCTCACAATGAGATCGACGGCGGAACGGAATTCGTCAGGCCCAAATCCAAACGAGCCGGTAAGAAGAACCTCGTCATAGTGAATTCGATTCATGTCCACGGCCAGCGTGGCCCCAGCCGGCATCCCCGCAAACAGGTTGATCGCGCCACCTTTCCGGACAAGAGTCATGGCGGTTTGCGCAGCTCTTACATCGGCGACCGAGACCAGCACCTTGTCCGCGCCCTCACCGTTCGTCTCGCGCAGGACGATCTCTTTCACATCCTCGTGACGGGCATCTACGACGAAGTCCGCAACTCCCCTGGCGACAGCCATCCGTTCCGGAGTCATTCCACTCAGGATGATGGGATGAGCGCCAAGCGACCGGCCAATCTCAGCCTGCAGCAACCCCATCACTCCGTCACCGATTATGACCAGCGAGTCACTTGCAGTCACCTGAATGCTGGAAAAGGCGTGCAGACAGCAAGCCACCGGCTCCGCAAAACAGCTGGCACTCGAAGGTAACGACGCCGGCAGTGCGATCATGCCCTGTGCGGCAAGACGGGTAGGGACACGAACGAATTCGCTGAATCCTCCGGGGTCGAGAAGGTCGTTGAATAAGTTCGGACAGAGGCTGTAGCGGCGACGTTGGCATTGAAGGCAAAGCCCGCAAGGCACGTAAGGCGCCACCGTAACACGCATCCCAGGCCGCCATACAGAAGACTGCGGTGCCTCGACGACAACTCCAGAAATCTCGTGTCCCAAGCCAGAACCGGGCCGAATTTTTGGATGTCCTCGCAGGAAGGTCTTGACGTCGGTCGCACAAACGCCGCACGACTCGACCGCAACGAGTACCTCTCCGTTTTGTACTCCGGGCACCGGCACCTCTTCGAGCTGAACAGAACCCGGACCGTAGTACTTCAGAGACTTCATGTTGACCTCAGATCTTTTCTCGAGCGGACTCCGGTGACCGCTGCCAGGCGAACCGAAATGACAACACGCTCCGACTCTCTGAGCAGATGCAGCGGATTGCCGTCCACGCACAGCGCCGCATTCTCGCCCATGTTTTCGACCACGATGTTGGTCCCTTCGGCAAGGCTCACGTACTTGGATATCATTGGCGCGGCGCTCATCAGTCTTTCGCCGCTGGTCTCAACGTGGGCCAAGGGCACGTCGCAGACCAGGCAGCCTGCGGGAAGACCCGTGATCGCAGCAAGACAGATCCCGCCGGTTATCGCCTTGCCGAAAAAGGAGGACTCAGCAAATCCGGCAACGACCGTGCCAACGCTTGCGCCCTCAGCGATCAGCGTTCCCTTGCCAGCGCCGACCCTGGTCACCCTGGTACGCGGGTTGCCCACAGGCCTGGGCTTCCCGGGAACGATCTTTCCAAGCATCCGCTCGGCAGCGCTCAGGTCTCTGAGCCGACCATCGATTGTTCCAACGATAGTGTGACCGATGACCACATCGTTCAAGGCCACGCCGAGCAACTTGTCATCGACGCAAGCCAGCAGGCAGTCCGCACTCCAGGTTTCGAGTTCGGCGGGGTCCAACTCCGCCGCCCGGGTGGCACGGCACGTAATCAATCGGCCGACATTAGTAGACCCCGTCCCGAGGCCGACAATCGGAGCGCGGCAGCCCACTTCGATGAAAACTTGTGCGACGTCGGCCAGCGTTCCGTCACCACCCACAACGATCAGCGCATCCACTTTCTGATCTGCAGCCCAGCGCACCAGATTGCGCGTCCGGTTACGCCCAGAAGCCGATTCCACATCGCAGACTTGCACGCGCCCTGACCAGTCGGACAGAGCGTCAGCACCCGTCTGGCCGAGTCCGGTCCATACCTCGTGGACACCAAGGCAGTGGATTGCAGCCCGCGCGGCGGTCAGCGACTCCCCGGCTCCAACGCCCGCCGCCGGGTTGACAATCAATCCAACCCGCCGCCACGAATTAGCCATGGACTGCCTCGACCAGCGATGCGGTGACTCGTGCGGGGTCGGCGGCCTGCCAGATATTCCGTCCCACGGCCACACCCTTGGCCCCGGCGGCGAGAGCCTCACGGGTGGACGCGATCAGTTGCTCGGGGCTCTGCTTGGACCCGCCAAGAACGATGACGGGGCGATAGCAAGCTCCAGTTACCTCCAGGAAACTCTCCCGACTTCCGCTGTAACGTATTTTGATCAGGTCTGCTCCCAGATCGGCGCCGAGCCGGGCAGCCACCGCAATCTGGTCGGAGGAGCAATCGGGTGCGGCAAATCCGCCAGGTAACATTTCTCCCACCAGAACCAACCCCCATCGGTCACATTCCGATGCCAGCGCGGCAAGCGCATGCAGACTCGGCGCTTCCCCGGGCGTGCCGACGATTCCCATGGCGATTACTGCGTCCGCCCCCATGCGAGCGGCGTCTTCCACGGAAAGGGCAGGCCGGGTTTCCGACCAGTTCCCTGTAAGGGCTGTAGGACCGCAGTCGACGCGAACGACCAGGCCAGTCTTGCCGAACAGTCCGGCATAACAGCGAGCCATGCCAGGCGTAACGATGAGAGCGTCGACGCCCGCCGCAATGATAGAGGGAATGAGACGATGAGGCTGTTGCAGCCCCGCCAGGGGAGTCAGCCCCGCAATTCCGTGGTCCAGCGCCGCGATTACCGTGTTTCCGTCCCTGGCCAGTAGACGATTGAGCCGAATTTCTTTCCCTGAGTTCATTCGAGAATCCAACAAAATCCGACCATCGCACGCGGATGCTTCCGTCGATCTCGCCCAGAAGGCTAGTCCCGAACGGCTTTACCGGCATCCATGACGCCGCGAAACCCAATCGCTCCAGAGCGGTCGATGCTGGGAGCCATGAGCAGGTACTTACTGTGCTCCGAAAGCTTATAGGCTTGGGGAAAATACCAGCGCGAACCCTGCGGTTGATAGTGACTTCCGCCTCGCAGCACAGCAGCGCGAGTGTGCTCGTCCACATATTCGTCTGTCCACTGCCAGACGTTGCCCGTCAGATCCATTACGCCAAAGGGACTGGCTCCCTTGAGATGGGCCGACACGTCGTTGGCAGCGCCCATATCGCGTCCTCTGTCGGGCTTCGGGACAGCATCCTCAACCCAGTCGTTCCCCCAAGGATAAACCCGCCCGTCTGTGCCCTGCGCGGCGTACTGCCATTCCCATTCATGCGGCAGGCGTTTTCCTGCCCACCTCGCATATGCCCGCGCGTCTTCCAGCGATACCCACGTCACCGGTTTCTGCTCCCACCCTTGGGGATAGGTCCCGTTTGTCCAGTCCTTGAGAAAGTTGTGGTCATCGGGGGGATGGTAGTGGGTGGCATCCAGGAACCGCTTGAACTCCGCGTTCGTGACAGGGTACTTGTCCATCCAGAACGGATTGAGATGCATGCGGTGCGCGTGATAGCGGCGAGCGGAAGGCTCCCACGGGTACTGAACGTCCACACCTTCGTCGTTCATACCTTCGATCTCAATGCCCGTGATCTGGAAAGTGAAGTCGCCTTCGGGAATTTTCACCATGCCCGCAGGATCCTTTGCCACTGGCGTCGTGCGCTCGATTTCAACCAGGTGCTGCGACAGCGTCTTCCAATCGCGAGCGAAGCCCCCTAGTGGTTTTTGGCTGAGATCCTTCATCGTCGTCAGTAGTTTCACGAGTTCCGGATCATCCGGCCTTGTCGTCTCCAGCACAGCGCCATAGCCGTCCGGGTCCAGGGTGAACTCGATCACCGACTGGGCGCCCTCGCGCGGCGCTCTCATTTCAACCCCGTGCCATAGATCAAAATAGCGGGTACCCTGTTTGTAGGGGACCAGCCACTGACGCCCTTCGACCGTATAGTGATTCCGGTTGACGACCGTCCACAGGGTAGAATCCTTCCCAGGGAATTGGCTCGCATACACCCCAAATGTCTCAGTCGGGATGTGGGGTACCCATTCGGGACTCGTGAGAATCGAGCTGTTGGCCCGCTCGATCGTCGCGATTCGCCTCAGCGCTTCGGCGTCGCGCGGCGTCATCTGGTTCCAGATTCCCCAAATGTTCTCCCAGCTCTCGAAACCAACGCCATTGAAGAACGCCTGCTGCAAATCATCAACATGGTCGTGGGACCACCGGTCGCACATGTTCACCATGTGGCGTGGTTCCAGCCATTTGTAGCGGCTCACCGAGGGAACAAAATCGTACTTCCAATAACCCCAGCTTGAATTGTTGTAGGCCAGCATCTCGTCGGCGGAGAGGGGCGCTTCCGGCTCTAATGCCAGAGGGTGCCCGATCTTGTCTGAAGCCCGGCGAAAAGAGGCGGGCATCCCTTCCTGGGTGTCGCCGTTGATGCCATCGGCATCCACCGATGCCAGTTCACGTGCGATCGCCTCCGCATCGGGCAAGCCTTCGTAGTGAGTTCCCTGATCCCACACCATCACCGGGAACAGAACGCGGACCCCGTGGCGGTGAAAGTCGCGAATCATCTGGCGAACGCTCTGCTCGCCTCCCGGAAGATCGCGGAACAAATCGTATTGGTTCCGGCTATCGATGCCCATATTCGGATAGGTGTGCCAGATCAGCACGCTATCGATTCCGCCGTACCGGCCACGAACATCCTCCAGGTAGCGGTCCACCGTGTACATGCGCGAGACGGGATCATAGAAATAGCGGTCATGAACCATCATTTGCGACTGGACAAGACTGGACTGCGTCCATTTCATCTCCGGCCGGTCATACTGCGAACTCTCGTAGCCCATGCGAATGTAGTGCTCTGTCCGCCATCGCCGGATATCGGCAAGCCAACTGTCGATTTGGGCGGGGGTGCAGGTCCGCGGCTTGCCGGGAGAGTTCCATTGCATGACCGGCGCGCAATCAGGGCCAGGAATCTGCTCCCAGACCGGTGGGAATGCGGTGTCTTGTGCATTGGCCGCACACGCGACGAATAAAGTGGCGAATGCCGCAAGCTTCCGAAGAAATTTCATTGCGCTGAATTCCTTGAGACGCGCGGAGACCGCAGCATAAAGGCTTTCATCGGAGATGTACATGGCGACGGCGCCCTTTTTTTGCCGAAAACTTGACTGTCGCCGGACCAGCGGCCACGGTAATGGATCCGGCTCATGAGACCGGTATCCAGCGCTACTTTGTATACAGCGCTACCGACTTGCCGAAAAGCTTGATTTATCGTTTAGGCTCTCAGCCAGCCTGGACCCTGGTGTCGGTGTGCTTTTCTCATGGATGGCATGACAGTCTTCGTTCCGCTCGAACATTTCAAGGGTCCTTCGGGAGGCGTGTATGCAACGATTGTCGGGTTCTACTCGGACAGCCTTGTTTTTCCTTGCCGTCCTGCCACTCGTCTTTCTGGCAATCCTGGTTTCCAGTATGCCTGCCTCTGGGCAGTCGACCTTCGGGTCGATGGTCGGTACCGTCACCGATGCATCCGGCGCGGTCATCAACGGGGCTAGCGTCACACTGCTCAACACGGGAACAGGCTCCGAGCGCAAGCTGGCCACCAACAGCGCTGGCGCCTACGCCTTTCTTAACCTGGAGGCCGGACGGTACAACATAACCATCGCACAACCTGGGTTCGCGACCATCAACTTCACGGACCTGGATTTGCTTGCGCGTGAAACCAAGCGCGTAGATGCATCTCTTAAAGTGGGCACGGCCGCAGAGACGGTTAACGTGGAGGGGACTGCCTTAGGCGCAATAACCACCGATTCCCCCACCGTTGTCGGTTCCCGGACGGGGCAGGAACTGGTGGATCTTCCGGTCGCGATTTATTCCCGGTCGAATGGCTCAACGAGCCCGATTTCGACGCTTACCACCCAGCCCGGCGTGCAAACCGACGGCAATTCGCTGGTGATTGCGGGGACGACCCAGGCTCTGACCGCCGTTACTCTGGACGGCATCAGCACCATGTCCATTGAGTACGCTGGTCCGATCAATGAACTGTTCCCTTCTTTCAATTCGATCGCGGAAATGAAGGTGACGCAGTCCAACAACAATGCCGAGTTCAGCGGCGTTGCCGATATCACCACGACCTCGAAAAACGGAACGAATGGCTTTCATGGCGGCGTTTTCTGGAACCATGAAAATGCGGCATTGAATTCCGGGGACCCTTTCGCTACAACCAAGCCCGGCCTGATCATGAATAACTTCGGAGGTTTCATCGGCGGCCCGATCCGGCACGATAAGACCTTCTTTTTCGGGGGCTATGAAGGTCTGCGACTGCCCCGCCAAACGCCGATCGTTACCAGCGTTCCGTCGCTGGCTATGCGGAGTGGAAATCTCTGTTCCTATCTGAATTCGGCTTATGGTCCTGGCAAGACGATTGATAACTACGATGGAACACCCCTCAATTGTGCCGCCGTGCCGATCTCTCCGGTTTCGGCCAACATACTGCAGTACCTCATGCCGACGCCAAGCCCTGGGGTGTCGGCCGATTCGTACTCGAACAATTTCTCTACCAATCTCGCGACACCGATCTCCAGCAACCAGGCGGATGTACGCATTGACCACAACTTCACCTTGAAGCAATCTGTCTTTGGACGTTTCACCTACAAAAAGCGATCCGTCGAGACGGCCCCGAACCCGTATCATCCATTTTTCTGGGAGGTTGGCGGATCTCCGTCCACCGGAACATTCTCCCAGCCTGAAACTGACAGTGCGCTCACTCTTGCTCACAATTTCGTCATATCCTCAACGCTGTTGAACGAACTTCGCGGCGGTTATAGCCGAGTCCACGCGCAGACCACTCTGAAGGTCAACTCGCAAGATATTCTGAACAAGGTTGGGATTACAGGTATCCCCAACGTGAGTCCGTACGGGGCGGTGCCGAACGTGGCGTTTGGCGGGGCCGTAGGAGGCTTTCAACAAACTGGTGGAGCGAACCCTTCAACCCAAATCGGCAACACAATCCAGATTGCAGACAACCTGACCTGGACCAAGAACAACCACACGTTCAAGTTCGGTGGCGATTTCCGCCGCCTGAGCGATCACGATGACAACGCGTTCGGAAGTATTCGGTCGGGGCACTATGTCTTTGACGGACAGTCCTCCCCGGTCGGCCTAACGATCGGAGATCCATTCGCGGAGTTCCTGCTGGGCTATCCCGATTATGAATTGATTACTTTGATCAACAACGACAAGATGAATGGCCTGGGCTACGCCTACGGGTTCTTTGCCCAGGACGACTGGAAAGTCACGCGCCGCCTGACCGTCAGTGTTGGCTTGCGCTATGAACTCCATCCTCCCATGTGGGACACGGGCTACAATAACGGAGCGCTCTATCCCAACTACCAGGGTGACCCGACCAAGACCGCGCTGGTGGTCCCGAACCAGAAGGCGATCGCGATGGCTGACGCTGGCCTGGTCGGTTCGGTCCCGAATACTCCTCTCATAACTGCTTCCCAAGCCGGAATTCCATCGGCCTTGCGCTTCACCGACAAGAAAGACTTCGGACCGCGAATTGGTTTCGCGTGGCGGCCGTTCGGTGATGACAAGTCCGTGCTACGCGGGGGCTATGGCCGTTTCATTGAGCCACCGCTGGGATTCGCTCTGGTCGCAGGCTGGGCAACCACAACGAGCTTCATCCCATTCTACGGAAACGGTTACAGCAATACGGGGACACCCCTGATTTCCTTTCCTGCCCCCTTCCCGTCTCCTATCGATCAGGCACAGCCGGGAGCGGCAAGCTTCTTCTACGCGTTTCCGATTCACTACAGAGACCCCAGTGTCCAGCAATGGAACCTCACCTTCGAAAGGGAACTCGGCTTTGGCACGGGTCTTCGCCTCTCCTATGTGGGCAATCACGGCAGCAACCTAGAAGTGATGCAGGACCTGAATCAGGTCCAGCCGAATACGGTAGGGTACGGTGTTGCTGGCGCCAGTCGGCCTTTCCAGGACTGGTCGATCATCGAAAGTGTCACCAACGCAGCCAGAAACAACTACAACAGCTTTACCGCGGACGTGCAGAAGCGATTCAGTCGTGGACTGCAGTTTGAAAGCAGCTACGTCTGGACCCGCGATCTTTCCACGGCGGGGGGCGGCAATCCCACCGGCCTGGCGGTCCAGCCCGCCAACTACGTGACGGACCGGTTCAACCCCAGCCTGGATTATGGCAATGTCATCTACGACCGACGGCACCGCTTCCTGACCACGTACCTCTATGAACTTCCCTTTGGCAAGGGAAAGCGATTCCTGGGGGACGCCGGTGGTCTGGTCAGTGGCCTGATTGGCGGCTGGGAATGGGGTGGCGTTCTTGTCTTCCAGAGTGGCCCGTTCCTGACGCCAACACAAAACACGAACGATTCCGCAGGAACGAACATCTTTGCCACACTGGGATCAGATCGGGCGGATGTTGTTCCCGGCGTCTCGCCTTATCTCCACGGTGCAAAGACCACGGACGGATTCCCGTTATTTCTGAACGTCAATGCCTTCGCTGTGCCCGGCGGCGGTCCGGGCACTCCCATCGGCCGATTCGGAAACGCCGCAGTCGGCAGTGTCGTTGGGCCACGTACGACTGTGGTTTCGATGTCGATGATCAAGTCCGTGGCGCTGAGGGAGAGTCTGAAATTGCAGATCGGACTTGAAGCTTCGAACCTGTTCAACCACAAGAATTACTTGCCCCCGAACATGCAGATAGATTCTGGCGGGTTTGGAACCACTACCGGCTTGCAGACTGCCGAGGGTGCCGGCCCCCGGATCCTCGAGGTCACCGCGCGTATCAGTTTCTGAAGGGCCGGTGTAAGCGCTGGCTTTCTGGCTCCTTCTCGTGGAGCTATTTCGTTGCTTGAATTGTCGATCAAATTCAGGCTTTCTCATCTGTGACATTTTGATATCGATTCGAGTTCATAGAGTTTTTAGAACTCCTACAAGCACTTTAGTCAGTAATGGGCTGCACTCGACTACAGGAGGGGGTCACAGAAGATTCGTGGCATTTATCTTGTTGATCTAACCGCGGTTCCCGATACGAGTTTGCCTCGGCACTCCCACCCGCTCGTTACTTCGAATGGTAAGTGCTGTCCGACATCCACTTGCCGTTTGAGACCACATTTCCTTTTTGAAGTTTGTGCTAGGGATCGCTTTCTCGCTTTCTCAATTCATACAGATTGCCAACTTCAACGCGGCTCCGGACACGTTATGGCCCATGGCGATGCACTGCGGCAGGCACTGAGCCCTGAGAATACCGGCATGGCTGTAACCATCAATATTGGAGAGGCCACGAATATTCATCCCACGAACAAGAAGGATGTGGGGTTACGCTTGGCGCTGACGGCGCGTGCGATTTCGCACGGCGAGAAGGTCGAATATGCCGGTCCGCTTTTACGTAACCGTCCGCTGTGAACCGTCTTGACAAGCGTGGATG
>JRHI01001691.1_pt1 | contig 17504 bp, 19 predicted proteins | sample 215371 | NCBI WGS metagenome assembly JRHI01 (sample SAMN02929681, study PRJNA255918) | sediment metagenome | biome: cave system; feature: Ice Cave; material: Sediment; isolation source: sediment from deep within a dark volcanic ice cave with no known source of... ...
ACGCTATTTCGCGCACCTCAACAACACGAACCCCTTGCTCGACCCGAGTTCGCAGCCATTCGAAGAAGCGGAACAGGCCGGATTCGCGATCGCCGCGGACGGCTTAGAACTCGTCCTCTAGCCGGGAGGCGTTCCGCACACAGCGAGCAGCAGAGATGCCGGCGCGCAATTACGGCGTAGTTTTCGCAACGCGCTTTTGACGACGCTGCGCTAAGAGATCCGCCCGCAGCTGCTCCATCTCGCGGGCTTTGAGGTCGACTTCCCGCATGAGCGCTTCGACCTTGGTGCGTAGGGCTTCGGCTTCGAGGTGATCGAACGCAGCGCCGGCGCCGGCAGCGAGTGGAACGAGGTGACGTTCCTCCCCGGGATCGATATCGGCGCCGTTGCGGTGTGCCCCGTACAGTACGATCTCGGTGAGCTGACGGCAGACGAGGACCGGCACGGCGAGCGACGGAGCCGCTGCCCCGGATGGAAGACCCGCCGGTGACCAGGCGACCTCCGCTACGCGCACCGCCGCGTGCTCCGCAAGCAGATGCAACACCAACGGCTCACCGGAGAACAGCGCGCCGATGCAAGAGCCGTCCCATCCCACCGCCGTATTGGTGCGGACGAATCGACCGTCTCCGTCGCGGTGAAAGACTGCCGCCGAAGCAAGGTCGAGCGCCGCGACCGGCTCGTTTATCAAAAAGTGGTCCACCGCGTCGTGCGAGTCGGCAAGGGGCAGCGCTGCTGCGGCGCGAGCTAAGCGACGCTCTGCGTTATGACGCTGCCGAAACAACGTGCTATCGACGAGGTGCTCGACGTTGCGGTGGACGGCGTTGAACCAAAAGCCAAGTGCGATTGCGACGATGATCGACGCCGTCAACGCGAGCTGCGTTTCGGCCAGTTGCTTGGCCAAAAACCAGTGCAGCAGGGAGAACATTGCTACCATAAGCGAGGTGAGTGTGCCGTAGACGATGGTGCGGCTGATTGCGAACGTTATGTCGAAGACTCGGTGACGGATGACGGCGTACGCGACGCCTAACGGTATCAATATACCAGCGATGTGCCCGAGGTCATTGAACCATTGGGGGACGGTAAATAGCGACGGTGTCATAGTTCGCAGAATTCCGGGCGTCCGCAAAGCTAGCACGATCGGGAAGATCAACGCCCACTGGATGCGTTGGCGCTCCTGTCCGCGGCTCTGAACATAGACGGTCAAAAACGTTGCGATTGCCGCGATATAGGTTCCTGCGTACACGATATCGGCCACATACTCAAGTGCGGGAGGTGTGAACTGTCCAGCAATAAACCTCAACTGCCACGCATTAAGCAGCAGTGGTGGATACAGAAGACACACTGCCAGACCCGCGCGTTCGGCCCACTTTCGCCAACCAACAGAGGCATCGTCTGGAAAGCGCGCCGCAAAGATAAGCATGGCCCCATCACCGACGGCGTGCAGATATTGATTTACTATATCAACGGTCCAGTAGATCGTCGATGAACCGGTAAAGTAGCTGGAACCGACACTAACCAGAAGTGTTGACGCGCAGAACACGTAGAACGCCCACGTCATCCGGCTGGGTCGCAAGAGCACGAGCACCGATCCGACGATCAAAGAGACGAAGAACACACTGGCGCCCGCGAACAGTCTCACCTTGTCTTCCACCCGCAACGCCGCAGGTTTCGTGCGCAGCGTGACAGCGCGGGTCACGCCGTTGTGGACAAGCTTCACCGACTCAAATTGAGGAGAGGGCCAGACCTTAAACCATCGAGGGTCTGCCGTCGCGAAGCGGTCGCCTGCGCGGATGTCGGCTGCGGCTGCGGCTGAGCCGTCGGCCACCGACAGAATGACTCCTTGACGACTATACGTCMTSCCGTCTTCGAGTGGAGCACCCCAAAGGTCGTTAAGATTGAGGATCGCCGTCCCTGCCGTCCAGAGACCGATCAGCAAAACGACCAGCACGCGAACGACGGAGCGTGCTGCCGACGTGGTAGGAGGCCGTTTCGCCATACCGTTCGCTCCACGTGAAGACCATCGTGCGCGCTGCCCAACTGGAACACGACGTCTGTTCCGGATTGGACGGCGACCACGCTCGTTCCCAGCTAGGCTTCTCATCTTTCCACCGACACTGCTGCGCCCGCTCTGTAGCCCAAAAACCGCCCGGTTGCTCGGCCGGGAGAACCAGGCGCGAGCGGCCGTCCCTATGCGCGGCGCGCACCGCGTCCCGGCTCGCACCTTGAGCCTGCGATCCCTTCGCGTGCCGCCGGGCAGCGTAAGCCCCTTCACAGGCGCGCCCAGCGGATCGTCGTAGAATCGAGAAGTGCATCAACTCAACATCGTTACGGCGTTTCTTGCGGGGCTACTGTCGTTTGTCTCGCCGTGCGTGCTGCCGCTGGTCCCGAGTTACCTCTCCTTCCTAACCGGAACGAGCCTCGAGGATCTCAAAGCCGAAACGACAGCCGAGGCGAAAGGGCGCGTCTTGCTGCACGCGCTAGCCTTTATCGCGGGCTTCACGCTCGTCTTCATTGCGATCGGCCTTTCGGCGAGCGCCATCGGCGGAATCTTCACGAACAACAAGCGGCTGGTCGAAATCATCGGCGGCTCCGTCATCATCGTGCTCGGTTTGCAAATGATGGGCGTGCTGAAGATTCCCGCCTTGATGATGGATAAGCGCTTCCATATCGTGCCGAAAAAGCAGTCGTTCTGGGTGTCGTTTCTGATCGGGCTCGGGTTCGCGGCCGGCTGGTCGCCCTGCATCGGGCCGATTCTCTCCGCGATCATCCTGCTCGCTTCGCAAGAGAAATTGCCTCAAGCGACCTTTCTGCTCTTCGTCTATTCGATGGGACTCGCGATTCCGTTTCTCATCACGGCCGCGGCCATTACGCAGACGCTCGGGGCGCTCAACAAGATCAAAAGCTATCTGCCGGCGATCGAAGCAACGTCGGGCGCGGTCCTCATCGCGACGGGCCTCATCGTCGCAACCGATCAATTCACGCGAGTCGCGGGCTTCTTCTATCAGTACGTCAAACCGCCCAGCCTATAGTGTTTCGTTTCTGGCTCGTGGCGATCGCTGCGCTCGTGCTCGCGCTCGATCAATTCACAAAGCACGTTGTTGCGGCGGGATTCGAACCCGGCGAGAGCCGGATCGCCATCCCGCGTCTGCTCTATTGGACGTACGTGCAGAATCATCGCGGCGCGTTCGGTCTCTTCGGTTCGCAAGCGTGGCTGCTCGTGCTCATGGCGCTCGCAGTGCTCGCGATCTTCTGGTTCGCTTTTAAAGAAGCCGCGGCCGCATCAATACTCGTTCGCATCGCGTTCGGCGGCATCGTCGGCGGCGCGATCGGGAATATCATCGATCGTTTCCACTACGGGTTCGTCGTCGATTTCATCGATCTGCGCTGGTGGCCCGTGTTCAACGTTGCGGATTCGTGTATCACCCTCGGCGTCGCGCTGCTGGTGCTCGGTTCGCTACGGCGCGAACGCTCCGGTGTGGCGATGAGAAGCACGCGATAGGTACGCGCGTCGAATCACACGTCGTCACCGAAATCGAAGCCGGCGCGCGCTGCGACGTGGCGATTGCGCGCGTCGCGGGAGCTTCGCGGGGGCAAGTGGCGGATGCCATTCGGTCGGGCTTCGTCCGGCTCAACGGTACCGTACCGAAGCAGGCGACGCCCGTCGCCGCCGGCGACCGCCTCGAATTCACGCTCGCGATACCCCTCCCGCTCGATGCGAAGCCCGAAGACATTGCGCTCGATATCGTCTTCGAAGACGATGCGTTGCTCGTGGTCGATAAGCCGGCCGGCATGGTGACCCATCCCGCACACGGTGCGCGCGACGGCACGCTCGTGAATGCCTTGCTCGCGCACGTGCAAAACCTGCCCGGCGAAACGCTACGGCCCGGACTCGTGCATCGGCTCGATCGCGATACGTCGGGACTTCTGGTGGTAGCAAAAACCGAAGCCGCACTCGCCGCACTCGGAAAAGCAATGATGCGCCGGGCGATCGGCCGCACGTACCGTGGTTTGGTCGCGGGAATCCCGCCGCATCCCAAAGGGACCATCGACGGCGCGCTCGGGCGCGATCCCAACAACCGGCTCAAAGTCGCGATTCGCGCGGACGGAAAACCCGCCGTCACCCGCTACGAAGTGCGCGAAAGAATGCGCGATGCGTGCGAGTGCAGCTTCGTGCTCGAGACCGGACGTACGCATCAGATTCGCGTGCATATGATGGCGCTCGGCTTCTCGCTTCTCAACGATCCCGTCTACGGCCGCATCGATGCGCGCGTCGATCTGCCGGGTCAAGCGCTGCACGCCTGGCGGCTTGCCTTCAAACATCCGACGACGAATGAGCCGCTCGAGTTCGAAGCGGAGCCTCCGCAAGATTACGTCGCGGCATGTGAGACGTTGCGCGGGGCGTGACCCTTCCGCCCCAACCGGTCTTTACGCTGCTGGCAAACGACGGCAGGGCGCGCAGCGGCGCGCTCGCGCTCACCCACGGCATCGTCGAGACGCCGGCCTTCATGCCGGTCGGCACGGCCGCAACGGTAAAAAGTTTAACACCGAACGATCTACGCGAGTTCGATACGCGCATCATCCTCTGCAACACATACCATCTCTGGTTACGTCCGGGGCGCGAGACGATCGAAGCGCTCGGAGGACTCCACGCGTTCATGCGGTGGGAGCGTAACATCCTCACCGATAGCGGCGGCTTTCAGGTATTTTCGCTCGAATCGAGGCGCGAGCTTTCCGAGGCGGGCGTGCGCTTTCGGTCGCACATCGACGGCAGCGCGCACGAATTCACGCCGGAAAACGTCATCGCGTTTCAAGAAGGCCTCGGCGTCGATATCGCGATGACGCTCGACGTCTGCGTAAAATTGCCGGCATCACGCGAAGAAATCGACGAGGCGGTGCGCCTGACGAGCCGCTGGGCGCAGCGCTGTGCGGCGGCTCGCGCCCAACCGCGGACGCAACTCTTCGGGATCGTGCAGGGTGGCCTCGACGAGCACGCCCGCGAACGCAGCGCTAGCGACCTCGTCGCAATCGACTTTCCGGGGTATGCGATCGGCGGACTCTCGGTCGGCGAATCGCGAGAAGAGTTGTACCGCATGGCGCGCTTTACGGCGTCGCTCCTGCCCATCGAAAAACCGCGTTACTTGATGGGTGTCGGTACGGTGCGCGATCTCGTCGCGGCGATCGACTGCGGGATCGACATGTTCGACTGCGTCTATCCGACGCGTTGCGGACGAAACGGACGCGCGCTGACCCGTGCGGGCGACTTAAACATCCGCAACGCCTGCTTCGCACGCGACGCAGGAGCGCTCGACCCGACGTGTGCGTGCAGCGTATGCGCGACCCATACGCGCGCATATATTTCGCACTTGTTCCGTTCGAACGAGATACTCGGCCCGCGGCTCCTGTCCTATCATAATCTCGCGCTTCTCGCGCAGCTCATGCGCGACGCGCGCGCCGCCATCATAACCGGCACGTGGACGGCATTTTATGAGGCGACGTTAGCGGCGCTTACAATCCCAGGCTAATCGCATCCAAGCAAAGCGCCCCGCACGACCAAAGCGACGCGCCGGTAGCCACGACGGACGAGGCGAACTGACGCCGCGCGCCCGTACCGCGCAGCGGGACGAATCGTACCGTCGCCCATCCGCCGCTTCGGCTGCTCAGTTCCCCGCGCGGCGCGCGCGAACAACGCGCCGACGTCGAGCGTAAAACCCGGAAGTGCAGGATCCTCGAGCCGCTCGCCGGCGCGCAGCCCGCGAGTGGCCACTGCGTACAACGCAATCAATTCGGCGCGCGGATCGACCACGACGACGAGCGCGCAGCCGGCGCGCAAATAAACGGTAATCTTGTCGTCGAGCTCCACTAAGCGGTCATCGGGCGAAAAGATTTCGACCGCGACGGTCGGCGCTCCGAGCGGCACCCGCATTTGCTGTCGCCTGCCTGTGCGTCGATCGCGTCACCGTGAGAGCTCACGGATCGATCCGGTCGCGCGTCCCGAGCACCCGGTACGAACCATAGTAACGCGAAGCCCGCGCCCATCCGCATCAGCCGTTCGAAGCACCGTCTACCAGGGCAGCGGTGAGCCGTCGTATGCCAGATATGCGCCGCTGCGCGAGAACCGGAGAGCGTCGATGACGCGAACCATTCCATCCGCCGATTCGTCGATCGTCAAGGCAGCATCGTCTCCACCCATCCGCGTGCGTACCCACCCCGGATGCAGCGCGAGGACCGCGATGTGCTCCGCCCGGACGGCCGCGGCAAGTTGTCTTGTAAACATGTTGAGCGCGGCCTTACTCATCGGATACGCAATGCCGCCGGAACCGTCGGCGCGTTCGATCGAGCCGAGCACGGAAGTAACGTTGACGATCTTTCCACCGCGCGCGATGCGCGGCAACAAAGCCTGCGTCACGAGGACCGGCCCGAAGGCGTTCACGCGAAAGACTTCCTCCAGCGCTCGCGGGTCAATTTCTCCGAGCCCCATCCAGTTCGCCGCACCGGCATTGTTGATGAGGATGTCGAGCGTCGCACCGGCGGCTGCGACGGCCGCTGCCAATTCGCCAATCGATTCCGTGCGCGAGACATCCGCTTGTAGAATTTCCACACCTCCCGGATGCAGCGCCGCAAGCTCGCGCAGTTCGTGCAGATCCGTGCCGCCCGCGGCGTCGCGAACCGTCGCGTAGACATGAGTCCCGGAGCGCCTAGCAAAACGCGCCGCGAGGGCGAGCCCGAGCCCGCGATTCGCACCGGTAATCAAAATGTTCGGCATACCGAAGCGCCCTTCGCTAGGCCGAAACGAGCGCCTACCGGGACGCCGGCGGCAAATTGGAGCTGCAACGCGTCATCGTCAAGTACGTGCTGCGGCTCGGGAGCGGTGCCGGCACCTAATTTCAGAAGGAAGTCATCCGCAAGCCGTTGCTTAGTCGTACGTAAGCATGAAGCTCTTCATCGGTATTCTGCTCGCCGGGATGCTCGCGGCTCCCGGCGCCACCGTCGCCGCGGCGCGGCGCGGCGCGGCGCAGGCGGCACCGGTCATCCACATGCGCAATTTCGCCTTTACCCCCAAAACGCTCACCGTCGCGGCCGGCACGAGCGTTACGATCGTCAACGACGATAACGAAGCCCACACGGCAAGCGCCGTGGACAAATCCTTCGATTCCGAAGGACTCGACCAGCACGACTCATGGAAACACGTCTTCGCGAAGCCGGGTTCCTATCCGTATTTCTGCGAACTGCATCCCTACATGAAGGGCGTGATTATCGTACTTCCCGCAAAATCGAAAGGAACGTCATGAAACGCTCCGATTTCCTCGAACACGTCGGCTGGACGGGTGCGGGCATCGCATTCTCGCTCAACGCCGCAGGCCTCGTTATGCCGGTCGCCGCGGCTGCGGAAACGCCCGGCTTTTCGTTCGTCCAGATAAGCGATAGCCATATCGGCTTTCACCAACCCGCAAACGAAGACGTCGCCGGAACCTTGAATGCGACGGTCGATCGTATCAACGCGTTGCCGGTCGTCCCGGATTTTGTCGTGCACACGGGGGATATCACCCATCTTTCGAAAGCGATGCAATTCGACGACGCCCGGTCGATCCTCCGACGCCTCAAACCGCGGCTCATAACGCTCCCTGGAGAGCACGACGTAATCGGGAGCGCAAAGTCCTACTTCGACGCATTCGGCCAGTCAGACGCGCCCAAAGGTTGGTCCGCGTGGGACCAGAACGGCATCCACTTTGTTTCGCTCGTGAACGTCTTTAATTTCGAGAAGATGGGATTGATCGGTTCGGAACAACTGGATTGGCTCGCCAAGGATCTTGCGACACAGAAACGCGATACGCCGGTCGTGGTCTTCGGACACGTACCGCTCTACGCGCTCTATGCTCAGTGGGGTTGGACGACCGAAGACGGTGCCAAAGCATTAGCGATGCTCAAGCGTTTTTCGTCCGTCACCGTACTGAACGGGCACATCCATCAGATCATCACGCATAGCGAAGGCAACATGCGCTTCTACACGGCGAACGCAACGGCATATCCGCAACCGGCTCCGGGAACTGCGGACAAACCGGGACCGCTCGTCGTGCCCAAGGACCATCTTCTCGGCGTGCTCGGCTACCGTACCGTGCACCTCGAAAAGTCGGCGGCCACGGTCCACGACACGACCCTCGGCTGAGCATGATCGCGACGGACGAGGAACTCGCGCGCGCGTTCGTCCGTCGCGCGCCCGGCGCACTCGAGGAAACGTATAGCCGGCACGCGAGCATTCTCTTCGCCGTCGCGCGCAATGCGCTCGCGGGCATATCCGACGAAGCGGAGGACTGCGTCCACGACGTCATCCTGCGCTTGTGGAGCGCGCCTGACTCGTATCGGCTCGAGCGCGGAGCACTGCGCGCCTTTCTTATCGTTTGCGTTCGCAACGAAGCCCTGACCCGCCGCCGCAACGCCGCGCGGCATTTCGAAATCGAGCAACGTATTGCTCTCGCGCCGCGTGACGTTCCGGAACGCTTCGAAGAGCGCGATCACGTCGAAACACGACGCTTGCGTGCCGCGATCGACGCGTTGCCTACGGAGCAACGTCGCGTGATAGAACTCGCGTATTTTGCAAACTGCTCGGCCACGCAGATCGCGCGCGAACTCGACGCACCGCTGGGCACGATCAAGAGCCGCGCTTCCCTTGGGCTGCGCAAGTTGACGATGGCGCTGGGTCATCAGAATCATGAGTAACATGGACCACTATACCGACGACCTCGAACTCTACGCTCTGGGCATGCTCGAACGAACGGAACGGCTAACCATCGACACACACGTCCGCGTTTGCGACGTTTGCACGGAACGGCTCGGCCGAGCGGAAGCGACGGTCGCAGACTTGCTCGAGTCCGAACTCGCAGATGTCCAGGCGCCGGCGGCGCTGCTTGCCCGGATCCCAGCGCTTCCAACACGAATCGCGGCATCACGCGCGACCTCGCGGCTACGCACGATGGCGCCGCAATGGGCGACTGCGGCTGCCGTCGTGTTCGCGCTAACGACGGGCGGATTCGGCGTCGTGAATTCACAACTTGCGGCATCCCTGCGAGGCGACGGGCAACTCGTGAGCGCGATGATTTCGGGCCACTTCGTGCACGCACAATTTCGTTCACCGAGCGGTGCCTCGCTCGCTGCAAAGGTCCTGTACGAACGGCACGGCCGCTGGTACGAAATCCTCGCCACCGGCGACGCCGCGGCATGGCGTGTCGCCGTCGTGCCGGCCGCCGGGACTGGGGCGATCGAGCGACCCGAACGATTTGCGCGGCGGGGCGACGCATTCGTGCTCGCACTTCCCGCCCTCGGCGCGATCGACCAATTGCAGCTGCGGGACGAATCCGGCCGTCTGGTTGGAAGCGTACGAATACCCGCGAGCGGTGGCCGGTAGCGACACTACCCTAGAGCCAAATCGTAGGTGAGCGTAAGCGGTGCGTGATCGGAGAACCGCTCGTCCGTATAGATCGACGCAGAACGCACGAACGACGCCAGATTCGGCGTGATGAGTTGGTAGTCGATGCGCCAACCGAGGTTGCGTTCGAAGGCGCCCGTCCAGTTCGACCACCACGTGTAGCGTTTGGCCTGGGGATCGACCTCGCGGAACGCGTCGACCCATCCCACTTGATCGACCAGCGTGTCCATCCACGCGCGCTCTTCGGGTAGGAAGCCCGTGATGCTCGCGTTCCGTATCGGATCGAACGTATCGATCTCGCGATGCGCGATGTTGTAGTCACCGCAGAGAACGTAGCGGCGTCCGTCGTGCCGCATCGCTGCGAGCGGCGCGAGAAAGCGCTCGAGAAAATGTTGCTTCACGCTCTGTCGCAGTGGACCACTGGTTCCCGAGGGCACGTAGAGGGACGCGATGCTGAGGTCGCCCCAATCGAAACGCACGTAGCGGCCTTCAGCGTCCATATCGGGCATACCGAAGCCGCGAACGATCGCATCGGGCGGGCGTTTTGCGTACATTGCGACCCCGCTATAACCTTTCTTCTGCGCGTCCACAAAGGCGTAGGTGTACCCCTGGAGCCCCAGCGCTTCGGCCGGGAGCTGATGCTCCTGCGCTTTTGTTTCTTGCAGGCAGAGCACGTCCGGCGACGTAGCGTGTAACCAGCCGAAGAAGCCTTTACGCGCCGCCGCGCGGATACCGTTGGCGTTGAGACTAGTGACGCGCAGCATCGCGCCAGAGTTCGCCGGACTCAAAGGGTTTCCGTGGCCGTCCAGTGAGGAACGAACGGAACGTGAAGACTGCAGCGGCCCCGATCGCGATTCCGACCGACTCGAGCGAGACGGTCTTACAGCTCGGCGCGCGCAGCGTCCACCTCACCAATCTTGGCAAACCGTTCTTCCCGCAGATCGGACTCACCAAAGGGGGTCTGCTGCAATACTACGCGGACGTCGCGCCGCTGCTGTTACCGCACATCCGCGACCGGGCGATGGTAATGAAACGCTACCCGCATGGAGCCGGCGGCGACTTCTTCTTCATGAAACGGACTCCCGCAGGCGCGCCCGCATGGCTAAAAACTTGTTCCATCGAGCACGAGTCGGGGAACGTCATCGATTTTCCAAACATCGACGACGCGGCAGCGCTCCTGTGGATCGTAAATCTCGGTTGTATCGATCTCAACCAGTGGTACGCGACGTGCGATGACGTCGATCGCCCCGACTACGTACACTTCGATCTCGATCCCGTGAAGACGGGGCCGGACGGACCGACGCCGTTTGCGACGGTTCGCGAGGCCGCGCTCGTCCTCAAAGGCGCGCTCGACGATCTGAAGATGCCGTCGCTTGCAAAAACCTCGGGCTCGAACGGAATTCACGTCTACATCCCGATCGTCCACGGCCCGGTGCAGAAGGACGTCTGGCGCTTTGCCAAAGCGCTTGCGTTCGCAGTGGCGGCGCAGCGGCCCGACATCCTCACCGCCGAATATAAAATCGCTAAACGCCCGCACGGACGCGTGCTCGTCGATTACAATCAAAACGCGTGGGGCCGAACGCTGGCATCGGTCTACAGCGTCCGGCCGACACCGCGTGCGAGCGTCTCCACGCCCGTGCGCTGGGACGAGGTCGCAAGTGGCTTCGAAATCGACGATTTCCGCGTCGACAACGTGCGCGAACGCTTTGCGCGCACGGGCGACCTTTGGGCATCGCTGCTTGCAAAAACCAAACGCGTCAAACTGGAAAACTTCGTGTGAGTTTCGCGCTGCCACTCGAACTCGCACCGATGGAGGCGCGCCTCTGCACCGAAATTCCGCGCGATTCGGGCTGGCAGTACGAACCGAAATGGGACGGCTTTCGCTGCATCGCGTTTCGCGACGGCGACGCAATCCGCTTGCAATCGAAATCGGGCCAGCCGCTGGAACGTTATTTTCCCGAGGTGGTCGCGCGTCTGCAAGCGCTCGCGGCGAGGCGCTTCGTACTCGACGGCGAACTCGTGATCGACGACGACGGCGCGCTTTCGTTCGACGATCTCTTACAACGCATTCATCCCGCCGCATCGCGCGTGGCGAAACTCGCGCAGGAACGTCCCGCGACCTACCAGCTCTTCGATCTACTCGCCGACGAACGCGGCGAGACGTTCCTCGATACGCCGCTCGTCGGACGCCGCGAACGCCTCGAAGCGTTCGCGGCGCACTTCATCCCGCTCGCCAACCCGAGCTTGCGGCTTTCTCCTGCAACGTGCCGGTATGCGGACGTAGAGCGCTGGCTTTCGCGCGTCGGCGGTGAGTTCGACGGCATCGTCGCGAAACGGCTCGATGCGCCTTATCGCTCGGGCGAGCGCGACGCGGTCGTAAAATTCAAGACGATTCGCAGCGCCGATTGCGTCGTCGGCGGCTACCGGCTCGCCGCGAGCGGCAGCAGCGTCGGTTCGCTTTTGCTCGGTCTTTACGACGCGGACGGCAAACTCGATTACGTCGGTTTTACGTCCGGCTATGCGGCGGCCGAAAAACGTGAACTTCTGCTACGTCTCCAACCGCTCCACGCCGCCGTATCATTTACCGGCCGCACACCTGGGGGTCCGAGCCGCTGGAATCGCGGAAAGCCGAGCGCGTGGCAACCCGTCCGGCCCGAACTCGTACTCGAGGTCGCCTACGATCACGTGACGGCCGCGCGTTTCCGCCACGGCACGCGGCCGCTTCGCTTTCGCCCCGATAAATTACCGCGCTCGTGCACGCTCGACCAGATCGCCGCGTCCAAGCACGTGCCATAGCCGGGCTGGAATTGACCGATGCCCGCACAACCCGTTGCCGCCCTTCCTCCGGGGCGGCCTCATCGATTGGGCCGCATTCCGAAATCGCGAGAACGTGCAACGGAATCGCAGCTTCGGTATTTCGGGCCGAAAGCCATCGACAGCGCGCTACAAGGTGATGTCGTCGCCTACGGACCCAAAGTGGGCAAGGGGACCGCGGCGTCGAAAAGACCGCTTGCGATGTTGCATGCCGAGGTACCGCGAACGTATCGGGAACGCCTTGACGATCGAGTTGCATTGCTCGAACGTTCCGTTGCGCGTATCGTCGAGATTTGTGCAGGGCTCGATGATGTCCGCGCCGCCTACGTGTACGGTTCATTTGCGCGCGGTACGGTTCGACTGCGCAGCGACCTCGACGTTTTGATCGTGCGCGATACTCCGTTGCGCCGCGCGGAACGCGATCTCGACATCCGGCGCGCATTCGATCTGCCGGTCGGGCTCGACGTGCTCGTCGTCACGCCGGCCGAGTATGCCGAGCAACTCTCGGCGACATCCTTCGGACGCACCATCATCGCGGAGGCGATTCGCGTCTATGCAACCTGACCGCGCGCGGCTCGCGGCGCAATGGCGCGCCACCGCCGCCGAAGATTTGCGCGTTGCAGGACTGCTGATCCATGAGTCGCCGAGCGCGGCCGCATTTCACGCGCAACAAGCAGCCGAAAAGGCGCTGAAGGCTGCCTGTATCGTCGCGGTGGACGATTCTCCGCGAACGCACGTCGTCAACCATCTGTTGGACGAACTCGCTTCCAACGCGCAAGACATACCCCAGAACGTCCGCGATGCGGCTCGCGTGCTGGATAGATATTACGCGCCGACGCGCTATCCCGATGCTTTGGGTGGGATCGATCCGAACCGCGTGTACATCGCCGCCGACGCGCTGGCCGCGGTTGCTCAGGCCGAGTCGGTACTCAATTTCGCGGACGGGATTATAGACGGTTTGCGCTGACGAGCAACTCCGCTGCGGGAGCGTACGAGGCTGCACGTACGGCACGGACGCGTGCCGCTATGCGCAGAAAATCCGCAACGTCGACCTGCTGTTCTGCGTCCGAGCGCGCCTCGCACGGATTCGGGTGTACCTCGACGAGGGCGCCGTCTAGCCCCGCGGCCGCTGCCGCCAGCGTCAACGGTTCGATGAGACTCCGTCGTCCGCTCGCGTGCGAGGGATCGAGAATAACCGGCAGGTGCGTGAGTTCGCGTAGGCGCAGCGCTCCGCCGAGATCGCAAACGTTACGCGTGTAGCGATCGAAGCCGCGAATGCCGCGCTCGCAAAGCACCACGCCGGCGTTGCCTTCGACGAGCACGTATTCGGCGGCAAGCAACAACTCGTCGAGGGTCGCTGCCGGTCCTCGTTTGAGCAGAATCGGCAGACCGGTTCGCGCAGCCGCGCGCAACAACGGCACGTTTTGCATGTTGCGTGCGCCGATTTGAATCATATCCGCGTATGCCGCAACGAGCGCGACCTGCGACTCCGCGAGCGCTTCCACGACGACCGGCAGGCCGTTGCGCGCGCCGGCCAGCGCGATGAGCGGCAAAGCGTCGTCCCCAAGCCCTTGAAAATCGTAGGGCGACGTACGCGGTTTGTACGCGCCGCCGCGCAGCAGCGTACCGCCGGCTGCAGCGACGGCGCACGCGGCTGCCTCGATTTGTTCTGCGCTTTCGACCGCACACGGTCCGCCGATGAGCGCGAATCCGCCATCGCCGAATGCCGCGCTTCCGACGCGAACGATCGTATTGTTCGTTGATGCGCGGGCCGCAAGGCGATATGAGGTGGACATTGCGCTCCTCGGTTGAAAAATGAGCGAGAAGTTAAAAAAAGCCGCCCGGAGAGGGCGGCTCGTGTGCGAACGGAACAGTTCGGCGCGCGCGCTACATCCTCACCGGCACGATTCGTGCGGCAAAATACCAATACCAGTAGCTGGACGCAAATGACAACATCGGATCGCCACCGTACCATCGCGTCGGCCTGCTGTCAATCCGCGCCTACCCCTACCGAGCAAGAGATCGTCCGGTGAATTCAAAATGCGCACTCCGCCTCACGAACGAAGCGATCTCGCTCGCGCCCGGGCGCTGGGGTACCGGTGCCTTTGCGAGCGTCTTTGCGGAGTGCTTTTCCTCGCAACCGGCCTCGCCGCGTGCGGCGGCAGCCCCTCCGTACCTCATCCGGCGGCGCCGGTGGCTGCCGGTGCGCCGCTGACTGCGAGCGCAAGTTCGCCGATCAAACACGTAATAGTCGTCGTCCAGGAAAATCGCAGCTTCGACAACCTCTTTTACGGTTTTCCCGGGGCCGATACGGCGACGCTGGGCACGCTGCACGATGGCACCACCGTGCCGCTCGTACCCGTGCCGCTCGAAGACGGCCAGGATATCGGGCACTTTCACGCTTCGTTCGAAGTCGCTTTCAACAATGCTTCGATGAATGGGTTCGACCTGCAACAAGGTTACGCGCTGGTCAACGGCCAGTATGCGGTCGCGCCGCAGTCGCCGACGTATCCGTACGCATACGTCCCGCGTTCGGAATCGCAGCCGTACTTCGATCTCGCTAGCGCCTACACGCTCGCCGATCGGATGTTCCAATCGAACAGCGGCCCCAGTTTTCCGGCGCATCAATACTTAATCGCCGGACAATCTGCCAACGCCGACGGAGTTCCATCCATTTCGCCATGGGGCTGCGATTCACCGGCGGGCTCGGTCGTATCGCAAATCGGCGCGGACGGCCGCGATACGACAGGGATCTTCCCATGCTTCGATTATCCGACGCTCGGGGATCTCATGGACGCTGCGAACGTTCGCTGGCGCTACTACACGCCGCCGCTTACTTCCGCCGCAGGTGGTACCTTCGGCGCGGCGTTCGATGCCGTCAAGCACATTCGGTTCGGCAGCGATTGGACGAGCGACGTGGTCTCACCGGAAACGAACGTTCTGGGCGATATAGCGACCGGAAATCTCGCCGACGTGAGCTGGGTTGTTCCGTCTTTCGCCGATTCCGATCATCCATTGGGCAAGAGCAATCGCGGCCCAAGTTGGGTCACATCGATCGTCAATGCCGCCGGCGCGAGCCCGTATTGGAATTCGACGGCGATACTCGTGACGTGGGACGATTGGGGCGGCTGGTACGATCACGTAGCACCGCCGCAACTAGACGTTATGGGACTCGGTTTCCGCGTGCCGCTTCTCGTCATTTCGCCGTATGCGAAACGCGGCTACGTTTCGCACGTACGGCACGAAATTTGGAAGCATCTTGCACTTTACAGAAGCGACGTTCGGATTACCGAGTCTGGGTGCCGTAGACGTACGCGCCGACGATCTGAGCGACTGTTTCGATTTCACGCAAGTTCCGCGGAGCTTCGTACCGATCGCCACACGGTATCGTGCAACCGATTTCATGCACGAGATCCAGAGCGGAGAAGCTCCTGATCCGGCTTAAAGCCGCCGGCATCGCGTTCTTCTGCACGCTGGCAGCAGCGCACCCGGCGCGTGCCGACGTAACGCTCGCTATCGGAACTGCGCCCTCAATCGGCAGCCATAGAAGTCTCGACGGTAACGTTTCGTACGGCGGCAGACCGCAGCCCCTCGTCGATCTCGACGCTACGTTCGGTGCCACGGAAGTGCACGCGCAAAGCGTTCCCTACGTGCGCACGCAATATTACGGTAATCCGTTCGACCCATCGTCGTCGGCGATCCAAGCGTACGATGCGACCTTCCGCATCTACGAGCGCAATCGCAGACTCGCGTTCGGCATCGGATACGGCGTGTACGCGAGTGAGACGTACCGTACGGAGCCCCCCGGAACGCTATCGCTCCAGGCGAACGGTATGCGCTTGGAACTGCACGCAAAAATCCCGACCTCGCCACGCGGTCGACTCGAGTTGACCTTCGGCGGGATGCCCGACCTGCACGGGTCGCTCGAAAACGAACTCGGCATCGAGGGCGCAGCAGCGGTTAGAGACAGCGTAAGCGGAAGCCAACTCGACGCTAGCGCGCGCGAAATTATCGACTCCGGCAAGGCGATATCGTTCGCCTACGGCATACGTTACGTCAACGCAACGCTCATGTTCGCGAAAAGCAACGCGCTCGTCGAACGAAGCGCGGAGCTCCTGCCGTTCGCCGAACTCCGTCTGCGTCTCTGAGCGGCATTGACCGCCGCCGGCCGATCTGCTAGCGTCGGCTCGTGTTCGGCCGTCCTCCCTTGCGCACCGGAAAACTGCACTACGCTTGGGTCGTCGCGGCGACCGCGTTTTTGGTTCTGATCGTCAGCGCCGGAGTGCGCTCGACGCCCGGCGTGTTGATGCAGCCGATCGAACATGAAATGGGCTGGACCGCGCAAACGATTTCCGGCGCAGTCGCGATCAACCTCGCGCTCTTCGGACTCATCGGTCCCTTCGCTGCGGCGCTGATGCAAACGTTCGGCTTGCGCCGCACGATGGTGCTCGGCCTCGCAATCGTCGCGCTAGCGGTGCTCGCGGCCGGTTTCTCGCGCGAGCCTTGGCAATTGATTTTAAGCTGGGGGGTACTTGCCGGTATCGGCCTCGGCATGCTCGCAATGGTGCTGGCGGCGAGCGTGGCAAACCAGTGGTTCGTGGCGCAGCGCGGCCTCGTGACAGGCGCCCTCACGGCCGCGACGGCAACGGGGCAACTCATCTTTCTACCCGTGCTCGCAACCGCCGCCGAGCACTTCGGCTGGCGCAGCGCGACCTGGATCGTCGCGCTCGCTGCGGCTTGCGCGATCGTGCCGGTCGTGGCGTTCGTCCGCAATCGGCCGGCGAACCTCGGACTGCTGCCGTACGGCGCGAGCGCGGCGAGCGGGGCCGAAGCGACGATCGCCATGGCAACCAGCGGTAACCCCGTAGCGCTCGCAATCGGCTCGCTAGGACGCGCCTCGAAGTCGGCAACGTTTTGGGTTCTCGCCGGTACGTTTTTTATTTGCGGTGCAAGTACGAACGGTCTGATCGGCACGCACTTCATCGCTGCCTGCGGCGATCACGGCATACCGGAAATACGAGCGGCGACGCTGCTCGCCGCAATGGGCATCTTCGATTTGGTCGGCACGACGGCTTCGGGCTGGCTCTCCGATCGCGTCGATAACCGCGTGCTGCTTTTCGTGTATTACGGTTTGCGCGGACTTTCGCTGCTGGCGCTACCGCTCGCGCTCGGGGCATCGTTTGCCGGACTTTCTTTTTTCGCGATCTTCTACGGCTTGGATTGGATCGCGACGGTACCGCCCACGGTACGGCTCGCGACGCAGGCCTTCGGC
>JRHI01001692.1_pt1 | contig 17495 bp, 15 predicted proteins | sample 215371 | NCBI WGS metagenome assembly JRHI01 (sample SAMN02929681, study PRJNA255918) | sediment metagenome | biome: cave system; feature: Ice Cave; material: Sediment; isolation source: sediment from deep within a dark volcanic ice cave with no known source of... ...
AGGCCAGCCGCCTTGAACTCGTCGATCTCGTACGGAAAATCGGTCGACGTGAGGTTCATCGCTTCTGCGAGATTCTCGGTAACGATATTGATGACGCATTCGCCATTGGCTTCGAGATTATGCAGCGTATCTTTGCTGAGGCTAGGGTCGGAACGCACGTTCGGCGCGAACGCCAACGTCATCGGATCGGCGCAGACGGCCATGAAGAAGGAGAACGGGGCCAGGTTGCATTCGCCGTCCGGCCCAATCGTCGATACCCAGGCGATCGGCCGGGGCACGACGCTGCCCACTAACAGTCGATAAGCATCTTGCCACGGCCGCTGCGACGGTCGAAAATTCATGGTTCAGCGCTGGCCCCAGGCCGGCGTGGGGTACTGAACTTTGGCTTCGGCGAGGGCTTGGGGCCAGACGGTGACCGGACGCCGGCCTTGGACCTGGTGACTGCCATCGGGTTATAGACGTTCATCCCGAGCGAGTCGAATTTGAGTAATCCTCGAGCTGACACGTTTGCTCTTTGATTCATAGCTCCTTATGGGCGTTTGGCGGCGACGCGCTCCTGCAATTCGGTGGTGAATGCTTCGATGGTGATCGGCGGTCGCTTTTGCTCGCTGCCGCGCTCGTTTGGGCTCACGGTCCCGTTTTCGGCTTCGAGTTTTCCGACGACCAAAATGTAGGGAACCTTTTGCAGCTTCCAGTGGCGGATCTTATAGCCAACCTTCTCGTTGGCTGGGTCGACGTCGACTCGAAATCCGCCGGCCCGCAAGCGGTCGCGTACCCGGTAGGCGTAGTCGGCTTGATGTTCGGAGATCGGAGTAATCACTGCTTGCACCGGGGCCAGCCAGGCTGGAAAGTTCCCGCCGTAGTGTTCGATCAGCACGCCGAAGAAGCGCTCCATCGAGCCGGCCAGCGCTCGATGGATCATGACCGGGGCGTGATCGGCGCCATCGCTACCGCGGTACTTCAAATTGAACCGCCGCGGTAAGTCAAAATCCACTTGGACGGTACCAAGCTGCCACTTTCGACCGATCGCGTCTTGCAGGTTGATATCGAGCTTGGGCCCATAGAACGCCCCGGCGCCCTTATCGACTTGGTATGCGAGGCCGCGTGAGCGGAGCGCATTGCGAATCGCCTCCTCGGCGATGACGTCGGTTGCTTCAGGCTTCTCGCGGGTTGAGAGGTAATACTCGGAGTCGGTGAAGCCGAAGGCGTCGAGCAGCCGGATTGCTTCATCGGCGGTTTGTTCGAACTCATGCTGCAACTGCTCTGGCGTGCAGAAAATGTGCGCGTCGTCTTGCGTAAAGCCACGGACGCGGGTCAGACCGTGCAGTGTGCCACTGCGCTCGAACCGATAGACGGTGCCGAATTCCGAAAAGCGCAGCGGGAGATCGCGGTACGAGTGTCCTTCGCTGCGATAGATGAGAATATGGCCTGGGCAATTCATCGGCTTGAGCCGAAAGCGTTGGCCCTCCACCTCGAGTGGCCCGAACATTCCGTGGGCGAAATTTTCGAGGTGGCCAGACGTCTCGTACAGTTTTTCGCTGTAGACGTGCGGCGTGATGACGCCTTGATAGCCCCGGTCGCGCAGGCCTTCGCGGATGAAGTCCTCGGCGATCGCGCGAACGATCGCGCCCTTCGGGTGCCAGAAGATGAGGCCGCCGCCGGCGTCTTCCTCGACCGAGAACAGCCCCAACTCCTGACCGAGCCTGCGATGATCGCGCTTCGCGGCCTCTTCCAAGAACGCAAGATGAGCATCGAGTTCGCGTTGCGTCGGAAAGGCGGTGCCGTAGATGCGCTGCAACATCGCATTGTGCTCGTCGCCCCGCCAATACGCGCCAGCCACGCTCGTCAGCTTGACGGCACCGACCTTTCCGCTGCTGGGCGCATGACCGCCCCGGCAGAGGTCGGTGAATTGGCCGATCGTGTAGAGCGTGATCGGTTCGTCCTTGGGGATCTCGCGCGCGATCTCRACCTTATACGGATTGTCGGCAAAGGCTTCCACGGCCGCATCGCGGGTCACCGTTTGCCCGGTCATCGGAAAGTCGGTGGCGATGATTTCCTTCATGCGGGCTTCGAGCCGGCCGAGGTCTTCTGGCGTGAACGGTTCGCTGCGCGCGAAATCGTAATAGAAGCCGGTCTCAATCGCCGGACCGATCGCCGGCTTCGCCTCTGGGAAGAGATCTTGGACAGCGTGCGCCAGCACGTGCGCCGCGGTATGGCGAATCGCCTCGAGCGAAGCTGCCTGCGCGGGCGAATCAGAGACCGTCATGCGACCCGACTTTAGCCGCTGACGGAAGCGGTGCCTTTGATGCGGCAGCGGCACGGGACCGTCGCCGGGAAAAAGAGAGCCCGCTCGGGTGCGTCGGGCGGGCTCTTTGTCGTCGTGACGTCTCGCCGAAGCGAAACGTCAGCCGAATTGAGCGCGGATGACGTATGTTAGCGGCGTCGTGATCGAGCGGCGAACCGCATCATTCTGCTGCATCTCTAGTCGCGTGAGTTCGGTCGCTACGAAACGGATCTCTTCATCTAGCGAGAGTATCTCAGGCGACAGGAGCCGAGCCGGAAGCCCAGACTCTACGCGAGAACGTCATGGCGCCAGTATAGTAACCGGCGGCCGCGCGAAAGCGTGCCATCGATTAAGCATCGGCAACGAATTGGTAAAGGAGGCCCACGTCGATCGGGGCAGGCACGGGGCGCGTGGACGTGCGCACAAAATGGCGAGAATGCGAACGGCCGCGAGCACGGTGCCACCACCAAAAAAGCCCGCGGCGGCGGGTTTTGAAATGGTGGGCACGAGTGGTATCGAACCACTGACCTCCACAGTGTCAATGTGGCGCTCTCCCCCTGAGCTACGCGCCCCCACGCCGGGAGTTTACACCAATCGGCTTCGTGCCGTCCAGCGGCCGGCCTGCTCGAGTGCGCTCATCGAAGGTTAAAAACCACTTGCACGGTTGCGTCGACCCGTTGCGTTCCGGCGGAAATCGGCGCTCCGTCGGCGGCCGAAGCCGTCGCCAATCTGGCAAAATTCCCGGGCAGGAAGCCGCCGCCGACCGTAATGTTTTGGACGCCGGCGATCGTAATGCCGGCCGCCGCCGCGATCGCGCCCGCTTGAGCGCGCGCGGCTTGGGTCGCCTTACTGAGGGCTTCGAGGTAGAGCGCGTCGGCGCGCGAGCTTCCGAACGAAACGCCGAAGGACTGATTTGCGCCCTGCTTGATCGCGGCATCAATCGCCGGTCCAGCGCGCTCGACAGCGGTTGTTATGTCGAATGAAAGCGTGGCGACGTATCCGGCGCGCCCGCTGCGACGAACCGGTGGAAGCGGTGGGCGAGGCGGTCCGGGGACTGTTGCGGGCGCCGCTAGAGCCGGTGATTCGCTATCGGCGCCCGGAACTGGCTCCTGATAGTAGACGCTGTAGCCGCTTGTCACAATTGCCGCATCTTTGATACCGAGCTCATGCAATGCGGCGATGATATGTTGGCCGCGCTCGTTCACGCTGGCCGTCGCAGCAGCCGCCGTCGGTTCGATCGCGCGGACGCCGAGGCTCAGGCGGGCGAGATCGGGGCGGTAATCGACATGCGCGTTGGCCGAAATCGCGATGGTGTGAGGCGGTGACGGCGGCGTTTGGGCCGCGGCGCGCAGCGGGGTAGCAATGGCGAGGCACAAACCCAGAACGATAGCAAAATTGCGCATAGTCTTCAAACAACGTTTCCGCGCTGGAATTTGTCACCGGCGAGTCCCGCCCAACCGCGCTCCTTCGATCCTGCACTCGATCGGCTCGCGCCACGGCCAGATCCGCCTGCCACGACAGCTAACGCGAATTCTACCAGTTGGTGGCGATGTATTTGGGCTCCAGGAACTCCAGCAGGCCGTCATGTCCGCCCTCGCGACCGAGGCCGCTTTGTTTCATGCCGCCGAACGGTGCCGCCGGATCCGAGACCAGCCCGCGATTGAGACCGATCATTCCGGCCTCGATCGCTTCACTGGCGCGCAACCCCTTCGCAAGGTCGCGCGTGTAGACGTACGCCACCAAACCAAACTCGGTGCTGTTCGCCAGTTCGATCGCTTCGTCGATACCATCGAAATTTACAATCGGCGCAACCGGCCCGAAAATTTCCTCATGGAGGATCTTGGCGTCGGCCGGTACGCCGGTGAGCACGGTCGGCAGGTAGAAGTAACCGCGGCGATCGGGCGCTTTCCCACCGGTCAATACGCGGGCGCCCGCATCGACTGCGGAGCCGACCAGTTGCTGCACTTTTTCGCGACCTGATTCGTTGACCAGCGGTCCCAGATCGACGTCCGCGTCCAGACCGGACCCAATCTTGAGTCCGGCCATCCGCGCAGCGAGCGCTCGTTGAAAATCGGGCGCGATCTTGCGCTCGACGTAGAAGCGGTTCGCAGCCGTGCATGCCTCGCCGCCGTTTCGCATCTTGGCGATCATCGCACCTTCAACGGCCGCATCGAGGTCGGCATCGTCAAAGACGATGAATGGCGCGTTGCCGCCTAGTTCCATCGAGCATTTGAGCACTTGATCGGCGGCGTCGCGCAACARCCGGGCGCCAACCTCGGTYGAGCCGGTGAACGACAGCTTGCGCACGCGAGGATCGTGCAACATTGCGGCGACGACCGTCCCGGAACGGTGGGATGGAATCACGTTAACGACACCGGCCGGCACACCGGCGTCTTCCAGTATCTTGGCGATGAGCAACGCGGTTAACGGCGTCTCCGAAGCCGGCTTCAGGACGACCGTGCAACCGGCCGCGAGCGCGGGTCCAATTTTCCTGGTCGCCATCGCCGCTGGAAAGTTCCAAGGCGTGACCAGGATCGCGATGCCGACCGGTTGATTGACGACGAGCATCCGGTTCGCACCGCTGGGCGCGGTCCCGAGCGTKCCCAAATTGCGAACGGCCTCCTCKGAAAACCARCGGAAGAATTCGGCGGCGTAGCGGGTTTCAGCGAGGGCGTCGCGGAGCGTCTTCCCGTTTTCGCGCACGATCAGTTCGGCTATCTCGGCTTCGCGCTGGATCATCAATTCCCACGTCTTGCGCAAAATTTCGCCCCGTGCTCGCGGCGCGAGCGCAACCCAGGCGGGCGCGGCTGCGTGGGCCGCGCCGACTGCGGCGAGCCCATCTTGGACCGATGCACCGGCGACGCTAGCGATCACTTCGGTCGTCGCCGGATCGCGCACATCGATTCGTGCGCGATCGGATGACGGTCCCCACTGACCGCCGATGTACAGTTCGGTGGGCCATTGCGTCATGGTTGCTTTCACGTTTGCCGTCGTGCTTTCTGGGTCGCGGCCCTAGCGCGCGCCGTAGAGGTCGCGGCGGGTCGCCGGCAGCCCGACCGTTCCGCCGATGCCGGGTTTCGCCAGGAGCGCTTGGAACAGTCCCATCCGGCCACGGTGGAAGCCTTGCGCGCTGCCGGCAAGGTACATACGCCAAATGCGATGCGTCGTCGCGCCGGCCGCGGCGATGGCCGCGTCGGCGTTGCGGTCGAGATTGGACACCCAGCAGCGGACCGTGCGCATGTAATGCTCGCGAAGATTCTCGAGATCCCGGACCTCGAAGCCTGCGCGCTCGGCGTAACGCAGCGTGTCGGCGATCGGGATGAGATCGCCGTCGGGAAAGACGTACCGGCCGATGAAGCCGCGAGCGCGCCAACCCCGGCGGTCGTGACTCTGATCGGCGATGCCATGGTTTAGGAAGAGTCCGCCCGCAGCCAGCGAGCGCGACACGGCCTTGAAATACTCGGATAGCCGCTCGCGGCCGACGTGTTCGACCATCCCGACGCTGACGACTTTGTCGAAGGTCTCGGTGCCGAGATCGCGATAGTCGCGCAGCTCAACGCGCGCCCGATTCCCGATGCCGGCCAGCGCAATCTGACGATTTGCCTCATCGTATTGCGTACGGCTCAAGGTGATTCCAAGCACGCGCGCTCCGAACCGTTCGGCTGCCCGAATAACGAGCGCCCCCCAACCGCAGCCGATGTCCAGCAACCGCTCGCCCGGCCGCAGCCGAATCTTCCTGAGAATGTAATCCATCTTGGCGAGTTGCGCATGATCCAGCGTATCGATGCCGTCGTCGAAATACGCACACGAATAGACCAGCCGCTCGCCTAAGAACGACCGGTAGAACGCCAGCGGCTGATCGTAATGAAACCCAATAGCGGCGGCGTCGCGTTTCCGTGAATGAATGAAGCCGGGCAATCGTGCATGTCCGTTTTCGAGCCGCGGGGGCTTGGGGAGCTTGAGCAGTCGGCTGAAGATCGTCGGTAGGACTCGCTTGGGCAATCGGTCCAGCGCCTGCGCCATGATGTCGAGCGACTCTTCGAGGTCGCCGTCGATGTCGAGTAATCTGTTGACGAATGCCCTGCCTGGATTCAGGTCTAGCGGGGGTGCGAAAGCGACCCGCAGCGCGTACGGGGCATTGACGTGCAGCGTGAAGGCAGGTGTCGTCGCCGCCTCGATGCACGTGCCGTCCCACAGCCGAACACCGATCTGGCGACCAAGCGTGTCACCAAAGGCCAGCCGCAATACTTCGAGCGAGACGTCGGCGGCTCGATCTAGTTCCGGCAGCGTGTTGATGCTCATGCGACTCCGAGAAGTGCGCCTGCGCGCAGGGATGACCGGGTTCGCCCTCAGGCCGTCCGGAGTCCTGGAATCGCCGCAAGCGGCTCGAAAACGGCGATGCGCTCGTGCCACTGGCGTGGGATGTCGATCGAGTGCCCCGCCGCATGATCGTAGGCGACCATCGGGGCGATGGCATGGGCGCAGCGCTGGCCGTCGGCCTCGCTCCAAACCTCGTAAGCGAAGTCGAACGATTTGGTGCCCATGCGACTGATGCGGCAACCGACGGCGATCGGTTCCCGATAACGGATCTGGCGCTCGTAGGTGATTTCCAGCTTTGCTTGCACGAGCCCGCGCGCACCGTCGATCGATTCGTCAATCACTTCTGCGAAATACTCACACCGCGCCGTCTCCAGCCAGCGCACGTAAGCGACGTTATTGGCGTGCCGGAGCATATCGATATCGCCGAGCGGTACGCGAAAGCGCTGGACGAATCGGAAAATTTCTAGCATCGCTGTCGGTTACGACGCCATCAACTCGCGGCCTTCGCGCTCAGTACGATCGACGGGAGACCAGGCTCCGATCGTTGGTCGCAGAAATGGGCGATCGTGCTGAAGACATTTTTGACGACCCAGTGGGGTCTGCGGTATCCGATCGTATGCGCATCGATGTCGCCGGCGGCAGGCGGCCGGCTGGCACGCGCGGTGACCGATGCGGGTGGCCTCGGGATGATTGCCGTTGGGAGCACGGATCCGATCGAAATGGTGGCGAGCGAAGCGGCGCTGGCGCGCGACGGCGATCCTGACCGGCGCTTTGGAATCGGCGTGATGGGTTGGGCGCTCGCGCAACGACCGGAATTGCTGGCCGCGGCGATCGCTGAGCGGCCGTTCGCGATCAACATTTCGTTCGGCGACCTGGCGCCCTACGCTTCGAAGGTCAAAGCCGCCGGGATTCAATTGATCGCGCAAGTGCAGAGCCGGCGCTGGGCGGAGGCCGCTCAACAGCACGGCGTCGACCTCGTCGTCGCGCAAGGTACCGAGGCCGGCGGGCATACGGGCGACGTCGGAACCTTGCCGCTGGTACAGCTGGTCCTGGAATTGGTCCAGCGGCCGGTCATCGCCGCCGGCGGGATCGCGAGTGCGCGCGGTGTCGCAGCGGTACTCGCGGCCGGCGCACAGGGCGCGTGGGTGGGCACGCCGTTCTTGCTAGCGGCGGAGGCCCGCACGACGGTGGCGGCCCGAGCCCGTATCGCGGCGGCCGACGAAACGCAAACGGTGCTCACGTCGCTGTTCGATCGTGTGCAAAACTCCCCATGGCCCAAGGAGTTCCGCGGTCGCGCACTCGCCAACGCTTTCAGCCAGCGCTGGCATGGCCACGAAGATGAGTTGATGGCTGACGAGTCGGCGCTCCGGGAGTACAGCGATGCCAAAGCCGCCGAACAGTATGATGTGGCCAACATCTACGCCGGTCAGAGCGTCGGAATGCTCGAGCGCGATCGGCCGGCGGCCGAAATCGTCCGCGATCTCGGTGAAGGTGCCGAGCTGTTACTGCGCCGTCGAATTGCAGAATTGCTGCCGTAGCCCGCGGACGGGGCAGCGACTACGTTTTGGCTAAGCGGTGCTGGACGAATTGGGCATGGGCGGCCGCCCAGTCGTCGAGGTCGTTGAGCATGATCGCGTGGTTGAACGCGGGGTCGGCGATCCCAAAGGTCGCCCGCCGCTCGGCCGCGATTTCTTCGCGCATATGCCAGGTACCCAGTGTGAGATTGTGTCGGGCGATTGATTCCGGGTCGAGCTTGGTGGCATGTTGCTTGACCCAAGCTTCGCACGCCGAGTATGTCGGCAACTCAGATTCGATGTATTTCACCAGCGCCTCTGGTTCGAGCCCGATGTTCACGCAGGTCATTTCATCAAAGCCTCCGTTACCGTACCGGTAACCCTCGGGCAAAGCGCCGACGGCGTGGAGCGAGATTTTTAGCCACAGTCGCGGAAGATGCATGATACCCAGCGGCCCGACGACACTCGTGCTGATCACGGGAACGATTTTTTCCATGACGGTTGCTTCGGCGTGTACCAGGCGCAAAGCCTGGTCGTCGAAGCCGGTTGGCCGCCGGCCTAGAGATCGCGGATGTCGAGGAGTACGTCGGCGTGGGCCCAGGCGCTCTTAAAATTGCGCTCGGCGTCAGCGGCTTCGACATTGCCGAGCCGGTCGAGAGCGCGCGCCAGGCCGAAAAGCGATCGCGGATTGTCGGGATTGCGAATCAAGTCCTCGCGAAACGTACGTTCGGCTTCGGTGTACTGCGCGGCCCGTAAGAGCGCTCCGCCCAGCGACTCGCGGACTGGAAAAAAGAAGGACGGCGGCTCCGAGCGTCCGAGCTTATCCTGCGCGGCCACGGCCCGCCGCAGCGCTGATAGTTCGGCGGGCTGATCGCCATACACTCTTGCAATCGCCGCTTGCAGGACTTCCCTCGATACGGTGTTGGTCGGGTCCTGTGCGCCATGCACCGTGCGCAACGCTTTGTTCGCGCGATCGAAATCACCGAGCGCCGCCGCCCGCATTCCAGCATCAAAGGCGGACGCTTTTTGGCTGTCGATGTCGTTCCAACGACGAAAGCGCACCAGGACGGTATTGGCCGCCGGGCCCGTTTGATCGCCGTCGATTTCACGCGTCAGCCGGCGCGCCGGCCGATACTCGCCAGCCATCATGTATGAAAAGACCGCAAACGTCAGATCGTGCTGGATATATAACTCGTGACCCCGGGCATGATCGCCGCGTAAATACGAATGAAAGGCGTCGACTGCGCGCTGGCTGGCCAGCGCGGCGCGATGATAGTCGCCGACCGCCAAATACAGGTGCGATGGCATGTGAATGAGATGTTCCGCGGCCGGTTCGAAGCTGGCCGCCGCGAGCCGATCGGCCGACTCGAGCGCGTCGCTGGGGCGGGGGCTGATCGCGACGACATGAATGAGGAGATGATCGGCGCCGATGTGCCCGGGTGCAAGTGCGAGCGCAGCCCGGAGCCGATTGATGATCGACCGCGTATCGCCAGTCGGCTGGCCATCGCGATAATCCCAGTGCTGTGCGTCGAGCATACTCTCGGCAGCCAMGGTCAGGACGTCGGCATCGTCCGGAAAGCGCTTRGCGASSGCGTCCATCGCGTCGCGGTASGCRTCGGCGCTGCGCTCGGCATTGTCAAGTGAAGCGTACCGTTGCACGGCCGCGGCGATCAGCGCCCGCTCAACGTCGCCCGCGCCGGCTTGGATCGCCACCGCGCGTTCGATGGCCTGGCGGCCTAGCCGCTGCTGCGCCGGCTCAAAATTCGTGTTGATGTTGATGCCGAACGACAATGCGATACCCCACTGCGCCATCGCCAGATTTGGGTCGGCGCGCAGCGCGCGCTCAAAGCGGCGCCGCGCCTCCTCGGGATTGAAGGCGTAAAGCAGAGTCAACCCCTCGTCGAATCGTTGCTGAGCGACCGGGTTGGCGGTCGAGACGGGCCGATGCGCGCCGGCAAACGCCGCCGGCACGGCCGCCGAGCTACCAGCTCCGCTCAGCGTGAACAGCATCGTGAACGCGGCGAACAGCGTGCGCACGTCGACGCCTTACGCGAGTGGACACCCCGGGCCCTAGTCCGCTATACTCAGGAGCCGCCGCGGCCGACCGCGAAGGGCGGAGGCGGCTTCGTGGGCGCGTAGCTCAGTGGGAGAGCATTCGCTTCACACGCGAGGGGTCGTTGGTTCAATCCCAACCGTGCCCACCATCATGGCGTTGTAGCTCAGTTGGTTAGAGCGCCGCCCTGTCACGGCGGAGGTCGAGGGTTCGAGCCCCTTCAACGTCGCCAGCCTTGGAACGCCGGACCCTCAAGGGTCCGGCGTTCCATTCTTTGTACTCATCACCAATGGACGTCTTAGAAGCCGTGCGCACGCGGCGAAGTGTCGGCAAACTTGACGGTGACGTGAGCGAGGCGGAGATCCGCGAGTTGATCGAAGCCGCAACCTGGGCGCCGAACCACAAGCTGACCGAGCCATGGACATTCACGGTACTCCGGGGGGAGGCGCGCGCGCGACTGGGCGCGGCCTGGGCCCGGCTCGCCGAAATCGAGACCAGCTTGACCGGCGAAGAGCGCGCTACGTTCGTCCGGCGCGAGGGTGMCAAGCCGCTCCGTGCGCCGGTGCTCATCGTGGTCAGCACGCGCACCGACGCCGACGCCGTCGTCGCCGCCGAGGACTTCGCCGCGACCGCTGCGGCCGTGCAAAACCTGCTATTGGCAGCCTGGGCGAAGGGGTTGGGTGCGATGTGGCGCACCGGTCCGCTCGCGTATCGCCGTGCAATCAACGAGCATCTGGGGCTGGATCCGAGCGACCGTATCGTCGCTGTCGTCTATCTCGGCCGAATGGCGATGAATCCGCCCAAAGGGCGCAGCCGGCAAACCGAAACGGTCGTGCGCTGGCTGTCGTAGCCGAGGGCGCCGTAGCGGTCGGATGCTCGGCAGGAAAGCGGAAGTTGTATGAGGACTACCGCGATTATCGCTTTAAGCGACTTGTCTTCGCCCGTTCGAGGTTCGCATGAAACAGATGTCCGGTGTCAAGCGCGAAACATTCTTGAAAGCCACCGCGGCCGCGGGCGCAGCCGCCAGCGTGAACTTCCCGGCTTTCGTTCGCGCGGCCGACGCGCGCAACTTCAGCTTCGGTTACGATCAGCCACCGGACACCGTCTATGGTTACACGGGGACTGAATTCAGCAAGAAGCTCGAAGAGCTCAGCCATGGAACGATGAAGATCCAGCAATACGCCAATGCGCAGCTCGGCTCCGAACCGGAAATGGCCCAAAAAGTGCGCTCCGGCGACATGGATTTTGCGATCAATTCGACGGCAAATTCGGCAGCGATCTCACCACAAGCCGGCGTCTTCTCGCTGCAGTATCTGTACGCSASTACCGAGCAGTGCATAAAATCGGTGGGCGATCCCGGAATCAATGACACATACAAGAAGATGATCCGCGAAACGGTGACCGGCCTGCATACGCTGGGCCTCATGACTTGGGGTTTGCGCAACATGTACGCCAAGTTCGACATCACAAGCGTCAATGACATTAAGGGAAAGAAGTTCCGCGTGCAGGCTACCAAGACCGAAGACGCGTTCTGCACGGCCTACGGAGCGATTCCCATCCACATGGCGTTCGGCCAAGTCTACACCTCGATGCAAACCGGTCTCGTCCAGGTCGCCGAGAACGGGGTCAACGTTTTTCTCAAGAACAAGCATTACGAGGTGGCGCCGGTGCTCTCGATGACCGAGCACGAAGCGAACAACTATAACGTCGTTGTCAGCGACAAAACCTGGAATAGCCTCAGCGCTGATCAGAAGAAATGGGTCGAGGAGGCCTTCGCGTACGTTCAGCCGCTGGCGCCCAAGCAGGCGACCGAAGACGATCGCAAAGCGCTTGTCGCGCTGCGGGCGGCGCAGGTCAAAATCGTGGAAAAGGTTGACAAGAACAGCTTTGCGACGATTGCCAAACCGCTCATCGATGCGCAGGCAAAGTCGCTGGGACCGTTTGCGGAACAGCTACTCAAGCAGGTCCGGGCGATCAAGTAGCTCTCGAGTTCGCGCCCGACGAGCCCCTCGGAGTTTTGACCATGCCCCCAACCAATGGCTTGTGGCTTGGGCCGGCTCGGCCGGTCTCTGCGCCGATCAGTACCAACATGGTTCTGCGCCCTCACGCGTCGGTCGCTGACATCGAGCGAGTTTCGCCGCTTCAAAGCACCAGGCGCAAATTCGAAGCGGCGCCTCTCAGAGCACCGACGTCGTGATCGATCTTTCGACCGTCAAGGCTGTGGAAGACCCAAGCAAGGCCATGCTCATGGAATCGAACCGCCACCTCAAGTGGCGGTCTTTCGATATCATCGAACGCACCCTCATGGCCCTACTCGGATTGTGTATCTTCGGGTTCACCGCCTCCGAACTGGGCGACGTGATCTTTCGGGCCGTCAATCATCCATGGTTGTCGGCCCAGGAGTTTTCCCTGTTTTTCTTCGTTTGGGGCGTGTTCTTGGGTGCGGCAGCAGCAGTGCGCCGCGATCAGCATTTCAAACTTTCAGCGATTGCGAACGCGATGACCGGCACCCGCCGATTGGTCTTGGAGACGTTTAACCGACTGGTCGTGCTGGCAGTTGCGTTCATCTTGATGTACTTCGGGTACATCAATTATCTGGCTGGTTTCGGGAGCTTCAGCGTTCCTTCCGGAACGCCGATCGCAGTCCTCACCGCGGCCATTCCCGTGAGTGGATTCTTCATTGCGCTGTTTACGATCGAGCAGCTCGTCAACGGCTGGCGGCGAGGCTTTGCGGCCCAAGACGCGGACGGAGCGGCACCCATCGTGGCCGGCGTTCAATGACCAGCAGCGGCGCAGCTGTTCTCGTAATGGTTGCAGTTTCAGTTTTTCTGGGATATCTCGGCGTGCCGGTTGCCTTCGCGCTGTTTACCGGCGTTCTGGTGACAATCGTCTTTTTCACCCACATTTCGCTGCCATCGATCGTTGGCCAACTCTATAACGGCATCAACCAAATCAATTTGCTTGCGGTGCCGTTTTTCTTGTTGGTCGGCGAGGTGATGACATCCTCAAACGTGACGATTCGAATCATCAATCTGACGCAGGCGCTCGTTGGACACTTCCGCAGCGGCCTGGCGCAGGTCGTCAGCGTGTTTAGTTTGTTTTTCGCGGGGATTTCGGGCTCATCGACGGCSGATGTCGCGGCGATCAGTACCGTGTTGATGCCGGAGATGAAGCGCGAGGGCTACGATCCGGCATTTTCGGCGGCGCTCGTGGCAGCGGCGGCGACAATCGCGAATATGGTGCCGCCCAGCATTCTTGCCATCGTCTATGGCGCGGTCGGCAACGTGTCGATTACCGGCCTGTTCTTGGGCGGTGCGACTCCCGGCGTCATGGTGGCGATCGGCCTCATGGGCTACAGCTATTTGTTCGGCCCGGCGGGTGTTCGCAAGAAGCGCGCGCCCCTTTCGCAAGTCGCCATCGCTGCTCGTGCGGCGGCGTTGCCGATGATCATTCCCATCATCATCATCGGCGGSATCCTRACCGGCCAATTTAACCCGGTCGAAGCCGGAACGATCGCGATCTTGTACGTCCTTCTCATTGTCTTGCCGGTTCATAATCGGGCCCATTTCCGCAAGCTGCCGCAGAATTTTATGTACGCCGGGCTGCTGTACGCGCTTCCTCTGAGCGCCGTCGCCGCGGCCTCGACGTTTGGCTGGCTCTTGGCGTACTTGCGGGGTCCTGACGTTGTCGCGGCTTGGATCGAGCAGGTTGCCGGCCACGATCAGGTGCGGATTCTGTTCGTTATCGTTGCGGTGCTCACCATCGTCGGCGACTTTCTCGAGGGCATCCCGGCGATCATCATCTTCATGCCGATCTTTCTCGCTCTTCAGAAGCTCGGCAACATCAACTCGGTGCATATGGGCGTGGTCATCATCGTGACTTTGGCATTCGGCCTGATCACGCCGCCGTATGGATTGGCGCTGCTGCTCTCGTCGAGTTTGGCGAAGGTGCCGTGGGCCCGGGCACTCGTCGCCGCGCTGCCGCTATATCTGGTATTCTTTGCGGTCATCGCGCTGATCATCATTTTCCCTGAACTCGTGCTTTGGTTGCCGCGCAGATTTTTTCCGCAATCGCTGGGCTGCTTTCCGAACGCCCAAGGAGTCTTCGTATGCCCGCCTCATTAAAGAAGCCACGTATCGGCTTCATCGGCCTGGGCAACATGGGCTTGCCGATGGCGCGCAATCTATTGGGTGCCGGTTATCCGCTGGCGGTGCATAATCGCACGATTGCTAAATGCGAGCCGCTGGTCGCCGCCGGAGCGATCGCGCCGGGGTCTGCGCGCGGGGTTGGCGAGCAGAGCGACGTCACGATCACCATCGTGCGTAGCTACGACGAAGTCAACGATGCGCTCTTCGGTGCCGACGGATTGATGGGAGGTCTACGGCCGGGCTGCATCCACATCAGCATGGAGACACTCTCGCCCGACCAAGCCCGCGAACTAGCGGCGCGACTGGCATCCAAAGGCGTCGCGTCGCTCGATGCACCGGTTAGCGGCGGCCCGAAGGGGGCGGCGGACGCATCGCTCTCGATTATGGCGGGTGGACCCCAGGCGACCTTCGACGCCGTGTTTCCGGTGCTGAAAACAATGGGCGCCAAGGTGTTGCGCATCGGCGAGGCCGGCGCCGGCCAAGTTACCAAGGCCTGCAATCAACTGATCGTTGCCGTCACGATCGAGGCCGTGGCGGAGGCGCTTGCGCTGGCGAAAGCGTTCGGCGCCGATCAGCGCCTGGTGCGTGAAGTGATGTTGGGCGGATACGCGACCAGTAGGATTCTCGAACTGCACGCGCTGCGCATGATCGAGGGCGATTTTCGCGGTGGTGGCGCCGTACGTTCGCACCTTAAGGACCGAGCCACGATCTATGCTGCCGCCGAGGCGGCGCAGCTCGATCTGCCGGCCGCACGCGCGGCATTTGACCGCGTCAAACGGCTTGTCGACAGCGGCGGTGGCGAACTCGACCATAGCGCGCTTTACACGCTGCTCGATTCCGATGCTGCTCGCCTCGTCCGCAGCTAACCGGTGACCAAACCAAATGCCGTCATCGCCGTCGACACGTTCGCTTCGGCGCGCGCCGCGATTGCAGCGGTCGCGAATTTGGTCGGCGAAGATCGGATCGCCGACGCCGAAGCGATCTTAGCGAGCGATCGGCTCCCGATCGATGCGGCCTTCCTCGACAGCGCGCCAAAGATGCGCGCGATTGCCCTCGCGTCGGTTGGTTATGACAACGTCGACCTCGCCGAATGCACTCGGCGAAAGATTCCGGTGTCGAACGTCCGCGGCTCCTTGAACGAAGCCGTAGCGGACATCGGGCATGCGCTGATTCTGTGTGCGATGCGCGGCATCGTTACCGGCTGGAATTGGGCGAAGGAAGGGCGGTGGATCGAGCGCGGGCCTGCACCGTTCGGCGTCGATCTCGAATACAAAACGCTCGGAATCGTGGGACTCGGCGGAATCGGGCGGGCGCTCGCCAAACGCGCCTTGGCCAGCGGAATGCGGGTCATTTACAACAATCGCACGCCGCGGCGCGACGATGACGCGACGAGCGCGACGTATGTTGGCTTCGAAGAACTCCTGCGCCAGGCCGACTGCGTCGTCGCAGTCGTTCCGCTCGGCCCTCAAACGCGGCATATGTTCGGCGCACAGCAGTTCGCCGCCATGAAGTCGACCGCGTACTTCGTCAACATCGCCCGCGGCGGGCTCGTCGACACCAATGCGCTCGTGGAGGCATTAGAATCGAAGCAGATCGCCGGCGCTGCGCTCGACGTCACTGAACCGGAGCCGCTGGCGCCCAATCATCCGCTGTACCAACTGCCCAATGTTACGATCACCCCCCACATCGGAAGCGCAACGCTTGAAACCCGCGAGCGAATGGCGCTGCTCGCTGCACGTAATCTCATCGAAGGCTTGGCCGGTCGACCGCTTCCATGTTGCCTGAATCCGACAGCAAACTTTCAGGGATAGCCCGGCACCTTGCCGAAGCGCCGATTTGTGCAGCGGCTTGGGAGCTTCGAATTCGACGGCGCCATGTAAGCGACGCCGATGCGTCGCTCGCCATTCGCACACAGAAATCGCAGCGATTCGTGCTGAGCGATCAGATCGGCCCGTACGAAGCTATGCTGGAAATTACTTTTCCGGCTCAGCGAACGGCTACGTCGAGGCACATTTCGGCGAAGGCAGCCCCGATAGTCTGAATGCAACCTATCGATGGGGCGCGTTCGGCGGCTTTTTTCGCAATCAAGTCAATACCACGGCCGCGCGACAGATCCGGCGCCGCTTGTCGGCGTCGCTCGACGTCGCAGGGACGCGAGAGCGGCCGTTTGGCACCGGATCCGCCGACGGTCAATGGCTGGGCGGCTGTCGCTTGCCCTCCCATTCGGTTCCGACCAAAACGCTTCGCTGTCATATCGGGTGATCTCGGGACGCGGCGGCATTGCCGTGCCAGGCAGAAACGTCGCGGTCAGTTTTCGCAAGCGCTTTCGGGACGGCGGCGAATTATTCGTGAACTATGGGCCGCCGTCTGCCAGCAACTCGCTCGATCGCTTAATCGTGAAATATCTGATTCGCATCAACGGCGGACTGTAAGCCACAGGAACGCCGCAAACGGCGACGATATCAGGCAAAATGCGAGATCCGGTCATGGTGTTGGTGGCTCCGAACGGCGCGCGCAAGGCTCGCGCCGAGCATCCCGCGCTGCCGCTAACGCCCGACGAGTTGGCCGCGACCGCGATAGCCTGCAAAGCCGCCGGCGCGGTGCTGTTCCACCTCCACGAGCGCACGCCGGACGGCCGGCACAGTTTGTCCGTCGAGCACTATCGGGCCGCGATCGCCGCCATCCGCGCGGCCGCCGGCGAGGAGCTGATCATCCAGGTGACCACGGAAGGGGTCGGGATTTTCAATCCGGTCGAACAGATGGCACTCGTGCGCACGCTGCGGCCGGAGGCAGTCTCGCTTGCCGTCCGCGAACTCGTTCCGACTGCGCAGGCCGAAGAAGAAGCTCGCGCGTTCTTTGGCTGGCTCGACGACGAGGGAATCGCGCCACAATACATTCTCTACTCGCCCGAAGACGTAGACCTGTATCGTGAATTGCACCGGCGAGGAGTCATCGGTGGGTTGCGACCTTCCGTGCTTTTTGTACTCGGTCGCTACGCGGTCGATCAAACATCCGCGCCGGCCGATGTATTGCCTTTTCTGCAAGCATGGGGTGGCCGCCCCGAACCTTGGGCCGTTTGCGCGTTCGGTCCTCGAGAAAGTGCCTGTGGCGTCGCCGCCGCGGCGCTTTGGGCCTGACCCGGTTCCCCGGACACTCTTATAACGCCGTCGAACGGC
>JRHI01001693.1_pt1 | contig 17483 bp, 14 predicted proteins | sample 215371 | NCBI WGS metagenome assembly JRHI01 (sample SAMN02929681, study PRJNA255918) | sediment metagenome | biome: cave system; feature: Ice Cave; material: Sediment; isolation source: sediment from deep within a dark volcanic ice cave with no known source of... ...
GAATTGTTGAGTTCATTTGCACTGGCGTTGCACTGCGACGTTGGGAGTTGATTCAGAATATAAGCGAAGGGCGACAATACGGCTGACAATCCATGAAAGACTTTTCATAGAAATTTCACCTGCGTGTAACCTTTCCGTTTGATTGGAGGGATAGCCTTCCCCTATTGCGAACTCTGATGTTTCTTAAGGAGAAGTCTAATGAAATACCAAAGCATTTTGCGAATCGTTGCAGTTTGTGGTGCGCTGTTGACGGGCGGGGCTGCGTTCGGGCAAGTCCTAGCATTGGCTCCATACACGGTTTCCACCTTCGCTACCAGCATTCCCGGAGTTGACTTTGCCCCCGATTCAATTGCCGTCCTGAATGGAAATGTGTTTGTCGGCTACGGCGATGGAGTCGCGCCCGATGGCTCCGACGGAAAAAGCAGTACGATTGTCGAGTACAAGCCAAACGGCGACATCGTCAAGACCTACACCGTGTTCGGCCACAATGATGGACTTCGAGTGAATCCAAGGACCCACCAGCTATGGGCGATGCAGAATGAGGATAAAAATCCCAATCTCGTGATCATCGACCCGAAAGCTGGAACCCAGACGATGTACACGTTCGGCACTACGCCGCACGGCGGCGGCTATGACGATATCGCATTCCGCGGTAGCGACGTATTTCTGAGCGCGTCCAATCCGTCCAATAATCCGAACAATGCGCCCGCCATCGTGAAGGCTCAAATCAGCGGAAGCACAGTCGTAGTGACCCCTGTGCTGATTGGTACTGCGACGGCGACTGATATTCCCACGGACGCCCCTACAGCTCTTAACGTGCAGGATCCAGACTCAATGGTATTCAATGCGTTTGGGGACTTGGTTCTTGATAGCCAGGCAGACTCGGAATTGATAATAGTGCACCATCCGGGCTACTCCGACCAGACCGTATACCATCTCGGGATTACACAAAACGGGTCTTTAATCCAGATTGACGACACCGTGTTTGCGACTGCCAGTCACGGCGTCATTTTGGTGTCAGACCGTGATGGGGAGACCGTCTACTCGATCACGCGAGACATCTTTTCGCCTAACGCAGCGTACAGCGCCACGCCCACTTCCGTGGCGGTTCTGAATCCAGACACCGGAGTCCTCACGGATGTCGTCACAGGAATGGTGAGCCCGCACGGGATGGCTTTCATGACTGAGCTCCACTAACGCAGCCAGGTTCCATTGACAGAACACACAATAACCGTGCGGAGTCAGTGCCGTGGAAGTTCACCAAACAAAACAAGGCATCGACTGGTGGCTCATGGCGTTTTTGGTTGTCGCTGTCCTTAGTTTCCTAGGAGCAGCAATCCTCTGGTTTCATTTCGGAACGGTTGTGTGAAGTCACTGCCCATAGAGTAGCCTTTGTCGCCCGCCTCGCTCCAGTGCCTTGCGGAACCGTTCGCAATCTCTACACGTAGGCCCGGATTAATATTCTGTGTTGTGATGGTGCCTGATGCAATCCAGCAATCTTCTCTCGCTAGTCATTAAAGTCTGAAGTCGCTCGGCCAAAGCATTGAAAGACCTCGCCAGTTTTCCGATTTCGTCGCTTTGCCGCTGATTGGCGTTGCAATCACTCGTCATATTCAGAAGACCCCTGCACCCAGATGAAGGACTGGACGTCGATTAAATCTTGGGGGGCCAACTTAATTGCGTCCTGCCTGATCTGGCGCGCGAAGCTCAACAAGCTTTGATAAGTTCGCCAGGCTGGAAACGACTGGTAGTCGAAGTCAAATCCGTATGCATGCGCAGCAGTTCGGGTTACAGTTGGTTTCAAAAACGTATGGGTGCCGGGCTGCGCGATAAACCCGAACACGGTGACGATCGGCCATGTCGAAACGCGCGTTTGTTTTCGCGGAAGCCTTGCCACTGCGTCGCGCCATCTCTCGAAGCGATTTTGGAGCGACCCTCGACCGTGCAAGAATTCAAAGAGGCTAATGGCAAAGAGCTTTGATCCCGCCCTGGATTTCACAGCATCTCGCAGTGCCATCTTCTCGAAGGAAAATAAAAGATTAGTTCGCGATTCGATTCGCACAGCAGCTGCCGCAATCTCGCTATGCAATCCATCTTGAAGGAGTGCTCTGAAACGCTCCCGGCTCAGCAATTGTTCCCACTGTTTGTGTGCAGTCCATTTGTATCCACGCTCCCATGCGACATAAGTCTCATCCCGGAAGCCTTTGGGGAAGAACCGAAGGAACTTTTTTTGGGACCTGACAGCTTCGCTAGTGACGCTCGACGAAACCGATGGGAACGCAATACGAGAACGGCCGGAATTGGGGAATCCACTGCTGACAGTGGGCATTTCCGAGATGGTTGCGCGATGTGCCATGAGATTTATGCCGCCCAGGGATCGATTACGATCTTGGTGACATTTTGTTTCTTGTCGCGCCAGACCTAGTACATTCCGGGCGCCTCCTCCAAGCTGATGCGATGCGAAATGATGTAATTGGGTCGATCTGTCCTCTCTCGATGCGTTCAAGAAGCGGTTTCATGTAGCTGTGCATATTGGTCTGGCCCATCTTCGTTGTGATGACCCCTGGAATGGAAACCGTTCCGCCTTTGCGAACGGCCTGGCCGTCCTTATCCTCGGGCGGAGGCAGGGAACGACCGTTCAGGAGGACGCCGACGGCCCATCGTTGGCAGCTGTTCGGCATTCGGTTTTTCATTCAAGGCTTCTGACATGTCATGTCTCCAAATTGTGAAGTGGCCTGTATATAGCTAAAACTCAATGTGCAGCCAAAACGATTCTTGCCTCCGCCAGCCGCCTTTCCTCAACTTGGGCGTGTTGTGTCCGTGCGCGAGTGGCCAAACTATCAAAATCCATTCCGTGTAGGCGTTTCTCTGACGAGGCTAATGTTTTCAATGCGTCCCAAAGAGCGAGCTTGCCAAGGATCCCCAATGCCAGGAATTCCAGAGCCTCGAATGTGCCCAGGCTGTGACTTTCGCGATTGAGCTTGACCCGGCTAACCTTCTCGCTTAGCCACGCGCCCAATTCCTTCAACTGACTGGATCCTGCGCCAATCCGATCAGCGAGGTTTTTTAGGGTGGTGCGGTCCGCCTCAACCTCGCTCAATATTGTCGCCACGAAAGCGCCTAGCGGGTCGTCCGAATGTTTATCTCGCATCGCTTCGAGAAGGTCTACTGCGAGCGCGGCGCCGGCCAAATGGTCATGCAAATATATCGCTAGTGGATCGTCCATATCGTAACTTCGCAGGCGGTCTGCGCGAGTCAGGTATGTGATGACGGCAGAGTTTCCTCAGTTGTTCACAGGTTCAAGTACATTTTCTACAGGAACGCCAGTATTCGAAGAGCCGTCGAATCTAGCTGGTCACCGATTCCCACGATCAGTCGCGACTCGGATTCAGCAATCTGAGTTTGGCAGCTGCGCTGTCAACCTGACCGCATGGTGAGCTTCATGCCGTTAAATCAAGTCAGAGAGTGTCGGAAAAAGTTTGCGCAAGAAGCAATCGCTAAACTCCAGGGGATAACAAACCCGGGGTGAGTTTTTAAATCGGTGCCTACCGGCAGTTAGGCGGGGTTGCGGGAGAATAGCGTCGGAGCCTGGGCTGCTGCCCGCGCAAACCGTTCTCCCCAAGTTTCCCATCGAGCAATAAGAGGCATCTGGCCATGCCATCGTTAAAGTTGAGGAATGCATGGCACCGTGGCATTCAAAATCGGCGACGGGTAACTTTTGCTTAGCGCGTCCCGCATGTGCCCACTCTCCGAGAGCTACACGGGGTAACTCCCCATGCGGCCAACTTCGAGATGGAAACGTAATGTAAGTAGTTTGGGAGGTATCGACGTGCCTAGTGAGCTATTCCGGTTCGATCTGTCGGCACCATTTCAAGCGCCAGGGAAATAGGTGGACCTTTGTGTCGACGGTTTGACTCTTTGTCCACTGCAAATCGCACATATGGGTTAGCATGGTTAACCCAGTTCTATTACTCCTGAGCAATTGTGCCTAACGGACTACGCGAGCACTTTCCGAAGTGTGAAGCATCGCGCAGCGCAGCACAGCGGTTGCTCCTGGTCATCGGATGGTACGGTCGGCGTTGCAGCGGAAGGCTCAAGGGGGCTACACGAATGAAATCGATCACCTGCGTTTTGGTGACTATGCTGGCCTGTTCCGCGATCTTACCCGGGCAAGAGCTGCCGGAGGCGCCCAGCAAGGCGATCGTGTCTTCGAGCCATTTCGTGGTTCATGCTGCCATCCCAGTCCCACCCAGAGCAACCGAAGTAAAAGTGATCGACAACAAGTTCCGAAGTCTAGTTGCTATTTCGACGGGAAGCGCATTTGCAGATTCCTACACGACCCTGTTCGCACGCCAAAACTGGCGCGCCGGTAAGACCGGTGTTTGCAATGTCGAAATTCAATCTGCTTACTTGTATGGAACGCATCCGACGGCGGCCCGCGCGTATGCCGTCGCATCGGTGAAAAGCTTCATGGCTGCGATGGCGGCTTACTATTTGCGGAAGCATGGCCGCAACAAACTATGGAGTTTGCCACTGTTCGTAAATGCGGCCACCAGCCTCCAGGGTGTAAGCCAGAACTTGGTAGTGTGCAATTGATTTTTGGCGGGAGTTCAGCCAATCCGACGAATTGCGTTCCGAGCTGCGCGACACTGGTGGCTACTTCACAACTGTATCCCGCACAGAACGTTTCGAGTCAAGATCGACATCCAGTTCTAACACGTTGACGCGGGGCTCGCCTAAAAACCCAAGCTGTCGATCGGCCGTGTGCTTGCCGACGAGCTGCCGAATTTCATTCGCAGGCATGCCACGTTCTCGCGCTACGCGAGCCAGCTGAAACTCAGCTGAGGCGGGAGAAATGTCAGGGTCCAGGCCCGAAGCCGAGGTTGTTATTAGATCAACTGGCACGGACTTGCCAGGATTTTCGGCCTGCAGCGAAGCAGTGTCCTGCCGCACGCGATCAATCAGCTTCTGGTTGGTGGGTCCGAGATTTGTGCCGCCTGAGTTCGCAGCATCGTAACCGTTACCCGCGGCCGACTGGCGCGAGTGGAAGTAGCCGGGGACGGTGAAGGCCTGGCCGATGATTCGTGATCCCACGAGCTTTCCGTCCCGCTGGATCAACTGGCCGCTAGCCTTATATGGAAAGAGGACCGTTGCCAGTCCTGTAATCACTAGCGGGTACGCGATTCCGAGCAAGATTGTGGTCGCAATGGTCATCAGAACGGCTGTAACAAGATTTTTCTTCATTGCTCGAATCCTTTAGGCAAGCCCAACCTGCGTGATCAACATGTCAATGAGCTTGATTCCAAAAAACGGCACAACGATCCCGCCAAGGCCGTAAATCAGTAGATTGCGCCGCAGCAACTGAGCCGCTGGCATGGGCCGATACTTCACACCTCGCAGGGCAAGCGGGATCAGGGCAATGATGATCAGCGCATTGAAAATTACGGCCGACAATACGGCCGACTGCGGCGTTTGTAAATGCATGATGTTCAGGGCATTGAGAACGGGAAAGGTTCCCGCGAACATGGCAGGAATGATGGCGAAATATTTCGCGACATCGTTAGAGATCGAAAACGTCGTCAGTGCGCCGCGAGTCATGAGAAGCTGCTTGCCGATTTCGACGACTTCAATCAGCTTCGTTGGATTGGAGTCCAGGTCCACCATATTCCCGGCTTCCTTGGCGGCCTGCGTACCGGTATTCATGGCGACACCGACATCGGCTTGTGCCAGAGCGGGCGCATCGTTCGTGCCATCGCCAGTCATGGCGACCAGTTTCCCGCCCGCCTGCTCGCGCTTGATTAAATCCATTTTGTCGCGTGGCGTTGCCTGGGCCAGGAAGTCATCCACTCCGGCTTCACGTGCGATGGCAGCCGCCGTGAGCGGATTGTCGCCAGTGATCATCACCGTGCGAATGCCGATGGCACGGAGCTGATCGAAGCGCTCGCGCATTCCGCCTTTGACCACGTCTTTCAGTTCAATGACGCCGAGAGCGCCGCGATGTTTCTCGGCAACTACTAATGGAGTTCCGCCCGAACGAGCGATTTGATCAACCTGCTCCTGAACTGGTTTGGGAAACTCGCGACCATTCATGGAAACATATTTCTGAATGGCATCGACAGCGCCCTTGCGAATCTCAAAGCCGTCCAGGTTGACGCCCGACATGCGTGTGTGGGCGGAGAAGGGGACGAACTGAGCTTCGCGAGAGGACAACTCTCGTCCGCGAAGGCCGTACTTCTCCTTCGCCAGCACAACGATTGACCTGCCTTCGGGCGTCTCGTCGGCGAACGAAGAGAGTTGCGCCGCGTCGGCGAGTTCAGCCTCAGTAACGCCCGGCGCGGCAATGAATCGCGAAGCTTGACGATTTCCCAACGTGATGGTGCCAGTCTTGTCGAGCAGAAGAGTGTTCACGTCGCCGGCGGCTTCGACCGCCCGGCCCGACATGGCCAGAACGTTGTGCTGAATCAGCCGATCCATGCCGGCTATGCCAATGGCAGACAGCAGCCCTCCGATGGTGGTGGGAATCAGACAAACGAGGAGGGAGACGAGCACAAAAACTGTCTGTGGAGCGCCGGAGTAGATTGCGAAAGGCTGGAGTGTGACCACTGCAAGAAGAAAGATGATGGTCAATCCTGCCAGCAAAATGTTCAGCGCGATTTCGTTAGGTGTCTTCTGACGTTCGGCGCCCTCGACCAGCGCGATCATGCGATCAAGAAACGTTTCGCCGGGGTTGCAGGTAATCTTGATACGGAGTTGATCTGATAACACACGCGTGCCGCCGGTTACAGCCGAACGGTCGCCGCCAGATTCGCGAATGACCGGTGCGGACTCGCCCGTGATCGCCGACTCATCCACGGATGCGACGCCCTCAACGATTTCGCCGTCGGAGGGAACAAMGTCGCCCGCAGAGACCACAACGACATCCCCGGTGCGCAGCTTCGAGCTTGGAACCTTCTCCATTTCACCGTTTTCGAGCAGCCGGTTGGCAACTGTTTCCGAGCGTGATTTGCGCAGAGTATCAGCTTGCGCTTTCCCCCGGCCCTCTGCCATGGCTTCGGCAAAGTTGGCGAACAGCACGGTGAACCACAGCCACAGCGTGATTTGTAAATTGAACTTGAATGCCGCACCGCCCCGAAACAGTAATGCGGAGGTGATGACGCTGCCAACTTCGACCACAAACATGACAGGATTGCCCATCATTTTGCGTGGGTTGAGCTTGACGACCGCGTCCCATGCCGCGCGCTTGACGATTTTCCATTCCCAGACAGCTTTTTTCTTTATCGCCATAGTGAAATCTCAAAACGTCTTGCCTGCTCCCATTAACAGGTGCTCCAGGACCGGCCCGAGACTCAGGGCCGGAAAGAAAGTCAACGCTCCTACGATCAGAATGACGCCGATGAGAAGCGTCGTGAAAAGCGGTGTGGTAACGGGAAACGTCCCCAGAGAAGGGGGAACATACTTCTTGCGCGCCAGGCTGCCGGCGATGGCGAGCATCGGGACAATCATCAGGAAGCGACCTGCCAGCATCGTGATGGCGCCCGCGGTGTTGTACCAGAGCGTGTTCGTATTCAGGCCGGCAAACGCCGAGCCGTTGTTTCCTGCCTGTGAGCTAAAGGAATAAAGAATCTCGCTCAAGCCGTGTGGGCCGGGGTTCAATATGCTGGAGGTACCGAATCCTTTGACGGCAGAGATCGCCGAGAATGCCAGAATGATCAGAGGGAAGACAAGCACGACCAGCATCGCCATCTTCACGTCGTAGGCTTCAAGTTTCTTTCCCAGGTATTCCGGCGTCCGCCCGACCATGAGACCGGCAATGAACACTGCCAGGACGATGTAAATCAGCATGCCGTACATGCCGGCACCAACGCCGCCGAAAATGACCTCGCTAAGCATGATGTTCACGAGCAGCACCATGCCGCCCAACGGCGTGAAGGAATCATGCCAGCCATTGATCGCGCCGCAACTGGCATCCGTCGTAGCCGTTGCGAAGAGCGCAGTGTTGGCAATTCCGAAGCGGACCTCTTTCCCCTCCATGTTGCCGCCGGACTGAAATGCACTTGCGTGCTGATCCACGCCAGCCACTAGCAGAGGGTTCCCGCGAGCCTCAGCCCAGTACGTGACGCTCACGCCCACCAGGAACAGGATTGCCATTGCGGCCCACACCGCCCAGCCATGATGCTGCGAGCCAGTCATTCGCCCCAGCGTGTAGGTCAAACCGGACGAAATCGCAAAAATACAGAACAGCTCGATCAGGTTGGTCAGCGGAGTCGGGTTCTCGAAGGGGTGTGCGCTATTCGCGTTAAAGAAGCCGCCACCGTTGGTGCCCCATTCCTTAATGATCTCTTGCGAAGCAACTGGCCCTTGCGCGATTGTCTGCTCTGTCACCGTGTCCATCACAGGCTTGCCATCGGGACTGAGAACGGCTTTCCCATTCGCGTCGACTTTCGGTACCTGCTGTGGTTCGATCAGTTTGACGGTGTCGTAGGGCTTGAGGTTTTGGACGACTCCCTGCGAGACGAGAGCCAGGGCTCCTACGACGCAGAATGGCAGCAGCACCCACAGGCATGAGCGGACCAGATCAACCCAGAAGTTGCCGATGGTTTCCATTTCACGCCGGGCGATGCCACGAATGAATGCGATTGCGATAGCAATTCCGACCGCCGCGGATGTGAAATTGTGGTAGGCGAGGCCTGCCATTTGCGTGAAATAGCTCATGGTAGTTTCGCCGCTGTAGTTCTGCCAATTCGTATTCGTAGTGAACGACGCCGCAGTATTAAATGCGAGGGCAGGGGCCACGCCGCCAAGCTTTTGTGGATTGAGGGGTAAGTATGCCTGGGCCCGTTGAATCATATACAACACCAACATCGAAACCACACTGAACAGCAGCATCGATACCGCATACTCCGTCCAGCGCATCTCGTGGCTCTCATCGACTCCAGTGACGCGATAGAGCAAGCGCTCGAGAGGACGCAGTGCTGGGTCCATGAATGTCTTTTCGCGGTTGAATACCCGCGCTATGAAGATACCCAGCGGTTTCGTCACAGCCAGAATCAACAAGAGAAAAAACAGGATCTGGAACCATCCATTGGCAGTCATCAAAACTTCTCCGGACGCAACAGCGCGTACAGCAGATACACGATCATCAGGGCGCTGATGACAAGCATAATGATTGATTCCAAAGTCATCGTTGCCTCACTTTATTCTGTCGCAAAAACGTACGTAAGCAATTGAGATTGCAAAGAATGCCCCCGTGACTACTACGAAAACGAGATCAGCCATAAATCCCTCCGCGCATATTTGGCCGTGTTCGCTAATGTCGCTTTGCTTTTTATCCTGGTACGGCTAATCTGCAGACCCCGACTCCCTTGGTGAACATCGGTTTAAGAAGCTGCAATAAGCAGTTCTCCGATGCTGATCAGAGTAATTATCAAGAGCGCGCGCAGACATCATTTTCTCTTCTTAACGCGCAGTAAAGTCGATCGCCATTCCCCATTGCACATCACCGCTTCAATTCAATGCTTTCGCGCATAGCTTTTGGATAAAACGTTCGTAAATAATTCATGAACTGTTGGGAACTTTCCTTTCTATGATTTCAGCTGCTCGAGGTGGTTGCGAAGGGCTATGGAGAAGGGAGCAGCGGCGTGATCTGTATGGAGGCGAGCTTTACCCAGCCAATAAGGGCGCTATTCGCCTTGGGGGTTGAAGCGATATCCTACCCAAGGCTCGGTAGTGATGTATCTGGGTGAGGTTTCGTCAAACTCAAGCTTCTTTCGTAAGTGTCCAATGAAGACACGAAGATACTCGGTTTGCTCAGTGCTAGTGTCGCCCCAAACAGCGGCCAGCAATGCGCGATGCGTCACCACGCGTTCGGCATGCCGCGCAAGGTACGTCAGAATGTCAAATTCCTTTGGGGTTAGCCGTACTTCGCGGCCTCTGACCTGGACGCTGTGAGCCTCAGCATCAATATGGAAGTGACCAACGTCGATTGCATCCGACTCGGGCGGTTGCGCCGCCGCGAGGCGCCGCAGACCGGCTCTAACTCGTGCCAGCAATTCATTCACGCTAAACGGTTTTGTTACGTAGTCGTCGGCACCGGCGTCGAGGGCCTCAACCTTCATGCGCTCCTCGTTCCTGACCGAAAGTACGATGATCGGAATACCCGACTTGGCTCGAAGATAGCGGCAGAGCTCGATACCATCCATGTTCGGCATGCGCAGGTCCGTAATCACGAGGTCGGGTGTCCACGATTTCATCACCTGCACGGCGTCGTCGCCATCGGAAGCGGTGCGGACTGAATATCCGCGCGCGGAAAGAGTAGTTTTCAGGACTCGCGCAATTTGCGCCTCGTCGTCCACGACCAGGATCTTTGCCTTCTCCTCCAGGGTCGCCATCGGTTCACTTCACCTCTTGCGTCACGATGTGGACGTCTACCGCTGGCGCGTCGCGAAGAAACTTGTGGATGGCGGAAAGGTAAAGATACTTTCGCCAATTGGACTGAGCCGAGCGCCCAAAGACGACTTGCGTAATGTGCTTGTCCCGCACCACTTTGGCGACTTCTTCGGCCACTCTCTTGCCTTTCGCACGCAGAAGCTGTGCGCCCAGGCTTTCGGCAAACCGGATGTTCTCTGCCAGAGTCCGCTGATCTTCCGGGCTTTCGTCCGTTCCAACATCGACATAAATCACGTACAGTTCCGCATCAATACGTTGCGCCATGCGGGCAGCGCGCGCGACCAGATACTGCGCCGCAGGGTTTGAGCTGATACATACCCCGAACCGCTCCCGCACTGCCGCCTGCGCAAAAATGCCTTCCTTTTCCAAATACGATTCGAGACTGCGATCCACGGCGCGGGCCACCTGCTGCAGCGCGAGTTCACGCAGAGAGATTAGATTCGCCGGGCGAAAAAAGTTGTCCAGTGCACGTTCCGCGCGTTCGATCGGATATATATCGCCCCGGCGCATGCGGGTTCGCAGGGCCTCGGGGGTCAGATCGACCAGAACGATCTCGGATACCCTTTGCATGACCCAGTCGGGAACGGTCTCTCGTACTGGGACGCCAGTGATTTGTTGCCCCAGAGGTGTCAGGCTCTCGATGTGCTGAACGTTCACCGTCGAAAGCACATCAATGTTGGCATTCAGCAGTTCGAGCACATCGTCATAGCGTTTGCGGTTCTTGCTGCCTTCGATATTAGTGTGTGCCAGCTCATCCACCAGGGCCACCTGCGGCCGGCGGGCAAGGAGGGCATCGACGTCCATCTCCTCAAAATTTGTGCCCTTGTAATTCAGCTTTCGACGCGGCGTGTTATCCAGCCGGGCCGCGAGCTCCACGATCCCTTTGCGTCCGTGGGTTTCCACCAGGCCGGCAACAACATCTTCCCCGCGGCTGGCCCGGCGAATTCCTTCGCTCAGCATGTTGAAGGTTTTGCCGACTCCGGGCGCATAGCCGAGGAACAGCTTAAAGATGGCCACCTTCTTCTGGGGGGCAGCTTCATCCAGCCACTGCTCGGGCGTCTTCGGCTCAGGAGTTTTCGGCACTGCGAATATTGTTCACCGGGAAGACGGATTTGTCGAATCAGCTACAATCTCGTCGTGAAACGACTGTTCCGGCAGATGTTACGCTACTTGGCGGTTATCGCGATTGATGCATTGATCGCCTGGGTCTGTTTCCACATCCTGAACCGGAACCCAACTACGGTTGGTTTTATATTCCTGCTCGCCACGCTTGTCGTATCGGCGACGTGGGGACTTCGCTACGCTATCTTCATGGCAGCGGTGGCAACGTTGCTTTACAACTTCTTTTTCCTGCCTCCATTATTCACATTCAACATAGCCGATCCGCAGAATTGGGTTGCTCTATTTGCGTTTTTGGTCACAGCAGTCATTGGCAGCCAGCTCTCGGAGCGAGCGCGGCGCGAAGCAAGACAAGCAATCCAGCGGCGGAAGGAGGTGGAGCGCCTCTACGCTTTAAGCCAGCAGCTTCTCGTCTCGGAAAACATCTTTGAGCTGCTGAACAAATTACCGGCATACATCGCCGAAGTGTTCGGTGCCGCCGGAGTCGCTTTGTTTGTGGACAATAAGCAAAAGACTTATCTTTCTGACGTCAACGTGCAGGCGCTATTTCCGCAAGAACAATTAAGAGCCGTTAGCGCTCGCGGCGAGCCCATGTTTGAACACGATCAACGGTTGAGCTACATGCCAATGAGGATGGGCGTTCGGCCAGTCGGAACGCTGGGGGTGGCTGGATGCGATATTTCGCGCGAAACCCTGGAAGCCGTTGGTAGCCTTGTGGCAGTCGCCATCGAGCACACGTCAACAATGGAAAAACTCAGCAAAGCAGAGGCCGCCCGCGAGAGCGGTCGCATGCGTTCTCTTCTGCTGGATTCTGTTACGCACGAGTTTCGCACTCCTCTCACGGCCATCAAAGCGTCGGCCCAAACGCTTCTCTCAGAGGTCGAACTCGACAGGCCGCAACTCAAAGAGCTGGCAGCGGTCATTGATGAAGAGAGTGATCGCTTAAACCACCTGGTAGGGGAAGCAACGGAAGTGGCGCAATTCGATGCACGGCAGGTAGAGCTTCACATTGAGCCTCACCGAATGACTGGAGCGGTCCGGATGGCGGTGGAAAAAGTGAAGAAAATAGTCGATAAGCGTCCAATCGAAATGTCGGTTCCGGAGGATCTGCCGGTGATCGACATGGACATAGACCGGGTGGTAGAGGTGCTGGTGCAACTATTAGACAATGCCGCTAAATACTCGCCGCCCGAGACCCCCATTCATATCAACGCCGAATTGCGGGACAACCGAGTGATTACCAGCATCGCCGATCATGGGACCGGCATTGACGATGTGGAACAGACAATGATCTTTGAGCAGTTCTATCGCGGACGGAACCAAAGGATTTCAGTACAGGGCACCGGCATGGGACTCTCAATCGCGAGAGCTATTGTCGAGCTGCACGGCGGAACGATGGGTGTCACCAGCCAACTTGGTCGAGGTTCCGTTTTCTATTTCTCTCTGCCAGTGACTACGGCCGGATAATGCCGGAGATAGAATCTGAAACGGCAATGGCAATGAAAAATTAATACGATTTGTATGCGGCCACAGCCTTCATGAGAACGCCTTGCGATGAAGCCGTAATGCGATCAGCGGGTGCCGCACTCCCCTGTAGAACAGAAGCGAGAACCTGGATACTCGTCGCGACCGTTCTCGGTTCCGGCATGGCTTTCATCGATAGCACCGTCGTCAATGTCGCCCTGCCCGCGATCCAAACCAACTTTCGTGCGACGGTAATGGATTTGCAATGGGTGGTCGAGTCTTACGGACTGCTTCTGGGTGCCTTGATTCTCGTAGGTGGTTCGCTAGGTGATCTCTTTGGCCGGCGTCTGATATTCGTAGTTGGCGTAGCGAGTTTCGCTGTGGCTTCGGGATTTTGCGGTGCTGCCTCAAACGTTCACCAGCTCATCCTCGCAAGGAGCATTCAAGGGATGGGGGCGGCGCTCCTCGTGCCCGGCAGTCTGGCGATTATCAGTACAGCTTTTGACGAAAAGAGTCGTGGCCAGGCGATCGGCACATGGTCGGGCTTTACTGCGATCACTACCGCTATTGGGCCGGTTCTAGGCGGCTGGCTGGTTGAGCATGCTTCGTGGCGCTGGGCATTCTTTATCAATCTTCCTCTTGCGGCGACCGTGATCGCCATTTCTGTCTGGCGAATTTCGGAAAGCCGTAGCGCCAGTGAAGGGCGCATAGATTGGCCAGGGGCCCTGCTTGCCACTATTGGTCTTGGTGGTTTGGTCGCCGCCTTCATCGAATCGGTCTACATGGGCTGGCGGAATCCTCTAATTTTCGGCAGCCTGATGACCGGCTTCGGCTGCCTTCTGGCGTTTGTGTTTGTCGAAAGTAAGGTCGCTCTACCGATGCTCCCGCTTACGCTGTTCAAATCCCGCAGCTTCACTGGAGCGAACCTGCTTACGCTCTTTCTGTATGCCGCGATTGGGATTTTCTTCTTCCTGTTCCCCTTGAACCTGATCCAGGTCCAGGAATACTCCACTACGGCAACGGGTGCTGCCGTACTTCCCTTGATCCTGCTTATGTTCTTACTGTCGCGCTGGTCTGGAGGGCTTGTCGCGCGCTATGGCCCCACAGTTCCATTGATCATAGGTCCGCTCCTCGCCGCTTTGGGGTTCGCTCTGTTCACGGTGCCCTCGGTTGGGGACAGTTATTGGAAGGCGTTCTTTCCCGCGGTCATGGTTCTAGGGCTCGGAATGGCGGTCACTGTAGCTCCTCTTACCACCGTCGTTATGAATTCTGTGAATCAAGACCGGGTCGGTGCAGCTTCTGGAATTAATAATGCCGTGGCGCGCGCAACTGGGGTACTTTCGATTGCAATTCTTGGAATTGTGATGGTGAAGGTCTTTGGCTCTCACCTGAATTCCAGCCTGGCTCATCTTTCGCTGCCGCCTGCCATTCTGCGGAAACTTCAAGCGGAAGAGATCAAACTCGCGGGCTTGCAGGTTCCTGCTGGTCTCGATCCCACTACAAGAACCGCCATCAAAGAATCGGTCAAGGAAGCATTTGTGTCAGGATTTCGAATTGTCATGGTGATTTGCGCAACCTTGTCTGTTGCAAGTGCCGCGGTGGCACTCCTCATGATTCGGAAGGATACTGATCGTCCTCGACGTTCCGCGGAAACCTGACTTAGGGCAGTTACCAGCCGCTGGCTCGTGCTGTACTAGACCTGCGTCAACCGGCCAGCCGCTAGTTCGTTGGCAACTTTCGCCACTATTTCGTAGGAACGTAAACGGTCGGAGTGCTCGTAGGTGTCGGTGACTACGATAACCTCGTCGGCAGCGGTGCCCGCCACCAGCTTTTCCAGTCCGGCTTTAACTGTTGCCCTCGATCCGACGATGGCCGCCCCCAGTTTGCTTTGGATCGCGGCACGCTCGCTATCCTGCCACAGCGCGTCCATCGAATCGACCGGAGGCAGCAGTTCCACCGGCTGGTGCCGGATCAGTCGCAGAAAGCGTTGCTGGGGCGTAGTGAACAAGCGCCGCGCAGCCGCATCGGTCTCGACCGCGATCACCTGCACGGCGATGATCAGGTGGGGTTTGCGCAACGCTTCGCTGGGACGAAACCAGTCGCGGTAGCGACGCGCTGCGGCATGGAGATTCTCCGGAGCGAAGTGCGCGGCGAAAGCGAAGGGCAATCCCAGCATCGCGGCTAACTGTGCGCTGAAATCGCTCGAGCCCAGCAGAGTAATCGGGACGTTGCTTCCTTGCCCTGGAATGGCCTTCACCGCGTGGCCCGGCTGTTCGGGACCGAGATAGGTGCGCAACTCTTCGACTAACTCGGGAAAATCGTCTCCGTTCTGATGCAGATCGCGACGCAGAGCTCGCATGGTCTGGAAGTCGCCGCCGGGGGCCCGGCCCAAACCGAGATCGATGCGTCCAGGATAAAGTGCGTCAAGGGTTCCGAATTGCTCGGCGACGACCAGCGGTGCATGGTTCGGCAACATGACTCCGCCGCTTCCTACGCGGATCGTGGAGGTCGCGCTAGCCACGTGCCCGATCAGAACCGGAGTTGCAGAACACGCAAGGTTTTCTATCGAGTGATGTTCGGCCAGCCAGAAGCGCCTATAGCCGAGACGCTCCACGTGCTGAGCAAGATTGACTGAGCGGGCAATCGCACTGCCGGCAGATTCGCCTTTGCGCATGCCGACCAGATCGAGAACCGAAACCGCCAACCCGCTGGTCATGATGTCTTAGATTGCCAAAGCGGGCGGGGGATGCGAAAAGGGAGAATCACACGCCCTTGCAGCTCGTGCTATGAAATTTTGCGCGTGGCCGCGTCGTCGAGTGTAACGTCGCTGACGAATCGCCTGTTTGTCACGGTGCGGCCTTATCCAGTTGAGGCAAATCCAATTGCAGTTCATCGATGTAACACCAGCCCCAATTCTCCCCCGGCTCGATTGATCGCATAACGGGATGCTTCGTCGCATGGAAGTGCTTCGTGGCGTGCTTGTTCTTGGATGAATCGCAGCAGCCAACGTGTCCGCAACTCAAGCACTGGCGAAGATGGACCCACCGATCGCCCATTTTCAGGCATTCTTCACAGCCCTTGGTATGCGGTTTGACGGGTTGGACTTGATCGAGATGAGTGCACTCGCTCATTGAGATTCTCCCTTCGTGCAGGCTTTGTTTTGGTTATCGTTCGCGGGCATGGCATCTCGAGATATACAACCGTTCAGAAGGCCGCAACAATAAACTTATGTCAATAATCTTACGTCGAGGATTCGGCCGCCGGCAACCACACTTCGAAACGAGTGTCGCCGGGTGTGGATTTGACCTGAATATTGCCCCGGTGTTTTTTCGCGATTCACTGGACCGTGTTCAAGCCGAGGCCCGTGCCTTCTCCAACTCCTTTGATCGTGCAGGACGGTCAAGCGCCGTTGTCGTCTAGTGCCTGCAGTGATAAGCTAAATTCGTTTGCCGGATCTGAGCGGGAGTAGTTCAGCGGTAGAACGCCAGCTTCCCAAGCTGGATGTCGCCGGTTCGATCCCGGTCTCCCGCTCCATCAATCCAACCAGCCAAGTTTGAATTATCGCAACCAAAAAAGCCGACGGGAGACCGCATGCCAAAAATTACTCCGTTCCTATAGTTCGTCGGGTCCTAATGGTTCGACGGCAAACCGGAGAGGCAATGAATTTCTATGTTTCTGTCGTCAAGAATTGAAAGGTTGTGAGGGTGATGCAGGCCATGCTTCAAATGGACAAAATTGACATAGAAGGTTTGAAGCAGGTCACGCGAAGGAGAATGATGAGCACAAAAAAGCCGCACAGCAATTGCTGCTGTGCGGCAGACAGTGGACTCGTCCAGAAAACGGCGAGTCGGGTTAGGTGTCTTACAGCTTACGCACGTGCGAGCTTGCGGCGAAGCAGGCCCGCAAGGCTGATCAAACCGGTGCCCATCATGGTCAAAGTTCCGGGTTCCGGTACCGGGCTATAACCGATATATTCCTGCGGACCTACACCCGGCTTGCCGCCGGTCGGGGTGTAGAGCACCAGGCCTTTGAATGCGCTGTTGGAAGCAGTGGCGGCCAAAGCCAGATAGGTGGCATCGATCGAGCCGAAATTCTTGGCGATGAAGTAAGCATTGCTCGAGGCATTCGTTGAAAATAATCCCCAAATCGCCCACTGAGCCGCGGTCGTGGTCATCTGGCCACCCAGCATGCTCTTGAAGATCAGTCCAGCAGCTTTGTAGTCGAGGATCATGGCGGGGCCAAACATGCTGGTACCGATGCCCTGCAGGAAAGGCGTTGCCGTTGCATTCCACGTCTGACCCAGATGCACGTCGTTGTCGAAGCTGTCGCACATCAGCGGAGTAAGAGTAGAGCTGCCATTGATTGAAACGTAGTAAGGATAGCCAACGTAGGGTGAACCGTCCTTCGCTACGACGCCCTGATGACCTTTGTAAGTCATCGTGACCGAAGAGGCA
>JRHI01001694.1_pt1 | contig 17479 bp, 13 predicted proteins | sample 215371 | NCBI WGS metagenome assembly JRHI01 (sample SAMN02929681, study PRJNA255918) | sediment metagenome | biome: cave system; feature: Ice Cave; material: Sediment; isolation source: sediment from deep within a dark volcanic ice cave with no known source of... ...
TTATCAGACTGTGCTCTACACCTGGCTCGGGACCGATACTGGGAATCTGACGTATCAATTGCATGACGGCAGCGCCGCTCCGTTTCAGGCCGATGCCGGATTTTTGCTCGACCCGCTATCAAGTATCTGGCTGCTGTTCGTCACTGGCGTCGGCATGCTGATCCATATTTATTCCATGGGATACATGGCGCATGAGGGCGGGCACTACCGCTTCTTCGGATACCTCAACCTCTTCATGTTCTCCATGCTGACGCTGATCCTGGCTAATAACTACGTGCTGATGTTTGTTGGCTGGGAAGGTGTGGGCTTGTGTTCGTATCTGCTGATTGGTTTTTATTTTCACCGCAAGTCAGCCAGCGACGCCGCCAACAAGGCATTCATCGTCAATCGCATCGGAGACGCCGGATTCCTGCTTGGCATGTTCTTTATCGCGGGGTATTTCGGATCGTTGCGCTTCACCGATGTAACGCGCCTGGCGCACAGCGGACACTTCGCCATCGGCGATCCCATCATCACTGCTGCCACGCTACTGCTTTTTGTCGGAGCCTGCGGAAAATCCGCACAGCTTCCGCTCTACATCTGGCTGCCTGACGCGATGGAAGGTCCCACGCCGGTCTCGGCGCTGATCCACGCAGCGACGATGGTCACCGCCGGCGTCTACATGGTCGTGCGCTCGAATGCGCTGTTCGTTCTCGCTCCGAAGTCGATGCTGGTCGTCGCTATCGTAGGTGCACTCACCGCCCTCTTTGCCGCCTCGATTGGCCTGGTGCAAAACGACATCAAGCGCGTGCTGGCTTATTCCACGGTCTCGCAACTCGGCTACATGTTCCTTGCGCTTGGCGTCGGAGCCTTCGCCGCTGGCGTGTTCCACGTCTTCACTCACGCATTCTTCAAAGCGCTGCTCTTTCTCGGAGCTGGATCAGTGATCCACGCTATGAGTGGCGAGCAGGACATGCGCAACATGGGCGACCTGCGTAAGCGCATCCCTGTCACGTATTGGACGATGTTAATCGCTACCCTCGCCATCACGGGTATCCCGCCCTTCGCTGGATTCGTTTCCAAAGACGAAATTCTCTGGCAGACATGGACTTCCGAACATGGCGCTTATCGGATTCTCTGGTTCGTGGGCTATGCGACGGCGCTGATGACGGCGTTCTACATGTTCCGCCTCGTATATCTCACTTTTCGCGGCCGCCCGCGTATGAGCCATGAAGTTGAGCACCACATCCACGAATCGCCGAGGTCGATGACCGCTCCGTTGATCGTGCTGGCGGTCTGCTCGTTGTTCGCGGGCTGGCTCGGGTGGCCGCACAGTCTTGGCGGTTCGGACCGCTTCGCACAATTCCTTGAGCCTGTCTTCGCGCGTGAAGCACAAGTTTTCACCGAAGAGGGCAAGGGTGCGCAGTTGGCCGCGGGCGCAAAGGAGGAGGAACACACCAACTCCACCGAATATCTGCTGATGTTTTTGTCCGTTGCCGCCGCAGGTGTCGGTTTTTACATGGCAGGACGCGCCTACGGCAAAGCGGAGAAGGGCTACACCGAGCCCATCGCGACAGCTGCTCCGGCCGTATACAAAACGCTGCTCAATAAATATTACGTGGACGAAGGCTACGACTACGCCTTCACCGGACGCCGCAAAGCAGGAGACGTCCGTCTAGGTATGTTGGGCGCGGGCGAAGCGTCGTCGTGGTTCGATACTAACGTCATCGATGGCGCAGTCAACGGCGCAGGTTGGATCACACGCCTCACCGCGACGTTGTCGAGTTGGTGGGACAAGTGGATCATCGACGGAATCGCGGTCAATGGTCCCGCCATTTTTGCACGCATGCTGTCGTATCCTGCGCGCCTGTTTGAATGGGGCCTGGTGCAGTGGTACGCACTGGTGATGACTGCAGGCCTAGTCGGATTCGTGTTCTATTACGTGTATCACTGAAGAGAGGCTCCTAGCTTCTAGCTCCTGGCTTCTAGCCAACACGAGAAGCCTTTTAGCTAGAAGCCAGAAGCTAGAAGCTAAACTTTCATGTACAACCACATTCTTTCCGTCATTCTGTTCACGCCGCTGGTTGGCGCTTTCGTACTCCTGTTTGTCTCCAAGGAGAACAAAGACGCCGTCCGCTGGATCGCGAATATTTTCGCTCTGGCCGGACTCCTGGTCTCTCTGCCGCTCGTGTCCTGGTTCTGGGATAAGCGCTTTGAGGCTGGATTCAAGTTCATCGAGGGCGCGCCTAACAACTGGATTCCCTCTATCGGCGCGGGCTACGTGCTGGGCATCGACGGCATTTCCTTTCTGCTCATCATGCTCACCACGCTGCTCGGGTGGATCTCGATCCTGTCTTCCTGGACCGCGATTGAGAACCGCGTCAAGGAATACTACATCTGGTTCCTGATTCTTCAGGCCGGCATGCTCGGCGTCTTCATGGCGCTCGATTTCTTCCTCTTCTTTGTCTTCTGGGAAGCCATGCTTGTGCCCATGTATCTGCTGATTGGCATCTGGGGAGGTCCGCGCAAGCTATACGCCGCCATAAAGTTTTTTCTTTACACGCTGGCGGGCTCGGTCCTGATGCTGCTGGGCATTCTGTTTCTCTACTTCCACCATCACACGGTCACCGGTGTATTCACCTTCGCACTGACGGCCTTGTATGACACCGCTCCGCGCATCTACTTTGACTACGGCCCACACGTCGCGACCCTGCTGTTTTTCTCATTCTTCTTCGCCTTCGCCATCAAAGTGCCGATGTTCCCCTTCCACACCTGGCTGCCCGATGCGCACGTCGAAGCGCCAACGGCCGGCTCGGTCATCCTAGCTGGCGTCCTGCTGAAGATGGGGACGTACGGTTTCATCCGCTTTTCGCTGCCGTTCTTTCCCGACGTGCTGATGCATACCAAGGTCCGTAGTTGGATGATCGTTCTCTCCATCATCGCCATCATCTATGGGGCGCTGGTTTCGCTGATGCAGAAGGACATGAAGAAGCTGGTGGCCTACTCCTCGGTCAGCCACCTCGGCTTTTGCACTCTGGGGATTTTTGCACTTACGCCGCTCGGATTAAGCGGCTCAGTGTTACAGCAGATTAATCACGGCATCTCGACCGGCGCGCTGTTCTTGATCGTCGGCATTCTTTATGAGCGCCGCCACACGCGCGAGATCTCCGAATATGGCGGCATCTCGAATGTCATGCCGGTATACGCCACCATCACCATGATCATGTTCCTCTCCTCGATGGGATTGCCGCTGCTGAACGGTTTCGTCGGAGAGTTCACCATCCTGCAGGGCACGTTCATGGAAAACTGGAAGTGGGGCGCGTGGGCCGTTCCGGGCGTGGTACTGGCAGCTGCGTATCTTCTTTGGCTGTATCAGCGCGTATTCTTCGGCACGGTCACAAATCCGAAGAATGAAAAACTTCACGATCTTACGCCGCGCGAAGTTGCGACGTTCGTGCCGCTGATCATCATGGCGTTCTGGATTGGCCTGTATCCCAAGCCGTTCTTCCAGATTCTCGAGCAACCTGTAAATCATCTGGTTTCGGTTGTGCGTCCGGACTATCCGCAAGGCGGGAGTGGGGTGAACGCGGTGCTGACCGAACCAGCCGCGACTCAGCCTGTGAAAGGGAAGAACTAGTGGGCGTGCTGGCACAGTTCTCGTGGACAGATTATCTGCTGGCTCTGCCCATGACCCTGCTCACTCTATTCGCTCTCGGCATTCTGCTGATTGACTTCATGCTTCCCGCCGAGATGAAGTGGGCCAATGCAGTCACAGCCTTCGTCGGAGTAATGTTCGCAACGGCGGGAGTGGTAAAGATTCAGCTTTGGATGAATGCCAACAACGCTCCGGGCTCGCTCGGCATGATGCGAACGTTGCTGGTGGACCGCTTTGCCATCTACTTCTTCTACTTATTTCTCGCGGCAACGGCGATAGCGATTCTAATGTCCGTCCGCTACATGGAGATTGAGCACGAGAACCATGGCGAGTATTACGCGTTGATGTTGCTTTCGGTAGTCGGCATGATGTGCATGGCCGCCGGTTTCGACATCGTGCTGATTTTCATCGGCCTCGAGCTGATGGCAATTTCTACCTACGTGCTGGTCGGCTTCCTGCGCCGAGATCGGCGGTCCAACGAAGCCGCTCTAAAATATCTGCTGCTGGGCGCGTTCTCATCCGGCATTTTTGCGTACGGTCTTTCGCTACTCTACGGCCTTACGGGAAGCACGAATCTGGCCGTGATTGCCAATCAACTCGCCAGGATTTTGCAGAGCAGCCAGTACAAGCCCATTGCGGTGGTCGCCCTGCTGACCACCATCACCGGCCTGTTGTTTAAGATTGCCGCCGTCCCTTTCCACCAATGGGCTCCGGACGCGTACGAAGGCGCTCCGACCAGCATCACTGGATTTATGTCTGTCGCAGTCAAGGCTGCGGGCTGGGCCATGCTGCTGCGAATCCTGCTATGGGGACTTCTCCCGTTGCGTCCTGTCTGGGTCCTGCTGCTGGTATTCGTTTCCATCGCCACCATGACGGGAGCGAATTTCGCCGCTCTCACCCAGAGCAATACCAAGCGCCTTCTGGCCTACTCCTCCATTGCCCATGTCGGTTACATGCTGCTGGGGTTGGTTGCGGGGACGCCGACCCAACTGAGCCCCGACGGCATCAAAGGCATCCTGATTTATCTGCTGGTTTACACTTTTATGAACCTCGGAGCCTTCGGCGTGATCGCATCCCTGCGCCATCGGGCCGTAATCGGGGACGAACTCGACGACCTGAACGGGCTTTACTCTCGTGCGCCAGTCGAAGCCGTCCTGATGCTACTGTTCATGCTCTCACTTGCCGGAATTCCGCCGCTCGCCGGTTTCTGGGGCAAGTACTTCATCTTCCTGAGCCTCATCGGGACAGCCCACTACACGCTGGCTGCGCTCGGCGTGCTGTATTCAGTTTTCGGACTTTATTATTACCTGAAGATCGCCAACGCAATGTTTATGGGCCAGCCAGCGGAAAGGGAAGTGGTGCCTGTAAGTTGGACCATGCGCGCCGGCCTCAGCCTGGCTGCCCTGGCTACGCTCTACATCGGAATCATGCCCGACCGCTTCATCCAGTTAGTGAACTGGGCGCTAGGCATCGCGCAGAATCCGGCAGTGGCCAAGATGGTTCGATGAAGCTTTCGTCCCTAACGCAGCAAGTCGGGATGCCAGCACTGCGATTTCGCGCATAGTGCTTTCGTCTACCCGAGTCAAGCCGGCCGCCCGTAACGGAAGCCACTTAGGGTAAAATCAATTTCGGCGTGCCTGAAGACAAGAACTCCGAAGACTCTAAACGTCTATCAAAGCCCAATGCCATTGTCTCGGCGGTCCGTTACTCCGAGATTGGGTTCATCATTCCGGCTGCGGTCTTCCTCGGCTACGCAATCGGTAGAGGCCTGGACTACTGGCTGCATCGTCACTGGTTCTACCTGGCCGGGGTAATTTTCGGCGCCATCGTCGGATTCGCGCAAATGATTCGCATGGCCTCAGCTTTGTCTCATGACAAGCCAGACGTTTAGAGCAGATCGCACGACGGTCTGATTGTTGGGAGCGCATCGCCTTTCGCGCGGCTCGGGCAACGGCCTTACCGGGCGAGGTTTTAGCCCCGACGCAGTCTCAAACCCTAGCCGCAATCCGATGATCTCCAGTCCTTCACCGCCGCCTGCACCCACCGAAGCAGCAACCTCCGCGGACCGCTTTTTCGCCGCTGCCATCCCCAGAATGCTGCGGTTCGCGCTCGCCCTCGGTGCGGCCTTCGCCCTGTTCACGGTGTGGCGCTTCGGATTGATCGTTGGACTGGGCTTCGCGGCAGGTTCAGTGACGGCCTATTGGAGCTTCCAATCCTTGAATAAAGCCGTACACTCTCTAACCAGCCGCATCGTTGATGCGAACGAACCTGAACGGGGTTTTTCTCTCGTCGGACGTTTCTGCCTTCGCTATCTTTTGGCGGGAGTCGTTGCCTATGTTATATTCACAAGTTCTTCCCAGGCCTTTCGAGGTTTTCTGTTTGGGCTATGTACTCCGGTGGCAGCGATGCTCTTGGAAGCGGGTTGTGAAGTTTATGCCGCGTTGCGCCGTGGGTTCTGATTCTGAGTCGCTCGTCATAGGTTCTTGCTAGGATGCAATCGCCGGGATCGTAATCATGGAGCAACTTTGGTTCACCGCGCTGCTGAACCGCCTCTTCGGCGGACCCGTGCTCTCTTTGTTGTTGGCACTTGGAATACATCCCAAACATTCCGCTACCCCGATCTCTAATAGCTTCGCCATGGAAGTCCTCGTGGTGCTGTTGTTGACCTCGTTGTTTGTCGCTGTCCGGCTTCGGCTCTCCGTGGACCATCCCAGCGGTCTGCAGCATTCCATGGAGTGGATTGAGACCTTCTTCGGCGACATGGGTCATGAGATCATTGGTCCTCACTATCACCCGTACCATTCGTATCTCGTAACCCTGGGACTTTTCATTCTTACCTGCAATCTGATCGGGATTATCCCGAGCTTTGAATCGCCGACGGCGGTTCCGATCGTTCCTCTGGGATGCGCTCTGCTCACCTGGTTCTACTACCACTTCCACGGGCTACGAACCAACGGTCTTGGCTACTTCAAGCATTTCATGGGGCCTGTATGGTGGCTGGCACCTTTGATGTTGCCTATCGAGATCTTCAGCCATACAGCGCGCCTCTTGTCGCTCACCGTCCGTCTGTTCGCCAATATGTTCGCCGGCGAAATGGTTACCTTGGTATTCTTTTCCCTGGTGCCGATTGGCGTACCCATTATTTTCGAAGGACTTCATATCGGGGTTTCGCTGATCCAGACTTATATTTTCGTGATCCTCACCTGCGTTTATCTGAGCGAGGCCACAGCTCACGAACACTGATTTTTTTTTGGCGTTATGTAACCTTCGTCAGTGTGAGGGCGTCTGCTCCAGGATGACGTCAACCACCTCCTGGCGATATTTCTTAAGGAGAACTGAATATGCGTAAAGTTGTATTTCTGATTCTGACGATGGCGGCGTTGTCACTCTTCGCCGTGCCAGCTTTTGCTCAAGGTTCGGAAGCAGCTGCTTCCGGCGGCACAAACTGGGTGGCCATCACTTCCGGCTTTGCGATGGCTTTCGCGGCTGCCTTGGCCGCTTTGGGACAGGGCCGCGTCGCTTCTGCGGCCTGTGAAGGCTTGGCGCGTAACCCTGCGGCCCGGCCCGGAATTCAAATCGCCCTGTTCGTTGGACTAGCCTTCATCGAGTCGCTGGTCCTGTTCACGTTCCTGATCATCTTTGTAAAAGTCGTAAAGTAACGGCGCAAAACAAAAGGCCTCTGCTGCCCAGCAGAGGCTTCTTTTCACAACCGCCGACGGAAAATAGCATTCGAAGGGCTCAGCCGCTCAGAGCGGACTCACTCTTGCCGCTCCTTCTCATTAACTCCTGGATGGCATCCCGCGGAGCCTTGCCGTCATGAAGGATGGCATGCATCTGTTCAGTGATCGGCATTTCAACACGCCGAGCTTTGGCCAAGCCGACTGCCGCCGTGGTCGTAAAAATCCCTTCTGCCACCATTCCATGCATGCCGGCAATGATTTCCGGCAGCTTCCGTCCGCGACCGAGTTCGACGCCCACGCTGCGATTGCGCGAAAGCCCACCCGTACAGGTGAGGACCAGATCGCCCAGTCCCGCCAGTCCGGCCATGGTGTCGGCGCGTCCTCCGCAAGCCACGGCCAGCCTCGTCATTTCCGCCAGGCCGCGGGTGATTAATGCTGCGACGGAATTGTGCCCGAGTTCAAGGCCAGCGCAGATTCCGGCGGCGATGGCGATAATATTCTTCAGCGCGCCGCCCAACTCAACGCCGGCCACGTCAGCATTGGTGTAGATCCGGAAGCTGGGATCGCTGAACTCCTGCTGGACAACGCGCGCCAGTTCCTCGTCTTGCGATGCGATGGTGACGGCCGTAGGGTCACCGTGGGCCACTTCCATCGCAAATGACGGGCCGCTGAGGGCGCCCACACGTGGTTTATGCCCGCTCTTGTGGAGTACTTGCGAGATGACCTCGGTCATGCGGAGCAGAGAGTCTTCCTCCAGTCCCTTGGTGGCGCTGATGATCAGCGTTCCCGGTTTTAAATGCCCGCGCATTTGTTCAAAGATGCTGCGGCAATGTTGTGATGGCATTACGCTCACCACGATCTGCGCGCCGTCGATCGCCGCCGCCAGATCATTACTGGGGGAGACCGAGTCTGGGATGTAGCATCCGGGAAGAAATTTCGCGTTCACGCGCCGTTGCGCGATGGAATCGCACACTTCTTTTTCATGCGCCCAAAGGCGCACGCGATGTGAGCCCTTCCGGCCGAGCACGATGGAAATGCCGGTGCCCCAGGCCCCGGCTCCGATGACCGCGATCTCGCTCATCCGCGCCTCGATCCGATGCGACTCTCAGTGCCGGCGAATAATCGCATGAGGTTCTCGCGGTGTTTCGCGATGATAAGCAGGGAAACCAGTGAAATGAGAGCCAGAGATAACGGCGCACTTCCGTATTCGCTCAGAAGCCAGACCATAAGAGGTAAGAGTGCGACGGCCGTTATCGATCCCAAAGAAATGTAGCGAAACAGGAAGACAACAGCCAGGAAAACGCCAGCTGCGGCAAGTATAGATTTCGGGGCGATCATCGCAAACGATCCAAGTCCAGTCGCAACTCCCTTGCCGCCGCGGAACTTAAGCCATACGGGAAAGATATGCCCCAAAACCGCGAACAGCGCGGCCAGAGACATTATGCTGAAAGAGAAACCCTTCGGAGCCGAGATCCGGCGACATACGAAGATAGCGAACCAGACCGCTGCCGCGCCTTTCAGCGCATCGAGCAGCAACGTCATCACTCCGAGCGCCGGGGATTTGCGCGACACGTTGGTTGCTCCGATGTTCCGGCTCCCAGCTAGCCGCACGTCCTCTCCACGAAAGATGCGTACTAACAAATAGCCAAAGGGAATCGATCCTAGCAAGTAGCTCACGGCAGCGACGAGGGGGAGTGTGGGCATTGGCTGTCAGGTTAACGATAACCGGCTGTCATGCGACTTGCACTACTGCAGAGCGAAGGCCGACAGCTTCGTGTATTGAGACCCTCCTCGTAATAACTGGCTCTGGTACAAGAAGAACTCGCGGGCCGCCATGGTGCCAAATTCCGGAGCAGGCATGGCGCTGAGTTTTTCCTGAAGCCTCTGAAAGCTGCGATTGGGGCCAACTTTCTTCGGCAATCGTGGCGACGCCGACCCTCCGCCACCTCGGGCCAGAGTAAGGTGCGGACTGAAGGCATGCTCTTCTTTCGGGATGCCAAGCGATGCAACCTTCTCATTGATCTTAGCCGCCAGGGATGCCAGTTGCGGTCCAGCTTCAATCCCAATCCAGAAAACGCGAGGCGCCTTCGCGGTCGGAAAGAATCCGTACCCGCGAAACTGAATCTCGACGGTACTGGCCTCAATCGCCATAAGTGCCTGCTTGATCTCTCCGACCGATTGCTCTGATTTCTCGCCGATAAATTTCAGGGTGACATGCATCGATTCCGGCCGTACCCAGCGCGCATCCGGCGCAAAACCTTGCAAGCCCTCCAGGTAGCGCACGATCCGCCCTCGGATCGCATCGTCGATATCAAGAGCAATGAAGATGCGCATGAGGGATAGGCGTCAGCAGCGGATATCACATTAACTTTCTTCTTAACATGTCCAAAGCCATGGTGGAAGCAAACCGGCGTATGCGTTTGCGATCTCCAAGGAAATTTCGCTGAATCACTTCGGTACCGCTGCTGTTCGCAACCGCGTGAAACACCAGGCCGACTGGTTTCTCGGGTGTACCGCCGCTGGGACCCGCCACGCCTGTGATGCCCACTCCGAACGTCGATTCGCAGCGATATCGTATGCCTTCAGCCAGCGCGGCGGCCGCTTCGCGGCTGACCGCGCCGTGTCGCTCGATCATCTCGGCAGGGACGCCCGCAAGCTCGGTCTTGAGCTGGTTCGAATACACGACGGCGCTACCCAGAAAATAGCGCGAGCTACCGCTGATCGACGTGATGCGCTCCGCCAACATCCCTCCCGTGCAGGATTCGGCCAGGGCCAGGGTAGCATTCCGCATCTGCATCCAGTAACCCACGATCTGTTCGAGCGATTCGCCTTCGCGCGAGTAGACGAAATCATCAAGTTCGTCCTCGACCTCCCCAGCCACTTCGTCCACTCGCGTCTGAGCGGCCTCGCGGGACGCGGCGCTGGTGGTGAAGTGTAGTTGAATTTCTCCTGCCCCAGCAAGAATTGTCGTGTCCACGTCCGCATGTCGTTTGTATATGGGAGCGACGCGCGCGTCGACCAGGGATTCCCCGAGCATCGCTACTTTCAGAACACGAGTCGCAAGAAAAGCCGGCGGAACTTTCGTACTAAGTCGCGGTCGCACCTCCGCCTCGAACAGAGCCTTCATCTCGTGCGGCGGTCCCGGCAAGAGCACTACGATGCGCTCACGGTCGTCAAACTTTCCACTCAGCCATTGGCCAGGAGCGGTCCCGTTCGCATTGGGAAGTGCGATTGCGCCGTCGAGAACATCCGCCTGCTTGGTGTTATTGGGCGCCATTTTCCATCCGCGAGCGGCAAAACGTGCCTCCAGTTGAGATAGTATCTGGGGATCGCGGCGCAATCCCATGCCCAATGCCTCAGCCACAGCCTCGCGCGTGAGATCATCCTCGGTCGGCCCCAGGCCACCGGTGAAGATAACAATTTCAGAGCGTAACAAAGCGTGCCGGGCAGCAGCCACAAGGCGCGGCAGATTGTCACCCACGATACTTTTAAAAGTTACTTCGATGCCGAGCTGGTTGAGTTGCTCAGTAAGGTAAAGTGAGTTGGTATCCGTGCGGAAGGGAGTGAGAAGCTCGGAGCCAACTGCGATGATCTCGGCATTCACTCGAAGCAGTTTAAATGAAAACTCAAGAGCACGCCGAGCACAAGGATTGAAAGAAATGCCAGGGGCAAATCATTCGGGGATTAGTGGCAGCCCTGCGATATTCCACGCGAGATGGTGCAGCGCATTTGTTGTCGCAAGAACGGCGGAGCGTCCCGGAGCAAATGCCAGCCCGACCAGTCCCTGCCCGGCAACTTCCAGACTGGCCTTGGCGTCAGGCGTGATCTTCACAATCCCGCGCCTGCCTGACAGCGATGCGGCTACGTACATATTGCCCGCAACATCGAAGGCCAAACCTTGCGGCCTCCCCAGACCTCGGTAGAACGTGCTCACGGTACCGTGAGGATCAATCTTGTGTACGCGGTCAAAGCTCGATGTAGTGGGTCCGGTGACGAACAAATCTCCCTGGGGGCCAAAAGCCAGATGATAAGCAGAGACGCTGGGTTCGAGCGTAGCAAAAACGAAAACCTGCTGGTCGCGGGCGATTTTGAAGATGGTACCGCTGCGGTCGCCTACGTAAAGATTTTGCTCGCGATCAAAAGCGATTCCCGTCGCAACCCCCATGCCTTCCGCGTACGTAGTCATCGCCCCATTCGGCGCCACTCGGTATACCGCGCCATCATAACGGGATGAAACGTACATCTGGCCGGCACGATCGAAGGCGATGGAGGTGGCATTCATCATCTCGGCTACGAATGGTTTCACGCCGTAGTTGGTGTCAATCTTGAATATTGCTACCGGAACTTTCTGGCCGCGCGAGCCTGAGAACGTGGCGTAAATGTTGTGCTCCGCATCCAGCGCCGGATTGGTAACCGGGTGCAGACTCTCGGCGATAGGCACTGCTACCTTTACTGTGTACGAATTGCTGACGTGGCCATCCGTCGCCACCACCACAGGACCCGAGGTCGCGCCCTCCGGCACCCGCGCGATGAGAAACGCGTCAGAACTGATCACAACCGCGCCGTCGACTTCGCCAAACTGTACCCGCGGGGAGTGCAGCTCCTGCGGCCGCAATCCAGCGCCCGTGATGCGTACTTCTCCGCCAGCCAATGCCAGCGCCGGGGCCACGGCCTCAATGTGCGGACCGCCATTAACATTTTTCTTGCCTAAAATACGGTTGGAAAATCCCATGAACGTCAACTTCTTTCGGAACGCGAGCTGTCTACGGTATTAGTAAACCAAAATGCAGCAGGAGATGCATTACGATCAGGCCGAAAATTCCGGCGGCGACGTCGTCCAAAACGATACCAGTCCCCTCCGGCAGCCGTTCCAATTGGCGCACAGGCGGCGGCTTGACGATGTCGAAGCCTCGAAAAAGTATAAAGCCCGCTAAGAAAGTTTTCCATGCCAGCGGAACAGCAACCAGCGCGATTAACTGTCCCGCCACTTCGTCGATCACTACGAACTGGGGATCTTTCAATCCGGACGCGCGTGCCACACGCGTCGCCGCAGGAATACCAATTAGTGTGACCAGTAGCGCCAACCCAATTGCAACTGGAGTTCGCAGCGACGGAGCAAGCCCATATGCCAGTGCAGCCCAGAGCAGCACCGTGACCGCCGATGCCCAGCTGCCCGGTCCGGGACGCAACCGCCCGACTCCAAAGAAGGTTGCAACCAGAGTGGCCCACGGCGGAGATTCCATACTCACGATCTGCCACACTTCGTGCCGCCGTCGTGGGCTGGGGTGATCGGGGCGTTTCGCCCGCACATCGACGTATGGTATTCAGGCGCACGCATTATGACCCATCCTCCGGGCCTTCCGGATCGGTATCGCGGATCGCGTCTTCCGCCTCGGTCTCCGTCGAAGGAATCACATACGCCCCACTGGCCCACTTGCCCAGGTCAATGGTCCGGCATCGGTCACTGCAGAAAGGGAATTCCACGTCCGCGCTCTTCACAGCCTTTTTGCAGATGGGACAACGCAGTTTGAGCGCACGCTGGCGTGGCATACAGATTCTTATTGTAGAGGGAAGAAGCCTGATTGCAGATTGAAAAACGCCTGGAGCCCAAGTTTTTACACAATCTTCGCTACGAGATCGTAGTCATGCGCTTCGGTGATCTGGCAGCGATAGAACTGGCCGGTGTGGGGCACGACGTCTTCAGGAAAATCATTCACGAAGACTTTGCCGTCGATCTCCGGCGCGTGCATCGCTGTTCGCCCTTCAAACAGCAAGTCGCTCTCTTCGGACGTGCCTTCGAAAAGCAAGTCAAACTCGCGCCCTACCAGCGCTTTCTTTTTCTTCTTGCTGATTTGCCGCTGGATGCCCATCAGATGCTTGCGGCGGCGCTCAATTTCCCGCGGAGAAAGCTTTTTGTCCAGGCCGTAGGCTGACGCGCCTTCCTGGTCCGAGTAACCGAAAGCTCCCATCCAGTCGAATTGCGCAACGCGCACAAAATCGCATAACTCTTCGAATTCCTTTTCGGTTTCGCCCGGAAACCCAACGATGAACGATGTGCGTAAGGTTACCTCAGGAATAGTGAGGCGCATTTTTGCGATCGATTGCAGAAACACATCCGCTCCACCTCCGCGCTTCATGCGCTTCAAGGCCGAAGCGGAAGCGTGCTGCAGCGGAACATCCATGTAAGAACAGATTTTTTCATGGCTCGCGATCGTTTCCAGCAGCCTCCCGGTAATCTTGTTGGGATAGGCGTAAAGGAAGCGAATCCAGCGCAAATCTTCGATTCCAGCGAGCTTCTCCAATAATTGGGCTAGACCGTCCTTCAGTCCAAGATCCTCGCCATAGCAGGTCGTATCCTGTCCGATCAAAGTTATTTCCCGGACCCCGCTCCGCGCCAGCCGCTCGGCCTCGGCCACTACCGACTCGAAGCGCCGCGAGCGAAACTGTCCTCGCAACTGGGGAATAATGCAGAAGGTGCAAGGATGATCGCAGCCCTCCGCGATCTTGATATAAGCCATGTGCCGTGGAGTGGACAGGATTCGCGGCGTGGCATCGTCGTAAAGATAGTTGGGGAGATCACCGATCGCGCCGTTCCACGATTCCCGCGAAAAGCGTCCCTGGGCTGCCCGAGCATCGCCCTCGGGTCGCGACTGCAGCACCACAAACGGTGAATCATTGCGCACTGGCGAGGGCGCGAATCCGGTGGCGGCAAGTATATTTTCCAGTTCACCGGTCCCGACGACAGCGTCCACCTCCGGGATGTTCTTGCGGATATCGTCGCGGAATCTCTCCACCAGGCAGCCGGCGACCACAAGTTTCTTTGCCCGGCCGCCGCTCTTGTGACCGGCCATTTCAAGAATTGTGTTGACCGACTCCTGCTGTGCGCTTTCGATGAACGAGCACGTGTTTACCACGATGACGTCAGCATCCTCGGCGCGGGTGGTCAACTCGGCGCCGGCGCGCGCCAGCAATCCCATCATCACTTCGCTGTCCACCAGGTTCTTGGGGCAACCCAGGCTGACGAAACCCACTTTTTGAAGGCGCTTGGGCTGAAGCGGCGTGGCGGAAGATTTCTCGGGGAGTTGGCTAACTGTGAGTTCCTTTAAAGGCATGGAATCCCCTATTTTAGCATCCTCCGGACGGCGCCCGGCGACCCGCTGTTGAACCGGCATTGAGCATCGGGACCACGAAAGATAGCATTATGGGCACTCAACCATGCCCCCCTCGTGCTACGCTAACTTTTACTCCGTAAACTTATTAATCACACTCAGGAGGGGAAATGTCTGGGAAACAACTCTTGGTCGGAGTCCTGACTGTGGTGACGTTGCTCGCCGTCTCGTCGGCTGCCCAGGATGAGAAAAACGAGCTGACCGGAATGATTGGCCGCACCATTATCAGCGACCAGGGGATCAAGGGTGCGAACTATTTCAATCCCTTTGTTCGCTCCGGCAAGGGCCTGAGTTTTGAAGTCAACTACGCTCGCAAATTTATTTCGACTCAGGTCTTCTCCCTGGCCGGCGAAGTGCCAGTTGTGTTCAATCCCGACGAGGACTTGAACGCTGGTACCGACATCGTTCCCATCGACTACAGCGCTTTTTTCATTACTCCCAGTGCCCGGCTCAATCTGTTCCCGGCTACAGCGTTTTCGCCTTGGATCAGCTTCGGCGGAGGTTTTGGACATTTCGGTGAAAATAAGACACTCATTTACGGCGGCGTAAATCCCGGCAAATCCAAGACCACGGGTGTCATCCAGGCCGGGATTGGGTTAGACGTGAAAGTCTGGCACCGCTTCAGCATCCGCGGCGAGGCCCGCGACTTCTGGTCAGGCGAGCCGGATTTCCCGCTCGCAGCCACCGGCAAGACACGCCAGCACAACTACTTTGTGGCCGGCGGCGTGATCTGGCGTTTCTAGTCGCGCGCAATCCGGCAGCGATTAGCAGATGTGCCAAAAAAATCTTAAACGCTAACCGGTAAAATTCTGAGTGAACTCAAGGATCGGTTTTGCTGCGTTTGTAACTCCCGGTTGCCGACACTACTTCCTCGTACAATTCCGGCAGCCGTTGCGCGTCGTCCGCTGAGTCACCGAAACGCGCGGATTCGTAGGCCTGGGTGAATTTCGCAACAGGCATGCGCAAACGCTCATCTTCAATCTTCTTCACGAATTCGTGGGGAGTGTTGCCAGGTATCTTTTGCATTCCCCATCGTGCCAGGCAACGCGCCATTCGCTCATACCACATGGCCGCCGCCTGTTCCGGAAAGTCCTGGGGATGCGAACGCAGGCGCTTCTCATGGATCATTCTCGCTACCCGGGCGGCATTTCCGAGCAGGAGAAGTACCACCGCAGCGCCAAATCCCAGAGCGCCCCATCGTCGCGGCGAGCTTTCGATATGCTTTTGGCCGCGCCTTGCCCACGCCAGCATCGAGTCGTAGTGACCACGCGCCCAGGCCCGCGCCCGCTCCCAGGTCGCCCGCGTCCCACCCAGTGCCGCCTGGCCCAAAATGTACTGATGCGACGTGTCATAGCTGATGATCCATTCCCGCCAGAATGACGACATCGCGTCCAGATAGAGTCCGATGCGTCCCCATCCTTGCGGTGTACCCGCGCTTCCAGTAGGGGTCGGATCGAAACTTTGCCAACCATATCCCGGGAAGAATGCCTCCACCCAGGCGTGCGCGTTTTTCGCACGAACTACGTAGTTCCCCGTGAGATCGTTGAATTCGTCACTGCGGAATCCATTCACCACGCGTGCAGGAATTCCGAGGCCTCGCAGCATTACCGCCATCGTGGAAGCGAAATACTCGCAATGGCCCTGCTTTCGTTCAAACAAGAAGTTGGCCAACGGATCATTCACCGCGGTTCGCGGCAACTGCAACGTGTAGACAAAATGCGTCTTCAGATATCGTTCGATTGCTGACGCCTTGTCGTAGTTATTGGACGAGGAACCAACAATCTCGACCGCCAGCCGTGGAATACGCGAGTCAATCACCGGCAGTCGCAGGTAGCTCCCGGTGACCTGGGGCGGATAGTTCGCTGGCGCAGTGCGCAACTGGTCCGGTGAGGGAGTGCCGATGTCCGAATCGGCTTCATAGACGCCGATTTGATGCTGCCCGTCAAAGTTATACACTGCCGCGCCTGCGTCCACTGAAAGTGTCTGGTACTCACCTTTCACCGTCCGCGCCCAGGGCGCGAGAAAGAAAACGTTGGTGCCAATCGGCTCCATCAGCACCCGGTAGTGGACGATCTTCTCGCGAATGCTGTGCCCGTCCGTCCCGGCGGACGCGGCGATCTTCGTGCCAAACGAAGGAATAGCAAAACTACTGTCCGCTCCGCGTTGCAGTACGAATTGCTGGCGCGGGTTTGACCAGCTATGCCCGTCGAAATCCGCCAACGCCACGCCCCGCCAGCGCAAGTCGTACGCGCCCGCTTTGTCGCCATCGATCTGGACGTGCATCACGACGGTGTTCGACTGCTGAATCTGACCGATTCGTCCCAGTTGCACGCGGTCGCTGAATCCAGTTGAGAAATCCGTCCCAAACGAATACGCGCCCATGTATCCAGCGGACATCCGGGGCAGCACAAAAAATACGGCCCCTGCTCCCGCCATAATCATCAACATAAGGGCGGGAGTCACCCGCGCCAGGGAAAATGCCAGGTGACGGTGTTCCTGCAGATCATTCGAGTGCCGTGCCTGGATGCTTGCGGAGCGTCCCGCGCGGCGCATTTCCATCAACACAAACGTCGTCACCGCCATCAGCATGAAGCTGACGAAGAACAGCAGGAACACACTATCCACGGTTAATACCGACGATGCCAGCACCATGAGAAACGCCAAAATCGCCAGCGTCACATGATCGCGCTCCCGCCGTAGCGAGAACATCCTGATCACAACGGCAAACAGTGCCAGATGCACCGTGGCCGTCAGAAAGCTACGCGAAAACAGAAAGAAGTCCGCAACGAAGAAAACGAAATAGGCGATGGTCAGCGGCGTGGTCCAACGCTCCGAAATCGCCACGCGTCTGCGCTGCGCAAGAAGATAACCGCGCACGGCGAGGGCTATCCCCACTAGCAATGTGGTCGTAAGCCCTAATCCTCCGGTGCTGGCCAATGCTCCAAAGCCAGTTAATACAAGCAGATAAAGGGATAGTTCAAAGTAGTGCTCAATCG